>Ga0302245_1000918_pt1 | contig 21804 bp, 17 predicted proteins | sample AAG_UR_Thr_MG_FD_193512 | JGI IMG/M metagenome (GOLD analysis project Ga0302245, IMG submission 193512) | Enriched activated sludge microbial communities from anaerobic digester in WTTP, New Holstein, Wisconsin, United States - AAG_UR_Thr | ecosystem: Engineered > Bioreactor > Anaerobic >... | reverse complement strand
TATCTATTTCCAGAACAAGGAGTACATCAAGTCGGAGGAGCAGTACCTGAAGGTCCTGGAAATGAACCCCCAGAGTCCGGATACCCACTTTCATCTCGGCGAGGTGTACGCGGCCCTGGGGGACGGGGTAAAAGCCCGGGCGTATTATAGAAGGGCGCTGCGCATCGACCCGAACCATTTCGGGGCCCTGCGCCGTTTATACAATTAGCTTTCTTTTGGAGGACCAATGGCTTTCGGCAATTTCTATAGCGCGTTTTCCACCGACATCGGCATAGACCTGGGGACCTGCAACACCCTCATTTACATCAAGGGCAAGGGGATCGTCGTCAACGAACCATCGGTGGTGGCGGTGGAGCGGGGCACCCGGCGGGTGCTGGCGGTGGGACGGGAGGCGAAACGGATGCTCTGGAAAACCCCCGGCGACATCATCGCCATCCGCCCGCTGCGGGACGGGGTCATCGCGGACCTGGAAACCACCGAGAAGATGATCCGCTATTTCATCTCCACCGTGCTTCCCCGGAAATGGTTCGTCAAACCCCGGATGGTCATCGGGGTGCCCTCCTGCATCACCGAGGTGGAACGGCGGGCGGTGGAGGAAAGCGCCTACAAGGCCGGAGCCCGGGAGGTCAAGGTCATCGACGAGTCCCTGGCCGCCGCCATCGGGGCGAACATCCCGATTTTCGAACCCGCGGGCCACATGATCTGCGACATCGGCGGGGGCACCACGGAAATTTCGGTCATATCCCTGGGGGGAATGGTGGTGACCAACGCCATCCGCCTGGCGGGGGACGAGTTCGACGAGGCCATCATCAAGCATGTGCGGACCGTCCACAATCTCATCGTGGGGGACCAGACGGCGGAAAATCTGAAAATGACCATCGGAAACGCCTCGCCGGACAAGAAGATCGAGAAGATGGAGATAAAGGGCACCGACGCCATCACCGGTCTGCCCCGGCGCCTGGAGATCGACTCTGTGGAGGTCCGGGAGGCGCTGCAGGAGCCCATCAACGCCATCGTCGAGGAGATCAAGAGGACTCTGGGGCAGACTCCGCCGGAACTGGCGGCGGACATCGTGGAGAGGGGGATCGTCATGACCGGGGGCGGGTCGCTCCTCAAGGGACTGCCCCGGCTCATTTCCAAGGAAACCGGGGTCCCCGTGATCCTGGCGGAGGATCCCCTGAACTGCGTGGCCCTGGGCGGCGGCATGTATTTCGACTACGCCAAGGGCATGCGCAACTCCCGAAACATCTACAACAACCTGAACACCTGACGGGGCGGGTTGTGGGGATGCGGGGGAAAAGGTTTTTCGCGAAACACAAGCCCGAGAGCCTGCTGTTCGGGTACATCCTCTTCTGCCTCCTCGCCCTGGGGTTTTCGACGAAGAACCTCATTCTGAAGCCCAAGGAGCTGGGGCTGTCGGTTTTCGCGCTGTTCCAGCGGGGGAGCTCCGCGGTGACATCGTTTTTCGTCGAGACTGCGGGCTCCATCCGGGTCCTGGGCCGGCTCAAGCAGGATTACGCCGCGGCCCTGGAGCGGCTGGAGCATTACGAGAGGATCGAAAAGGACCTTCAGCACCTGGAAGAGGAAAACAGGAGCCTCAAGGAGGTGCTGGCCTTCTCCCGGGGCCTGGAGTACCGGAACATCCCCGCCCGGGTCATCGGCAAGGACCCGCAGAACTATCATTCCACGATAACCGTCAACAAGGGCAGCGCCGCGGGAATACGGAAGAACATGCCCGTGGTGGCGATTCAGGAAGGCCGGCAGGGGCTGGTGGGAAAAGTCGCCGATGTGGGCCTCACCGCTTCGACGATCCGCCCCCTCCAGGATCCCGGCTCCTTCGTCGCCGCCCGCCTCCTGCAATCCCGGTACGAGGGGCTGGTCAACGGGGTCGGGGACGACACGATCCTGATGCGCTATGTGCGGCGTTACGTGCGGGCCAACATCCGGTACGGAGATCTGGTGGTAACCTCGGGGATGAACTCCCTCTTCCCCCCGGGGATCTACATCGGATCGGTGAAAACCATCCACGCCCGGGATTACGACACGTCCCTGGAGCTGGAGATCGAGCCGATCATCGATTTCGCCCGCCTGGAATACGTGTACATCCTGTGGAGCGAGGAAAAATAGATGCTTCTTTTCGCATCCATTGCGGTGACGGCGGTACTGATACTGCTGCAGTCCACGGTCATGCATTACATCGCCATCTGCGGGGTCGTTCCCGACCTCTCCCTGATGGCCGTGGTGTACCTGGCCAACCAGAACGGCAGACTGCACGGCCAGAGCCTAGGCTTCGCCGGGGGCCTGATCGAGGATTTTCTGAGCCTGGCGCCTCTGGGGTTTCACGCCCTGCTGAAGACCCTGATCGGCTACCTGGCGGGCTTCTCCCGGGGGGTGGTGTTCATCGGGGCCTTCCTGATGCCCATGCTGATGGTGGGGCTGGCCGGAATCGTCAAGGCCCTGGCCGCCGGCATTCTTGCGGCCCTGTTCTCCCTTCCCCTGGGGTCGGGCGGGGTCTTTTCCTGGAAAACCCTCATCGAAATCGGGTATAACATCGCTCTCTCTCCCGTGGTGTTCGCCCTGCTCAGGCTTTTCCCCTTCCTCAAGCCCCGGGAGTTCGACAGGTAGCCCGGGATGAGAGAGAGCGCCGCCCCCAGAACCCGGATACATTTTCTCGGAGCCGTGGTTTTTTCGACCTTTTTTCTCTACACGCTGTACCTCTTTAACCTGCAGATCGTCAACGGGGAGCTCTACCAGAAAAAGGCGACCCAGGTTACCCAGAGAAGCATCCCCATCTACGCCCGGCGGGGGGAAATATACGACAGGAACTTCGACGCTCCCATCGTGTCCAACATCGACTCCTTCGCCATCGACATCATCCCCGGAGAGGTCCCGGAGGAGGGCAGGCAGGATCTCTACCGCCGTCTGGCGGATTACCTGTCCCTGAAGGTCGAGGACATCGAACGCAAGATTCCGCCGAACTACGCCGACCTCTACCAGCCGGTGGAAATCAAGAGCGGCATCTCCATGGAAACCATCACCCACATCGCCGAGCGGATCGACGAGTTCCCCGGGGTGACCTGGAGGAACAAGCCCATCCGCAACTACGTGGAGAAAGAGTCCCTGGCCCATGTCCTCGGCTACGTCGGCGACATCACCCGGGAAGAGCTGCAGGTCCTGTACAACAAGGGCTACAGCTTCGGGTCGGTCCTGGGCAAAAGCGGCATCGAAAAGCAGTACGATCACCTTCTCCGGGGCGAAGACGGGAAGCAGTTCCGGACCGTGGACGTCCGGGGCCGGAAGGTGGGGGAGTCCCTGACGGAGGACCAGCCGCCCAGTCTGGGGAGCAACATCGTTCTGACCATCGACCGGAGGATACAGAAGCTCTGCGAAAAGGCCCTGGGCAGGCGGATCGGCTCGGTGGTGGTCCTGAAACCCGCCACGGGGGAAATTCTCGCCCTGGTCTCCTATCCCTCCTTCGACCCCAACGGCTTCTACGATTCGGGAAACCCCAACGTCTTCCGGGATCTGTCGCTGGATACGAGTTTCCCGTTCATCAACCGGGCCATCCAGTCCCAGTATGTCCCCGCCTCCACCTTCAAGATCATCCTCACCACCGCGGTCATCGAGGAGGAGGTCTTTCCCGTGCAGAAAACCGTCCACTGCTCCGGTTCCCTCCGGTACGGAGACCGGGTTTTCCGGTGCCACAAACATTCCGGGCACGGTTCCCTGGCCCTGTACGACGCCCTGGCGGAGTCCTGCGACGTGTATTACTACACCATGGGATCCGACTACCTGGGGGTCGAGCGGATCGTGGATTTCTCCCGGCGCTTCGGCCTCGGGGAAAAAACCGGGATCGACATCCCCGGCGAAATTCCCGGCACCCTGCCGAGCCCGGCCTGGAAGCAGCGGATCTTCAAATCCCGCTGGGTCGGGGGCGACACGGTGAACATGTCCATAGGGCAGGGGTATCTGGCCGCCACGCCGCTGCAGATGGCCAACGCCGTGGCTCTGGTGGTCAACGAGGGCGTCATCTACAAGCCCCATCTCCTCAAGGAGGTGCGGGACCCCGTGTCCGGAAAGATCATCGAAAAGGTCGAGCGGGAAGTCCTGTTCAACTCGACGATCCGGCCCTCCACCTTCCGCCAGGTCCAGGAGGCCATGCGGCGGGTCATCACCCATGGAACGGCCAAGGTGGTCATCACCACCGGAGCGGTCAAATCGGCGGGAAAAACCGGCACCGGGGAGATCGGTGTCGACGATCACTGGCACAGCTGGTTCGTCGCCTACGCCCCCTACGACGCGCCGAACCCGGAGGACACGATCGTCGTCTCCGTCCTGGTGGAGGCGGCCAACGAGTGGGAATGGTGGGCCCCCAAGGCGGCCAACATCATCCTCCACGGCATCTTCTCCAACATGACCTACGAGGAGGTGCTGGGCTCCCTGCGGACCTGGTACCTCCGCCCCGTGACGGGCAGGGAGGAGTGATGAAGGGCCGGTCGGTCTTCGGTTTCGATGTCCCTCTCCTGGCCGCGTCGGTTCTGCTGGTGGTCATCGGCATCGCTTTCATTTTTTCCAGCGGGGTCACCGCCACGGGGGTGGTCTTCTCCAACGAGTACATCAAGCAGACCGTCTGGGCCCTCAGCGGATTGGCCCTGTTTTTTCTCTTCGCCATTTTCGATTACAGCCACCTGCGCAACTGGGCTTTCCGGCTCTACGTTTTTTTCCTGGGCGTGCTGCTGCTCACCCTGCTGTTCGGGCGGGTCGTGAACGGGGCGAAATCCTGGATCGGGATCTGGGAACTGGGCATTCAGCCCTCGGAGTTCAGCAAGGTCACGACTATCCTGTTTCTCGCCCGCTTTCTGGAGCGGAAGCAGGCCCAGATAAGCCGGCTGGGTTACTTTCTGCTGTCCCTGGGAATCGTTCTCCTGCCCATGGGGCTCATTCTGCTGCAGCCGGATCTGGGCACCGCCGCGGTCTTCATCCCCATTTTCATCTTCATGCTTTTCATCGCCGGGGCGGACATCCGGCATCTGGCGTTCTTTGTGGCCACCGGCCTCCTGCTGATTTTTTTCACGATCCTGCCCCCCTACGAAACCTATCTGGCGGGACAGGAGATCCCCGCCTTGAGTCTGTTGACGGACCGCAGCCTTTCCCTGTACCTGCTGGGGACGATCTTCGTCGTTTTCGTCGTTTCCGTCGGGGGCTTCCTGTCGGTGAAAAAAGAATACTTCTATTGGATGGCCTATGCCACCCTGATAGTCCTCCTGGCGCTGGCGGGATCCGCGATTTTCCGCAGCATGCTGAAGGAATACCAGGTGATGCGGCTCATCGTCTTCCTCAACCCCAGCGTGGATCCCCGGGGCGCGGGCTGGAACATCATCCAGTCCGTCACCGCCGTGGGTTCCGGAGGGCTCTGGGGGAAGGGTTTCCTCCGGGGGACCCAGAGTCACTACCGCTATATTCCCCAGCAGAACACGGATTTCATTTTTTCCATCCTCTCCGAGGAGTGGGGCTTCGCGGGGGTTCTGGCGGTCTTCGGCCTCTTCCTGGTCATCCTGGGCCGGGGAATGCTGATCATCAGAAACACCAAGGACCGGTTCGCGTCCATCACCGCCGCGGGCATCGTGGGGATGATTTTCTTCCACTTTGCCGTCAATGTGGGGATGGCCATCGGTTTCATGCCCATCACGGGGATACCCCTGTTTTTCCTGTCCTACGGCGGCTCCTCCCTGTGGACGGTGCTGATTTCCGTCGGGATTCTGATGAATTTCTATATCCGGCGCTACAAGTTCTGAGGTTTCATGAAAATCGTTCCCGAAAAAGATCTGGCCCCCGGGCTTGCGGACATAGAGAACCCCGCCCGGTATCTGGGGGGAGAATACGGCGGGGTCCATAAACCCCAGGCCGATTTCCGCGTGGCGGTCTGCTACCCCGATCTCTACGAGATCGGCATGTCCAACCAGGCGGTGGCCATCCTCTACGGGCTCATCAACTCCCTGGATGGTGTGGCCTGCGAGCGGGTCTTCGCCCCCGCCGAAGATTTCGAAGCTCTTCTCAGGGAAAAGGACATCCCCCTTTACGGGCTGGAAAGCGGCACCCCCCTGAACCGTTTCGATCTCGTGGCCTTTACCCTGAGTTACGAACTCTGCGCCACCAACGTTCTGACGGTGCTGGAAACCGGGGGGATTCCGCTGCGGAACCATCGGCGGGGGCCCGAAGATCCCATCGTCATCGCCGGCGGTCCCGCCGCCACGAACCCCTTGCCCTACGGGGCTTTCATCGATGCGGTCTTCATCGGCGAGGCGGAGGGGGAGCTTCCCGCGCTGATTCTCCGGCTGGCGGAGGAGAAAAAAAAGGGACGAAGCAGAGAATTTTTGTTGGAATGTATAAAAAAGAATACTCATTTCTGGTATTCCGGGATCCGGGAACCCGCCCGTCGGGCGGTCTGGGATTCCTTCTCCGGCTCCGTCTCTCCGGGGGTCTTTTTCCCCGTCCCCAGTGTCCGCACCGTCCAGGATCACGGGGTGGTGGAGATCATGCGGGGGTGCCCCCACGGCTGCCGTTTCTGCCATGCGGGCATCCTCTATCGCCCCTACCGGGTTAAGGAACCTGCCCGGATAGCGGAGGAAACGGAAATACTGGTCCACCGGAAAGGCTACCGGGAAATCACTCTGTCCTCCCTGTCCAGCGGCGACTACCCCGACCTCACCGGGCTCGTCAGGCATTTCAACTCTCTCCACAAGGGTGACGGCGTCTCCTTCTCCCTTCCCAGTCTGCACCTGGAAACCTTCGGCCTGAGCCTCCTGTCGGAGATTTCGTCCACCCGGAAGAGCGGCCTGACCTTTGCGGTGGAAACCCCGGACCCCGGTTTCCAGAGGGCCTTGAACAAGCAGGCCGGGGCGGAAAAGATCATCGCCGTCCTCAGGGAAGCGAAGAGTCTGGGGTGGAGGTCGGCGAAACTGTATTTCATGATCGGCCTGCCTTTCGACCAGGACTACGACGAGGCCGGCGAAATCGCCGCCTTCGTGGCGTCGCTGCACGAGGCCACGGGCTTCCGTCTCCACGTGAATCTGGGGACCTTCATCCCCAAGCCCCACACCCCCTACCAGTGGTCCTTCCAGCTCACCGAAGCCCAGGCCCTGGAAAAGATCCAGACCCTGAAAAGGCTCCTGTCCCGGCATCCGGGGATCAAGATAAGCTATCACTCTCCCTTCCGGAGCTTCCTGGAAGGAGTCATCGCCCGGGGGGACGGCCGGGTGGGGGAGCTCATCATCGACGCCCACCGGCGGGGCGCCCGGTTCGACTCCTGGGAGGACCGGCCCTCCGCGGGGGTCTGGCGCGCGGTCCTCGCCGAGGCCCCCTGGGATGTGGAATCCGCCACCTGCGCCCCCCGGCATCCGGACGAGCCGCTGCCGTGGCAGGACCAGGTGCGGCTGGGGGTTTCCACCAGGTTCCTCCGGGAGGAGCTCAGGAAACACGGGGAACAGGCCCTCACCGGGGCCTGCGACGACCCCTGCGACCATGCCTGCGGGATCTGCGGCCCCCGACGGAAGCCGGTGGACGGCAGCCGGTTCCCTCCCTGGCCCGTCTCCGAGGGGGAAGGGGAGGCGGGTTCCGGGTCCGGGCCTGTGCCGCCGCCCGACGGCGCACCGGCTGCCGGGTCCGGCGCCGCTGAAAAAGGCGGTGGAGATCCGGCCCCCGATGCCGCCGGCTTTCTTCTCCCGGCTGGAGCCGGCGATAAAAGGACCTTCCACCGGGTACTCTGCCGCTTCGCCAAGACCGGAAAGGCCGCCTATCTTCCCCATCTGGGGCTTCTGTCGGTGATGGAGCGGAGCCTTCTGCGGGCGGGCTACAGGCCCCGCTTCACCGAAGGATTCAACCCCAAGCCGGTCATGGAGTTCGCCCAGCCCCTGCCGGTGGGGATGCCCTCGGAGGACGAGGTGTTCTCCTTTGACAGCGAGACTCCCGTAAATCCCGATCGCGTCAGAGAGAAGATCAACCCCGCGCTTCCCCAGGGGCTCCGTGTCGGGGCGGTGGAAGTTCTTTCGTACCGGGAGGGTGAGAAAAAACCCCGCTCCCTGATGTCACGGTACGCCGGAGGCGCTTATATCGTATCCTTCCGGACCGAGGAGGACCTGGAGGATATCCTCCCCAAACTGAAAGAAATACCCGGTCTGGGTATCCGGGAAAGAAACGCCTGCGAGCTTCGGGTGGTTCATGCCGCCGGCGGGAACGGCAGGGGTTTCGTGTCCTTGTTCCGCGAGTTCGTCGGCCCTCTTGCCACCGGCGCGTACCAGGTGCGGAAAACGGAAACCTTTCTGGAGTAGGGTCGCCACAGGGGGCCGCTACCGGAGACGCAGCCGACGGGACTCGGTGCGGCGATCATCCGGCAGACTGCGGCCCGGACGGCGGGGGCAGCCTGACCGGGAAATCCCTTCTGGTAGACAGAATATTCCTTATCGGTAGTTATGCGGCGAGGCGGGGGCGGGGCGTTCCGGATGCCTACCGGTGTGCCGGGCCTTCTTTTCGCATCCCGCCGAACGGCCCGCCCCGGCCTTCTTGGCCGGCCTTTTTCGCCGGCTTCTTTCGCCGGGCCCGGGAAACCACAGGGTAGTAATAATCAATCGTCAGGGTCCAGGGAACCTCTGGGAAGTCATTAGTAATCGTCGGGAGCGCTGCTGATCCTGTGGAAGAGCCAGAGAAAAAAGAGCGCCGAAAAAAGCGGCGGAAAGATGTTGATGGAGCCGAAAAGATGCGTGAGCCGGTAGATGAGATCCCCCAGGAACTGATCGGCGAAGCCCCCGATGAACGATCCCGCCACTCCCACCGCGACGCCTCCCCAGAGTTTTCCCAGAAAGGACTTTTTGAAACCGTAATGAAAGACCATGGCGGCACAGAAGCCGATCAGTATGTAGGTAAGCCCGAAGGTGAAATAAAAAGTGGACATAATGACATCCTTTCTCCGATAATTGTCAAAACCGCAGTCTCATGGCGTTAGTCCAGTCATAATTCAAAAAAACGACTTCGCTGAACAGAGGCCCGCCGTCGATGTTCCTTCCATAGGCCGCGACGCAGAGGGACACCACCAGCTCCCTGCCCGGCTGGTTGAAACCGGGCGGCAGGCCGGCCGTATCCCTGTCTCCCGGGAGGATTTCCCCGGGGAGGAAATCCTTCAGCCTGGTTACTCCGGCCTCCACCACCTCCGCATCCCGCTTCAGGATGAATTGCCGGGTTACGTTGGTCCCCGGGTGGTCATCGTACACGGAGATTTCCAGCGCCGGGACCGTGGGGTTGGGCAAGGTAAGATCCACAAAATCAATCTCCATCTTCCGTCTTATGGTTTCGGTATGATTGAACGGGAGGAGCGGCCTCACATCGTTTTCCCTCGCCCGGAAAAAACCTCTTCCCGTTATGGCGCTGTAGCTGCCGATATACCTTTCGTAGAAGTAAGTCCGGTCGGCGGAAAAATCCTGTTCCAGAGTGCCGGAGTCGGCGTCGTAGAACTTGTAGAACAGTTCATAGCCCAGAAACTCCGGGGCGTCGTTGTCGGTGTTGTGGTACAAGGTGAACTTGTTGGGCGACGGGTACCCGCCTTCGAATTCGGTTATCGGGGCCAGGTAGACCAGCCTTTCCAGACCGCAGGCGGACAGGGCGAGAAACGCAAGTCCCAGAAGAAGCGGCCATGCCCTACTTTCCGCGGGTTTTCCCATGAACCTCGTCTTTCGGGGCCTCCAGCCCATCCACCACATCCAGAAGTTCGTAAATCACCACCGGCCGGTTCTTTCCTTTCACCCGGATATTGTCCAGCTCCCGGGCCACCACCTGATCCTTGACCAGCCCGTAGGTGTACTCGCTGATGATGATGTTGGTGGCGTACTGCTTGTTGGTTCCCTCCAGCCGCGCCCCCAGGTTGACGTTGTCCCCCATGAGGGTGTAGTTCATCCGGCCCAGGGAGCCCATGTTGCCCACGGTCATGATCCCGGAGTTTATCCCGATGCCGATGTCCATCCGCCTCTCCCGGGGCCACCGGGCGTTCAGCTCCGCCAGAACCTGCATCTGCCGCAGGGCGCATTTGCAGGCCAGGATGGCATGGTCCGCCTGGGGCAGCGGGGCGCCCCAGAAACACATGATTTCGTCCCCCACGTACTTGTCCAGGGTCCCCCGATATTCCAGGATGAGGTCCGTCATGGCGGTGAGGTAGACGTTGAGATGGTTCACCAGCTCCTGGGGGGTCATGCTCTCGGACAGGGTGGTGAAGCCCCGGACATCGGAAAAAAGCACCGTCAGCTCCTTGTCCACCCCCCCCAGCTCCGGCGGGTGGGCCAGAATCTGATCCACCACCTTGGGGCTGACGTACTTCCCGAACATCTCCCGGATCCGCCTCTTGTCCTTCTCCTCCGTCATGGCCCGATAGACCACCACGGAGACGAAGGCCACCATCACCCCCAGAGCGGGACTGGTGAAATTCAGGATGAAGGCTCTTTTATCGAAAATGATGGTGGTGGCCAGAAAAAACAGAAAAACCGTGCCCGCGGCGGCGACGAAGGACCAGACCGTGGATAGCCGGGAGGCGATGAAGGCGATGACAAACACCAGAAGCAGCAGGATCGCGGTGTTCAGGGCCGGGGGCGCATAGCTGAGGAACCTGTTCATCAGGATCGTGTTCAGGGCGTTGGCATGGATCTCCACGCCGTACATGAGCCCGAAGGGGGTCGGTTTCTGGTCCGCCGCCATGCCTTCGGTAAAGGGCCCCACCATGACGATCTTGTTGCCCAGGGCCATGGTTCGGGGCCAGGTTTCGGGGTCCAGTCCGGGGACTCGGGAGGCGTATTCGGCGTAGGAGCGCACCGGGAAGGTCTGATGCCCTCCCGGGGCGGCGGTGGACGGGACCCCCATGTAGTTGACCAGCATTTCGCCGTTCCGGTCTATGGGGATGAGGATCTCCTTCAGTTCCCGGTACTGCCCGGGGGTGATCTCCTTTCCCTGACCGTCGTAGCGGGGAGGCTTCACCTCCAGGCGGTAGGGCTCCCAGGAGCCGCTGCTCCGGTCGAAACGCTGCGGCTCAGGGATCCTGATATGCTTCCCGATGACCACCTCCAGATCGGAGAAGCTCTTGTTGAAGTACTCCAGCGCCAGAGACAGGGTTATCGACGGGACGAAGTGATCCCGGTATTTCCGGATGACATAGTGGAAGGCGTCGGGCTTGCCGTCGCCGTCGGTGTCTTCCCCCTTCCGGGGGGCCCTGGCCTCCAGCTCGGCGCCCAGCTTCCTCAGGACCTCGGCGGTCACGGGGTGCGGAACCGCATGTTCACCCCCATGGGTGTCGAACCAGCCCAGCCATTCGTGCTCCTCCCGCCGAAGGGGATAGTCCGGTGTCAGTTCGTCGAAACGCAGGGTTTCCACCAGTTCCGAGGACCGGGCCACCAGACCCTGCCGGCGGTAGACCTTGTCGTAATCGTCCAGGTAGTTCGCGTGCCCGTAACCCCTGGCGGCGAGACCGTAAGGCTTCAGGGGGGGCTGCAGGCCGAAATAGGGGTACACTCCGTCCCAGGGGCCCCGGATGTTTTCCGGCGAACCGAAGGCGCCGTAGAGGGCGTTCTGCCGGCCGAAGAATTCCCCTTCCAGCCCCGCCGGCGGCGGGTTCAGCTCCAGGACCGTTTCCAGAAAGACCCGGCCATGATTCCGGATGCTCTCCACGAGGATCGCGTCGTCGTAGGCTTTTTCGTCTGGCTCGATGAAGAAGAGGTCCAGAAAGACGGCCCGCTCCCTCTCGTTGCCGTTCCGGATCCGGGCGAAAGCGTCCAGCAGATTGGCATGCCGGTACCGGGGGAAGGGCCACTTGCCGAAACGGCTGAGACTGTTGAAATCCACCCCCACGATCAGGATGTCCGGCGAAATGTCGGGGTTCCTCTCCTCGAAGACCACCCCCTCCTGCTCGCTTCTCCCCCGAACCGCCTCCTTCAGATTGAAGTGCATGTCCAGCGCCTTCAGCTCCAGACGCTCGGGAATCAGGGTGAAGTTCTGGAGGGCCAGGAGGATCAGGATGACGGCGGCCCCGATGACAAACCCGAAATTCCGGGTTTCGAAGATTTTCGACCTGAGTTTTTTCGCCGCCATGACCCCTCCGGAGATATTATTTTTTTGTTCGTTCCTTTACCTGCAACGCGATGACACGGCTTCGGGCGAGGTTCGCCCAGCTGCCGCCGGGATAGCCGTCGATGAGCTGGTTGTAATACGCCGCGGCCTTTTCCCGGGCTCCCGTTTTTTCCGACAGCCTGCCCAGGGAGAAAAGGACCCGGGGAATCTCCGGAAAGCTCGCCCGGTAACCGGCGAGGATCTTCTCCAGAGACTGCAGGGCCTTCTCCGGCGCGCCGTTCTCCTCCCAGGCCGCGGCGGCGTTGAGGAGAGCTATAGGGGCCAGATGGCTCCGGGGGGACTTCTCCGCCATGCTGGTCCAGGTTTCGGCGGCCTTCTCCCACTCTTTTTTCTGAAACGCCAGGTCCCCCAGGATGAACAGGGTCCGGGCCGCCGCGTAGGTCCGGGGGTAACGCCGCAGAACCGTGTCCGCCGCCGACGCCAGCTCCGCGTCTTTCGCCTGCCGCGCTTCGCCGTTCTCCTTGTCCAGGGACAGGTAATCGTGGAAGATCGTCTCCACCTCCTCCACCAGGATGGTGGATTTTTCCACGGCGGACTTGCGGATTTCCGCGTAGACGACCATGCCCACCACCACCACGGCGACGACGGCCAGGCCGACGATCATTTTCCCGCGGTTTTTATGTATGAATTCCGCCGTTTTTTCGATGAAACCGGTTTTTTCCGCGGTCCCGATGCTTCTCTCTGCTGCCATGGAGGCGCTCCTTACCTGAAAATTTCCAGATCCTTTATAAGTTTTGTCAGATATGTCCGCTGTATGCCCAGTTCCCGGGCTGCGGCGGTCTGATTCCACCGGTGTTTTTGCAGTGTAGCGGTGAGGAACCGTTTTTTGAAGAGGTTCAGGGCTTCCCGGAGGGGTTTGCCGGAAAAAACGTCGGAAGAGCCGCCCCCCAAGCCCGGAAGGAGTAGGTCCTCCACCGCGATGCTGTCCCCCCGGGCCATGACCACCGCCCGCTCCACGGCGTTTTCCAGCTCCCGGACGTTTCCCGGCCAGGAGTAGGCGTGCATCGCCTCCATGGCCTCGTCGGAGAAACCCCGGATCTGTTTGTTGGTTTCCCGGTTGAAACGCTCCAGGAAAAAACGCGCCAGCTCCCCGATGTCCTCGGTCCGCTCCCGCAGAGGAGGGATGAGGAGGGGGAGAACGTTGAGGCGGTAATACAGGTCGCTCCGGAAGGTTCCCGCCGCGACGGCCTTTTCGATGTCCCGGTTGGTGGCGGCGACGATGCGGGCATCCACGGTGACCGTTTCACTGGAGCCCACCTTTTCGAAGGTTCTGCTCTGAAGGACCCTCAACAGCTTGGACTGCAGAGACAGGGGAAGCTCACCGATCTCGTCAAGAAAAATGGTCCCCCCGTCGGCCAGGGAAAACCGTCCCAGCCTGGCCCCTCCCGCGTCGGTGAAGGCCCCCTTGACGTGGCCGAAAAGCTCGCTCTCCAGCAGGGCCTCGGGAAGGGCGGCGCAACTGACCCGGATGAAAGGCTTGTCCCGTCTGCGGCTGTGCAGGTGGATCTGTTCGGCGAAGAGCTCCTTCCCCACCCCGCTCTCTCCCAGCAGGAGAACGGTGGAATCCGCCGCCGCCACCCGGCGGACGATCTCCAGTTTTTCCTGTATCACCCTGCTGGAGCCGATGAAGCTGTGAAAGCCCCCTCCCCCGGCCACCTGGTCCCGCAGGCGCCCGATCTCGTCCCGGGCCTTCTGAAAACTCCGGGCGTTCTGCAGGGTTATGGCGGCCTGGGTGGAAAAAATTTCGGCCCACTCCAGGTCTTCCTGGGTGAATGTTCCGCCGTCTTTCTTGTTCACCAGTTCGATGACTCCCACACAGCGGTCGTTCACCCTCATGGGAACCGCCAGAATGGAGGTGGTGGGAAAGCGGATTTTCTTGCTGATATCCGCGAAGAACCGGGGATCCTTGTCCACATCCGCCACCAGCAGGGGGGTGTTGTGCTCCGCCACCCAGCCCGCGATCCCCTCCCCCATGTTCAGGGAGAACTTCTTGACATCCGTCCCCTTGGAGCCCAGGGCTATTTCGAAATACAGCTTGTTGCTCCCCTGATCCACCAGAAGAAGGGAGGACGCTTCGCCCCCGACGAGCCGGGTGGCGGATTCGAGGATTTCCGTGAGAAGGACCCGAACATCCGTATAGTTCGAATTAATGAGATTGGTGATCTCGATCAAGGTTTCGAATTTTTTCGGGTCGATTCTCGATTTGAACATCTCTCTGCCGACGGGAGCCGTCAGGAATTCTCTTTATCCTTGAGAAAATCCCCCAAGGTAAAGGTGGATTCGCTATCCTCGTCGTGAATGTATTTTTTCAGCTCTTCCCGCTGCTGCTTTTTGCGCAGTTCCCGGATCGAGAGGGCCAGTTTCTGCCTTCCCGGGTTGACCTCCAGCACGACGGCCCTGATTTTATCGCCCACCTGGAACTTCTTCATCGCCTCGTCCGGGTCGTCCCCGGGGTGTTCGGTTATGTTCGCCTTGTTGACCAGGCCTTCGATCCCGCCCTGCACCCGGACGAAGAGGCCGAACTCGGTGATGTTGGTTATCTCCCCCTCGATCTGGCTCCGTTCGGGGAAGGCCTTCTTCAGCGAGATCCAGGGATCCTCCGAAAGCTGTTTTACCCCGAGCCGGATATTCCGCTCCTCCAGGTTGACCTCCAGAACGATGACCTCCACCTCCTCGTCCTGCTTCAGGACCGAGCCGGGGTTCCGGATTTTCTTGGTCCAGGAGAGGTCGTTGGCATGCAGAAAACCGTCGATCCCCTCCTCGATCTCGATGAAGGCTCCGGCGTTGGTGATTTTTCGCACCCGGCCGACGAGCCGCATGCCCACGGGATACCGGCTTTCCAGCTCCTCCCAGGGGTTGGGAAGCACCTGCTTGAGCCCCAGGGAGATCCTCCCCCCCTGCAGGTCGTAGCCCAGGATCTTGGTCTCCACCTCGTCTCCCACCTGCAGCACTTCCTTGGGGTGGTTGATTCTCTTGACCCAGGAGAACTCCGAGATATGGGCCAGCCCCTCGATCCCCTCCTCGATCTCGATGAAGGCTCCGAAGTCCGCCAGTTTGGTGACCCGGCCCCGGACCACATCCCCCACCTGGAACTTCTGTTCGAAGCTCGTCCAGGGGTCTTCCTGAAAATGCTTCAGAGACAGGTTGATCTTCTGCTGCTCCGGCTCCAGCCGGATGACCTTGAGCCGGATGGTCTCGCCCTTTTTGACGTAGTCCTTGGGCCGCGTCACGTGCCCCCAGCTCATGTCGTTGATGTGCAGAAGGCCGTCGAAGCCCCCGAGATCGATGAAAGCGCCGAAGGAGGTGAAACTCTTCACCACCCCGTCCACCTCGTCCCCGATCTGGACGGTCCGGAAGAACTCGTCCCGCTTCCGGGTGACTTCCTCCTCCAGCCAGTTTCTCCGGGACAGAATGATGTTGACCCGGTTCTCGTTGTAAATCCGCTCCACCAGAAACTTTGTTTCCAGTCCCACATATTTTTCGGGATCTTCCACCCGCTGCAGATCCATTTTCGAGATGGGATTGAACCCGGTTATTCCGAAACCCAGGGCGATTTCGAAACCGCCCTTGATGGTTTTGGCGACCTTGCCTTCGATGGGAAGATGCTCCTGGAAGGCTGTCCGGAGCCTTTTCCAGAAGAGTTTCTCGTCCGCCTTCTGTTTGGAAACGATGACCTCGCCGGCCCGGTTTTCCTTTTTCATCAGAACGACCTGGACGACGTCTCCGGTCTTCGGGACCGTCTGAAACTCGCTCAAGGGAATCTTCCCCTCGGATTTGTACCCCACATCGAGGTACACGTTTTCCGGGCCGACTTGCACGATGGTCCCGTCGACGAGCTGTCCTTCCACGAGATCGTCGAGGTTCTTCAGATATTGTTCCTGGAGTTCTTCCTGCAGCGGCGCGGAGGGGTGTTCTGTCGATTTTTGTTCATTCTCTACCATGGTATTTACCTGACTCCTGCTGGTGTTCTTCATCCGCGGGGGTGGGATTATCTGGAGTACTTTCGCACAAACTTCTTCTATCGTCAAGTCCGAGGTATCGAGATGGAGGGCTCCCTCGGCGATCCGGAGGCTCCCCTCCTCCTTGTTCCTGTCGATTTCGTCCCGTTGGCGGATGGTTTCGGCGATCTCCCCCAGCGACAGGTCGCTGGTTCCCTGCCGGTATCTCCGGAGGGCCCGGGCCTCCACCGTGGCGTCCAGGTAAACCTTGACCTCCGCGTCGGGAAACACCACGGTGGCGATATCCCGTCCCTCCATGACCACGTCCCGGTTTTTCGCCACCTCCCGGAGCCGGCGGTTCACTTCCCGCCGGAGGGGGACCAGGGCCGAATGTCGGGCCACCCACCGGTCCACCGCGTCGGTGTGCAGCTCCGCGTCCCGCTCCACCCCGTCCACCAGAAGCCGGTCTCCCTCCATCCGCAGATCGATGGCCTGGGCTATCCCGACGATGGCCCCCGGATCGTCCAGCGGGACTCCTTCCGATATGGCCTTCCAGGTGATGGCCCGGTAGAAATTGCCGGAATTGAGAAATGATAAGCCGCCGAGTTCCGCCACTTTTCTGGCCACCGTGCTTTTTCCCACCCCCGCGGGACCGTCGATAGCGATTACCATGACTCACCTTCCTTCAGCGAAGGAAGCCACTTCCTTCGCGGTCAGATTTCTGAACTTCCCCGGGGCCAGGCCCTTGACGGTAACCGAGCCTATCCGGGTCCGGTGTATCCGCTTGGGGTACAATCCCCGGGACGCGAAAACTTTTCGAATTTCGCGGTTCTTCCCTTCCTCCAGCACCAGCACCGCCGAGGTGGGCGACTGGATCCGGAAGGACTTCAGCCGGTACAACTCCCCTTCCACGCTGATTCCCTTCCGGTACTCGGTGAGGAAGGTTTCGGGTATCTCCCGCTTTGTCTCCACCAGATACTCCTTTTCCACCCGGGACGAGGGGTGGGAGACCCGTCGGGCGAACTCACCGTCGTTGGTGAAAAACAGCAGACCCGAGGAGAGAAAGTCCAGCCGTCCCACGGGGTAGAGCCGGATGTCCACCACGGGCTTTATCAGGTCCAGGGCGATGGGCCGACCCTCGGGATCGCTGTTGGTGCTCAGGTATTTCGGGGGCTTGTTCAGGGCGATGTACAGAACCCTCCGGGTCGGGTAGACCCGTCGGTTCCGGAAGGACACCTGATCCTCCGCGTCGACCTTGAAGCCCTGTTCCAGGACAACCCTGCCGTTGACCGTCACCAGCCCGGCGGCGATGAACTCTTCGCACTTTCTCCGGGAGGCGATCCCCGCCCGGGACAGGAAAACGTGGAGCCGGACCGGTTTGGTCTCCCCCTCCCGGTCCTGTTCCCCTTTCTTGACTCTTCGCTTCTTTTTTGCATCATCCATTCAGTTCAAACCTTTCGCTTTCCTGTTCGTCCAGCCTGGGCAGATCCGCTATGCTGCCGAGACGGAAAAGCGTGAGAAATTCCCTCGTCGTCCCGTACTGGACCGGTTTTCCCGGGGCGTCTTTCTTTCCCACTTCCCTGATCAGGTTGCGGGACAACAGGAGCTTGATCATGTTGTCCGCGGCGACCCCCCGGATGTTTTCGATCTCGCCCCGGGTCACGGGCTGGGAATAGGCCACGATGGAAAGGGTTTCCATTGCCGCCCTGCTCAGACGGCTGTCGTTTTTCCTGCCGTAGCGGTCCTTGAGCTGTTCCCAGAGTTCCCGTTTCGGGGAAAAAAGATACCCTCCCCCCATCATCAGAAGCTCCATTCCGTGGTCCTCGGCGGCATAGCGTTCCCGCAGAAGGGAGAGAATTTTTTCCACCCCCTCTTTGGGCAAACCGGAAATCCTGCTGAGGGTCTTTTCGTCCATCGGGTCCGTTTCAAGAAATAGAATGGCTTCTATCAAGGCCGTTTCCCTGTCCAGCTTCATCCTCCCGCCTCGTATCGTCGGCGACGATGCGGATGTCGCCGAAGAGTTTGTTTTGAAAAATCCTGATCCTCTTGGTCTTGACCAGCTCCAGCACCGCGAGGAATGCGCATATCACATCCATGATGGAATCGGGCCTGACGATGAGATCGGTGAAGAGAAACTCCCTCTTCTCCTCCAGGAATTCGTGCACCAGACTGATCTTCTCGTTTACCGAGACCTCCTCGTAGAGGTCGATGACCCTCTCCGCGGACAGGCCCGCCATTATGCCGGAGAAGGTCCGGAGCAGGTCCCAGACTTCCATGCGGGTCCACATCTCGTCGTCGGCGAAAGGCAGTATGCGCTGCCGGTTCTTCCTCTCGATGAGCCACTCCGCCTCCCGCTCCTTTTCCCCCATCATCTCCGAGAGTTTCCGGATCTTCTGATACTCGATGAGCTTGTCCACCAGTTCCCGCCGGGGGTCCTCGAACTCGTCGGAGAGGTCCACCTCCACCGGCAGCAGCATGCGGGATTTCACGTACAGAAGGGTCGCCGCCATGAGATGGAATTCCGTCAGGTTTTCCAGGTCCGTCTTGACGGCGAGACTGAGATATTCCAGATACTGCTCGGTTATCCGGGAAATGGGAATATCGTAGATGTTTATCTCATTTTTCCGGATAAGGAAAAGAAGCAGATCCAGAGGACCGTCGAAATGTCCTATATGAAAATGCCGACTCCCCGCCGTTTGAGTTTCTTCCATGAGGATGGGAGATTATATCCAAAAGAGGCGGCCGAATCAAGTCAGTAGATGAGTTCGCCCCCGGGAGTTTTTTTCCCCTCCGCGCTTCTTGTCGCCGGTTTCGGCTCCGCCGGCTTCGATTCCGCCGGCTTCGTCCCCGCCCTTTCAGCTTCCGGGGTTTCGGCCCTGTTCTCCTCCTTCCGGAAACGGGGGGGGAAAATGACGGCCCGCAGCTTTTCTTCCATCTCCGCGGCCACCGCGGGGTTGGCGGTGAGAAAATCCTTGGCGTTGTCCCTGCCCTGCCCTATCCGTTCCGTGCCGTAGGAGTACCAGCTTCCGCTTTTTTCGATGAGATTGTATTTGATGGCCGCGTCCAGCAGGCTGGAGGTGGCGGAGATTCCCTTGCCAAAGACGATTTCCAGCTCCACCTTCCGGAAGGGGGGCGCCACCTTGTTCTTCACCACCTTGACCCGGACCTTGTTGCCCACCGCGTCGTCCTCGTTGCTCCGGGTGATGGTTTCTATCTTCCGCACCTCCAGCCGCATGGAGGAGTAGAACTTCAGGGCGTTCCCCCCCGTGGTGGTTTCGGGGTTGCCGAACATGACCCCGATCTTCATCCGGATCTGATTGATGAAGATCAGGCAGGCGCCGGATTTGGATATGGTCCCGGTGAGTTTCCGCAGAGCCTGGCTCATGAGCCGGGCCTGCAGCCCCATATGGGAGTCTCCCATGTCGCCCTCGATCTCCGCCTGGGGGGTCAGGGCAGCCACGGAGTCCACGACGATGATGTCCACCGCGCCGGAGCGCACCAGGGATTCAGCGATTTCCAGGGCCTGCTCTCCCGTGTCGGGCTGGGACACCCAGAGCTCGTCGATATTGACTCCCAGACCCTTGGCGTAGGCGGGGTCCAGGGCATGCTCGGCGTCGATGAAGGCGGCGATGCCCTTCTTTTTCTGGGCTTCCGCGATGGCATGCAGGGCGAGGGTGGTTTTTCCCGAGGATTCGGGGCCGTAGATTTCCACTATCCGCCCCTTGGGATACCCGCCGATGCCCAGGGCCTCGTCCAGCAGGATGGACCCGGAGGGGATGACTTCCAGCTCCAGGGCTTCGACCCCGGTGCCCAGCTTCATGATGGAGCCCTTGCCGAATTGTTTCTCTATCTGCAGCTTCGCCGCCTCCAGAGCCTTCCGCCGGTCTTCCTGGGAGTTTTCGCCCTGAAAAACATTGGTTTCTTTTTTCGCCATCCTCTACCTCGACATGATTGAAGATCCGGGTCCGGCCCGGGGGTCCCGCTCGGTCATCGATCCGGGCCTTTTCCTGGCAGGCATTCCGGGCCGGACCCGGTCATTATGTCATTACGGACCGTTTTTCCGCGGTGCATGCTTCGGGATTGTAATATGGGGGGCTTCGAGGGGTCAAGGAGGGGCAGTGGAGAGAAAATGAGTCTAAAACAGCTTTTCCGAATCCAGCAGGATGGTTACGGGCCCGTCGTTGGTGTAGCTCACGCGCATATGGGCCTGAAAACGGCCCTCCAGCGGCGACAGGCCGAACCCGCGCAGTTTTTCCAGGAAGCGCCGGTACAGGGCCTCGGCGGCCTCCGGCGGCGCGGCGGCGTCGAAGGAGGGTCTGCGCCCCTTCCGCATGTCGCCGTACAGGGTGAACTGGGATATCACCGTTATCCCCCCGCCGATGTCCAGAAGGGAGAGATTCATCTTCCCCTCCCGGTCGGGAAAGATGCGGAGGTTCACCACCTTGGCCGCCATGTAGTCCAGGTCCGCCTCTGCGTCCCGGGAAGAAACGCCCAGATAGACCAGAAGCCCCGAATCCATCCGTCCCAGGCATTCGCCGTCCACGCTCACCGAACAGTCGGTGACCCGCTGCGCCACGCACCGCATCGTCAGAGCCCCAACCTGTGGATCGAAACGACATCGAGGCTGAAGGCCCCTGGGGTTTTCACGACCACCTTTGCGATGATCTCGTACGCAAAGGCGGGGTCCACCGGAGCGGCGAAGCCGATCCGGGCGGGGACGATGCCGTGCAGGACCTTCTGATCCTCGTAGCCGGCCAGAAAATCGAAAAACATCTCCCTGTCCGTGACCCGGAGGTTGGAGACCCGTCCCTTCCAGCGAACGAAGCAGCCCTCGTACAGGGGTGGAAAGCCCGCCACCTCCTGGTGGGAAAACGATTCCCCGAAATCCGCGAAGCTGGGGGTGCGTATGTGGGGGATGAAGAGGGCCGCCTTGTCCTTGACCCCCCGGCGGGCATTGGACAGGAGGAGCCGGTTGATTTCCCGGCGGGCCTCGTTGTCCCGGTACGTTTCGAAGAGCCTTTTTATGTGGTCGAAGGATTCCCGCACCTCTTTCTCCGTCAGCATGAAAACCGCTTTCTCTCCGGAATCCACCGCCCCCTCCCCCTCTTCCAGGGCAATCGCGACGATTTCGGGCCGGTTGGCCGAAGCCGTTTTTTTCAGCCGGGGGTAAAGAAGAAGGACGGCCCCCGCCGCCAGGGCGAGGGCGAGGAAAACGGCGAGAGACAGTTTCAGAAAACCGGTCACCGCGAAGCCCGCCGACGGGATGAGGCGGTGATGCCCGCCGGTCTGGAAAAAACGGTCCATATCGTCGGCGGCGCCGTCCTTGACGGTGTCCAGCCCCCTTTGGGCGAAACGATTGGAGGGTTCCTCCTCCAGGATCTGCAGCCACAGCCGCAGGCATTCCTGAATTTCCATCCGCTTCAGATGGACCACCGCCAGAGCGAGCAGGGAATCGGTCCTGCCCGGCTCCAGCTGTTCCGCCCGCTTCAGGTAGGAATAGGCTCCGGCGAAATCGCCGTTCCGCAGGCATGAGACGCCGAGATAATGGTAAAACTCAGGATTCTCCCGGTAGGTGAAGACCTGAGGCTCCAGCAGCCGGATCGTTTCGGTGTACTTTCGTTTCCGGAACAGTTTTTTGGCTTTTTCCAGTTCCCGGTTTTTTCCCCGTGCGGCTCTCATTGGTGCTTGGACTTGCTCCGTTCCAGTTCGC
>Ga0302245_1000910_pt1 | contig 21914 bp, 17 predicted proteins | sample AAG_UR_Thr_MG_FD_193512 | JGI IMG/M metagenome (GOLD analysis project Ga0302245, IMG submission 193512) | Enriched activated sludge microbial communities from anaerobic digester in WTTP, New Holstein, Wisconsin, United States - AAG_UR_Thr | ecosystem: Engineered > Bioreactor > Anaerobic >... | reverse complement strand
TGACGATCAAGTGTTAGCTGAGGTTGAAAAAGGTAATATCGATTTTGACGTGCTTTTAGCTGCACCAGAATTGATGCCCAAATTGGCTAAATTAGCTAAAATTTTGGGACCAAAAGGTTTGATGCCTAACCCCAAAAATGGCACTTTAACTCCCAAACCAGAGTTAAAAAAGAAAGAGCTTGAGGCTGGAACTTTCACTCTTAAAACCGAGAATAAAGCCCCACTAATGCATTTAGTGATTGGTAAAGTCAGCATGGAAGATAAAACACTGGAAGAAAACCTACTGGCCATTATTCGGGCTTTGAAAAACAAAATTGTTAAATTAGTGATTACCCCATCAATGGGTCCGGCCATCAGAGTGAATCACCAGCTAGAAGAAAACAAATAGGTCACCATTTAGTCATAATCAAATAAACCCAGCCTATGATATGGCTGGGTTTATTTTTACTTTAGCTTAGCACCAATTAGCCTCACCGGTTAGCTTAGCGCTAGTTATCTTAACGCTGGTAGGGCTGTCGCTATCTTGATAATTTCTTCCAAGCCGATTGCCCCCTCTTTTAGTAAACCTTGAGCGCGCCCACGAGTACGCAAACTCAATTCCTTATTCTCTACTTCCTGATCGCCAATAATTAACATTAGTGGCACTCGATCTGCTTCAGCTTGACGAATTTTGGCTTGCAGCCGCTCTGAGCGATCATCAAGTTCTACTCTGACCCCAGCTGCCAAAAGTTTCTCCATTACCGAGTGCGCATAATCTAGATGCCGATCAGCAATGGGCAATAATCTAGCTTGTACTGGCGCAAACCATAAGGGAAAATCTCCACCGTGATATTCGATTAAGAAAGCAAAAAAGCGCTCGAAAGACCCAATTAAAGCCCGGTGGATAATAAAAGGCCGTTGCTTTTCACCATTTTCATCGATGTAACTAACATCAAAACGTTCTGGTAAATTAAAATCTACTTGAATCGTCGAAATACTATCTTCTTTACCAAAAACATTAATTGCTTGCACATCTAACTTCGGACCGTAAAAAGCAGCGTCACCTTTGACTTCTTCATACTCTACGCCAGCCTCATTAAGAATGTCGCGCATGGTATTCTCGGCTTTCTGCCACTCAGCCGGTGAACCGCAAACTTGAAATTTTTTATCATCAGGATCAGAAATGGATAAACGAAATTTGTAATTATCAAACCCGACTGCTCGATAAAAGATTTCTAACATCTTCATCACTTCCAAAAATTGACCCTTAAGTTGCTCGGCAGTACAAAAGATATGCGCATCATTTTGCGTAAAGCCCCGCACTCTTTGCAGACCATGCAACTCGCCAGATTTTTCCCGACGATAAACCGTACCGAATTCACCAATTTTCATGGGCAGCTCACGATAACTGTGAGGTTGTAATTTGTAGATCATCATCGCTGCTGGACAGTTCATTGGTTTTAGATAATAAACCTCATCCGCCACCGAATCATCATCCTCTTCTCGGTACGTTAAAGGTGGGTACATACTTTCATCATAAAATCCTAAATGTCCTGATCTTTCAAATAATTCTTTACGCTGAATATGAGGAGTCAGCACGTGCGTGTAACCGAAACTGCGCTCAAAACGAATCATATAATCTTCGATTGCGCGGCGCATGGCGTAACCGTTAGGCAACCACACAGGCAGTCCTTGTCCAATCTCGTTGATGATAGCAAACAAACCCATTTCCTTGCCAATTTTGCGATGATTGCGCTCCAGCGCCAGTTGCCGATTGCTCAAAAATTTAGCCAATTCGGCTTGACTGGCAAAAGCAGTTCCATAGATACGCGTGAGCATTTTGTTGGCTTCACTTCCCCGCCAATAGGCACCAGCAATGCTTAACAATTTGAAGGCTTTAATTTCGCCAATTTGGTCAACGTGGGGACCCTTGCATAAATCAACAAAACTTTGCAAATCGATTTGACTTTGGGCATCTGCTAATCTATTTGACTTTAAACCCTCCAGTAGTTGGACATCAGCCTGAATCTGCTCGGGCTTGCCAGTAAGATAAATGCTCACTATACCAGGCTCAACCTGTTGTCGCTCGACATCCAAACGCAACGAAGCTGAATCAATCTTGTTTTTTTGAGCATCCAGTTCAGCTAAACCATCAAGTAATTCTTGTTTGTAGGGATTGTCACGAAAAATCGCCCGAGCTAAATCGATTGGCACTTCCAGCCGCTGCATGAGCAAATTTTGCGCAATGAGCTTGCCCATTTCTTTTTCAATTTTAGCTAAGTCGGCTTCAACTAGGCGAAACCCTGCTTCTGCTGCTTCTTGGGATAAATCAAAATCAAAATAAAAACCATCATCAATGGCTGGCCCCATAGCCTTCACAATCGCTGGTTTAGTTAACTTGTATTCTCCACTGGCAGTTTTAATTTTGCCTTGATTTTTTTTATTGGGAGCATAAAGTCGCTCCATAGCCAGCGTCAATACGTGTTCAGCACTATGACGTAGGGCAAATAATTTTTCTTCTTGATTCATAAATCCTTCCGTGTCTCTTTCTTATTTTAATGAATTTTTTAGATAATTGCCAATAAAAAAACCCGCCTTGTTTGCGGGTCTGCGTTTGTGGTCAATTATCTTAAACTCCAGCACACAACAACCCGCTAGGGGCTAGTAGTCGTGTTGGTAGTGAAGATAATGTTTAACATTGCTGATCATTATAACACGAAAATTCGCTCTCTTAAAAAATCAACCGGCACCACCACCGCCACCACCACCTCCGCCACCACCACCGCCAGAGAAACCACCACTTGAACCACCACCACTAGCACCATAACTACGAGATGCGCCACTGCTAATCGTGTTAAAAGCACTGCCCAATGAATTTAGGGAATGAGTAATACTGCCCAAATTAAAATTACTCAGATCTGCTACTGCTGATTGGCTAAGGTTGATGCTCGACATCCCCCAATAGCTGACTAGCAGTTGCCGATCAGTTGGCGACCAATCTTCAAATTTGACCGGTAATTGAGAAAGAGCCTTCATCGATACTCCAAATAAAGTGCCATAAACCAAATATTTTTCCCAAAGAATTATTGAATCAATCGCATAGTTTTTGGTCTTTTTATAATCCTGTAAATGCTTTTTAAAAGACAACCATTGTTCGGCTTCTATATGCCCCTTTTTACTTCTTTTTTCACTACCGTATTGCAAAATTATCATCACTACTGCGGCACTGGTACCGATTACAACATTGGCAAAAATAAAAGGTAAAGAAGCACTCAACCAAGTTTCAGTTATTTTCGACTGGGCCGCTGCTGAAAAATTTGCTTGAAAAATAATTAAAAATAAACTAATCAAAGGAGAAATAAATAATTTTAAATTACTTAAACCACTAGCATAACGGTGTGCTTCTTGATTAAAATTACCCTTGGCTAAATTAGCACTATAAGCTATTTTTTCTAAACCTTTGAAAAAGAGATAGCTAGTGCTGGCATATTTTTTGGTATATTTGCCAATATCTCTTAAAGCCAAATTCTGCCGAGTTTGTTTTTTGGCCTTAACTAAATCTTCGTGATAGCCTTTGGGATTGGCCTTGCGCCATAATTGATTGAACTCTTTTTCATAAATCCACTTACCGCTAGCCTGGTGATAATAACGAATATAAGATCCACCAACCACTTTAAATAAAAATTCAAAGACCTTTTCTTCAACTTCTGACAACTTCACTTGCCCTGCTTTATCAGTGGGTTCGAGAAAGTAACGATAATCCTTGACAATAAAACCCTCTTTTTGCTCGCTACGGACAATACGGCACACTTTTTTATGCACTAGCGACAAAACAGTGGCAGTAAAAACTGCCGGATTGAGTTTTTTCGTCTTATACAACAGTTGATAAACCAAAGCCGGTTCTAAATCGCTAGGTGGCTCCCACACTCCAGGTAAAGCTGTGAGGCGCTCTTCTTTAGCCAATTTTAAATGCTTGATTAAACTTTGAACAAACCAAACCAGTTCCAAGATACTCAACAATAAAGCACCAGCAAAAAAAACCTTAGCAATTGTTTCTTCTCTCTTTAACTTAGCTGCGGTCTCGGCAATATAGGCTTGTTCTTGTTCAATAATCTTCTCTCTGTTTAATTTGCCAATGGGCAAAGCTTGTGTCTCTAGTAAAGCTTCCAGAGGAAAAATCACTCGACCTTCTAAGAACTGGTTCATCGGCAAGGCAGGTGCTTCAAAGTGAACCCCATATAAACCATTATCACCGGGCAAAGCATCAATCCTGACTGTACCTGCCAAAGGACCATGACCCCAGGCTTGAACATCTCTTAGTTGTGAAGCTAAATAATTAGTTGGTAACCAGACTGTAATATCAATAGCTCCATGCGCTACTTCCCAAGCATCGCCCACAAACTGCCAATACAATTCAGCAACATCGCCTTGTTGAGTCAGTAAATTCTCCACTTCATAGCGCAGTTCAAAAATCTTTTTTTCATTGATAGCCTGATAGTGCCATTGCACAAAATATTCTTTAGCGCGTTGTTCGACATAAAAAGTATTGTCGGGATTGTGGCGTGGTTCAGTCAAATTAACCTGATCCTGCTCTAAAAGCTCGTAGCAATTATATTGATCTGCCCCACTACTTTGATCGACCTCACACAGTGCAAAATTGTTTAATAAATATGGCTCGCTTCGCCCAACAGCAGACAAAGTTTGATCATTTTGATAAAAAATTTTGTGATAAACAAAACGGTAATCTCCTTGAAAATTAAAAACCCGCTGCTCAATCACTTTGGCTGAACCATCATTCTGCAAAAAAATTTCAATAGTTGCTCGATCAATTGCATAACTATTGGCCGAAACTGGCCGACTGAAAATTAAACTCGAAGTTAGGAAACATAACAAAATTACCAGGATTAGAAATTTTTTAACCATTACAATTTGTTTGCTCATCAGGTCGCATTATGACTGATAGTTTATTGCTTGTAAATGCGCCTTGTCAGCCAACTATTCTCTGTTATAATCGCTCTGTTGTCCAAAGACAGTGTGGGCCACCAGGCTTAATCATCACACCGAGGAAGCAAAAGCATCATGTTTTTCCCCTTTCTCCAGTTTTTGGCTAACCACTAGTTTTAATTGTTATTACAAAAAGCGACAAAAAGGATTTATGCCAAGTCAAGACAATATCGAACAAGTCAAAATCATTCAAGACAAAATTGATCGTGCCAAATCTTTGGTAATCGTTGATTATGCTGGGACTAGTGTCAATGATTTAACAACTTTACGCAACGCTCTCAGAAAAGCTGGTGGCGAAATGTTTGTGACTAAAAATACTTTGATTGATATTGCTTTGGGCAAAGGCAAAGTTAGTGAATCATTAACTGGCATGAACGCTATTGTCTTCTCCTATGAAGACGCAATTGCTGGTTTAAAAGTCCTTTTTGATTTTCACAAAAATCAAGACAAATTAAGCATTAAACAAGGCTTCATGGAAGATAAAGTTTTATCTGTTGCTGAAGTCGAAGCTTTAAGCAAATTGCCAAGTAAGAGTGAATTGGTGGTGATGTTGATTCAAAGACTCAAGAGCCCAGGTCAAGGGTTAGTCAACACCTTAACTGCTAAGACTAAAGATTTAGTCTATGTTCTCAAGGCAATTGCCGATAAAAAAGAGTAAAAAAATTAAAAATTATTAATAATTAGTCAAACCACTAATTAACAGAAAGGATCACAATGGCAGAAGAAGCAAAAAAATTGAGCGCCAAAGTGCAAAAACTAGTTGATGCAGTCAAAGAACTTTCCCTAATGGAAGTTTCGGAACTGGTCAGCGCCCTCGAAGAAGAGTTCGGTGTTAGTGCCGCTGCTCCGATGATGATGGCCGCCGGCCCAGCCGCTGCTGCCGCTCCCGCTGTTGAGGAAAAAGACGAATTTGACGTCATTCTCAAAGAAGCTGGCAACAACAAAATTGCTGCTATCAAAGCCGTGCGCACCCTCAAACCAGATCTCGGTTTAGGTGATGCTAAGACCTTCGTGGAATCAGCTCCCAAAACAGTTTTGGAAGGTGCCAAGAAGGAAGACGCTGAGGCCGCTAAAAAAGCTTTAGAAGAAGCTGGCTGTGTAGTTGAGCTCAAATAAGTTAAATAAGTAATTTAACTTACTCAAGTTTAACTTACTCCAGGCAGATTTCTTAATAGAGTAATTAAACAAAAACCCCGCTCGTAGCGGGGTTTTTGTTAGGGTGTGGTTAAAGAATTTTTGACATATTTTGATCTTTTTCAATAAATTATAGGACTAATTTACTAAAGTTAGAAAAGTTATAGGATATTAAATAAACAAAGAAGCTAAGATGCGCTCAAAATAGCTAAAAAAATCAGTAATTTGCCTAACTTTAATCTTGACATAAAAATTGCTTATTGACTTAATTTGTCTTAGTCTGCTATTGTTAAGTATAGATCATAATGGATCGAACAATTACTAAATTTAACAACTTTTATAGGCTTAAAAAATCAAGCCAGAGAAAGGGAAAATGAGCGATAGTGCAGTCATAAATCCAGGCTCCGCCGAGAGCGATGAGAAAAAAACTGGTCGGGCCACTGATGCCGCCAAACTAGATATTAAAAACCTCCCCGATCTACTCACTGTCCGAGAAGTGGCTGATCTGTTGCGTGTTTCCCCACTGACAATTAAGCGTTGGGGTAAACGAGGTAAGTTACCCGCTATTCGCATTAACTCTCGTGGTGATCGCCGTTACAAAAAAGAGGCCGTTTTGTGGCTGTTAGGCGTTAATCCAGAGGAATTAAAAGAAAACTAGAGCGTTTTAAAGATAATTAGCTCGGTTTGCGGACAAACTGAGCTTGGGTCATCTTTTGCCACTTTTTGGCTTCTTTGTTCACCAAACCTAAAAATTTGACTAAACGCAATTGCCGTCGCCAACGCCACGGTTGTTGAATTAAGCGCCACAGCCATTCCAAACCTAAGCTACGAAAGAAACCAGGCGCGCGCGCCACGCGCCCAAACAACACGTCAAAAGCACCCCCCACCCCAATGGCCACCGCCACGCCTGCTTGCTCCAAGCGCGCGCGCCAGCGCACCAACCACTCTTCTTGATCCAAGGAACCGAGTGCTAAAAAAACAATTTGTGGTTTAATTTTTTTGAGAATCCGCTCAATCGCTTCATCCTCAATTGGTAAAGGTTCATCTTTGTCTTGATAAGCCTCAGTCCAATACAAATTCTTCTTTAACTTGATCAAACTTTGTTCGTCTTCAAAAATTTCACCTTGATATTCACCACCCTGTTTGCCCCAAAAACTGGCGTAATCACGGCCACCAATAATTAAACTTACGTAGTTTTTTTTGGCTGCTTCGATCAATAATTTATCGGCCAGCTCCACCCCAGCCATTTTTTCTCTAATTTTGGCTGGCATTAGCGGTTGTTTAAATAAAAACAACAACCGTTGTCGCAAACGAATCCAGCGATTAGCCAACAACAGTCCAATCCCATCTGGCAATAAAATATCAGCACTCTCTAGCACTGTTTTTAACTCAGGATTTTCTTCAATCTGCACCAAAATTTCTGGATTGGGCGTAAAAATGAGCAATAAACCTCTTGATTGGGGCGCTTTCAAGTGGTTTTTGAGTAACACCCAGAAATCTGACCAACCAGCCGTATAAATCGGCAAACCAAAAAATAAAGACTTCATTTTTTAATCATAGCACAAAGAATGATTGTGATCGCCCAAAACTAGAGTAAGAATGCTAAAATGGAGGTACTATGTCAGACTTGGCTGGATCGCGGATTATTATTTTAGGACTGGGTCGAGAAGGTTTGTCTAGTTATCGGTTTTTGCGGACCCAATTGCCCGAACAAGAATTGACCTTAGCCGATCAATCACCTAGTGAAATTTTATTTGCTAATTTTCCAGAATGGCAAGCAATTAGTCGCCAGGACCGCAATTTACTCTGGCAACTTGGCGATCAGTATCTGGAAAATTTAGCCAATTTTGATTTAATTATCAAAACGGCAGGTATTCCAGTCACTTTACCCGCTATTCAACAAGCGTTAGAACTCAATCCTGGCCTACAAATTAGTTCAAACATGCAGTTATTTTTCGATCGCTGTCAGGGCACAATTATCGGTGTTACTGGTAGTAAGGGTAAAAGCACCACCAGTCAATTAATTTTTGATATTTTGAGTCAAGCTGGTCAAAAAACTGTCTTGCTGGGTAATATTGGTCGTCCAGCGCTCAATTATCTGTCCGTCATTGATCAAGAAACCCTGGTGGTGGCAGAATTGTCTTCTCATCAACTAGCTGAATTAAAAGCCAGTCCTCAAGTGGCAGTCTTACTCGACGTCACTCCAGAGCATCTAGATTACTTTGCCAATTTTGAACAATACTTGGCTGCAAAAACTGCTATCACGCGCTACCAAAGCCCCAATGACTGGTTAACCTATAATCCAGCTCTTAGTGGAGCTAAAAAATTAGCGCAATTAAGTGCAGTTCGACCTGATCACCAAATTAAACATTCACTTGTTGATCAAAGCGCTAACCTGGCTTTTCAAGTATTTATCAAAGATGAGACAATCTATTATCGAGAAAGCAATCAGCCAAACCAACTACACAAATTAATGGCCGTGGCTGAGATTAAACTGCTAGGCAGACACAATCTTTATAATGTCTTAAGTGCTGTGGCCGTCGCCCAAATTTTTCAAGTTAAAGCTGCTAGCCTACGCCAAACTATTAGTAATTTCCAAGGTTTGGCTCATCGTTTAGAATTTGTCGCAGAAGTAGATGGAGTGCAATACTTTGATGACTCAATCGCTACCAACCCAACTGCTAGCAGCGCCGCTCTTCACAGTTTTCCTCAAGGAAAAATCATTTTGCTAGCTGGTGGTTCAGATAAAAAGTTGGATCTTACTGAATATCTAGAAAGTATTATTGAACAAAAAGTTAAAGCTTTATTACTGTTCCCACCAGTTGGCCCAAAAATTTTAGAACAATTACAAAAACTTTGGGAAGCAAAAGGCTTAACCGCAGATACTTTCCCCCAGTATCGAATCTTTCAGTCAATGGCTGAGGCTGTCCAACAAGCGAGGACTTGGGCCAAAGCTGGGGATGTTGTCTTGCTCAGTCCAGCTTGCGCCAGTTTTGGTTTATTTAAAGATTATCAAGATCGTGGTCAACAATTTCAGTTAGCAGTGAATAATTTAATAACAAACCAGTCAACAAAGTCTAAATCAATTTGAACGAAACTTAATCTAAATTAATTGACATTAAACACGATGAATAATCTTAAAAACAAACTCGCTCCCTTTGTCCTCTCCTACCTGCGGTTTTTTGCTAAATTGCAGTTGAAAAAAAATAGCCAGGCCAAAATTATCGGGATTACTGGGAGTGCTGGCAAAACTAGTTGTCAATCAGCTGTCTTAGCTGTCTTAGGCAAGAATAAAGCTCGGTTCAAAATTAAAGTGAGCCACAAAGCTAATTCTGAATCAGGCATCCCCCTGGATATTTTGGGGCTAAGGGTCAAGGATTACAGTCCTTTTGATTGGTTGCGCTTGCTTTTACTAGCGCCATGGCAATTACTCACTAACTGGCAACAATTCGATCTGTATATCATTGAAATGGGCATTGATAGCCCTCTGCCCCCCAAGAACATGGACTATTTATTGAGTATTGTCCAACCACAAATTGCCATCATCTTAAATGCTAAGGCCGTTCATAGTGCCAATTTTGATCAATTGCTCAACGCAACCGATCAGAATCAACGCGAACAAGCAGTGATCAAACTCATTGCCGCAGAAAAAAGTAAATTAGCTCAAGCTTTGCCCAGTAATGGTTTGGCGATCATTAATCGTGATGATCCAGCCATTTGGGAATGCAGTCGACAAACCCAAGCTGAAATTTTAACTTTTGGCACGGCTGGTGGTGATGCTGAGCACGAACTTGATCTAAAACTAATCGACTGGCAAGTTAATTTAGCTGGTAGCCATTTTATTTTTGAAATTAGAAATCACCTAAAAAAATACAATTCAGGCAGTCGGCTACTAGAACTTAACCTTAAAAACTTGGTTTTAGGCAAACACTACAGCGCAGCTTTAGCCAGCGCCATTTTATTAGCCTTTAAACTTGGCTTGAAAAAAAACGAAATCAAAAACAATTTGGAAAAATATTGGACTCTGGAACCTGGAAGAAGCAGTTTGCTCGTCGGTAAAAACAATAGTTACCTTCTCGACAGTTCTTACAATGCTTCAGGCATGCTAGAAATGATTGAGCTGACCCAACAGTTAATTAGCAATGACCAACACATTAAAAGAGCACTAGCCATCATTGGCGATATCAGAGAGTTGGGTGCAGAGACACAGGCCATACATCAAGAAGTGGCTCAAGCCCTAGCTGAGAGTTTTAGTGAAGTCTATTTGGTTGGACCACTGATGGAAAACTATGCTTTACCCATTTTGCAAGACAAAATTAAAAATGGAGCAGGTCAAATTAAGCAAGTTAAAACTTATTTAGATAGTCAGTCAGCCGGTAAAGATTTAGCAAAGAATCTAGCAGCAGGTGATTTGGTTTTAGTAAAAGGTTCACAAAACACTATTTTCTTAGAAGAAGCAGTGGCACTCTTGCTGGCAGAGGAAAAGTCAGCTAAAAAAGTTTTGTGTCGACAAAGTGAATATTGGCTTAAGCTAAAAAAAGCGGAAACTAAACAAAACGGAAACTAAAAAACGCGGCGGCCAAACAAAGCGAAGATCAAACAAAGTAATAACCAAGCACACGGCCAACCCAAAATTAAGCGTAAGCTAAACTAGCTTTAAACAATTCCAAATTCTCCAAAACCGTCAGCGCCCCCGTCGCCACTGCCAAATCAGGATCATCGACTAGCGCTACCGGCATTTTTAGTGCTTGGGCTAAAAACTGATCTAAACCAGGTAATTTGGCTAAATTACCAGACAAAAGCAAACCCCGATCCAAAACATCAGCCAACAAAGCATTGGGCATCTCTTCCATTAAGCGCTCAATTAGAAATATATAATCTTCGATCACTGGTTTAATAGCCATTACCAACTCTTGATTGCTAACCGTAATCGTTTTCGCTTTTTGGCTGATTAAGTCCCTGCCAACTAAGGTTATTAAATCCTTCGTTGGTAAATCCTGATCTTGTTTGTTTAGCTCTTTTTTTACTCGGTTTTGAGCATGATTAGTATCGCCACCGTCGCCAACGCCACCATCGCCACTACCATCATCGCCAACGCCATCGGCATTATCGGCATCATCAGCTAGTGCATCACTGGCCCTGAGAGTAATGCGTTTTTTGAGACTTTCACTGGCTTCTAAAGTAACTAATAAATGGTATTTTTTGACTAAATAAGCCCTGAGTAATTCATCTAATTCCCAACCAGCTACTGTTCCCGTCCACAGGTTACTTTGAAAACTGACTACCGAACCCAAAGAAAGAGCGGCCGCCTCCACGCCCACCGCCCCCATTTGCATTAACATCACCCCACTGGCATCGGCAATCGGGACGCCGACACCAATGGCGGCCGCTAGTGGTTCCAGCAGTAAATGCACCTCGCTAGCGCCCAAATCATAAAATAAACGACTTAAACAGCGGCGTGAAAATTCACTAGTCCCCGCCTTGACGGTGACAACTACTACTGGACTGATGACAAAGGGTAAAATTCTATCGACTCGCAAAGCTCTCTTGAGTAACTCCCTCAGTAACAGCTTAGCTAACTTTTCATCAATAATTCTGCCAGCAATAATGGGAAAAATCACCTCTACCTCATCCCCCAATCTCTCTCTCATTTCCAAAGCATCCCGACCAATAGCCAAAACTTTAGCTTGACTCGAGGAATTACCTCGTTTGATAGCCACACAGGCTTGATCAATATTCAGCACTTCCATTTGCTTTTTTTGACGAAGATTGGCCCGAAAAATACGAATTTCATTGCTTCCTAAATCAATCGCCAAAGCCTGGCGCCAATCCAATCTCTGCCACAATGAGGGTTTATAATTCTTCTTAGCAGAATCAAGACTTTTAGGCATCTAATTGATATAATAGTCAAAGACCTCAACAAGAACAAGGCACAAAAATATTAATTAACAGATTCTAATTTAATGGCAAAGAAAAAAAACAACAACATCTTACGGAGTTTAATCGATTCGCTTAAAAAAATTTTTAAGGCGATTTTTACTACTCGACTAGGTTACAGCATTTTTTCCTTATTAGTGATCGTGATTGGGAGCATATTTGCCATTCGCTATGCCCGTGGCAGTTGGCGTCTTACTGAAAAGGGTGTAGTCGCCAACACTGGGTTATTAAACGTTAATTCATTCCCTACCGGTGCGCAAGTGTTCATTAATGATCGCCTAGTCACTGCCACCGATGACACCATTTACATTGATCCAGGTGAATATCAAGTCAAAATTGTTAAAGAAGGTTATTCAGTCTGGCAAAAAAATCTGTTGGTTCAAGAAGAATTAGTGACACAAACTAACGCCACTCTCTTCCCTAACGCACCCAGTCTCTCCCCTTTAACCTTCACTGGGGTGAATAATATCCATCCTTCTCCTGATGGACAAAAAATTCTTTTTCACGTTAGTCAAGCTAATACCCCAGCTAGCAACGGTTTCTATCTTTTAGAACTAACCAGTAATTTTTTATCTCTGCAAAGTGGCCCGCGCCAAATTACTGACGATCTGCCGGCTCTAGAATTAGATAAGGCACACATCATTTGGTCACCAGATAGTCAAGAAGTTATGATTTTAGTTGATGAAAAATTTGGTGGTAGAGAATTTTTGATTCCAATAGATAAAAAAAGTGCTTTAGCCGAACAAGTTGACATTTCTTTCTCAAGAAGTAAAACTCTATCAGCTTGGGAAGAAGAAATTTACCAAAAAGAACGACTATTCTTGGAGAAATTTCCTCCAGAAATTTTGCAAGTTGCCACTCAGTCAGCTAAAAATGTTTACATCTCTCCAGACAAGAAAAGATTACTCTACACGGCTACAGCCGATGTCACCTTACCAGATGAGTTGATTCCTCCCCTGCCTGCTGCCAGCAACCAAGTTGAAGCAAGAGATCTAAAAACTGGTAATATTTATGTTTACGATCGGGAAGAAGATAAAAATTTCTTGGTGTTAAATGAGGCAGTTCGCCCTAATTTCCCCTTACGAAACTTAGGAACTGATGGCGACAATTTAAACAATGAAGAAAATGCGCAAAAGCTTGATCAAACAATGAGTGCAGAAAACAACAATCAGCAAGTTGAGCTTGGTTTTCTTAATAAACAACTACTCAGTGATGATTTATTTGCAACTGAAGCCCGACAATTAGAAGCTTCTCCCGAGGCTTTTTTGCGTTTGCAAGCAGATGCGGCTGATGATAAAGAAACAACGGCTATTAATTTTAGTAATTATTACTCAGGAGTCAGTTTAAACAGTCTCCAATGGTTTCCTGATTCCAGACACTTACTTTATGTAGCTGATGGCAAGGTTCAGATTATGGAATATGATGGCCATAATAACACAGTCATTTATTCTGGACCTCTTATTGATGAATTTGTTTACCCATGGCCAGATGGTAGCCAAATTATCATTTACACTCATTTTAGTCCAGATTCGCCCTTTAACTTATATGCCATTAATTTAAAATAAGCCACGGCAAAGCAACAGAGTTCAGTACAAAACGGAGATTAGCTCAGATGGCTAGAGTGCGGCGTTCGGGACGCCGAGGTCGGCGGTTCGAGTCCGCCATCTCCGACTTGGATAGGCCCTGATATAATAATGCGAAATTTGGCCTTGTGAGAAAATGTAGCTTTGTGGGAAAATTTGGCCTTGTGGGGAAATTTAGCCTCCATAGTTCAACGGATAGAACGAAGGTTTCCTAAACCTTAAATCCAAGTTCGATTCTTGGTGGGGGCACTAACTATTTTAAATTTTAAAAGAATATTTGCTAACTTCAATGCTATGATTAATTATGGAAAAAAAATACAAAAAATGTCCATACTGTCTAGAAAAAATTCGAGAGGATACCATTAAATGCCGATACTGTGGAGAGTGGTTGGATAAAGATAAAGAGGAGTTAGACAAAGTTAAAATTAAACCATCTAAGTTTAAAAAAATTAAATCTTTAATAGCAAGGTTGATCTTGTGGTCTCTAATTTTTTACATGTGGCTAACTTATGCAGTCATTACACTAGAGGATGTCCCATCTGGTTACTCAATTTTCGTGTTGGGTTTGATTTTGATGCTATTATTCAGAAAAATTATTTTTAATAAAAGTAAAAAAATATGGAGTCTAGTAATTAAGATAATTATTTTTTCAATAGTAATTGTTGGGTTAGCTTGGCAAATCTGGTATGATCCTACTCTTTCAAAGCTCAATGAATATCGCAAACAAGAAGAAACTATATTTATTCCTGATCAACATCAACAAGAAAGGTTTAGTTATTTAGAATTTTCAGATCTAGAAACTAAAACAAATAAAACTAAAATTGAGACAACCACTAAACTCAAAAACAATAGTTATATTTACGATATGAAGGATGTAACAGTCAGATTTGACTTTTTTGCAGATGAGAAAAAAGAAAAATTAATTGGATCAACTTGGTCAACCATAGAAAAAATTCCCTCAAGAACTGAAATTGATCTACAATCGAGCATCGAAAACAGTAATCAATTAAAAACCTGGTATGTGTACGTGGTTGTTGAGAACACAACTCTTGTCAATAAGTAAATCTCTGTGATGAACTTCCTACTAGGTCGAATGCAATTTGAACTAATTAGTCAATTTTACTTTTATGCATTATGTTAGTAGTCTTCATAACAACGTATTCTATTGCTATACGCATCAGTCCGACAATCATATAATTCAGTTGTTCCAGGTAACCAGAAATTAGAACAAGTATCCGGATTATAAATGTCATTACAAAATTCTACCCACTCATCATTAGATTGCTGTTCTTGTTCTTTATCACACTGACCTTTCTCACGCAGTTCCCATGAACCACTGATCTGACAACACGTCATCTGTTCACAGGTCTTACGAGTCATTTCTCTATAACCCCCACCACAATTAGCACTAATATTGCATTTAATATATTCATTTGGGTCAGGTGTTGGTATATTCCCCCAAGCAGCATTGAATTCATCACATTCTTTTTGTGTAGTAGTAAATTGTTTTCCATCAGGACCAATGCACTCAATTTTATTGGATTGTTTTGTATTAACGCTATTTACCAGAGTTGATTGCTTGGTGGGAACATTGGTAGGAGCAGTCGTTGGAGTAGGATTAGAAGTAGACTTAAGTGTTGTCTCTTCTTCGCGCACACTTGATTTTGTGAATGCAGGTTCTAAACCAAAAGCAGTTGCTACAGCGTCATAATTAAACAAAATGCAAAAAAATAATATAAAAGTGAATGGGGTAATTATACCATATCTACCCTTAGAACCAGGTATGCTTATTACAAGAGTTAAAAAAGCAACCAATCCAACAGCAACACTGGTTAACATTACAATCCACCATTCAGATTCAGAATTAGCTTGGTTCTGACCAATAGAAAATAAAAAAACCAGCATTGATAGAACCCAAATTTTATATGGTCCTGGTGGTGTAATTTTTCTAGTAAAAAAATTGAGTTTTTTTGGTTCCGTTTTTTCTATTTTATCTAAAAATTCATTGCAAAAACGACATTTTTTAGCCCCAGCAATGATTGGTTCTTTGCAAAAGGGACAAGGAACTCGTTCAATATCGTCTTGTTTTTTCTTACCCGAGTTTGAAACTGGCTTAGTCATTCAAGTAGAATTATACAACTTGTTACAAACTTAATGAAAATTAAGAACCTCTAATAAGCAAATTGCCTAGCGAGAGTTTCAGATGATGTTTCCCTTAACCCTTACCGTAGTTCCATCTGGAGTCTTGATTAATATTAATCAACCATATCCTTCTTATCCTTAGATTTAAAAAAAAATAATTTTTTAATAAGCCTTTCTTTACTGAGTCTATAAAAAAACTTGTGCCTGATTTGTGGAATAATTACACAAGTAATCAATCCAAAACGTCGTCGTCATTAAAAAAACAGTTCAGTGGGGGCATAGGTTCATTGCTGAGTTATTATTTTAGATGAATAAAACTAGCGACATTGAGCTTCACATGGTACTCCGTCACCATCACCATCTCTAGTGCTACACCCACAATTATTAAGTTGAAAGTAAGCCTCGGCACAAGATAAATTTGGACAGGTTTTAGAACAATTACATGTATAATTAGGTCCTTTAACATTTTTAGACTCTAAAGATTGGTTGTTGTCAGTAAATAAACTGTAAATATAGATTAAACCAAATAAGGTAATCCAAATTAAAATCGAATAGACCCAATTATTATTTTTTGCATAATTCAGAAACCACACAATTAATTTATATCCAAAATATGCAGAACCTGCTAAAAAAAGACAAATGAAGAGAACAATAACAGAATTCAAATCATCACTTGAATTGGAAGCTGTAGGTGGTGGAATGTTTTTAATCATAGTGGGCGCTGGCGTGGGTGTTGGTGAAACCCAAGCTGGAACATCTACTTTGTAATAAACAATTGTAGACCAACTTCCATAAATCTTTTTCTTTACATTAACATACCAAGTTCCTGGTTTTACATTGCTAAAATTAAATTTATTAGTATAAAAATCAACGAGTGGACCAGGGTCACAACCCATACATTTGCTAATTACAGCACTATATTGGGTTGGATCACTATCTTTTAATTCCATCTCTATATCATAGGTCTTATTTGAGTTAGGACTCCAAGTCCAGATAGCATCTATATTTATTGGGAATTGAGGAGTTTGAATATAAGTGAAGGTTGTTGGCGCATAGCCCCCATTGTGATAATGATATGTTCCAGCACATGATCCCACATTGCAATTATGACCTCCAGAAGAATCAGTCCTTCCAGAATGAGCCATTATTTTTTTTGTTGAAAATGAAAAGAGTACTAAAAAAAAGAACAATATATGAAGCGAAAATAGAACCTAGCCAAAAAGCAAAACTCCAATCCCAAATAGTAGAACAAAAATTACCGGAAATAGAAACTTCTCAAAAGGCTTTGGAAGTCGGGCAACGATCCACTTTGTTGCCTGCCAAGCCATTACAGCAACAATTCCCAGAGAAAATACAATTAAAAACAAAACAAACAGCTTCATTAAAGCCAACACAAGTACGGCAAATAAATCAACCATTAGATAATATTATCGCAGAAGGTAGAAAAAGTATAGGTGTAAGTGTACCAGATCAAAAGAAATCTCTTAAAGAAATTACTAATGATTTAAGAACTGATTGGATAGATAGATATTATCCTATTTCTCAAGCCTCACAAAAGGCTAAATATACTCTTAAAGCTCAAAATGCCAGTCTTAGACCTGAATATGATCCAGAGATTTTAGTTAGAAGATTAACCGGTGCGAGTGGAATTGCTGATTATCAATATCAAACAAAATTAAAACCAATTATTGAACAAATTGATAGTTTAGGCATACCAAAGATAGATTTAGACACTTATCTTGCTCACAATCGTATGGCTGGCTTTGGAGATATTGGTAGAGAAGTTTATGGAGCTGATCCTACTAAATCTAAGCAGATTGTGGAAGCACTAGAAATTAGATATCCACAAATTAGACAACTAGCTGAACAACTATATAAATATCAAGACGACTCTCTTAAAGAACTGGCTGACGCTGGCTTCTTATCAGATGACGCTATCAAAGCGATGAAATCTCAAAATCCTAATTATGCGCCACTTTATCGAGTAATGGATGAAATGGATGACTATCTTGGACTACCTACCAGAAAAACAATTAAGAAATTAAAAGGATCAGAGAGAAAAATTGACTCACCACTTGAAAACATCATTGGTAATACTTATAAACACCGAGCGGCGATTGAAAAGAACAGAGTGGCTCAGTCTATTATTGGGCTACAAGATATTATTGATCTAGGCTTTAAAAAAGTAGCTAAGGGTGGTGATGATGTAATTACAGTTTGGAAAAACGGTAAAAAAGAGTTTTGGCAAGTTGGTGAAGACATTGCTAAAACCGCTAAAGGACTTAACGAAGAAAATACTAATGCACTCCTAAAGATACTTCAAGCTCCTGCTCAGATTTTAAGACAGGGTGCTACTGGTCGCAACCCAGACTTTATGATCCCTAATGTGGTTAGCAATTGAATATTTAGCAAAATCTTTCTGATAACCGCCAAAAATGGCATAAATGTCCCCATTGTGGAATTGTAAATCAGCCCCGTAATAAGCACCACGCGGCGCTTTAGCCAGATCAACCCAACTATCGCTACTGGGCTGATAGCGCCAAAACACCGTATCACCTAACCCTCGAAAAACATAAAGGTAACTGTTATCGGTAGCAAAAGCACTACCAACAGTAATACTTTTATTAGGAGTTTTCCAGCTCTGTGCCCCCCAAATACCTGTTGCTTCAAGTCTTAATTCTCCTTCTTTAGTCCGAGTTTCTAAATTGGTCAGTTGACCTAAACTCCAATCAGCAGAACTAGTAATAGTGAAAGTAACAGGTTCAGAGTTGGCTTTTAAGTCTGAGCTGGAATAAAAAAGTAAAATCGAAGCGATGATGAGACTAAAAAATAAAACTTTAGAGATTAAAGCAGGCCTGGACAGTTTAATCTTTTTCATATTATTTTTACCACTAAAACGACACAACAAAACCTCCAAAATTAGTGGTCTTTTTCATCGAAAAACATTATGGCATATTTTCAGACGCAAATGTAGGGTTAAATTAGTCATCTTCATCATCAAATTCAGCCTCACCCACTGCATAAATGACTGCTTCGGTGACGCCGTGATAATGAAAAATCTCATCTTTATCAAAAACAATACCAATTTCACGCTGCGCTGCTTCATTACTCGATGAAGCATGAATCAAATTCATTTGTTGACTCATGCCAAAATCGCCACGAATTGAACCACCTTCAGCTTCTCTCCCCAAAGTAGTACCCACTAGCAACCGCACTACTGGCACTGCGTCAATGCCTTCCCAAACCATGGCCACAATTGGCATTGAACTCATAAAGGTCTTCAGATCGTGAAAGAATTCTTTCTCACGATGCTCGCTATACCACTCGTCTAATTGACGATCATCCATACGCAACATCTTGAGACCAACCAGCTTAAGACCCTTGCGCTCAAAGCGACTAATAATTTCCCCAATTAAACCTCGTTGCAAGCCATCTGGCTTAACTAAAACGGCTGTTTGTGTAACTTTCATTTTTCCCTCCTCTTTTATTGATTTCTTATTATATATCCTTTTGCTGCCACTGGCGATGATCTTAAAATTAGCAAAAAACAAAATGAGACAAAAATGGACTATTTTAGATATATCAATATATAAAATAAGATATCAAAAGGTTAAGTAATAGATAATAAAAAAGGGTAACAAAAATGACTACTAACTTTAATCGATCTAAACATTAATTAAGATATCAAAATGTTAATAAGTTAATCAAAAACCCATTGGCGAATTTCTTTTGCATTAGCAAAATTACCAATCAGTGCAAATCGTAATTGCTCTTTTTGAAAAATAAGTTTGGCTAAGCGATTGAGGTCTTTAACTGTCACCGCTTCAATTTGCTTAATCACTTCGTTTGGCGTCAAAATTTGATCGTCCAAAAGCTGTCTAAAGCCGTAAAATTGGGCTACATTATTGCTCTCCTCTAAATTGAGCAGAGTTGTCCCCTTAAGGTAATTTTGCGCCCTTAGCAACTCCTTGGCACTAATCGCTCCTGATTCTCCTGCTTCCCCTTGTTCATTAGCCAAGTTATAAAAAACGGCCTTTGTCGCCTCAATTGCTTCTTTGAGTCGTTTAGGGTCAACTCCAGCTTTAGCTCCTAAATAACCGCAATCGTGGTAATACTCTAGGGTACTGTGGACGTAGTAACACAAACCTCTTTTTTCGCGGACTTCGTTAAACAGGCGCGAACTCATGTTATCGCCCAAAATGGTGGACAAAACCGAAAGCGCAATCCGATCGGGATGATGACGACTAAGCGCGGGCCACGCTAGCACAAAATGGGCTTGTTCACTCGCTCGCTTAATCAGTTTAAAACGACGACTAGAAAAGGCGCTTTTGTTCAGTTCTGAGAGCTCAGTTTGTTGAGTTTGTTTGGTTTGTTTGGTTTGAGTAAGTTTAGCCGTAGGCAATTTGCGATTTTCACCTCGTTTTTCATTGAGCTTGTTAAAAGCTAAAGTCACTTTGTCAACTAACACTTGTGGCTCTTTGCTAATTTTGTCCAAACCACCCGCAACCACTAACAGCAAATTTTCTGGACCGTAAAAGCGTTGTAAAAAATGATGAAAATCTTCACTGGTCAGCGAGCGAATACTGGCTTTGTTGCCAACAATATCGTGAGCTAAGGCGGGATTGGCAAAAAGCAATTGTTCAAAAACATTATCGATGTGATATTGAGGCGTATCGACATACATGTTTAATTCCTCGATAATCACCCCCTTTTCCCGATCAATATCCTCTTGGCGCAAGAGCGGAGCAAAAAGCATTTCTGACAACACATCGAGAGCTAGATCAAAATTATTGGCTGCAGACTTGACGTAGTAACCAGTGTATTCCTTACTAGTGAAAGCATTAAACTCGGCACCGACACTGTCTAGAGTCCGAGCCAGATCTTTAGCGGTGGGATATTTTTGGGTACCTTTAAACACCAGGTGTTCAAAAAAATGAGCAATACCCTCTTTGCCCACCGGTTCATAGCGGGAACCAGTATTGGCCAAAAACATCACTGTTACTGATTCACTCGCTGGCAAATTAATACTTAATAATGGCAATTTTTGCTGAAACTTGGGCAAAGCAATTTGACTCAATTGGTGTTTAAACATAGGGTTATTGTAACACTAAAATTATGCAGGTGAGTTTTGAAAAGTGGCAAATAAAAGGCGAATATTTTTGAGTATATTTATTACTCTTGCAGTTTTTAGTCTTAATAAATTTAGCTGGTGTTTTATGAGAAAAAAAATTTACTCAATTTTGATAAATTAGTTACAATATCCCTTTTCATATTTCGGACAGATTTCGGTGAGCTTGTCAGCGCCAATCAAAGACAATTACCCTACTCTGGTACCAGATTAGCTTTAATTTGGCTGATTTTTCGACAAAAATTGGCAGTTTTTTTACTAAAAAATCAGTAAACGGCACAGTGAGTAAAGCGACTGCTGGGCAATTGTAAAGCAACTGCTACACAAATATCGCTACACAATTTGCCAAAGTTAGTCCCCAAAACAATGGCCCGTCACTGTAAAAACACCCTCCAATTATCCTTCGCAAAATCATTAAAATTAGCCAAAAATTGTATACATTTTTACTTGGGTTTTTTTCAAAAAAAATTAAATTGAACACAAAAACTTGCAATTTTTTTGCATTTATTGCATAGTGATGGATGCGAGACAATTTGGCAATTCTGCCCGCATTGCTAAGTTGTCAGCAATAACCATTTTTTGTCAGTGATCAAAATTAGCTGAAAAGATCACTGCCAAGAATTGTTTTTTGGACTCGCTATATAGAATTTGTCATTTAACAGAATAATTGAGATGTCTCCACTCTGGTCAGTACGGATCACTCGGCTAAAAACGTTGTGCAAATTGGCCAAAACCTCTGGTGAGGGGTGATTAAATTGATTATTTTGGCCAACCGAAATCAGAGCAATTTCGGGTCGTAATTGCGATAAAAATAGCTCGCTACTTGAGGTTTTTGACCCATGGTGCGCTACTTTTAAGATGTCCACTTGGTCTATCAGACCAGAGTTAACTATGCTAAGCTCACCAATTTCCTCGAGATCTCCAGATAAGAAGACTTCTAGCTGCCCATATTCCAATAAAAGTGCGATAGATCGGTCATTTGTGCTTTCAATTTTACTAAAATTAAC
>Ga0302245_1000891_pt1 | contig 22271 bp, 29 predicted proteins | sample AAG_UR_Thr_MG_FD_193512 | JGI IMG/M metagenome (GOLD analysis project Ga0302245, IMG submission 193512) | Enriched activated sludge microbial communities from anaerobic digester in WTTP, New Holstein, Wisconsin, United States - AAG_UR_Thr | ecosystem: Engineered > Bioreactor > Anaerobic >... | reverse complement strand
TCTTCCGATCTAAGTTCTCCGAAGGTCATTGCTGGTTATATCATTAACTTTCGCTTTACTTGCTGTCTTTTCAAGCCAATGGTCAATCTTGTTTGGAGTGACAGGTTTATCTGAAGCGTCAACGAAGAAATAACGATTCTTATGGAATCAGGCCAATGTTTATTACTCAGATCGTCAAGAAATATTATTGGCTGGGCAAATTACAACGATATAAAAAAAAGCTGTCCAGGTTTGCCTCAAGCAGATTAATCTGAAATTCTCCCGAAATCATACACACCTGTGGTACAGTAAAAACATTCTACATTTGCCGGGATCCAAGCTCAACTGAAGAGCAATAAGGATCTATCCCTTTACCATCCCACCCGTTGCCTCTTTATATATTACTTTATTTTTTATCAAAAACTGTGCCTCTATCTGCGGGTTTTATGGATTCCTGAGGGCGTTACGGTAAATATTATCTATCTGCTGTACTTCCCGACACCCACAGCCGATTTGTGCTTTCACGTTTGACGTGAAAAACTCTGATTTGTCCCGGTGCCGGGATAATTTAAAGCTTATGGGCTTGACAGATGAAGGCTGGGGGAGTTTAATATAAATACAAGCTGAAAAAAACGCTGGCGATCAATTACACCCAAAGAACTACTACTTTCTATCCAAACAAAGGGGACAGGCTCCAATTGAAGGTATAGATAATGAAAGCAACTGGTTGGTTCACGCTGTTCAACGGTTCTGATTTGGATAAGTGGGTAGTTCATGAAGGTATAGATATTGATGGCAACACTTTGGTCATTGCACCAGAAGGCGTTTGTGCTGAAACAGGCGGTGAATCTTGGGATAATTACCTTCTGCGAGGAGAATTTCTGATCACCCCAAAAGGGAAGAATCCCCAATATTGTGTGCAACTGACAGCGGACGGCACATGCGTATATTGTCAACTGGTTTCCCACAGCATGAACATTGCGTATTATTGCGATAAGCCAAAGAAAAATAATAAGGGATTCACGCACCTGATTGTCCCCACTCCATTCCGCGTCCCTCACAAAGCATGGTTTACTTTTGCCATACGCGCCTCTCAAGGCCGAATTACCGGAATAGTCGATGGGAAAGAGATTGCCAGTGCTAATATCCCAATAGGTACGCAGGGCATGCCGGGTTTCCTTGTGAATCAGTTGAAGGACTGTGGTGTCAAAGTTCGCAACATCAAAATCAAGTTCCTTCGTCCCACCATGCAACAGCTTGAGGAATTTGAGAAACATCCTCTTTACAACTGGCTTAGGTATAAAGAAACCTTAAAGAAAAAATAAAGAAGCTGCCAAACCGCCGGCTTCAGCCTACACCGGTGCGCTTTGCGACTGAGTCATTCCATTCGGACCAGCAAGAGAAAGAAGTGCGGTACAATATCGAGGAGGCAAGTAACGTTACGAAAGACGGTTGTTGCAGATAACGAACATTATCAGGATGATCCCGATGTCGTGTTTACTCGCAATGGTGTATTAGTTTGTGTATATAGAGAAGGCGATGCGCTGGTTCCTAAGTGGGCAAACGTTATGGTGACGGTCAGCAAAGACTTTGGCGAAACGTGGTCTCCTGCACATGCCATTGCGAAGTCTTCCAAGGCACAGGAAGGATATTGCTGGGACTCGCCGAGAATATCAGTTCTTCCCTCAGGACAACTCGCAATTGTTGCAAATCACTGGTTTGACGCCGATGCCGTAGAAGTCTCCATCTGGATGTGGCGCAGCGATGACGATGGACGGAGCTGGTCCGAACCTTCACGGGTGATTCCCGAAGGCATTACCCCCGATCGTATTTGTACTCTTCCCTCTGGTAGACTGTTGTTCAATGCCGACTGCGATATCTCAGGCAAGCCGCCAAATGGACAGGAATTATATATGTCGGACGACAATGGAGTGTCATGGCAATGGCTTTCGACCATTTCTAACCCTCCGATGGGTCGGGCCTCCATCGTTGTCTTTGATGAGAACACACTTGTGTGTTACTTTGGCCGAGCTCCGATAGACTTCCATTGTCTCAAGGCAGTTTCCAAAAACTCAGGCAAAACATGGAGTAGGATTCACACTCCTATCGTCGCACACCGTCCATGCGCAGGACTGCTTTCAAGCGGCAAGATGCTCCTAACGTATCGCTTCCCTGGAGCAGGCACGTACGCCTATATAGAAGAAAAAGAAAGCGCGCTGTCGCTTGAACCAGACAAACAACATGGTTTGCTTCTTCAATTAGAAAACAGCGGGAACAACTACTGGTGGGATTACGGATATTCGGGGTGGGCCCAGCTTCCAGATTCGAGAGTATTCTGTGTCTACTACGCGAAGCAACCAACGACCAGAATGCCGCCGAAGACTCTTGCGCCATCGATCCGAGGCATCTGGTTTTCAGAAGACGATTTCGTACATCAATAGCAATGAATGCCAAACCACTTGTTGCACAACGGCGCGGCTGAGTTCTACGTTCCAAGGGAGAAAAATGAACGAGTCAAAGAACAAGATGGACGTTAAAGATTATCCGGGAATAACTGACGAAAAGAATCTTGTTGCCCCGTGCGGGAATTTCTGCGGGGCCTGCGATATGTATCGTTGCGCAGCCCATGGCAATAGGGCGGGACAAGAAAAACTGGCTGAGCGTTTCCGGAAACATCTCGGTATGCCGGACGCGCAGACTGAATGGATGGTGTGCGTCCCGTGCAGACAGAATTTGGAGAAGTGCTGGAGCGCCGACTGCAAAGTCTTTCACTGCTGTGTCAAGGAGAAGGGACTGGATTTCTGTTTTGAGTGCGATGATTTCCCTTGCGACCTGCTGAAACCATGCAGTGGCTGTGCTCCCGCTCATAATCTGAAAGTGTTCAACCTTGTCCGTATTCAGAAACTGGGATGGAAGAAATGGTTGGAGGAAGCCACGGCGGATCCTCGTGAATTACACGCAAGATACTTTAACGACCCACTGAAGAAATGAAGACATACAGTCCGGAGCCCAAGGTTATCAAATTTGATGACACTACCGTAACGGTCAAGATGATGGATGACTCGTGGATTATTGATAAGTGTGTCGTTCATTCCCCTTTTATTCCGAAACAAGGTTATGCATGGAAGCACGAAGACCATTGCAGTCGTCTGTTAATTCCCGCAGACCAATATGAAGATACCATGAGATTCTTTCGTGACACTTACGGCAATGCCGCTGTCATTGCATGGGACGGCAACGTGGTGCTTGGTCATGTCATCTTCGTTCCCAAAACAGAGGCAAGAAAACGGAAGATGCTGTTTTATGAGCGAATGCCGGTATCCCCTGATGATGACAAGACTCTTGTTGTTGAGGCCGTGGGTTTCTGCTCCATCGGCGGACAGAAATATAGAAAGCACGGAATCGGCAGAGCGATGGCCGAAATGATGATAGACTGGGCAATACATACCGGATGGTCGAAGATAGAGATTTTTGGAGTTCCATCGGGTTTATTTCCTGCGCACTGGATGGACTCCTGTATGCCGCCAAGGACGTTCTGGGAGAGATTTGGATTTCGGGTTTTTGAGAAGGCCAGAATTTATCGGTCTTGGGAGGATGTTCCAGATATAACTGATGATGACGATCCTCGTCACAGTGAGACAGAAAAGAGACAAAAACAGGAGATAAAGGTACAACTTCAGCAGGGACTCATTGCGGAGGACGAGTGGGCGTATGATTACGATATGGAGAAGAGTTTAACAGTTGGATGAATCACGGCAACTAAGAATGAGGAGACAAATGGAACCAACAATCAAATGTGGAAAGCATCTCGCAGTTCATGCAAAACTGACAGGTTCACGTTTTGAGGATGTGTGTTTGGGCGATGCCGAATTTGACAACGTGAGTCTCGTAAAAGCGAAATTCCACAATGTCAATCTGAGCGACATAAGTGTCACCGCCGCTCAGATTGGCGGGGCAAAGTTCCGACACATCGGACCGCCCCCGGACAAAGATGGTAAGCAGGCACACCAGAGACCGGTTACGTTTGAGGAAGCCATGCTATGTGACAGCACCTTCCGCAAGGTTGATATGTCAAATGTCAAAATTATCGATTGCAACATTCAAGGAATGACTATTGATGGAGTTCTGGTTACTGATTTGTTAAAGGAGTATCAGAGAAGAAATGGCTAACGATGCGCTCCAGCGAACGGTACGTCCACGCCGCCGCTGAGCTTTGTGTTGGGCTTGCAGAAAGGAGGGTCGAAATGGAAGGAATAGTTATTATAACGATGGATGTCTCCGCAATGGATGTGAATGCCCGGTCACAATTGGACAAAGAAATCGGAGCACTCGGATTACAGAAGACACTCCCGGAAACTGAAGGAGGTATTCTTCATCTACCTGCTGGCACCTATGGCAGCATCATCCAACTGGAAAACCAGATGGATGAACTCAAGCACTATTACCGGACTCTTGTCGGTATCATGCATAGGCTCAATTTCAAGGGCAGATATTTCGTTAACGTGGCAGCCAATCCTGTCTTCGCGTGTGGAGAATTATGAAAACGCTCAATAGAAGTATCGGTTCATACGCTTCAGACCGCACTTTGCACAATTTGAAACGACGGTCATGCTAATCGTTAGAGGGGTAGACAATGAAGAAACAACTGGCAAAGATACGAAAAGCCTATGATTTGACCGTAAGACAGCACAGAGAGGATATTAATCCATTAGTGAATGTTCCAGATGAATTTAAGAACTCTGATGAGTATAAGGCATTTGCGAGAGAATCAGGTTTTTCAATAACCGGTAGCAATGCTCCGGAAAATAAGAAATTTCTCAATCCTGGAACCGGCATGAAATTTCTTGATGCCGGATGTTGTGCTGATTTAGCAAATTATCGTTTTGACAAATGGCCTTCAATTTATTATGGGGTAGATATCAGTCCTGAATTGATAAGAGCAATGAAAAAATTTTCAGTGCATGAAAATATCTCAATTGGAGGATTGGAAGTTGCTGAAATTACCTCGTTGCCATTTGAAGATAATTATTTTGACATAGCCTCTGTAATTGGTGTTCTTGAATATGCTGACCTCGCCTATGCCGAATCCGCCCTTGTGGAAATGAGCCGGGTACTGAAACCATATGCAAGAATGGCCGTGGATATACCTAATATGGAGCATCCTCATGTGAAAACAATGTTTAAACTTGAAGCATTTCTTGGGAGACCGAATATTCCAAAACCAAGATCAAAGTTTGAAAAGATGTTGACCCCTCTATTCGATATCAAAAGAGTTGATGATAAACGTGTTATGCTCAAATATTTTGTGGAAGCAATAAAATGAGTATACGTTATGACAACGGGTTGCATATACATAACTTCAAACAGACAAAGAGGGTTGCACAAATGAAAGAGAAATCGGTCATTTCTGCCGTCATGAGCGAAGCGATTAGATACTATGCTCTTCGCGAACAATACGAGATGCTTGTTGCAAAGGTCAGGCAGTGCGCACCATCCGGTGTTAGTGAAAAATGGGGTGTAGTCAAGTTCAGAGGTGTTCCAGATTTTCGTTTGAACTTCGGAAGGTCTCGGGTGATAGAGGTCGCACCTATGCCAAGACACATTGGGGTTTTTATGGAATGGCGGAAGATATTCAAAAATTCCGGGGTATATGTTGATGACACGGATTTTCACTTGTTTGAGGATACGTTCGGCTATCTCGGTGTGAACGAGAATTGGAATCAACCGTGGAATGTCCAAGCCGGCACCGATTTATCAGATCCGTATGTGACTACATTTCTGGAATCCGGCATGAGATTGATTGTGAAGGAGATACACAGGGCACATCCGACCTGCAAAGGTAGCAGAATTTTATCGGTTAGGAGTGTAAGATGGTAATCAAAGATGAAATAGCACGACGTAAACTCGAACTCATGCGTGACGATGTTAAGAAAGGTATTAACGGAACGGCCCCATGGTTCAATCTTGACGTCGATGCATACCGTGCGTATCGAGAGGGCAAAAGTAAGGTCATTCCTAAACCTTACTGGGACGACCCTGTTGATAAGATCATGATGACCGGAGTTCAGGGGCAAAATGTCTTATGTCTCGCCGGTGGCGGAGGGCAGCATTCGGCGGTGTTTTCCTTGTTGGGTGCGAACGTGACAGTGCTGGATCTGACGTCCGAACAGCTTGAAAGTGATCAAAAGGCAGCACGTCACTACGGATATGAAGTAACGACGATACAAGGTGACATGCGCGACTTGTCAATGTTCCCCGAAGCACAGTTCAATCGAGTGTACCAGCCAATCTCAACGCTTTTTGTCCCCAATTTGAGGGAAGTGTATCCAGGCGTAGCCCGAGTACTCAAGTCCCGGGGACTATATTTTGCGGATTTCGCTGTCCCTCTTCTCTATATGGCTGAAAACAAGGGATGGGATGGAAAGGGCTATACAATTTATGTCACGGAACCGTATGTTCGTGGTGCGATACTTGAGACCAAAAGCGGAAAAATGAACTTCACAGAGGGAGAATCCTTCAGTGAATTTCACCACCTCCTGTCCGACATCGTCAATGGTCTCGTGACTGAGGGATTGATGATTAGAGGAATATGGGAGAATCCCAGACCGGATCACTGTACACCGTTGAGAGAACTGGAACCGGGATCAGAAAAACATCAAGAGAGATATCTGCCGTTCGGCTTGTCTGTAATTGCAGAGAAGAAGATGCTTAACCAGCCGATGCAGGTGACGCCATAAAGCCCCGCCTGATGAGGCGAAGATTCCCGTCAGGTAAAGTATACGTTGTGTGTAAAAACGCATGAATGAGAACTGGAATATTTCGGGTTTAATCCTTGAAGGAATTTGTGGCACAGGCAAGACCACCGTGCTTCGGGCTATTGTTCAGTCAGATCGTTTTGTCAAAAAGTCTTTTTTGTCATCCATTGTTTTGTCGGAACACCAGACTCAACGTGTTCTTGAACGGAAGGAAAAGGAGGAAGGACTCACCTCCGCAGATAACCTGGCACTGCTTGACCAACACGTAAGGTACCTGGAGTCCTTGCGTGACCGGCTTGACGAGACGGACTGGTGTCAGAATAATCGGACCAACATGCGTGTCCCGTACATTTTTGAACGTTTTCATTTCACGCATATCTACCATTACAGTCACATGAATTGGGAAGATGTTCAAAATATAGACTCTCGTCTCGCCAATCTCAACTGCAAGTTGTGTCTGTTCACCATAGACCATTCACTGCTCGAGCATCGAATCATCACGGGTCGCACTTCCGGTTGGCTGGACTACCTTAAACGGTACGGAAAAACGAATGAGGAGATTCTGGAATATTACGATAAACAGCAGAAATTGCTGCGGAGCTTATGTGAAAAATCGAAGCTTGATACGCTAATTGTTAACACGACTGATATGAGCGTTGAGAAAACATTAAACCAAGTACTTGATTTCTGGGGAGCACTATAGGATGTGCGACAAGGTGTTTCGCCGGACGCCATCCAGCACGGCATCGCCGACCTTTGTGGTTTAGCACACCGAAAGGAGTTGGCATGATTGAACGCAAAATAACGATAAAACCTGAAGATTTGTCTTACTGCGGAGTTGATTGTAAACAGTGCGATATCTTCAAAGCCACGGTTCACGGCGATGAGGAAACCCGGAGCCGGGCGCACAAGGTCTGGACAAAAACCGCGCAAGAACACTGGGGAATGCAGACACTTGACCCGGCAATCTTGAACTGTCACGGTTGTAGAACCGAGGGAGAAGACATTTTCAGAGGTTGCAGGTATTGCCCTATGCGCCGCTGTGCTAAACAGAGAAATCTTACCAGTTGCGGGTTCTGTCCCGAGCGGACAGATTGTGAGCGCCTAAAGGACTTGTTTGCGGATGAAACACAGCAGTCTCTGCAGGAGGCAAGGAAGAACTTGCAGATTATAGCCCGAATAGCCAATGTTGGGAGGAAAAGGAATGAAGAAAAGATTTGATTCGTATTGCGGCATTTACTGCGGAGCATGCAGCACGCCCGGCTGCAATGGTTGCAAAATTATGGATGCAAAACACTGGAGTCCGGACTGCAAGTTCATAAAGTGCGCGCGGGAAAAAGGGATTGAGAGTTGTTGTTTTTGTTCTGACTATCCGTGCAACGATATTATGCAGTTTGATTCGGACAAATATATCCATCATAGGAGTATTCTGCCGAACGGCCGAAGAATAAAAGAGGTCGGTCTCGAAGCATGGCTTGAAGAACATAGGCAACGATGGAGTTGCAAACAGTGTGGTAAACCCTATACTTGGTTTGAGGACAAGTGTAAATCCTGCGGGGCTGACCTGTTCAATGTACAGGCTGAATTTGGAAGCAAGGATAACTAAATCTTTCCTGACAAGTCGGATGCAAGCGACAACTATATTCTCCTGATTTTTGAGTTAGATAGGAAGAAAATCATGATTATTAATATTGAATGGAGCAAGGAAACCTACGACAGATCTATTTCCAGTGAATGCTGGTGGTTTACTCCGTACGACAAGGTTGATCTATCATACTGGAAGGCCGTGTCGCAAGATAGCGAGATGCGAAGCATCCTTGCTATGGAGTACGAACTTGGAAAAGTGCCGGACTGGACCAGGTCTGTTGGAATAGATTATCTGCCACCATGTGGTCACTGTACGTTCCCTAAACCATTGTTTCAAGTGTTATCACTCATCGGTTCTGCGGATCCAGCGGTGATTGAGCAGACCTGCAAATACCAGTGCTATGTCATAGACCGAGAACGGAAGAGAGTTGCCCATGATTATTGTCTGTGCTTGGACGCTTGGCTGGCCGGAGTAGATTCAAGCGTTCCTGTAACTGAGTTGAATGCACTCAGCCTGCGTAAAATTGACTGGTTTGCAGTTTGTTCAGATATCTGGGAAATACTCGGAAACCGATCCGAGAAGAAGGAACTTCAAGTAGAACTTGTACTAAATGCGATACGCCATGCGATAAAAGTCTCACGATGTCCAGATGATGAAGAAACTGATTTCGTTGACAATGGTGGATACTCTGGTTCACCGCGGGCGAAAGAGATTATGGCTCGTTTGAAGGTGCTGGATCCGAAATGGGAATGGGTGAAAATGTCCGGGGTAGACTGCGATAAGTGGTGGTTGTGCGCACCCAAAGCCTTCAGATTTCTTGAATACGACCTCTGGACTATTGCCCATGGACGTCCTGTCAGAAAGGAAGAAATTCCCGGATTCCTTAGATGTGAAGACACATACCCAAATCAAGATGAAGCGGCAACGTGGTACAGACAGTTTTGTAATGCGCTGGATGCGTGGTGGAAAAATCAGAAGCCAACAGGACCGGCTGGAGAACAAGTCAGTCGATCTCTTGGTGAAAGTTCTCCTGTGAAGAGATGGCTCGTTCGGTTATTTCTTAAGAAACTCAAGATGTATGAATCTACCAGTGGAATATTCAAGAGTCTCATAAATCCAGGACCTCATCGGAAACGTGGTACTAAACGAATAGAACTTGATTGAGGAACCTATGGAACAAGAGCAGAAACAGAGAATAGAAAAGCTTATCAACGATCTTGAACTGTGCCACCATAAAGCGGAAAGACATGTTGAACTTATCATTCAGGCAATCGGTGAAGGACACACGACGAAGGGGTATCGAGCACAAGAGTCCGAGAGGACGCACCCGGTGACACAAATGTGGCAGAAAGCGATTGATATTTTGTCTGTCTGGCTGTCCGGTAACGTATTAGGAGTTGGAAATCTCAATGTAGGCGAGTATTCTGGCAAACGACTCATTGCTCTTCTTGGGAAACGTACAGAACTGAAAAAGTGGCAGGTTCAGCAGATAGTAAACAAACTCAAGTCATCTTCTCGGATGTACCACGGATTCAAATATTACGAAATGGTTGAGTATCCGGAGAAATACGAGGATCATCGAGCCTTTCGGAATTACACCGTCGAAACGAAGATTCAGGATACGAAGGATGGGGAGAAGGCTGAGATTTCCCTGGGAGCTGCGATTGATCATCTTGAGCTTTGCAATTGGAATTTTCCCGAGAACCTTGTATTCGTGCTAAAAGCCATAAATGGGAATCTATCCCCCACTCATCCTTTCGCTGCCCATGCAAGGAACATCAGACTCAATCCCATTAGTGGCAGGATGAGGACAATCGCCAGCACGCTTCGGGTATATCGTGAGCGGTCGGGATCAGGAGACGTCAACCAATCAGTACTTGATATTCTTGGGGAGCGGACTTCCGAGAAAATAGAACTGGTGGCAATGCTTGAAGAAAAGATAAGAGGTGTTTTTGAGTAAAATGCATAGCTTTGGTCGACAAGGATAAGGGAGAACAGATATGAATCAATCACAAAACCAACAGGGACCTCATTCAGACAGTTTTTCGATACTTGCACCATACGAGAAGACTCGACCGGGATTTGAACTAATTCGGAAAGACGTCTGCGAGGTTGATCTCGACTGCGGAGGTTTCAGGAATGCCGGCGAGGGATATTTTGAAGTCTGTCTTTGGGATATTTGGCACTGGGCTACAGGGGAGAAAGAAGGTAAGCCCCGTTCAGATCCGGCACTCAATGACCCTGAAAAACAGGCAATCAATAAGATGCAGATTGCATTGGGAGAACTTAGCGAAGAGGATCGGCTGATCCGTATTCAATCTGCCTGTCTTACGCGGTGCTATTACACCTTCCCGAAGAACATAGACCTGGTTATTGACGGCATCGCAACAGGCAAGCCAAATGTCAGCGCACACATCTCCTGCGAACCGCCATGGAACCACAGCATTCTTCCACTTCTGCGTCGTCGTTACAAATATCAGGATGGAACGCGCTATCACAGTCGCGATCGCCAGTCGCTGGTACGAGCCTATATGACAATTCTTGATTCTTACCTGGTCGGCGGACATTTGTCTGAGTTGCGGGAGGTGTTACCCGATAATCCCGAACTGGCGGAAAAAGTATACAACTGGCTGGGCAACCCGTCTCCAGCAAAGCGTTTGCAGGTCACCCGTCTGCGAAATGCGTTGACTATGTGGTCGTTGCCAAGCCAATTCGGCGAAGCGTTCGACTACTTCAACCAAATTGACAAAATCCTCTCAGCGTCTCGGCAAACGGATACGCAAGAAAGCGATGAACTAACAGCACTTATTAGAAGGCTGAATGATGCTGGCCTTTGCCACCAGTTCTTCTTCCGACGTCTTGATCACTTGATTGCATACGTGGGTGCAGGAAAGAGGTGTGAATTGCCGGGGAGAGGAGAAGGCAGGAAGTTCGTGATAGACACGCTGGTGAATTACGTCCATACACTTGGTTCCTGGTTGGCCGGACGGACAATTGACCAAGCCGCGGATATTTGGCCACCGTGCAAGCAAACGGTCTGTGCCATCTATGTTGCGCTCGGTGAGCCATCATTACGGAAACGCTGGCTTGTGGCATGCCTCTGGAAGAATCTTCAGGAAATCCAGTCTTGGGTTGGTCGCGGTCTCCTTGATGAAGAACCAGACCGTTTTGCCATCCACGGGGAAGCACTTACGGTTGAAGGGAAGAAGAAAACTTCCCAGCAAAACCGCGGAAAGGATGTTTCATAACGTGCGGGAAGAATGTTTTACAGGAGGATTTCCAATGCAAAACATAATTGAGCTTGCTCGAGATATGGCGAAGAAGTATACCGTCCGCAATGTGTTAATTGCCAGTTTAGGAGACGGTGCCAAAATGGCGGCACAGGTTTTCGGGACAGAGCACTACACGATTCATGCTATTGGCAACCCGGAAGATACAAATGACGCCGCGGTCGCGGAAAAAATTCAGAACTTGGAGAATGGACTTGCCCAAGCATCTATGGACTGGGCACATCAGCACGGTTGGTTGCGACTTGAGATTCACAGGGTCTACACCGGTAGTGGAACATGTAGCCCAGCATGGGGAGGTTTGCAGAAAGGATGTCGTCCTTTCTGGGAGAAGCTCGGCTTCAAGATATTCCGTGTTTCGCCAAGAGATGAAACGCTGGCAACGTGCATTGAAGCAGCAAGGGAATGGTACGGAAAGGATCTGAGAACGGAGAAAGAAGCCTCTCACTGGGACCCAGGTTGGGAAACAAACTGGCAGATCTTTTCGATGGTTCACGAGAAGTAGATTTCCAATCAGCGCTTTCAGCCTATAGGCGGCCCGAGACTGCCTCAGGCTGAAGCGTGACGTTAGGAGGTTGAATCATGAGCGAACTGGAGATTGATATCCGACCGATAACCATGGACGAATGGTTGCCTGACAGGTGCCTCGGCGGGGGCAAACCTATTGATCCGGCAACCCTGACGCCCGAGGCAGGCTGTAGCAGTCTGTGTTGGTTCTACACAGGAATGGGATTGGGTCTCTCTCGTGAACAGTGCCTAGCTCGACCGCTGGGGGAGATCAAGAAGGAAGCAGATTACGAACCTGCATGTCGCGAGATGCTTGTCGAGCTTTATCGTGAAACAATCGAACAGTACGGCGGATGCGGATTCGTTGCGTGGCTGGACGGCAAGATCGTCGGATACCACAATTTCTTCCCACGTGAGATCTCCTGCCGGATAAGATTCTTTGGATGGGGAGAGGATGAGGACGATGCCCCTTCCACGCTCGTGCACAACTGTATCACGCATATTCGGGGTGACTACAGTCGTAAGAAAATCGGTACGCGGCTTGCACGTGCATCACTGTCATGGGCAAAGGACAACGGATGGAAACGCTTTGAAGTTCACCTTGTACTTCCCGATGTCGATGACGGGTTCAGAAGCGAACAGAAGTCATGTCGCACTTTCTGGGAGAAATTGGGATTGACGGTATACCGCACGCGGGAAGATAAGGAGGCTCAGGAGGCTTACGGTGTGCCGGTCCGCCATTCGATGGTGGCGGACCTGATAACATGGGAACCATAGAACTCCCAACAAGCCGTTCCTCGCGACGGCTTACAGCCGCGCCAGAACGGTAACGTTAGGCCGTTACAAAGAGGAATGTGAGGTCAGGACCGAGAAGAATATCGGTTTGGAATTTGCCTTCTTCGGACTTAGGATCCAGTGCCGCAAGGCATGGGGGTGGGGTTTCTGTTTGTCGTAAAACGACACCTGACAGGAGTTTATGTCAGAAACGAGAAAAACGGGGATTACTGTAAAAGTATGCCAGTTTAAATCTGGCAAAGTTTAAAATATTTAATTGCAATTATGCATCAGAATGTCGCTCCCAAATCTCTAAACATTTGAATTGTGTTTTTGTAGGATATATTAAGAGCGAAGCATGCATCCGGAATCTTGATTTTCGATATTCTATTAGGTTGACTTACCTCTTGTGTTACTAAAATATACTGAGAAGGATTTTTAACAGAAATTCCTTGCAATGAAGCAACGAAAGGGACTTCTGGAAAAAGGAAGTGAAGAAAATGGTTATGAAGAAAAAGGCAGCTTCAAAGAAGAAAGTAGCCAAGAAAAAATGAGAAGAAGAAAAGAAAATTGAGATGGAGTTCCAAGAAGGCGAATCACAGGAAAAAAGATTCGATGGGTTAAATCCCTCAAAACCGGATTAATTAAATAAAGAGCGAGCTGACAGAAGTTTCAAGATGAATTCTCTTTATTGCTTCAGCCAGGAGTTCTGAAACGGTAAGCGTCGTAAACCTGGCAGGTAGATTGACAGTCGGAATAGTATCGGTTATGACAATTTCCTTTATTGGGGATTGGTCCAGTTTAGTTACTGCCTCGGCAGATAGTACGGGATGTGTACAGGTGGCATAAACTGACGATACCTTGTGTTCTAACAATATTTGTGCTGCTTCAATCATCGTGCTGCCTGTAGAGATTAAATCATCAACTATAACCGCATCACATCCCTTTACGTCTCCGATAAGGTGAACTGTTTCTATCTGGTCAGGGGATAATCTTCTTTTATCAACAATGGCAAGGGTGCCGTTCAGTCTCTTGGCAAAAGCTCGGGCAGTTTTAACCCCTCCCATATCGGGAGAGACAACAACTGTCTTATTCATCTTCTTCTCCTGAAGATACTTGACAATCACGGGAGCTGCAAAGAGATGGTCTACAGGAATATCAAAAAAACCCTGTATCTGGGGTGCGTGCAGGTCCATTGTTAATACTCTGTCGACGCCTGCAGAAACAAGCAGATTGGCCACAAGCTTTGCAGTAATGGGAACTCTCGGCCTGTCCTTTCGATCCTGCCTCGCATACCCGTAATAAGGAAGAACTGCCGTCAGCCTGCGGGGTGAAGCCCTTCTTATGGCATCAAGAGAAATAAGCAATTCCATTATATTTTCGTTAACAGGAGGACAGGTGGACTGTATGATAAAAACATCCTTGCCCCTTACGTTCTCTTCTATTTTTATCCCCACCTCGCCATCCTTGAACCTGTAAATATCCATATTCCCCAGCTTCTTGCCGAGACATTCTGCAATTCTTGAAGCAAGTTTCAGATTAGAGCTCCCTGAAAACAGCAGGCAGTTATTCATTGATTGATTTTTTTCCATTTTGTTTTTAACCTTCTTGTTTATTTAGTTTTACTTATTATTAATTTTTATCTAATTTCTATAAGATCCTTGAGTATTTGAATCTTTCTATTTTGTTACTATTAGATAGAAACAACAAATTATCAGATGTATGTGTATACCTTAATAATCCGGCAATCTAGTTTAACCGACATCCTCCATTTGACTTTCAAAAAGAACTGTTTTTACTCTAAATTCTGACTTGCTATTCGCATTTTACTCCAGTATATCTTCCGTGTCAAATAAAAATCCGCCAAACGCTCCTGATTTTTCCTCATTTGCAACCAATCCCTCTGTTTTCCCTCTTTTGCTGCTGTTTTTGAAAATCCCTCCCCCCCTTTGCCGTATGTTTAACCGGCGGCATTATGTCCTGTATGCCATGAAAAGTGTTTTTTACCCATTTTTTCATAAAACTCGGCCGGATTGTCATTTATTGCTCAATGCGTTGATAGACAATGGCTTTGATAGGTTTTACCTAAGAGAAATCCTCCATGTAAAATGATACTCTAAGGACTTGAAATCCGCCGTCCGCAAGGACATGGGGGTTCGAGTCCCTCACCCTCCGCTTTTTTGGTATGTTCTGGGCACATCCTTAACACAATATTCCGGGCACATGGTTTACACTTTCTGGTATACTAATCTCTTGAAAAGGGAGTTAATATGCCATGGAAGGAGACAAGTGTTATGGATGAAAGGACAAAGTTTGTAGGCCGTCTTTTATCCGGAGAAAAGATGGCGCAGTTATGCAGGGAATTCGGGATATCACGTGTTACCGGCCATAAGATCTGGAACAGGTACATACAAGACGGTGCAAGAGGTCTCTATAACCACAGCAGAGCCCCGCAAAAACATCCTAACCAGCTTCCTTTTGAAATAGAACGTCTTATAGTTCGGCTGAAGAAAGAGAATCCGAAAGACGATGCAATTATAGATTGCCCTGAGTTTTTCGTCAAAACGGTAACGGAAACTTCTTAGACCATTCATACAGATAAACTACAATTTTCAATAATGTCAGATAAAATTCCAAGTTAGGGGAGGGTGCCGGGGGGAAGGAGGATATGGAAAGAATTGTGGCGGAGGCGGATGGCGATGATGCGGGATTTAGGGAGTCAATATTTTTTGACGTGAAGGACGAGGATCGCATTGTAGGTTCGTGAAGGATGCGGACTTTGTACCAGGTTGGACGGTTGGGGTTATGCCCCCCCTCACCTTAGTCCCCTCCCCGAGGGGAGAGGAGAAGAAGAAAAGAGGAAGGATTTGTGTGCGGTGCGATATGGTCATACAAGAATTCGGAGGGAAAGTATTCTGTCTACTCTGAATACCCTTTCCTCCCGGCTCTTGAGGCAGAATGCCCTGGTAGCAATAAATGTTTTGCCCATGTATTCAAGCTTTCCAACGTATTCCGGCAGGATTATTCTCACAGATTTCTCATCGCTGCTTTTCAGGTAGACTATCTCCATCTCCGCCTTTGTTCTTATGGCGTCCTTTATTTTTTCTATCTTTTCTTCCAGGGGCATCTCTTTTTCAGATATGTCATACCTGTACTGTGTCATGAATTTTACCACGTTCAAGTCTATGAAAACGTCATTTTTTCTTATCTTCTTTTTCAGAACCAACCCATCGAGAGAAACGCACCTGCTTAATCCCACGTATACCTGGCCAGGGGTAAAAGCGCCGGCGCCTATATCGAGGATTACATTGTCGAATGTTTTGCCCTGGGCTTTATGGATGGTGACGGCCCAAGATAATCTCAGGGGGTACTGTTTGAAATAGCCTACCTGTTCTGTCTCTATTTTGTCGGCATCAGGATTGTAAGTGTACCTGAATATGTCCCATTCGTGCGGAGTTACATCAACGACTTCTCCTTTTTCGAGTTGCACCAGTATGGTATCGTTTTCCGGTATCACAGTTATGATTCTTCCAATACTGCCATTTACCCACCTTTTCCTTGAATCATTATTGAGAAGCATTACCTGGGCATTTTCTTTCACCCGGAGAAGCTCGTCTGTAGGGTAGGCCGATTGTTCAAATTTGCCTCTCACCTGGGCTTCAAAGAGGTGTTCCCTGCCGGGCAGTTTTGCGAGCCGTGTTTCGTTTATCGATAGAGCTGCGGAATTCCTGGTTGTCAGCGAGATGTAGAAGCTGTCTTCTTCGGGCTCAAAGGAAGGCATGTAACGGCCGTTGAGCACGGTAAGCATATCTTCGGTTACGGTCTTGTTCCTTATGGCATTTAGAATCTCTATGAACCCGGCATCCTTCTGCCGGAATATCCTGTCAAGCTCGAGTATGTCGAACGAGATGTTTTCCATGACTGCGGCCGAGAAAAAGTACCCGGTTTTGTACTTCCCCCTGAAGATTTTCTTCTCGTTCGGCGTGATAACGGGAGGCAGTTGATAAGGGTCTCCGAAAAAAAGCATCTGTTTGCCTCCGAAAGGAAGACGCTTTGAGCAGTTTACCTGCATGAACCGGTCGACACAGTCAAGAAGATCCGCCCTGACCATGGATATCTCGTCTATTATGATGGTATCAAGTTTCTGGTAGATATTATTCTTTTCGCTGCGGATTACTTTCTTTACCTTGTCTGCGGTTATGTCGGGTTTGAACCGGAAAAAGGAATGTATTGTTTGTCCCTGTACGTTAAGGGCTGATACTCCCGTAGGCGCCAGCACGACCGTTTTTCTCGATGTAACGGTTCGCAGGTACCTGAGCAGTGTTGATTTCCCCGTACCGGCCCTGCCTGTTATAAAAACGTTTCTTTTACCCTGCTCTATAAGGTTGATTGCCTGCCTGAATTGTTCCGTTACCTCTATTTCCATGGTATTATGGAGAAATTCTTCTGTTTTTCCCTCTTCGTGAAGACCTGCAAAAGGTTATTTCCTCTCAGGAGAGATACTATATTCAACATTCCATGCGCCGTCTTTCTTTGTCAGGCAGAGGACGCTTCCCGTTTCAAAGTGGATGCTTTCAGCCGCGGCGTTTCCGAGGAGTTTCTTCGCCAGTTTGCCTACAAATGGCATGTGTCCCACTATCATGATATTCTTCTCTGCCCGTGAGATCATATCCATTACAGGTTCAACAGGACTTGAAGGTGACATATCCTCTCTTTCTACCAGGGTGCTATCCGTTTCGAGGATGCCTGAGATTATGCGGGCCGTTTCTTCCGCCCTCTTTTTCGTGCTGAAAAAGATCGTGCCGGCCCTGGCTCCGGCGTTCTTCAAAACTCCTGCTACCTCCGTGATTTCCGATATGCCTGCACGTGAAAGGGGCCTTTCGGGATCAATGCTTTCCGGCAGGGCTTCCCCATGCCTTACGATGAATAGTTCCATTTTTCTCCTTTAAAGGAGTATTTAACCACATGGCTGTCATTTTTTCAACAGGAAAGCTTATTCTGCATGGAACCGGCATCGGTTTTTCCGTGGTCTTTAAGGCTTTCATCTTATCATGCAGGAATGCTTTCCATGCTTTATGCCATGGGATTTGAACGGGGTATATGGTTAAAGGGCTTTGCGGGGAGTTCGTAAATCCTGCTGAAAAGGTTTTTAATACCGTGCCGCCGGCTCAAGAATTGACAAAAGGAGGTTGTAATCCTTATAATGATAGTACGGGCGATGAAGATTCTACTGCCCTGGATATCGGAACGGCAAGAGGTGGGGTGTTTTTAACCCCTCCACTCAGGATATGGAAGATGCGGGCAAGGGATATCTTTACGGGAAAGGAAGAAAAAACCAGGATGAAAAGACATCCAAATTTTGTTGGATTAAAAAAAAGGAGGGATGAGATATGAAAAAGATTTTCCTGGCATTTCTGGCAATACTCTTCATTCTTTCAGGCCGGGCTTACCCGGGTATCGGGGAGGCCGAAACATTTTATAAAGAAGGCAAGCTTGATGAGGCATTTTCTGAATACAAGAAAATCCTGCCGGATCTGAAACCTATCCAGGCGTATTCTTACATGACAAGGGTCGCCGGCGCATATGTCAAGCAGAATAATTTTCAGAAGGCTGAAGAGGTTTACAGAACCGTTCTGGGTATTGAAGGGCTGACTTCTTCCCAGAAAGGCACAGCCCAGTTTCTTGTGGGACATTATCTCTACAGCCAGAAGAAGTATGAGGAGGCAATCGCGGAGTATAAAAAACTCGATGATATAAAGGAGATGCCGCAGTCACAGCGTGCTGATGCCCAGCGTCATATAGGCCATAGCTACAGGCTATTGGGCAGGACAGAGGAAGCCCTGGCAGAATACAGGAAGACTTTTGAAATAAAGGGAGCACATCCGCCTCACCTTGCGAACACCCAGTTCGTTATAGCAAGTATTACAAAAAATGAGGATGACTATGTAAAAGTCTTTGAAATGACAGGGGCGCAAATCGGCGATTTAAGAGCCGTTTACCGTGTTGTCAAGGATAAAAGCCGGCTGGTTCCCGGATATGTGATGCAACTTAAGACCAACTCCGCAAAGGAGGATTTGGTTAAACTGGGGGCACAGGACGCAACCTTGGCAAGGGAAGCTCTCAGACAACTTCCAGGAGACGAGATGGTTGTATCAGGCCTGCTTTCAGCCGCACGTATAGAAGACATGCCTGACAGGGAAGAGGCGTCCCTCCTCGTGGATATATGGCAGGCCCATGCTGAAAAGTCTGACTCCGGGCCCGGGTCAATAAAGATTGTCGAGGATGTGTCAGGCAGGCTTAACGCCTTGCTGGGAAAGGTATCTTCCGTGCAGGAAGCGAGAAAAAAGATAGAGTCGATGAAATGAAAAAAAACAGTGATTTGCTTATCCGCATGTTTCAGGCAACCAGGTGATTCCCGCCTTTTGTGTTTAACAGGGAGGTAAGTATGAACGTATTTGAAAATATTCCTTACAGGGAAGAAGGCATGGGCAGGAGGAAGCTTGTGGACGAAAAACACCTTCTTGTCATGCAGATTGCGTTGAAGCCCGGACAGAGCGTCCCTGTGCATGATGCCAATTCAAATGTTCATCTGCTTGTCCTGGAAGGCAGTCTTTCAATAGAGCTGAACGGTTTGGATACGGATGTAAGGAAGGGAGATATTCTGCCTGTCGCATTTAAGACGTCCATGTCTATAAGAAACATCTCGGAAGAAAACTCATCTTTCCTGGTGATAAAGACTCCCAATCCGAGCGAGATGAGATAAGGCACTCGACGAAAATGGCCATGTCCTATCCCCGCGGCAAAAGGGCGGAAGGCGGGATTGCCGGGAAAAAACGCAGTTTAAGGCTTTTTTTTATTGCAGCCTTGATACTGGCGGCGAGATTTTTTGTTTTGCAGCCTTTCAGGACGACGGGCTCAAGCATGGAACCATGTTGTTATGATGGAAACATAGTCGTTGCCGATAAGCTTACTTACCTGGCCAGGGAACCCCGCAGGGGCGAGATCGTTGTTTTCAGAACAAATGACAAGCCTTACCTATACTTTCTTAAAAGGGTGATCGGCCTTCCCGGAGAGAACGTTGAGATAAGGGATGGCCTGCTTCTTGTGGACGGCAGGAATATCAGGGAATGGTATCTTGCCGAAGCCAATGACTGGAATGTAGGGCCTTTAAAGGTCAGGGACGATTCTGTATTCGTAATCGGAGACAACAGGAGCATGCCCGAATACGATCATCTCTTTACCCAGGTTGCACTAAAGAATATCGTTGGAAGGGTACTATGGAAAAAATAAAAAAGCCTCTTTCCTTTATTCTTGCGGTCCTTTTCATCGCCATGCTGGCTTTTTTCGTGAAGGAATATGTTCTCGTATCAGATAAGGACAGGATATCAAGGACTTTAAAGCTGGCGGAAAACTGCATTGAAAAGAAAGACCATACCGGTTTCATGGGACAGATTTCCAGCAAGTACATCGACGAGTACGGCCATACCTGGGCGACCCTCTATTTCCTCTCGAAAAACATTCTTGGCAGTTACGATGATATAAATGTGTCTCTCAGCCAGGTAACGATAGAGATAAGTGGAGAGGAAAAGGAGAAGAAAGCGACGGTAAGATTCCTTGCTGAAATCAATGCAAAAAGCCTTTCAGGGGACAAGTTTGCAGACATGGGAAGATTCTCTGTCGAGATGAAGAAGGAAGGAACCGCATGGAAGGTTACCTGGTTCGGCGGTAACGATTACTCCTTCTACTGATTTGATTATCCTGCCTTTTATTTTGAGCTTTTCCGGTAATCTGTTAAAATATCAAAACTCTTTCTTATTTTTTTGAAATTATTTTCTTCTTCCTGGATTACAGAATGTGGAAAAAAACTTTTGCATCTGCGTTTGCAGCTCAGATACTCTCAATATTCGGCTTTTCATTCGCCATGCCCTTCATCCCTTTTTTCATATCTGATCTGGGAACCTTTTCGAAGGGACAGCAGGCTTTTTGGTCCGGGATCGCTCTTGGTTCCACTGCTGTGACCCTGGGGATCTTCGCTCCCATCTGGGGTGTTCTTGCCGACCGTTACGGACGTAAGTCCATGGTCTGCCGGGCCATGTTCGGCGGTACGCTGATACTTTTTCTCATGTCGATGGTCCGTACCGTGAGCCAGCTTATCGCATGCAGGCTGCTGCAGGGAGTTTTTACAGGGACAATAGCTGCAAGCGTGGCGCTGGTTGCAAGCGTCACGCCCGCCCGAAGGTGCGGGTTTACCCTGGGCATGATGCAGGCGGCTGTTTTCATTGGCAGCTGCGTGGGTCCCCTTTTCGGAGGCGTAGTTGCGGATTTATTTGGCTACAGGATCTCTTTTATTCTCGGGGGCTTCATAGTTCTCATTGGAGGATTCCTGGTTCTTTTTGGGGTACACGAGGAGTTCGTACCACCGGATAAAAAGGCAGACGGCCCTCCCCCTGGGTTCAGGGAGATCCTTGCCATAAGCGGATTCATGATGGCTGTCATGGTGATATTCGGAGTCAGGTTCAGTGAATCCATGATCAACCCCGCTTTCCCTCTGGTTGTTAAAGAGATACTTCCGGATTCGAGAAACATCAACAGTATCACCGGCTCTTTCGTTGCCGTTGCTGCCTTGTCAGGCGCTTTTTCCGCTGCAATTCTCGGGCACATGGGAGACCGGTGGGGACAAAAACGCATACTTGTCTACTGTTGCCTCTTTGCGGCGCTCTCTTCCGTTGGACACTTTTTCGCATACACGATGAGGTTTCTCTTTGCCGCCAGGATACTTTTTGGATTGAGTGTTGCGGGAATGCTTCCGGCGGCAAACGCAATGATATACGCCGTCATCGACAGGAAAAGCATAGGGAAGGCATACGGGGCGGCCACTGCCATAAGCATGATCGGCGCCGCCCTGGGACCTTTCATGGGAGGAACCGTCGCCAGGCTTGCGACCCTGAGGACTCCGTTTCTTTTTGTTGCAGCTTCCCAGTTGGTTCTCGCGTATTTCGTGGGTGTCTTTGTGAAGGCTCCCGTCAAACCGTCCGAAAACCTGTATTGACCTGCCCGTCGTTCTTATTTATATGGAAGCAAAGGACGGGTATAAATAATATGTGGTTTCAGAAAGCAATGAGAAGGAATAAAATGCACGAATCAGGTGCTGAAAACACGTATGATTAAAAAGGGGGTTCAGGTGGACAATCTCAAGAGACTCCAGAATCTCATACTCAAGATCATAATATTCCTTGTCTGGTTCGGACTGATGTGTTTTACCCTCATCCTTGCAGGCAATATCTTCCACTGGTCCCTTCTCACGGAAAATTTTGAAAAAGTTTTTTTCACTTTGTTCGGCATAAGTCTCGGTACCCTTGCCGCGCTTGTCCTGTTGCACGT
>Ga0302245_1000890_pt1 | contig 22313 bp, 18 predicted proteins | sample AAG_UR_Thr_MG_FD_193512 | JGI IMG/M metagenome (GOLD analysis project Ga0302245, IMG submission 193512) | Enriched activated sludge microbial communities from anaerobic digester in WTTP, New Holstein, Wisconsin, United States - AAG_UR_Thr | ecosystem: Engineered > Bioreactor > Anaerobic >... | reverse complement strand
GTTAAAGCTGAAAAGATGCATCCCAGGATAAAAGCACGCTTTCTCATTGATTATGCACCCTCCGCCATTTCCCGGAAGGAAGGGATTTCCATTCCCTGAAGAAGAATGATATTCCCCATTCCGGGCGCTTTTACCCCATATTTAAACACAAGAGTCCTTTTTCTGCAAGAGCTCTTCATCTTAATTATTGAGGCAACGGGAAATTTTAGACTTCAGGATTCCGGGTTTGGCTGAGAGCCTTTTTAGGGCATGCGGCGATGCAGAGCCCGCACTTAAGGCAATCCTTTTCTTTCATATCCCTCAAGCCTTCGGATTTAAACCGGTAAGGCTCAAGCTGCAGGGGGCAGACTCTGGAGCACAGGCGGCATTCCACACATAATGATGAATCTATCTTCATGGGATTTCTTCCCCTGCCGAACCAGCTTGAAAAGGAGGCAACCGGGCAGAAGGTGCACCAGGTTCTCTGGTGGATAAAAAGGGCGAGGATGATCCCAACAAGGGTAACGGCGGAAAGCATGTTGATGAAAAAGAAGCCTATGGAACGAAAATCCGGCCATCTGCTTGCCACCTGTAAGGCCATCATAGAGAACATGAACAGAAGGACCGCTATCCTGAAGGGAGTTCTTTTGAGGAAAGAAGGGATCTTTCTCCCCAGGCTGACAGCTTTACCTGCCGTGTCGAGGAAACTCCCTCGGGGACAGAAGTAGTTGCACCATATCCTGCCCCTTGAAATACCGAGGTAAATCCCCAGGACCATGCATACCGGGACAAGGTATCCAATCACCGGAAAAAACCTTCCTGCTCCCAGCAGCAGTATAAAAATAGCCGACATGAATAACTGTTTTCGATGCCTGAGTTTCGACAGAGCCTTGTAATCTTCCATTTCATCCCCCGGAAGTTGTATACGGGACTTTTTTAGTTGGATGAATTCTCAAATTGACACAAAGGAAGAACGATACGCCACAACCTGAAAAATCCTTCCCCATCAATAATAATATCAGCGGTTTATTAGTCGCCGCATGTCAAAAAGCCAACCAGGAGAATAATCAGGGCGGCTATGAATATTCCAAGTCCCCAGAATGCCCATTTTCTCTGCACCCTGCGGAAATGTTCAACACTCTCCCATTTCCTTGACTGCCATGCCCACTGGTTGCCCTTCGCGCCGAGTACAAATGCAATTACGATGCTAACATAAGGAATAAATGCTATGAGGCCTATCCAGACCCTGTTGGATATCGCCCATATCCAGGTGAGTAGGAAAGCCCCCCAGTTCCATCGCCTTAGTTCCGCCGGCAGGACTGATATTGAACCCCGTCCCGAATCGTTTTCTGCATTGGCTTCATTCTTTTCCGCACTACCGGGGCATCCGCAGGATGCAGTTGCGCAGTTTTCCGATTCATTCTCAGAGAGGCATTTTTCGCATTTCATATTTCCTCCTGCTTTTTGTTCGGTTATGACAAAATTGGCTATGCTTTAAGTAGTGTTTATTCAGCCTTTCAATGGTTTTAAAAGTATTTATTGCTCTCTCCCCTCCGCCTGAGTTAAAACCTGGCGGCCTATGGCAGGAGGACAGAAGAAAAGAAAGCCTTAAGCGAATAAAAATGATATCCTGAAGAGAAGCTTTCATTATGACAAGCTTTGAAAGCACTCTTCAATGAACGATTATATTCTTTTTTTCAAAAAAACAACCGCCGTTTCTGCAAGACCCCGCGGCTTTCATGAAAGGGAAAGTGACCGCATTTTCTTCTCACTTGACAATGAAGAATGATCACTTTCCATTTCATATTATAATACAGGGGTATGCATTTTCAAATTTATGGTCTTCCTGGCGGCAAACACGTGGATATCAGACATGTGATATTCAGGCAATTTTCGCAATATCTCATTTATGATTAGACTTCAAAATAATTAACCTGAAATATGGATAAGAAAAACAGACCTCGTAAAGCTTCATTCATTTAAAGCAACCTCTCCCTTTTTCATGCCTGCGCGTGGCAAGGACGGATTTGGCGGTTTGATGCATATTCTCTTCTGCCGACCGATGGCCGGACCTGCCTTTTTGGAAGGTTTACCCTTATTATTCTTGTCCTTGCAGCCTTCTCAATTACTCTAAGCTGGCCGTGTTCCGCAGGGATAACGAGGGTTATTGCTATGCCAGACTTTCCTGCCCTGCCCGTCCTGCCTATCCTGTGGATGTAACCTTCCGTGGTGGCGGGAACAGAGTAGTTGATAACATGCGAAATCCCCGTGATATCCAGTCCCCTTGCGGCAACATCGGTTGCAACGAGTGTGGAAATTCTTCCTTTCCTGAATTTCCCCATCACTTCATCCCTCGCGGACTGCGAGAAATCGCCGTGAATCGCCCCGACCCTGAATCCTCTGCGGAGAAGGTCCCTTGACACCCTATCGACGACCCTCCTTGTGCGGCAGAAAACGATGGAAAGGGAAGGCTTTTCTTCAACGAGAAGATCCGCCAGAACATCCGCCTTTTCTCTCTCGTTAACAATGCAGAATACCTGTTTGGTCTTTTCAACGACAGGCTGGCTTACATTTGCCCTTATTTTTTCCGGTTCAACCATGTACCTTGTCGATATGGATATTATATCCTCGGGCATTGTTGCGGAAAAAAGCATGGTCTGCCTTTCTTTGGGAATATTCCTGATAATCCTTTCCATATCATTTATGAAGCCCATGTTAAGCATCTCGTCCGCCTCATCGAGAACAAGCAGACGGGTATTATTCAATATGAGGGTCTTTCTCTCCATGTGGTCTATTACCCTGCCCGGAGTTCCCACAAGTATATCTATCCCTTTCCTGAGCCCCTTTATCTGTCCGAATATGGGCTGTCCCCCGTAAACTGCCATTGCCCTGGTACCCTTTACGCCTCCTATCTTATTCAGTTCGGATGCAACCTGGACTGCAAGCTCCCTTGTTGGCACGAGTACGACCGCGTAAGGACTGCGGCTGCCTGCTTTCGGACATTTTTCCACAAGAGGTATCCCAAAGGCGGCAGTCTTCCCCGTCCCTGTCTGGGCGACCCCAATGACATCTTTTCCATCAAGCAGCGGACCCATAACTATCTTCTGTATGGGCGTAGGTTCTCTGTAACCCATGGAATCCACGGCTTTTAAAACTTTTTCCGACAAACCAAAATCACTAAATCTTTCGTACATTCTTCTCCTGTTTCGCCATTTAAAGGCGGTTTCATATCCTTAAAGGCATCCGGGAAGCCTGACGGTCTCCTTGATTCACAATAGACGGGCTTAAACGATTTAAGCCTTTTGCACAAAGAGAAGGCGTTCCAAGAAATGTGAAAGTGAGAGCTTGCATGCAGGATGGTCTTCAGGCATATTTTATGTATGAAGAGGGCAGCGACACAGAAGCTTACCAAGTCACGATATCCTTTTCGGTATATAAGTGTACCCCTAAAGCAGGCAGGTTGTCAATAGATGATGATTTCAACCTCTTAAGGGAGATCAGGGAGATCCTTATAAAATGAGAATAAACATTACTGATTGGACTGTGATGTGTTTTAATAAGGAAACAAAAAAATAATCCCTGAACATGATATGGTTCTCCGTGATATAATAATGAATGTCTCATCGCGTATTTCATAAGAATCATTAAAACGGAGGGAAAATGGTTATCGGAGTGGCAAGGGAGATAAAAAATGAGGAATACAGGGTGGGACTCCTGCCCCGGCAGGCAGGTATTCTAAAGATGAAGGGACACCGTGTGATGGTAGAAACAAAAGCCGGAAGAATGGCGGGATATACAGATGACATGTACAGGGATAACGGCGCCGAAACGGTTCCCCGTGAAAAGCTTTTCTCTTCCTGCGATATGATAATAAAGGTGAAGTGCCCTCTCGAACCGGAATACGATCTTTTAAAAAATGGACAGATTCTTTTCACATACCTCCATTTCGACGAAAACATACCCGCAGAGAATATCCTGAAGATGGTCTCACGCAAAATCACGGCCATAGCATACGAATGGGTCATCGAAAAAGGAGAGGCCGTCCTTCTAAAGCCCATGAGCGAGATCACCGGCATACTTTTCGCATTGCAGAGCATGAGAATCCTGATGGAAAGCAAAGGAATCATCCCGGCAGGTTCCATGAACGGCATCCCCGATCCTTCGGCAATAGTCATAGGGATGGGACGCATAGGCTCCAACGCCGCCAGGATTCTTTTGGCCAACGGTTTCTTCGTGACAATCGTTGAAAAAGATACCGGCAGCATCGAGGAAAGAGCGGCCAAATACATCGGCAGGGAGGCATGGAGAATGACAAAGGATAAGAGGAAAGTGATCCCGTTCGACACCCTCAACCCATCTTCAACCGTTGAAGAGATAAAGGAGTTGCTTCCTTCATGCGACATCCTTATAAACTGCGCAGTCAGGGGAAAAGATCTGCCTAAATCGAGGATGGAATACCTTGTGACCAGGGAGATGGTATCCACCATGAAAAAGGGAAGCGTCCTGTGCGATGCCACCGCATGCGACAGGGACATGATTGAGACATCCGTTTCAAGCGAAAAGCTGAATGAAACCTACGAGGTGGACGGCGTGGTCCACTACAGCTGCGACCATATACCTTCCCTGGTTCCGGGAACTTCTTCCGAAATGCTCTCCTCAAGCACATTCCCCTACGTAGAAACCATTGCCGGCATGGGATTTGAAAAAGCTGTTAAGGAGAAGCCGTCATTGTTGGGGGCAGTCATGTGTCACGACGGACGCCTGACCCACGGGCTGACTGCGGAAAAGAAGAAGATGGAATGGACCAATATCGGAAGCCTTCTCTGATTTGATTCTTTCATTTGCCTGTGTATAATATTAAGAAAGTGTGGCCCATTATATGTCATGCTCCTTCTTTCTGAGCATTCGGAATATTAAACCACACGAGTCATACTCCTGGAAGGGCGTATTTTCATGATAAAGTTTAAATCCGTGTAACTCATGTAAAAAAAAGGACGGCACACATGTACGATATATTGATAAAGGACTGCCAGGTAGTTGATGGAACCGGAAAACCCGCATATAAGGGAAGCATCGGAATAACAGGAACGAGAATAACCGCCATGGGCGACCTCAGGGAAACCTCTAAAGTAACCATTGAAGGAAAAGGGCTTGTTGCATGTCCAGGCTTTGTAGACCCCCACAGCCACGCTGACAGGGCTGTCATGCATGATCCGGTTGCAGGAAACCTGCTGGCACAGGGTATTACAACCTTCGCAGGAGGAAATTGCGGTTCAAGCCTTGCCCCGCTTAACCCGGGAGAATATGCCGGTGAACTCATAAAAAACTCCGGCGCCCCGGAAAATTCTTCGTGGACTACCTTCGGAGAGTTCCTGGAATACGTAAAAGATCACACCATTGGACCCAACTACATCCCTCTGGTAGGCCACAATACCATCAGGAGGAGCGTCCTTGGAAGAAATTATGCGAAGGAATCAACCGCCTCTGAACTCTCCAAAATAAAGGATATGCTTAAAGAATCCTTTGAAAGCGGGGCTTTTGGCGTAACAATGGGGCTTGACGGGAACATGCCCGGCCATTTCGCGGGGATAGACGAACTTGTCGCCGTGGCATCTGTTGCACGGGAATATGGGGCCCTTTTTTCACCCCATACCAGGCACCACCAGAACCAGTGGCCGGCGGATGAACCCCTGGAAAGCGCCTACGGGATATTCGATGCCCCGGCAGGCGAGATAATAACCGGCAGGTATCACGGTCTCATTGAGGCCGTGGAAATCTGCCGTATGGCAGGACTTCCGAGGCTTCACATTGCCCACATGACCCCGGCGTACATAATACCCCAGCCTCATCCCGGTTACGTTGACGAAGCTCTTGCCCGTGCAACCATAGAGGAGATAATTGAAAAGGCAGAGGCCGAAGGCATTGATATAACGTACAACGTGATACCCTCGGAAAACAGTATCGGCGGAAGGCAGAAGATAATAGACGCCTTCTTCGGAAAAACGATGAACCTGCCCAGGTGGATAAGGGAGATGGATCCGGAAACCTTTTCAAGAGAGCTTAAAAACGCCCCCTTCAGGCAGAGGGTGAGAAACCTCATGCTTTCGGGCAAGATGAAGGTATTCATGGTTCATCCTTTGACCGATCCTTACTGGGCGGACGACTACATGGTCCTCGACTGCTCCGTCAGGGAATACGAAAACAGGACAATATGGGAATTGGCCAGGGAACGGGAGGCAGGCTACACGATAAAAGCCGTTTACGAGGAATCGTTTAACGTGCTCTTCGACATACTTTCGAAAGATCCGGATGCCACATGGACCCTGGTAAAGGATAAGCGGGAGCTTGGCTGTTACCATGTATTCCTCGCCCACCGGCTGGGGCTTCCATGCACCGATTACGTTCATCCGCCGGCGGCAAAAGCGTCAGATTCCCCTTCCCAGCGTACAATCTACGGCATTGCTCCAAGCCTGTGTACCATGTTTCTCAAGTATCTCGATACCATGGTCACAAGGAAAAAGATCCTCTCCCTCGAAGAGGCCATCAGGAAGATCACTTCTTTCCCGGCCGTTAAGATATTCGGACTTACGGACAGGGGGGTGCTCAGGGAAGGGGCTTTTGCAGACGTGGTTGTCATGGATTTTAAAAACCTTGAGGTACCGGAAGATTACAGGAACCCGCACCAGGTTTCACGCCAGGTAAAGAATGTCATCGTTAACGGCAGGGTGGCATACGAAAACGGGAAAACTACAGGCATAAGGAACGGCATGGTACTGAGAAAGACTTCTCAAAAGGAAAAAAGATGAAAGGAAACGGCAAGCCCGTTGCACTTGTTACGGGATCATCGAGGGGGATAGGCAGGGGAATTGCCCTGCGCCTGGCCGCTGACGGGTTTCACGTCGTAGTCAACGGGTCAAGACCCCTTGAACCCGGAAACTTCTCCAAGGGAGCAAACGAAGTTCTCCACGCCATAAGGGAAGCCGGCGGCACCGCCGATTTCGTCAGGGCTGACATATCAAGGCCGGAAGACAGGAAAGAGATAACCTGTTTCCTGGATAAACTTGGCAGGATAGACCTTCTCGTAAATAATGCCGGTATTGAACCGCCCTTCCTGGATTTTCTTGAGACCACGGAGGAAAGATTCGACCATATAATGTCGGTCAACCTTAAGGGGCCTTTTTTCCTGACCCAGCAGGTTTCAAAAATGATGATATCCTGCCTCGAAAAGAAGTCGGTGGAAAAAGCGAGGATATGTTTTATAACCTCCGTGCAGGGTTACGTGGTGACAAGGGGCGCGGAGTATTGCATGACCAAGGCCGCCCTCGGGATGCTTTCAAAGGTCTTCGCCAACAGGCTGGGCCAATACGACATACCGGTCATAGAGTTCAGCCCTGGTGTCATCCACTCTGACATGACCGACAAGCACAGGGAAAAAATCGACATGAGGGTCAAGTCAGGCAGGCTCATAACCGGCAGGTGGGGAGAGCCGGAGGACATGGCAAAGATCGTTTCAGCCTTTGCCCGCGGAGACCTTGATTATTCAACCGGGGAACGTATAGAGGTGGGTGGCGGACTGGGCATTTCCCGATGGTAAACCCGCAAAGAAAACATCCTATAAAAACAGGGATTTTGTTTCATAAGGAAAAGGGGAAGATCTGATGGAGCAAAATTATCTTCAATGGCTTTCATCCGGAACCGGCACGTCATGGTGGCACGATTCGGCGGACCCGGACGAGCTCAGGCAGGGACTGGCAAACGGCGCTTCCGGGGTAACAACCAACCCCGTCCTCGCGGCTTCAACCGTTGAGGAAACGCCGGAGAAATGGAGCGGGGTGTTATCCGGCATGCCTGCAGGAATCCCAAAGGCAGACAAAGCGGAATACCTTCTGAAGAATGTTACCGTGAACGCCGCATCAATATTTGAGCCTCTTTTCAGGAAAACATGCGGACAATCAGGATTCGTGTGCGCCCAGGTTGATCCGTCCAGGGCGGGCGACAGGGAAGGAATGTCAAGGCAGGCAAAAAGCTTCTTCGGTTGGGCGCCGAACATCGCGGTAAAACTGCCTGTAACATCGGCCGGACTCGATGTCCTTGAAGACTGCATAGCCGGCGGGATCACCGTTACGGCGACTGTCAGCTTCACAGTTTCACAGTCCCTTGAAGTGTCAAGGAGATACTTAAGGGGTGCGAAGCGGGCAGAAAAAGCCGGGATTAAACCAGGCTCGTGCTTTCCTGTGATAATGATCGGTAGAATTGATGATTACCTCAGGGAGGTTGCAGGAGACAACGGTTCACAGGCAACCGAGGCAGATATCAGGCAGGCCGGGCTTGCAATCACACGGAGGGCATACAACCTTTTCAGGGAGAATAACTGCAGCCTGAAAATCATAGTGGCCGCACTGAGGGGCACATACCATATGTCCGGACTTGCGGGCGGAGAGATGATAATGTCGATACATCCTAAGATCCAGAAGATGATCCTCTCCGAAAACATGGAGAGAAATCCCGGGGGCATTGGCAAAGAGATCCCCCCCGATGTTATAAAGCGGCTGTCATCCATGCCGGAGTTCGTCAAGGCCTACGAACCCGACGGCCTTACCCCGGACCAGTTCATCTCCTACGGGGTAACGCAGAGAACCCTTTCACAGTTCACCACCATGGGGTGGGGAAAGCTTGAGAATTACAGGTCGCCATAAAATGAAAAAAGATGAGATGAAGCTGAGTTGTCTTCCCGTATCATACTTCCCCTGCATACTGAAAGGGGACATGAAAATCATTGACTGGGCTTCCGAAGCATCCGGGCTGGAGCTTGACGGGATAGACCTTACCCGGCTCTTCCTGAAGGATGCAAGCAATATTGAGATTGAGAAAATGCGCATGGGAATAGAAGACCTTGGATTGAAGGTTGCCGTGATAAACACCTACCCGGATTTCACGCACCCGGATGAATCGTGCAGGGAAAGGGCTATCCTCGAAACAGAGGAGGATATAAGGAAGGCCGCCCTGGCCGGCGCGTCCATAGTACGCCTTACGGCAGGACAGGCCCATCCCGGAATATCACGAAAGGACGGTATTGAAAGGGCCGTTTACGGACTCTCCAGGGCGGGGGATTACGCCATGAAATCCGGTCTGGTCCCCGCGCTCGAAAACCATTCCAAGCCAGGCGTATGGGACCACTACGATTTCGCTTACCCTTCCGAAATTTTCATCGAGCTGGCAGAAAGGCTCGGGGGTACGCCGGTAAAGGTTCTATTCGACACGGCAAATACCCTTGCCTTCGGGGACGATCCTCTCCGGGTCCTTGAGAAGGTTTACAGGATGACAACATGCATACATGCCGCCGATACGCTCCTCAAAGGCGAATTCAAGCCCTGCACCATAGGAGGAGGCATGGTTCCATTCAGGGAAATTTTCTCATTTCTAAGGAGGTCCGGCTATACCGGATGGATAAGCATAGAAGAGGCAAGCATGTCCGGCAGCAAGGGAATATCAGGAGCCGTAGAGTTTATCAGGAGAACATGGCAGGAATCACGGGAGGGATGAAATGGGCATTGAAAAAGCAAAAAATTATGTTGGAGGAAAATGGATTTTACCGGAACACTGCGAATGGCTTGACGTTCATAATCCCAGCACGGGCGAAGTAGTGGGACAGGTTCCAATTTCTTCCCGAAGCGATGTGGATATGGCTGCTGCACGGGCATCCGAAGCATTCAGGGAATGGAAGAACCTTCCCGTTTCCCGAAGGGTTCAGCCCCTTTACAGGCTGGCCGCCATGCTCAGGGAGAATGAAGAAGAGATATCGAGGACCCTTACCCTCGAAATGGGCAAGTCTCTTCCGGATGCGCGGGCAGAGATGAAAAGGGCCATAGAAAATTGCGAGGCCGCCTGCGGCATGCCTATGCTTCAACAGGGCAGAAACCTTATCGGAGCATCTTCTGAAATCGACGGCGAGGTTCTCATGCTTCCCGTAGGGGTATTTGCGGCAATAACACCTTTCAACTTTCCGGCTATGGTCCCATTCTGGTTCTTCCCGTACGCCCTTGCAACGGGAAACACATTCATCCTTAAACCTTCAGAGAGGGTCCCCTTTACAATGCAGGTTGTCACCCGCCTTATAGACAAGGCAGGATTTCCACCGGGCGTATTCAACCTTGTAAACGGCGACAGGGGCGCGGCGGAAGCTATCCTTGAGAACCCTCTGATCAAAGGCGTATCAATGGTAGGTTCGACAAATGTCTGCAGGATAGTCGCAGAAAAATGCGCCAGGGCTGGCAAGAGATTCCAGGCAATGGGAAGCGCAAAGAACCACCTGGTGGTAATGTCTGACGCAAGGATTGAAGATGCCGTAAGGAACATGGTGACCTCCTGTTATGGCTGCGCCGGCCAGAGGTGCATGGCATCCTCCGCAATAGTTGCAGTTGGAGAAGAAACTTACAGAAATGTCTGCGACAGGTTTACGGAGGCTTCAAGGAATGTCCTTGTCGCAAATCCGCTTGACCCGAGGTATGCGGGTGAAGAGATGCTCATGGGTCCGGTGATATCCAGGAAGGCAAAAGATTTCATTCTCGGCATGATAGAGACCGGAATCTCCGAAGGTGCAACCCTTGCCCTCGACGGCCGTAACCTGGTTGTCAAGGGATGCGAAAAAGGGTATTTCATAGGCCCGACCGTCTTCACGGATGTCAAACCCGGCATGAAGATACATTCTACAGAAATTTTCGGCCCGGTCGTGGTAATACTCAAGGCCGACAACCTCGATTCCGCCATAGACATAATAAACAGGCACAGGTACGGCAACGGCGCATCAATATATACACAGAACGGCTATTACGCAAGGAAATTCAAGCTTGAAACCGAGGCGGGAATGATTGGCATAAACGTGGGGATACCGGCGCCAGTGGCCCCCCTTCCCTTCGGAGGCATGAAAGAATCCCAGTTTTCCGACATAAAAGCCCAGGGAAGAGAGATTATAAATTTCTATACGGAACACAAGGTCGTCACCGAAAGGTACTGGCCTGAAAGATGACATCCTTTATGACTATATGCCAGTTTTTTGTGATACTGAACAATCTTTAAAAGAATAAGGAAAAGGAGAATTCATGAAATTGACAAACCGGCAGCAGGAGCTCGTCAAAAGGACTTTTCTTGACTTCAATCCCACATCATGGTTCCTCGATCATCCGCTTGTCATAGAAAAAGCCCGGGGACTGTACTACTGGGACATCGAGGGAAAGAGGTATTTCGATGCCATAGGCGGAATCTTTGTCGCAATTCTCGGACACGGGCATCCGCGGGTCATCGAAGCGGTAAAAAAGCAACTGGAGAAGCTGACGTTTGCACCGCCCCTTCACGGGATATCCGATGTTACCCTCGATTTAATTGAAAAGCTCGGTTCCATAACACCCGGAAACCTCAAGTATGTAAAACCTTTTTCGGGGGGCTCCGAAGCCATAGAATCTTCCCTGAAGTTCGTACGCCAGTACTTCAAGCAGACCGGTTATCCGCATAAATACAAGTTCATCAGCAGGTATTTCTCCTACCATGGCGGGACACTTGCCGCAGCGTCTGCGAGCGGATCGGGTTCGCGGAAGACCAAGTTCGAGCCTCTCATGTCCGGTTTCCTAAAGGTATATCCGCCCAACTACATGAGGGACAGGTTTTCCAGCTGGGAGGAATGCAACAGGTTCTGCGCGAGGATGTTCGAAGATGTAATAATCAACGAAGGGCCGGAAACCGTTGCCGCCGTTCTTGTTGAACCCGTTGGCAATACCGGGGGTGTCATAACTCCCACGGAAGAATATTTCAGGATTATCAGGGAGACCTGTGACAGGCATAACGTAATCCTTATATTCGATGAAACAATAACCGGGTATGGCCGTACGGGCGAGATGTTCGGGGCACAGACATTTCGGACCGTTCCCGACATCATCTGCGGCGGCAAAGCCCTCGCTTCCGGGGTCATCCCGCTGGGCGCCATGATTGCAAAACAGGAGATGGCATCAGCCTTTGAGGGCCCCCCGGAAAAGAACCTCGAGTTCGCGCACGGGCATACCTTTGCGGGCAATCCGCTGGCTTGCGCCGCCGGAATTGCAGTCATAGACGAGATCCTTGAAAAAGGACTGGTCGCCAGGGCAAGAATGCTCGGTGATTACCTCAGGAAAAAACTTGAAGGGCTTAAGGACCTGGGAGTAATCAGGGAAGTCAGGGGAAAGGGGGTCTTCCTGGGAATGGAATTCGTCAGGGATACATCCACCAACAAGCCTTTCCCGGAACTCGGAAAGGCCCTTAAAGAGACGGCCCTCCGTAATGGCCTCATCATGAGAATAGATCCCACCTGGTGCGCCGTATGTCCGGCCCTCATAGCCGGGGAATCAGACATGGACGAGCTGGCGGATCTTATAAGGAAGAGCATAAAGGATGCCCTTGAGATCGTCGGAAAACATTAAGGAATGGATAATTATCGTGGTTGGGAGTATCACAAGAAGGAAATGAAAATGGAATACAAGGTTGAACGGATATTTGATGGAATATGCCATCTCGGTGAAGGTCCTTTATGGAATCCTTCGGAGAAAAAGCTCTACTGGACAGATATATTCAACAAAAGGATATGGATGTTCGATCCCGCATCGGGAGAAAGCTCAATATTCTGGGAAGGGCCGCTTATGGTGGGCGGGTTCGCATTCACCCCGCACGGATCGATGGTTCTTTGCGCAGAAAAAGACGTCCTGCTTCTCGAAGGGGGGAGGACGAAAACCCTCTTCCACATAGAAATGGCCGAAAACGAGTATTTCAACGATATCACGACCGATCCCATGGGCAGGATCCTGGCCGGCACTCTGACAAGGGGAGGAGGAACGGGCAGCCTCTACAGGATTGAAAAGGGGAAGAGCCCTGCCAGGATACTTGAAGGTATATCATGCAGTAACGGGATGACGTTCTCCCCCGACCTTAAGAGATTCTTTCACACCAATACGGGGAAGTGTCTTGTTACATCATACTCTTACGACGCCGCCACCGGGGACATATCGGATCCCGTAACATTCTACCAGGGCAGGAAGGAAGACGGCTTCCCTGACGGCCTTACCATGGACTCCGAGGGATATATCTGGCAGGCTTTCTGGGGATCCTACGAGGTAAGAAGGTTATCTCCGGCAGGGATCGTTGCCGGCAGGATAAAGGTTCCGGCAAAACAGCCGTCAAGCGTAATGTTCGGCGGCGGGAATTTGGACTGGCTCTACATCACCAGCGCATGCCAGGGGGCAACAAACCTTCAGACTGGCATGGACGAAAAAGAAGGGGTATTCCTGGGAGGAAACGTTTACCGATGTAAAACAGGTACAAAAGGAAGGCCCGAGTGGCCTGCCAATTTTGACTGAAACACAATCTCCCGCTTTGCAAGCCCAGGGCTTCAGGAAAACGTGTAAAGATCAGGGAGAAGCAGAAGGTTTGCGCTCAGTTCTATCCTGTCGAGAAGGGTTTTTGTAAATATATATTCATTTTTTGTTCTACCCTCCCCTCCCGTGGGACCCAAACCATCTATCGACGGAATGCCTGCGGCGTTAAACCAGCTTGCGTCCGACCCGCCGTTTCTTCCCTGGGGGACTACCTTCTGTCCTATTTCACCGGCAGTTTTCTGTACAATTTCAAATAGTTCGTCTGTCTTTTCAGAATCGAGAGGAGGCATTGCCCTGTTTGTTTCGGAGAGCTTCAGCCGGCAGCCGGGAAGAAGGGGAGCAGAGATCCCTTTATTGATAGTTTCAACGGCTTCATGAAGGTATTCATGTTTCCAGAAGCGTATCTCGAATGTGCATTCCGCCCTGTCAGGTATGACATTATTTGCCACGCCGCCATTTATTTTGCCAACGTTTACTGTCAGCCTGTTCCTGTCCACGTTAAACGATTCCAGCCAGGGAATCCTTTTTGACAACTCGAGAATGGCGCTGCTTTTCTCTCCCGCAAAAAGGCCCGAGTGGGCGGATGCCCCCGTGACTTCAAGTTTGAAATTTGCGATGCCTATTCTCTTTACGACTATGGTGCCTCCGGCGCCTCTTGGTTCAGAGCCCTCGTAAACAAGGGCGGCCGACACATTGCCTGCCAGCCCAGGGTATTTATCCTGGGAACTTACAGAACCGACCTCTTCGTCCGAATTGAAAAGAACAGTTATGGGCAGCCCTTCAAGAAGACCGCATTTTTCAAGGATTTTCAGCGTCCAGACAATAACAGCAAGACCTCCCTTCATGTCGAAAACAGCCGGACCTGTAAGCCTGTCTTTTGTCTGCACCATCTTTCTGAAGCTGTTCTCAGGTTCCCATAGAGTATCCATGTGACCGGCAAGAATGAGAGCTTTCTTATTTTTCACCTTTTGGGTAAAAATGTGGTGCGGCGCATAATCTGGATTGATATCGTTTGTTTCATGTACGAAGGATACCGGCATCGCCCCTGTAAGAACCTCCGCCATCCTGTTAATGCCTTCTATATTTTGGGTGAACGTATTCTGCTCCACAAGTTCTCCAAGAAACGATACTATATTCTTTTCTTCTTTTTCAACGGCAGAACGGATTAATCTGCGCATCTCTTCTTTTGACATTTTTCCCCCTGCTTTTTCAGTTTCGGACATAGACCTTGTAGCTGTATTCTACCATGGTCTTCTCAGACGCCCTGACGGGCACTTCCCATGTGAGAAGACACCTGGTGTTGACCATCTTTAATCCTTTTGCTATCTTTTCTATTCTCGCATCGGGGGTCGCCGATACATCCTCCCCGGAAAGTTCCTTGGTGACGGTCAGCAGGATTTCCCTCTTTTTGAAGTTGCTTATGTTAAGAACGCCCTTTATATCCACGAGATCGTAACTGTTACCGTAAAATTTAGCGGCGTTTCGCTGTCGGTTCACCTCGAATTCGGCCTGCTCGGCTTTTATATCGACGGCCTGGGTGATTTTAAGGTTGCTTTTTGCGCCGGGACTCGTATAGTAGATAATGTCCTGCCCGAGTGCCTGTCCCGACTGGATTGTCAAAGCGGGAGAAGTTGTCCAGGGTATCTTCCCCGTGTTTGCAAGTCGTATGCTATGCCAGACTTCTTCCGTTTTCGCCATCTGGTCTTGCCTCTGGTAGCGCTCCTGCTCGTCAAGGATATCTTTTATCTTCCATTCGTATATGTGCTCATACGGCACTTCCATCTCGTAAAGCGGGTAGTAACCGCGTTGGCCTTTCGCAAGGGTGATACCTTTTTTCTCGTAAAAGAAAAGTTCCTCCGCCGACTGGCCTTCTCCGGGGGTTGACGCATAACCGGAGAAGGCTGTACCTGCACCTGCAACGTTATACATCACCGCCTGGGTCATCACCGGCGACCGGAGATTTCCCCCCGGATTCGCAAGGCTGTTCAGAAAAGCCGCCAGGTCTCCCTGCATGGCTATGGGAGAGGCAACTTCGGAGAACTGGAAATTGGGGAAACCTGTAACGAAATTCACGCTGACTTCCTCAAGGTCTTCTATCTCGTTTATGATCTCAGCCCTCGCCGTTATGAGCGCCTTTTTGGGGTCGCTTATGTCAACGGTGCAGCCTGGAGCCCAGGTAATGCCCTTGGTCAGGTACTGGAACCCTATCCTGCCACGCCCCGCAGAACCCGACGTGTTCACTTCAAGAACCGCTCCTTTTTTCTTTCGCTCGATTTCAGTCTTGAAGCCCCCTCTCAGAGGTCTTATTCTTCCCAACGGGGAAACGATTACCTGTAAAACCTGGTTCTTGTTAAGAAAAAGTATGCCTTCTTCCGCCTGGAAAACCATAAGGGAAGCATTTTCCGGGGACGCGGGAAGATATGAGCTTCTGAACTGCGGCGCAGGCAGGGGATGATTCCGTCTCCCTGGGACTGAGAGGATCTTTCCCGTTAAAAACTTTTCGGGAGAGATCTGAATGGTAACAGTCTCTCCCACGTTTGCCTCGAGGATTTCAGCCACTGTTATTGCGGGAATGGATTCAATAAAGTCTTTTTCAAAGGCCTTTGCATCTTTTATTGTCACACCCTTGTCGAGAGGGTATATCCAGAAAGTTCCGTGTACCGGCACAGGCAGTTTTTCTATTAAAACTTGTTCTGTCTTTTCGGAGATAAGAGCCTGAGAAGTGACAAATCCGAGCCCGTTCTTGAAAAGAGAAACAGATGTTATACCGTTTGATGACGCCTGCAGAAAACGTACGCCTGTTGATAAAAGAAGTTCCGCAGCCATAAGGAAAACTAAATTTTTCCTTTTCACCCCACCCCCCTTAGGCGGAGAGAAATTCCCCGTCTTTAATAATAAGACACGGATATATGAAAAATGTTCCATTTCACACCTGAGGCATCTGACATCAATGCGCAATTGTGGCCATGAAATCCTTCAGCGTCCCGTCTCTTGCCTGTCATGAGATTATAAAATGATCCGTGACTTTATATAAGAATCTCCTTTCAGGATGTGCGACTTCACATTCGGCACAAGAGTGTCAGAATTTTTTACAGCGGCAGAAAGGACGTATCCTTCTTCATTTTCTTTACCAGCGTCACTACCAGTTTCACTATATTCTCTATATCGTCAAGGGATATTATCTCTCCGGAAGTATGCATGTACCTGAGGGGAACGCTTATCAGTGCGGTCGCAACCCCCGCCCTTACAAGCTGCATGGCGCGCGCATCGGTTCCTGTGGGACCTGCAGCCGCGGTTACCTGGTAAGGCATAGAGAGCTCCCGTGCTGTATCAATGAGCATCCTGCCTATGACGGGATTTATGTTGGCGCCCCGATGGAGTACCGGTCCCTTGCCCAGGGCGACTTCTCCCTTTGTCCTTTTGTCCGTGTCCGGGTAGTCGGTGGCCTCTATCACATCGATTGCTATGCCGATATCGGGATTTATGTTGAAAGAACTCGTGGTGGCTCCCCTTGTCCCGATTTCTTCCTGCACGGTTGACACGCCGAAAACGGCAGGAGCAAACTTTGCGCCCGAGAGTTCCTTGATGATCCCGGCAATCGCGAAAACCCCTATCTTGTCATCGAATCCCCTCGATAGAAGCAGGTTGTTTGGTAGCTCCTGGAAATTTGCCGGAAAGGTGATGGGATCTCCTATGGCCACAATGTCTTCAGCTTCCTTCCTGCTTTTCGCTCCTATGTCCACCCAGAGACTCTCTATTGGAAAAGATTTCGGGACTTCAGTGGACTCCCCTTTCTTCCTTCCTATTACCCCGGGAACCTTTCCCTTTCGTCCTTGTACGGTAACCCTCTGACCCTGAAGGGCCGGAAGATAAATTCCGCCTATCTGCTGGAAGTAAAGATACCCATCGTTATTTATGTGCTGGAGCAGCAATCCTATCTCGTCGCAGTGGCCTGCGAGCATTATCCTCGGGCTTCCCTTTTCGTTAAGTGCGGCCGCCACGTTTCCGAGAACGTCGGATTCCACCCTGTCGGCCGACTTACTCATATGCTTCATTACTACCTGCTGAACTTCGGTTTCAAATCCGGACGGACTTGAGGCCGCCATCATTTCCTTCAGGAATTCAATAGACTTTTTATCCATATCACATTCTCCTTTTAATGTAATGAGTTCTGCCAAACATGGCTATGTTTTTATATTGATTTTTCTCTCTCTGGTAAGGATATCTCTTACCCTCGTCAATCCTGCTCAGGGAGGGAAAAACCTATTAATATGACCCTACGCACACAAAGCTTCTCATCGTTTCCTGAACTACCATATAATAAGACCGGCTTATATTTCATCGCAAGTTTTTTTCAAGTCTTCATAACCAGGTTTATCAAACTTTCCACGACCATCCATGTTACGTGGCTGAGGATCATCCCGAGAAAGAACGGTACGCTCTTTTTATAAACATTATGACCCCCGAACCTTAGGATAACACCCTTAACGAGCCACGCCAGGAAGATGGCAAACCACCAGTTCTGGAGAGGCAGCGATTCTGCTATGGGAAAACCTATATAATGTATTGGCCACCATAGGAATTTCGAATGAAGGAACATAAGCGCACCCATTGCTGCGCCGCCTGTCAGGGTGAATATATATCGGGAAAGGATCATCCCGCGCGTTATGGGAGACGATATCTTTGGAATGATGAAATTGGCCACGCAGTTTGACATCTGGCCCCCGAAAAACCATGGTCCGCCTCCGCCCGAGGAACCCGTTGTAGATGCATTAAGGGCTCCAATGGTGTACGCCCCGTATAAGTGCATCCAGGCCGAAGAGATGTATGAGACAGTTATGGCCACCATGACGGACAGGAACAGGAACCTCGGTGAAATGCTTGTCTCTCCGTGGATCCTCAGGGTCTGGCCGGTGGTAGCCATTATGGAAGACCGTATGTCCGCAGCCCAGCTGTACTGCATGCCCAGTACCAGGTACCCCTGTTCTGTAAGCATGCCGGGCGGAAGAAGGTAAGATGCGTAGACCGTCGGTATGCACTGGGCACGTGCGGCCGGCAAACCTGCCTGACAGACGATCCTTGAGAGCCCTATGAAAACAACAAGAACAAAGACCATGAATGCCACAGAAGCAAGCCACGGCATACCGAAATACCTCATGAAGCATACCATTGCGGCAAAACCTGACAGGGCGCCGAAGACGGCCGTCCTGTAAGAAAGCATCTCGTCCGAGTCATCAAGCCCGGGTTCGCCTCCGAATGCCTTCCTGAAACACATTGAAAGGTGGCGCCTTGCGCGCCAGAAGAGCGAGATCACCAGCATGAGCATTGCTCCGGCCCCTTCAAAGGTGGTTACCGTCGACCTTCCGCAGAAAGCCTCGTTTATACCCGGCAGCTTGAAACCGCTCATGGAGAGGAATCCGCTCTGGACAGTAAAGAGAATGTGGAAAAACCACAGGGAAAGGGATACGCTCCGGGGTACCAGGTAAGCAAGCCCGATAATCGGGAAGAACGGATTGAGGCTGAGGGAAACGCTCCTCCTGAACATGGTTATCCTTCCAGTAACTTTCAGCATGGGCGTCCCGGTAGCGTTCCTAGTGATCCAGTTCAACAGGTAATAAAGAAAAACTACCGCAAAAGATAGCCAGAACAGCTTATTTCTGAAGAGAGGAGGAATACGGCTGGAGCCGTCTTTTTTTGCCATCTCGAGAGGCAGTATCGTGAGAGGGTATATAAGCCTTTCCTTCTCAATCCACTGTTTTCTGAAAAGAACCATGATGCAGATGCTCATAAAGGAGAATACCGTGACAAAGAGGAATATAAACCCCAGGGGCCTTATCCATGCGCCGTAGGGAATCCCGGCCCCTGCAGGCAATCCCTCGTAAAAGTACCTCACAGCCTCCTGGTCCTGTACCATCAACACGGGCCTTACCCTGTCTATTATAAGCTCCTGCCACATGTTCACCGGCGTGGAAAAATACTTGAATCCCGACACGATGGGCATGAGGGAAGACATAAAACCCATGCTGGGAAGAACCGAGGCTGTCGATGACATCACGTATACGAGAAGAATCTCCGAAGATGTAAGCTCAAAACAGCGGTGTACGGCAGAGAGCAAAAGGAGCAGGAAGATTGAAAATATTGCCGCCGGCGCCCAGTACTCCCAGCAGAATACTCCGCCCGATAGCCCTCTCAGCATAATATATGGATCAATAACCGAGACCAGCACTGAGAATAATACGCCGAGTATAAACGCCCGTTTTCTCATATTCCGATATTTATGTTCTCCTCCCGGTCAGCGGCAAGCCTCGCGTTCAGGACAACCTCCGTCGCGAGAAAAGAATCCTGCGCCGTGACAAGGCAGCTGCCCCTCTTTTCGATCTGGGATATGAAATCAGGGAAGAAGAATCTTGAAGGTGCCTGATCTATTATCACGGGTTCGGCATCGTTTGTCATCAGGACCGTTTTCCCGTCCTTAACCTCTATGACTCCTTTCTCCCCTGCTATCCTGATCCGGTCGTCAGAATGAGCCGGCGCCTTTTCGGGATTGAGGAAATCTATGTTGGCTGAGGCAAAAGTCTTATTGGAAAATGAAAGGCTGACAACGGCGCAGCTCTCAAGTTCACCGTGACCCCTGTTGCCCTTCCTGGTATGCCGGGCGAAGATTGTTTCCACAGGGGATCCCATAACCCACATGAGAAGGTCTATTCCGTGTATCCCAACGAAGGGAATCGTTCCCCCGTAACAGGACCTGTTCCTGAATATGTAAGAACGTTCGCCGAGCTTGTAGGTCTTCTGAGCGGTTGCCATGAGAGGCTGGCCAATGCTTCCTTTCCTTATCTCGTTATATGCGGCCAGGAATGGAGGGTGGTACCTCATCTCGAGCATTGCGGCATACTCGACGCCGGATTTCCCGTAGGCTGACCTGAGTTCCTGAAGTCCTTCAAGGGTCAGGGCGGAAGGCTTTTCCGACAGGCAGTGGATTCCCCTTTGGAGCATTTCGATTGTTATCTTCCCGTTAAGGTAGTAATATGACCCGACAGCGGCAATGTCAGGCTTGACTTCATCCGCCATCTTCCTGTAATCTTCAAAAACCTTCATGTGTGGAAACCTTGGCTTCCACATCTCCGCTCTCCTTAATACGTCTTCGTCGGGAGATCCGGGAGCTATGCCCACAATCTCTACGCCCGGACACCTTTCAAGATCCCTGAAGACAATGCCCATATGACCGTGCACTCCAACAATCACAACTTTCATAATGCCTCCTTATCTCGTTCAGAGGAATGGCAAAACCGAAATATAAAACCACTATATCCCGAGGATCCTCCTGGCATTGTCTTCCACGATCTTTAAATATGCCGTTTCGGAAATCCTGCCAGATTCGCGGGAACGCCTGAAATAATCCACTATTTTTCCAGGAATGTCAGGTTCCTGATGGCATAAATCCGTTCCCAACAGAAGCCTGTCCCTGTAAGTGTTGAGAAAATCGTAACCGTATTCAGGATCCCTGGTTATAGCGTTATACCCGCTGCCCGCAGAGAGGTCCCCGTAAAGGTTGGGGTATTTTTCCATGAGAGACTGTATCCTGCCGGGCAGCTTCACCGGCCCCGCAGGGTATTCAGTCTTCCTGGCAGTACCGGTATCATAGCTGATCTCGTCCCAGAAAACCATGGCGTGCCCTATGAAGATGGTTTCAGGACAAAGACCGAGAACCTTTTCAAGACCTGGAAGGCCGGGGCTGTCCACAAGTCCGTAAAATCCTCCAATCTTCCTGTATAGATGGAAGAGCACCGGCATGCCGGCCTCTCCGCACTGCCTGTAAAGGTTGATGCACAGTGGATCGTCAACCGGAAGATTTGCCGTAAGCTCGCCGAATCCTTTGCAGCCTTTCTCCCGGTAGTAATTCAGAAGGGGTAAAAAATCAGTTTCGGGAGAATTCCCGCCGGCACGGGGATCCACGCAGCAGAATGGAATTATCCTGTCGGGATGCCTGCGGTAAACCCTGACGGCATCTTCGGTTCCGAACCTGAAAAAATTGGTTTCAGGGCTGTCCCCAAGCGGAAGGAGGACTGACTTTTCTATGCCAAGCAGATCCATCCTTCCAAGAAGATCCTTCTCCGTGAAAGGTTTCCTTCCCCAGACGGTAAGTATGTGGGTATGTATGTCCAGCATTCATACACTCCCGGTCAGGACATTCTCTATGCGTTCAAGCGCCCAGTCCAGATCCTGCTTTTCTACAATAAGCGGCGGGGCAAACCGGATGACATTCTCGTGGGTTTCCTTGCACAGGATACCCCTGGACATGAGGGCCTCGCAGAACTTTCTTGCACCGCCGGCAACGGCTTCCAGCTCAACCCCTATAAAAAGGCCCCTGCCCCTGACCTCCCTTACATGGGGACTTTTTATTCTTTTCAGGGCGTCGAGAAAATATCTTCCCATCTTTTCCGAATTTTCAATCATCTTCTCATCTATGAGAACCTTAAGGGCAGTCCTTGCCACAGCACATGCAAGCGGATTGCCTCCGAAGGTGCTTCCATGGTCTCCCGGCATGAATACCCCGAGAACATCCTTGTTGGAAAGAATGGCCGATATGGGATAGAGCCCTCCTGAAAGCGCTTTTCCCACCAGAGACACGTCGGCTTCGATACCCTCGTGCATCTCTGCAAGCAGCCTGCCCGTGCGCCCCAACCCCGTCTGTATTTCATCCAGAATAAGAGGAACATTATTTTTTGAGCAGATCTCCCTTGCAGATTTAAGATATCCCACGGGCGGTATTATTATTCCTGCTTCGCCCTGGATGGGTTCAACAAGAAAGCCCACGGTATTCGGTGTTATTGACCTTTCGAGGGCGTCAGCATCCCCAAAGGGGATTACCACAAATCCGGGGGTAAAAGGGCCGAAGCCATCCCTGTATTGCTTCTCGGTGCTGAAACCCACTATGGT
>Ga0302245_1000886_pt1 | contig 22406 bp, 11 predicted proteins | sample AAG_UR_Thr_MG_FD_193512 | JGI IMG/M metagenome (GOLD analysis project Ga0302245, IMG submission 193512) | Enriched activated sludge microbial communities from anaerobic digester in WTTP, New Holstein, Wisconsin, United States - AAG_UR_Thr | ecosystem: Engineered > Bioreactor > Anaerobic >... | reverse complement strand
GGAAATGGCCTTAGATTCGGACAACCGTATCCGCTCCCGTTTTGACCCTACAGGTACGGTTACTGGTAGGCTATCAAGCAGGAAAACTATTTTTGGTACGGGAGGAAATATGCAAAACCTACCTCCCGCTTTCAAAAAACTACTGCTTGCCGATCCTGGCCATATTATGATTGATATGGACTTGTCGCAAGCAGAGAATCGAATAGTTGCTTACATCGCGCCTGAACCACGAATGATGGAAGCGTTCGAGCTAGGCCTTGACGTACATAGTCAGACAGGAAGCTTAATCTCTGGATTGTCGGTGGAGGAGGTTAAGCGACAGCATGCTGAAGGAATTTGTCCGGCTATCGGAAAGGGTACGGACACTTGGCGTTCTATCGGAAAGACAGCCAACCATAGCCTTAACTATGGGATAGGTGTGAATACTTTCGCGGATAGAAACGAGCTGAGTAGGGCCGACTCCAAACTAATCAAAGAGAGGTATATGGCCGCTTATCCAGGCATTCGACAGTACCACTCTTGGGTTGAGGATACCATACGGAGGAAGGATAGAACACTCGTCAACCTGCTAGGAAGGCATAGGAAGTTCCTAGGTCGGATGGATAGCAAGTTATTTGAGACTGGGTATGCTTATATCCCACAATCTACTGTTGCGGATATGATAAATAGGTGGGGTATTATCCCTGTCTACGAGCAGGACAAGGAGTTTGGTGGCTTGATCTTGGCTAACCAAGTCCATGACAGTATCGTGCTTACTGCGAAAATGGATAATATAAGAGAGGCTGTTAGGGGTTTGATTAAGCTGAAGGAATCCCTAGAGCAGCCACTTACTTGGATGTCTCGTAAGTTTAATATCCCCGTAGAATGCAAGGTCGGTATTAACTGTGGCGAGATGGTTAAGATTGACCTCAAACAGCATGAGGATATAGTGGTGGAAAGCATAGAAAAAGCATACGGGGAGCTTACAAGTAATGCCAGGAATATTGCCAAATAAAAGTTGGTTAACCGCATACCTAGAGTATGTAGAGGAAACCGAGCCCCCCTTCTTGTTTAAGCTGTGGGTGGGTATTGGAAGCGTAGCTGCTGCTATGCAACGAAAGTGTTGGTTGGACTGGAAGCTGGAAAGGATTTTCCCTAATATGTATATAATCCTCTGCGGCCCACCAGGTTGCCGGAAGGGTACGGCGATGCGACCAGCCAGGTACTTTATAGAGCAGCTAGGCATACCCCTCTCTGTAGAAGCTACTACGCGGGAGGCCCTTATTCGGAAGCTATCTAAGTGCACGGTAAGTGATCCCGAGCTGGAGGCCTTGGGTTATAGCTCAGTCCACTCTTCCCTCACCGTATTCAGTGAGGAATTGACTGTATTCCTTGGCCAAAATAATTGGCAGCTTATGTCAGACTTAAATAATTGGTTTGACACTACAGATAAGTGGACATATGAAACTGTGGGTCGTGGGGAGGATACTATTCTAGGAGTATGGGTAAACTTAATAGGAGCAACCACCCCAGAATTCCTAGAAACCGCTCTTCCACAAGACGCTATTGGTGGCGGTTTGACAAGCAGAATAATATTTGTATTTGGGGATAGGAAAAGTAAACTGGTTTCTGAGCCACATATAACTGAGAAAGAAGAGTTGCTTAGGGATGTTTTACTATCTGACCTGGACCGAATACAAATGCTTAGAGGAGAGTTTAAGTTCACAAATGGGTTTTTCGAGTTGTATGATAAGTGGTATAGGGAGCATAACCAGAACCCTCCTTTCACAGACAGGAACTTCCTGGGGTATAACGATAGAAAAGCGTTGCACCTTAGAAAACTAGCTATGATATTATGTGCGGCCAGGGGAGATAGTAAGCTATTGGAAGAGGGTGATCTTACAGCCGCACTTGATATTCTAGCAGAAACTGAGAAGTATATGCACTTCTCCTTTTCAGGTCGTGGTCGTAGTAGTCAGGCATGGCTTATCGAACAGATACTCAGGCGGGTTATTGCGTTTAGGGAGGTTAACATGCAATCCTTATATCGGGAGTATTATAAGGATGCTACGAAGGATGAGATAGATGGGATAATTAGGCACCTACAAGCTGGAGGGTATGTTACTGTAAGCTTCAATCCGGAAACGAAAGAGCACCTTGTTCGATTTTGTAAACGGAAGGAGTAGCAGGGATTTCTGTAATTAGTGCACCGTGAACAAATTACAGAAATAAACTAAGGAGCTAGTCATGGGTTTAAGGCAAGGAAAAGTAGTAGCGATTATACAGGCACGAATGAACTCCACCCGGTTACCAAAAAAGGTGTTAACCAGTATAGCTGGAAGACCAATGGTAGAGTGGGTTGCACTCAGGGCGATGTGGGCAAACACTGTAGATGAGGTGGTTATTGCAACAACTGTTGAGAAAGCGGACGACATCTTAGTAAGGAAGTTGAAAGATATAGGACTAAATGTTTTTAGGGGGTCTGAGGAAGATGTACTGTCTCGATTTGTAGGCGCGGCCAGAAAGTTTAAGGCGGGTATAATAGTAAGGTTGACTGCTGACTGCCCACTTATAGATCCGGATATGATTGACTTAGTAGTTATGGCCTATAGGAAAAATAGGAAAGACTATATGGCTAACTGTGGTATTGAGTATCAGCTGCCCAGGGGATTGGATGTTGAGGTGTTTAATTATCGAGCCCTACTGAAAGCCGATTCCCTATCCACACAGCCTTATGAGAGAGAGCATGTCACCCCTCGGTTCTACCAGCACCCGGAGGAGTTTTCTATTGGAATGCCAGAAATCAACCCAGAATGGAAAAGGCCAGACCTTCGCCTGTGTGTAGATACAGTCGAGGATCTGGCTTTAGTAAGAAAAGTGTATAACCACTTCCACGGGACTGACATTCTTATGGCAAGTACTATGGCAGTGTATAACTATCTAGATAACTATCCAAAGGTTAAGGAGTTGAACGCGAAGGTGGAGCAGAGGAAGCTTCCTACTCCGCAAAAGGACTAAGTCCCTGTCGCATTCGTTTCTTAGCATGGTCTACGGCTTTCTGTATAATTGAAGTTGGTGGGGTCTTTTTGTTGGGTATAATATCGGTAAGCATAAGTTCAAGCTCCGCTTGCGTAAGAGTAGGAACTAAAGATGGAATTTCAGTCTCTTTACCATCTATCTTTACTCCTATAGAATACTCTGTAGCTACTCTACCCTTTCCTATAGATAGTTCGCCTAAAAAGCCTTTACCTTTCAAAGTACCATCAGCTCTTGACCCATATGCTTTGGAAGTTATCCGTTGACGACGAAGCATGACTTTAACTTTTTCACGCTCTCTGTCACGCACCTTGTTCCAGGTAGATATAACCAAGTCAGTCTTTCGCTTGGTTGGCATACTGTTGAAGTAGGGCCGAGAGGCAAGACGGTCAAGCTCCCTCTTACCTTTCTGCCCTACTGCTATGATATAATCTTTATAAAGATCATCTGGAATAGTAACGTAAGGGCCTTTGTCTACCAACTTAATCTTTTGGCTAGGATACCGAGGATAGTAACCTACATCCATAAATAGCTGCTCAACACGGTCAGGCTTATACTCAGTTGCACGAATTGGGAGCCACTCCCGCGGCAAGAACCTAAGACCGGCATTCTCACGATAGATAGGCTCACCCATAGCGGATATTTTTGGCTCACCTTGTACCAAGCCAGCGAGGCCAGGTGGAAGAGAGTCACCAAATACCGACATAAAGGTGTTGTCCCGAATTGCTACCTTGTCATAAGCCCAGTCCTCATACTGCCGTTTCATACCACGCCAGAAGCCAGAGAAAGGTACGAAGGAAGCGGTTGTCCACCACAGCTGATTTTTAAGATCCCACTCCTTCCCAAGCATAGCATCTACTGTCCGAAGGAACGTGTTACCTACAAGATGGTCTCGAACAGTGATGAAGGAAGATAGGAAGGTGTCTAGGCTAAGCCGCTCATCCTCCTGATTAACCCATTTCCCGTACTGCTCGGTAATAATGGACACAGGCAGCGCAAACGGCTCTATGCTGCGGTAAGAGTAATACTTATCTCCTACCCGAATGGCCCAAGGCTGCATACCCGCGGCATAAAATACTTCTCGCTCTCCAGGATCTTCCGGTGGTGGGCCGGTTATCTTGCCGGATTGTAGCAAGGAGTATATGATGGCTGTCAGGATGAGGGATTCTATTTGCTTGGCTGCTATCTCCTGTGGGCTTAGGGATTGATGGACTCCCATAAGTACTCCAACTCCAGGAGTTAACTCCAACCCACGCTTAGTAATATTCATAATAGTCTGGAGGAAGGGAACAAGCATACGACCAAGTGGCCCACTCCTCGACCGTAAGCTGAGTAAGGCACGAGTCATAGCTCCTGGCTCATCCTGGAAGGTAGCATGCTCAGCAAATCGAGCCATTTCGTTTTTAACAGCCGCCTCAAACAAGTTATCAATACGTCTTCCAATTTCCACTGGATCTTCCAGGATTACGTTAAGGTGACGAAGATGCCGAATATTATACCGTCTTAACATAACATCAGAAAGGCGTAGATTGGATAGGCTAGATTTTATGAAGTCTACCTTAGCACGAGTAAGCTGCTCTCCTGTGTACTGAGTGAAGCGGTAACGAAGAGCTTCCTCTTGTCCACGTTCAGCAATAGCCTTTGCCCAAGCATCCATAGCGATTAGGAATCTGCTTGGAGCTGTTACCACATTACCAAGTAGCTTAGCTACGCTACCTTTTCCTTCTAGGAATGCTGTTATAGCATCCTTCCGTAGCTCCCCGCGATATACGAGACCCATCTCCTCCTCAGTTTTTGTGATGGAGTCTATCATACCCTCCCGAGACCACATAGTTTTGAAGGCCTTATTCCACTCAGGATCACGAAAGTGAGCTGCATAGCCGCGAAGCAGTGAAAGCCCCTCACCAGCGAATACGGTACGAGGTCGGCCTGTAACAGCAGACCATACCGAGTCAACCATACCTACAACAGCTCTATGCGGAGAAAGGGCTAACCCCCAAACTCCATTAAACAAGGTATTAGCTACATGGGTGCTGGGATTAGAAAGCAGACTGTTGTAGAACAAGGACATTATAATGTTATGTGTTACCTTGCTCTTTTCATATAGTTGCAGGAACTTGTTTAGCTCCTCCATAGGTTCTTCAGACTCAATAAGCTTTTCACGAAACTCAAGGTACACAGGGCTGTCTGACCTAAGTTCAGTAAGTAGTCTTCCTGTAGAAAGAAGGCCATCTAGCATTATAACAGCCTCTCGTAACTGAGCCTGCCGCTTAGCTTCATTTAACGTTCTACCAGCTTCTGAATTAACTCGCATGACTAACTCATTGACAAAGTCTACTCTACCTGGAATAGCAAAGTTTTGGCGAATTATCTCATCCTCAGCCTCATTGATAGGAGGTAGGGTATGGGAAAGTAGAAGTTTAATATGATGCAAGGCAGACATGATACGAGTATTCATAGCCCTGCCTTTACTAATCCAGTCAGCTATTATGTCTACTGGATTCCCCTCGTTTACAAGAGCAATAGCAAGTTCACGACCAGAAGCGGCCCACTCATCCCAATGCCCAGGGGTATGGAGGGAAGCAAGAAACCCTTTTTGCCCCGCAACAGTACGAAGGTTGAATGGCCTGCCAGACTTATCAACAATACGTTGAGTTGGGCCTTTCTTGAAAGACTCTACAAGTTCTCTTGCGGTAACGGCAGCACCAATTCTAGCAGCCAAATCTGCATTTCGTCTAATTAAATCGGGGTCAATCGGTTCGCCTACTTCATTCAGTATATCACCTTGTCTAATTAAATCGGGATCAATTGGCCTGTTTACTATATTTAGTATATCACCTTGTCTAATTAAATCGGGGTCAATCGGCCTGTTTACTATGCCCAGTATATCATCTTGTCTAATTAAATCTGGGTCAGTCGGCTTGCCTACTATATCTAGTATATCATCTTGCCTAATTAAATCGGGGTCTAGTGATTCATCTGAGGGAAGTTGTAATTCCTGAGAGGAACCCGAAGAAGAATCGAGATCATATACAAATGGCATTATGCTCTCCCCTCCAAGAAGGGCATTCATAAGAAATGTAGCTTGTGCTGATGGAGTCACTGCTATCCTGGCTATGTTAAAATAAGCCAGAAGTTCATCACGAATTATGCGTAAGTCTTTTTGCAGTATTGGATCTAAGTCGGGGCCATTTAACCGCAAAAAGGTACCATTGAGTATCAAAGATTCCATAAGAGAGGACATATCTTCAGCTTGAGCCTTTGTACGGTAAGACATACTACTTTCATGTATACGTTTAAGGGCTGCTCCAAGCTGAGACCCTGGAACTTTATCAGCTACGGATTGGATATACTGAGTAGTCTCATGTATAAGTGTTGTGAAACTAACATCCTTGGTAACCACTCCCATAAAGCCATCAAAGCTAGTATCGAACGAGTTAGCATTGTATACATTTGGCCCCTCCGGAAAGGCATAGCCCTCCGGAACTGATGGCATAGTTGAGTTTAAATCCTGTGGTGCTACAGCTCCAGGGCTTCTCCAGAAGTCATGAGAATATTTACGCAAAAAAGCCCTTGGGTTTTCAATATTACTACCAGAAAGGATATTATGATAATACCTATCTAGGGTACGTATACAAGCTTCAATAGCTTTCTTAGAGTGCACAGCACTACGATTTAAGAGATGCTCTATTTGCTTTCGTACTCCAAAGGGTAATACATAGTCCGGCTTTGGCAGGGCATAATTAGGAGCAGCAGGCATCTTTATGTCAAGAGCAAGTCTGTAGGTATTCTTTGGTGAGGATGGCTGGCTTGCTCGATTTAGCTCGCCAACCTGCTCTAAAAAGTAATTAAACTCCCATTCCTTCGTACCAGGCTTAGCAAAGTTATCCCGTAACAGCCTATGCAAAATAGTGGCATCCTCAAAGGTTAAACGAGTCAAGGGACTTTTGAGAATAACAGGCTCCTTGGTGGCTGGATCTGGTCCCAAGTGTATGTCTGCGGAAGTCTTAGGCGCCTGGTCATGTGTAACAAGCTGCCTTGCTAACTCAGAAAGTACATCACGAGCAGAAATAGAAGTGGAAGTAGAAGTAGAAAGGTACTGTTTTACACCCTGCACAATTGCTTTTATTTTCTCCGTTGTCAAAGTTTCTTCAGGTAAGAAACCAGCATGAATGTACTGTTTTATCTTAGCATCACGTTCCGCTATGAACTTAGGGTCATTTAATTGTGCTACTGTTATAGCTTTTCTAGCAAACCTCTTTACTAACCTATCCTTTCTACGAAGTTCCATATCGCTAGGGGTTAAATCTTCTTCTGCACTAGGAAGTTCGGTTATTGACGGAAGGTTTGCTTTTTTTGGAAAGGTATGAGCCTTGATGGCTTTTGCAATAGCCAGCTCCTTAAACACCCGAGATCCACCATTAGCCTGCTCTAACTTATTAAACTCCTTTTCAAGCATTCCTACAAATTTCTTTCTAAACTCGGCAGCTGCTTCTCTATACTCCGACAACTCTGCATTGATAGTTTTAATATCCTCTGCGGTATAACGCCCTGGATCTGCATTATTAACATTCGATTCAATATCAGCTATAAAATACTCCATCCAGTTTAGTAACTTTTCAGCTCCCCTAGCGTATTTTAACAGTGCATCTAATACATGAGGTATTGAGTTTGTACCTGTGCTTGGGAGGTTATCTCTAACATCACTTCGTAGACCACTCTTCAAAGCCGTAGTTATATTTTTTCTGAAGGTGCGTAGTGCCTTAGGTGTACAAAGGGCTTTACACGACATAGCTCTACTTTTTAAAATATCTAGCTGTGCAAATGCACTCCGGTAAGTTTTTAATCCCGTTCTACGCATACCTGCTATTGGCCTTTTGGGATTGGCAGAAGGAGGACCCGCATGTACAGGTATACTTTTGTCAAAAAGGACAGTTATGCTATCGCCTGTAAATAAAGCTCGCATAACAGCATCCATAAAGGGAGACTGATGAATTGCTACGTTGCTTGGAGGCCTTTCTTTATATACCTCTCGCATAACTTTTTGAAAGGCTAAAAACTCCTCTGCCAGCTTGTCAGTAATAGGGTCACCAGTTTTGCCAAGGCCGTGATCCTCGCTCCATGTATAATATTCTAAAAATTCTGCAAAATCTTCTGATAGATTACCTCCTAGACTCTTATTACCGAAATACCCTGCCTGACTAGGGCTCCCGTATACACGTTTTAGTGCTGCTGCCAAAGGGCTATATCTGAACTCAGGAATGTCAACTCCATTAAACGTCTCAATTATATGTGCCATCTCATGAAACAATATATGAGGTGTACTTACACCTCCCCTAACACCTATGTAAGAAGTTAGTTTGCTTAATAGATTAGGCGCAGTAACAGCTGCACCTTCTTGGTTCACACTGCTAGCAGGCCTTGGATCCATAGTTCTAGTTATGTCCATTATATAATTTTCGTCTTGGTATACTGGCATAGTACCTGGGGCACTAGCAAAAGCGTTCCAGGTACCTCCAAAACCAATTTTGTCGTATGGCAAGCCAAGAGCACTTAAACTGCCTCCATATAGTATAGTATGCAAACCTAAAAAGGATTCTCTAAAGTATTTAGCAGGATCATATCCAATAGCGTGCATAGCATTCCACACTAATTTTTCCAAAAGGTTAAGAAGTGTAGAACGTTGATGTTCGGTAGTAAGTCGGTGGCCAAAAAACTTAATCAGTTGCGCTTCTAGCTCTGGTGTGAAAACCTTTGTTACGCCTGGTATAAAGTGAGGAGCTCTTATATTTAATGCATTACTACTAGCTACATCTTTTATGAATGTGCTGGTATCTATTTGTACACCAATAACCTGCTCAACCAAGGTTTTCAGCTTCATAGCATCCATATAGGATATACTATTCATACCTGTTTGGTTGGGTCGAGCAGCATTAACAGCATCTGCTACAAGTTGACCAATATCAAAAGAGTTATTCCCAGCTCTAATAAATTCAGCTATTAAAAGCCATTCGGCAGACTTAAGGGTATCAGGGCTTAGCTCTCCTTGTGCAATAAGGTCATCTACTATCGCATCGAACTCATCAGGAGTAAGATCTGGCTGGCTCTGTAACAACTCGTTACCAATAATAATCTCTTGCTCTTTGGTAGTAAGGTGGCTAGCAAAAGTCTCGTCTGGAAGGTTAGTCTCTGCGGCCTCAATGGCTTCTATATAATTTATAGCAAGATCTTCAGTAGAGGTAGTCGTAGGTTCTATACCAGGTTCCGCGGTAGGTTCTGCGGTAGGAGCAGCTGTAGGCTCTGCGGCAGACTCTGTTGTGGATTCTGTAGGTTCTGCGGTAGGTTCTGTGGTCGGTTCTGTGGTAGATTCTGTAGGTTCTGTGGTAGGAGTAATCGGGTTCAGGCCCAAAGCTTTCCGATATGCAATTACAGCCCAGTCCCTTTTGTTTGGGCCAGTTGCATATTCCTCAAGTACGGCCGGAGGAACCTGTTTCCCATCTTCGACAGCTTCCTTAACAAGCCTCGCGTGCTGTGCCTTCCTTATAAGTATCCGAGCCTGAGCTTTGCTAGCTTCAGGATTGCGAGCCATCCTCCCGTTTGGCAGACGAATAGGTGGATATTTTTCAGGTTCTAACTTTCCAGCATACTCAACACTTCTCATCATCCAAGGAGGAACAGGCCCACCACCTCCACCACCATCGGGAGGAACATCATCTAGTCCTGTCCCCGCAGCAGGAGCTGGAATAGGCTCACCTGTACTATATACAGGAACTCCCCCTTTACCAGTTGCTGTAAAACCCTTTGTAGGATCTGGCGGCTTTGTGGTTGGATCGGCTTTCCCAATTCTGGAAATAACGTGAGTGCCACTACCAAGTACGAAGGAAGGTAGTCCTACAATTGCCATCCGCTTTAACAGGTTGGGCTGTAGTCTACCATAAACAATAAGGTCGTTTATTGGTTCCTCAATTGCTTCCGTCCCCATCTCCCAACCGCCACTTACCGACATGCGAAGCAGCTTTCCAAAAATGCCACTACCACCTATCTTTCCAACATTCCCCATAGAAATGTAGTTGGTAAGAATGGCAGCACTACCCATTCCAAGGCCCTTTGTAATAGGTGCCCATCCTCTATCACCCTTAGCAAGAGACTCCTCAATAGCTCCTGCACCTTCCATAAACCCGCCAAAGCCGGCGCCTAGGGCCATACCAATAGGAGCAGGTACACCAAAAGCAGCTAAGCCAGCCATAATTCCATACTGCACACCAATTTGTGGAGCCATTCTTGCTATGTGATACCCCCACCATCTTGAATCTGTAGGGTCAAAGTCTTTCACATCCGGTGGCAAGGAAAACTTCCTGGCTATAAGGTCATCTACGTATTTATCTACAGAGAACCCTATATCTTCTAACGGCTGCAACTTGGTAATTTGCGCAGCAGCCCGAGACCAATTAGCACCAGCTCCTACTACATCCAACCCACTAGCAACAAGGCCACGGCCAACAGAGCCCATTAGCCCCATCTCTTCTTCCCGTGGCATAGTGTTTTCTAGCTCATATTGTTGCAGTGGAGCTGGCCTATACCCTTTTTGCAGGTATTCATTAAGCTGGGAAAGTGGTACCTGAACTAGATTTCTGTTTTGCTCTGGCATTTATTTTCACCCTAGTACTTGCAAACCTGTTGCCTATCGTTGAGTTTTCTTGCGCTTTTGAATATCCGCCCAAACAGGCGAGCCATAAACACCAAAACGCTCATTACCATGTTCTTCTGAACCCGGTAAATACCCACCAGACTCACGTATAGCTTTCAAAAACTCTGGTACAGACATACCATACCGCTTCGCTACTGCTGGAACCGAAGAAAGAGGAAGCTCCCTATCAACACCGCCACGAGTTTGATAAAGTGCAACCTTATCAAGGTTCTCACGAGCATAGGAAACATTCCAACTCGTTTTATAATACGCACCTATGCCTTTCGCTTGGCCTTTAAGGTGATCTAAGTAAGTGGCGTCATTAGGAGAATCTATATAGCCCTCATGTGCTGCCTTAGTCTGTAGCCCTTTCCTATAATACTCTATCTCGTCTATTACCGCTTTCTCCTCTGGGCTTCTTACGGAGACTGGCCCAGGTGCTGGTGGGGTTTCAGGAGCTGGTGGGGTTCCCGGCGATCCTGGTGGTGCTGGTGCCGGTGTTGATTCAAGTACTATCTGAGGAATCCCACTAGCAGGATCGTAAGTAATCTGTGCGAATCTTGTCTCACCTGTATTCGGGTCTGTCCAAACTCCCGTATCAGCACCACTACCTTCTTCTCCTGGTATTATGACAGCATTATCATCACGAACCGTCCCTCTAAGCGTTCGCAAAGCAAACTCCTGTCGAGTAATAATGCCATCGCCTGACCTTCCACCACCTCCCCCTCTACCACCACCAGCACCAGCACCACGTCTTCCAGCCCCTGGTACTGCACTAGGGTATTTCTCGTATAGATCTTCTGTAAGTTTATTTCCAAATAGCATTTGTTGTCTCTCGACCTTACCCCTCTCTTGTATCTCGTTTATGTTAGCCTCTCTATCAAGTCTACCCTCAGTGGCTCTAGCATCAATTTCTGCCTGTGCAAGCTTTTCACGCTGCGTCATCTCCGCTTCCGCAAGTTCACCACGTTGGGTCATCTCACTCTCACGCAAACCAAGTTCGCTCTTTTGCAGCCCAAGCATTTCTTGCTGATAAGCAGCCTGGTCAGCCATTTGCTGCTGCTCCATACGTTGCTGTTGGATAGCAAGTTGGGTTTGTGGCCTAAGCCCTCTTGGGATGGCTACATCAGGAGCACCAGGTCTAAGATACTGCATAGCTATATTGTCTACTGCTCGTGATAAGGCAGCACGACTAGCATCGCTAGAAAGGCCAGCGTACAGCCTTTCCTTAAAGCCAGCCTTCGGTATAGCTTGCTCAACTAGCCCAGGAGACCTAGTACCTTCCTCAAGTGCAGCATACTCCGCGCCCTCAGCCACTCTCGCATCCTTCATAGTAGCAGCTTTATTCCCAAACCGGTCTAGTACCCCTCTACTAAGACCAGCTGTAGCACCACTTATAGCGCCAGCCGTTAAGGCACGTCCTGCATCAACCCTACCTTTATCAATAAGCTGCCCCCCAGCATGACTAGCTGCTACCATTCCACCAGTAGCAGCCATAGCTGCCGGAATAGACATGCCAGCAGTAAGAGGTGCAGCCGCAATCCCTGCTACGGTAGGAAGTATCTGCTCCGCCGCCCCTGGCTTAGCTTTATCCATAGCTTTCTGATACTCACTTGCCATCACAGCATCGGCATTTTCCATTAGTGCTTCTGAAGCAGCTAGCTCTTCTCTATTCTGCGCAGTAACAGCACTCAGGTTTGCAAAAAGCATTGCCCATTCACCTGGACTCATTTCGCTACCTCCTATATGATTTCTGTAATTTGTGACCCATGAACAAATTACAGAAATACACAATGCTTATCGAAGTAATGGAGCAACCGCACTGAAACCAGCAAAAGCAAGATGCAATGCTTGCAAAATAGGACTTGGCTTTTCAGGCATAGGATTCAGGCCACCGATAGACCCAAGACCCTGCTCTGTAAACTTAAGCAAGTTCGCATCCCAAAGGGTATCTTGTAAATCGAACTGGACAGTATCGTCTATATATGCGCGTTCATAAGTGGTTTTAAGTTCGGAAGCAACCTTATATAGCTCCGCCACAGACGCATATGCCTTGAATTTATTGAGGTCAAGCTCAACCATCCTAGCCACTTTATTCACATCAAGTTCGATAGTTTGTGTAGCTCCTATTCTGGCTGACTCAACAATTTGCTTATCCCGCTCAAAGCCCATACGTTCCTGCTCAATCAAAAGCTTGGCTTCCTGCTCATCCAAGCTCCTACCGACATCCCTAACCATAAGCGCCTGTGCTAAAATTCGACTAGAAGTAAATACTGCATTCACTTGGGAGTAGGCTGCATTAAGGTTAGCGATCTCCCTTAGCATACGACTCCAAGTACCAGCTTCCAACGCAGCAATAGGACTTGTCATGGAAGGCTCAGAAAAGTTACAGGACATAGTACCATACAAGGTAGCAAAATCAGTGGCCCAGTCGGCTACCGTTGTGGTATCAGAGGAAAACGAATGGATACTTGTAAGGTAGCAAGATGCCACATTTATCTTATCCAAAAAGGTTTGAAATGGTTGCCCACTACTTGTGGCTGAGTATAAGGTAACTCCGTGGTATGGGTTATCTCCACAGGTATTCATGGTTAGCAAGTCCCATATAATACCTTGTACACTATCACCAGGAGCCGTACTGGATTCTATTATAAGCCAGGAATCAGCACCACTGGAACTTGTTAAACCACTAAGCATATGCATATGAAAGCCCATATGTGGGCCTTCGTAACCACTAGGAGGAGTACCACCCATGTTATATCTCCCATACGGCCAAATGATGAATTTTACCTCCCAAATGGCGCGCCTTTTCTATGAGTATATCAGACTCAGTTGTAGTTACAAGTTTGGTACAGCCATGCCCCTTACCATAAGCAATTAGCTTATCCTTCCCTTCTACATACACAGAGGGTTTTAGATTTCCTGCATTAGAAGTTACCGTATAAACAACGAGCCTCTTTTCCCCTGTAATTCCATCCTCTGCTATATAAGTTGTGAATATAGCTGCTATATCCCCTAACCGAGCAGGAGCTGTCGGGATAACTATCCATACTTGTATAATCTCTTTTACCACTGCTTCCAATAAGGATACTCTAGTAGTCTCGTCTTTATCAGCAAAGGCTGGAAGAGCATTCATCATATAAGTACCAATAATATCCCAATGCTTTTCGGCAAAGTTTGCGGGTGCTTGGTAAAACTTATACTCACTCATAAGATTGCTCTTCCCTTCTCCTAGTAAAACTTTCATGCTGGTCTGTAAGACCCCTTATATATCTACTGTCTGTAGGTCTCCACCTTACTGTTATTCTATCCAGCGTAGCAGTTTTCACATCATCTATGCTACCAGTTATAACCAGCCTAAAATCTGTACAAGTGACTCGTGGAAACACCACACTTTCCTTATTGAGGCCAAGTGCCGTTGTACGCACCCAAGCTGAGCTTTCAGAATTATACTTAATATCAAGAGCAACTTGAATATTACTTAAGTCTCTATAAGCTAATTCCACAGAATGTATATGCTTCTGAGCACGCCTAGCTATATCACTTGGATGGGAAGTAAGCGAGAAGGTAGTGGCATTAGAACCTCCATATACACCATAAACATCTGAGTACCCGTTAAAAATCTGCCTAGGAAGCTGGCTATTCTTGCACATCCCATCTCCGTGCAACGTATAACCAGTACTATTTCCTGTAATGTGTAGAAGGTCATTCTTAGCGTCATAAGAAAGGCGTAGATAAGTATCACCGAGAAGGGGAGAAATAAGGTCTTGATACCCTAGCAAATTAGGCCCAGCATTAACATGCATCTTCCAAAGCTGACCCTGCCTATCTATAAAATAGTGGGTAGACCCAGTGTTACAAATAGCGGCTCGTTGCTGATACGAAATCGCAGGAACATCTAGAAACTCAAAACTCGAAAAGCCACCATCCTCCCTGGGATATGCATGATACAAGCCACGTGTTGTGTAGATAATAAGCCTATCCCCCAACGGCTCAACCCTAACAATAGCTCCTTGTACACGAAGGAAAGTTATAGCTTTTTTCCTAATAGCATCCTTTATGAAAGGCATCATAGTTGAACTATTATAGCCAGTAAGAATGGCCATATCAATAGCAAGTGGCTTATCATAAGAGCCGCCATATGGAACTCCAAACATGATGTAGTCTTGCTGGGAGCAGGGTGGATAGTCACCTGAGCCACCTGTTACAAGCTCTCCAGTCTTATACTTTTCCCAGAAGTTCCATATCTCCCCAAACGTCCTACCAGCTTGATAATCCCAACCATGCAAGCCAGCATACACCGGCCTATCCATATAGGTACATACTGCTGCAGGACAAGCACAGTTTGCGGTGGTCCCTACTACCCATCCATCATACAGCTCGCTGTTCGTAAGAAAGTTATACAAGTCTCCAAAAAACCAGGTATTCTTGTACTGCAAATGCGTAGCAAAACCCAGCCAATCATTATAAGTAGCCATACTACTATAAGTAGCTGCGGAAAGCGCTTGTCCAGCTGTTAAAACGTCAGAGTCCAAAGCGTAGGTAACCTCGTTTATCGGAGAAAAAGACGCCTTTCCAGCTGTACTATATTTAAGGAATCCATGCCACCCCTCAAAAAGCTGTGTCTTTGAGCTATGCGTGTTACTGCCAAAGGGGTAGGAAATAGCTGGTAGCCCAACAAGTCGCATAGGGCTAGGCAATAAATCAGTGCACTCCGTGAATGCCTGACTTCCTACCTCAATTCTAGAGTCAGGAGGAAGGCCAATCGAAAGCCCTTCTCGTATACTATACGAAAACTCTCTCATGAAATCCAATCTCCTAAGGAGTATCTAGTCGGGTCAGCATCAAACTCTACATCTATATAATTAAGATAGGCAGAATTAGAATGAGTGGCTCTGACACCAAATTTAAACTCCTGACCTGTAACTCGCTGGTCAATTGGAAAGGTAATCCAACCAGTGTCTGACCAGTCAGAAGCCCTATCCATCCTGAAAAATACCTTCCCATATAAACCAGCATCGGAAGCAAAACCGTCTACAACCACTCTATTTACTGTCTTTAAGTCCTTAGAATCGAAGTCAAAAATGCCCGTTTCCACCTCAAAACCGTCTGTTAAAAGGGTACGAATTGCACCCAAACTACCCTTATTCATCACCATAGTATGTACTATCTCTGGTATTTCCACAAGTACATCGTTCGCTAGCATATAACAAGTATCACTGTCACTAATATATACCTTGTTCTCTGTTGGATGAAGTACCATGTTTATAGTAGAAAGGGTAGAAAGGTATGTTTTGAAACCGAGCTTAGTCAGCTTAGGCCCAGCTTCTACTCTCCACAGCTCATCATTATAGTCTATGAAATAATGGACGTAGGAGTTGCCACAAAAAGCTGTAGCAGAAGCCAGCCCATATTCCCCAACAGCTGCTATACTAACAGTTATTGGGCTTCCTACTGGCCTAAGATAGGCTATACCACCAGCTCCGTATGCCATTACACCTTCGCCAAGACTATGTAACCTGTAAATATCTCCATTATAGGGCCAGAAGGCAAAACCACATTCATTCCGCTCCCACCTATTCAAAAACTCCTTATCAGTATCCACATAGGGAAAGAACAGAGGAAAAATGTCATCCATTCCTATACAGCTCCAGTATATACACCTGGAGTCCAAACCTGCTGTACCCATATCAAGCTTAAGCAAGCCACCCGCAAACAATCTCCTTGCCCAAGGATCTCCGGTATCTATAGAAAACAGCTCTCTTAGTTTGCCAGCAAGATACATTCTTCCATCTGTATGAGAGCAGGCTGTCGTTATCCCTTTTCCCTTTACCTCAAAAAGCCCAAGCTCATTATCATAATAGTAGGTATTTTTTGTGCCCGTACACAAGAACCCATTTGGGTGCTCAGCGATAGAGTTGATAATGTTACCAGCCATAGGTGTAGCACCGGTAGGGGGTATTACAGATACCTTAGTTATATTACCAACCCAACCAGGATCTGCAAAAACCACTACTCGCTTAATACCACCAGGATCTGGGGATAGAATAAACCTGTGTGTTCCAGACTCGTAGATATTAACAGATTCTACTGATAAAACTAACCTAAGTCCGTTCTTGGCATCCTCACCAAACTCAGTAGTAACCTCTGCTAAGTAAGCAGAATCGATTGAAAGTGTAAAACTTTGTGCGATAGATTGAATTTTAGAAGAGGCAGTATTAAGATAAACTCCCCCCTCTGAGGAAAGTGTCCAACCATCACTAATACCCCATGTAGAAGAAGATGTTATGCTAGTATCATCTAGTAAATTGCCAGTCCAAGCACTCGAAGACGCATTATATTCACTAGGTGAAAGAGCTACTGCACCCCAGGAGCTACTTATTGTATAAAAATAGCCACTCGGATGGTATAGGCAGCAATTTTCCCCAACATTGAACAGTAATGCATTACCAGGTACAGAAGACGCAACGGAGAGAACGGAAGGAAGATACTCGTATCCTACCAACCCAGGCCCCTTACTCTCACAACCATAAGCGTCATACAAGGCACCTACAGCTGTGGGATTAAAGTCATTCCGTAAGCCCGCTTTCAGGGGTTCCAATATCCTCAAGTTTGGCATCTTGCTTACCTTCCTCGTACAATGTCATCAAGCCAGTATCTGCGAAAAACAGCATTCCTACATAAGCACCATTACCCTCTACTAACGTAATCGTAAGCAGCTCCTCAGAACCAACAACAAAGGGTGGAACACTTACAATCTTGGGCTTTTCCTTATCTCGATCATTTTGGTAGGTATATGTACTACTAACTCCATTCTTTCCTACCGAGAAGGTAATCGTTATCGGATTAGCACCTATCGGCATAACCACTGTGGAGCTAACTTCCCCATTACAAGGAAATAAAATGTAAGTTGGTTGCTCTCCTGAAACTAAGTTACAAGAAAGTATAGTAGGGGTAATAGCTACCGCCTTTCTGGTAGCCTCCCGCTTACCTCTTTCACCCCTACGGGCAGCCAGCCTGTCTCTATAACCTTCCATTATCCTTTCCTCCAGGTAGCTTTTCGAGGCATTTCGTGCTCAATTTCATCCTTAACCAGCTCCATTAACCTAAGCTCAATTCGATTAAACCAAAGCTCGATCTCGCTCTTATTCTCGTACTCCGACACAATCTCGTATATAGTAGCATCTACCAAAAGGGTAGGATGCATACACAACCAATACGAGTATACTACATCCGACGTAAGCTTCGGGCTGAAGAACAAGCCCTCAATTCTAATCGTAGTAGTCTCTGATGTAGGTGGATAAAGCAGTATACCGCGATACCTATGGCCAGTACCAAAATGCAACTCGCCAACCCCACTGTATGTAGCTTCCAGCGTAGATGAGCTAGTCGAAGCCAACATACTGGTCAGCTGTATGGGGAGTACAGAAAACAGCCGCGGAGTGCTTCCTGTTCCAGACACAGAAACCGAGCCTGCTTGCAACTTACGAATATACTCAATATTCACTTCTTCCAATGGGTAGAAAGCACCTTCACTCGTAACCAGCCAAACTCTATCAACAGCTCGTATCCCTTCTACCTCAATAAATGATCCATTTGCTGCAAGGGTAGCCAAGTGAACAAGACGAAGGCCAAACTCTGCGGCCCTCATATCTAACCAATACTGTCCCTTATTTATGTAGTAGTAAATTCCGTTATCTGCGTAGTTACCACCAGGCGCATCTACAACCAAGTCATACCGACCTGTTGCTTTTATAACCTGCTCTGCAACCCAAGACAGTACTGTACAGGCAGACTCGATACCTGTTATAACGGCACCAGTTCCATACTGCTTACGAGTATCATCGTCTTCCTCTGGCTCTGGCAATACCTCAGGCTCATCTGTAGATCCGTTATATAGGAGGCTCGCAGTTCCATACCCAACTGGGTCAGGCGACTCGTTACTAAGACTATCCTCAGAAACTACTGCAAAGTAGTATATTCCCTTTCCAGCAGTACAGTTAAATGAAAAGCCTCCAGACTCTCCAGTATCTGTCTCAGTAGTTTCTATCCATATTCCATCTGGTGTGCGAACCCAGAGCGTAACAGTGCCTGTGGTGGCTCCAGTCGCCCACGGAATTGCTCGCTTGTACGTAAGCGCAATAGGATTCTCGTTGTCAGCCTTGTCAGCAGTAACCCATCCGGGAGTTGGAAGGTCGAAGTTGTCAGTAACAACTGTAGAAATGTCCTTTCCAACCTGAGACCTCCACACGGCTATTGTGCAAGGTTGCAGAAAGTCCTTAGTCCCGGCTCGGCAAAACGTAGGCGTAAAGGTAGGCCCCACTCCACTTATACCCTCTGCATAAATCATATTGTAGTCTGAGTCAAGCGAGCCATAGTCATAAGGGTAATACCAAGGTATTGTTATTGCAGTAACCTCAGAAAACTTATTCCTGAAAATATTACGTTTTACAACAATATCCTCATGCCTAGCCCTCTCAGTGTATACAGGGCCAGCATAGGAATACAGCCGAATAAATGAGCCGGGCGCCGGAGGGGTTGCTCCAGTAAACTCGAACGTGTTATCTAGTATCTGCACATCATAAGAAGGTCGTCTATCCCAAGACAACGAATGACCTATGTGAAGTCTACCTCGCATCTTGATTTCACCAGCATTCAAGTCTTGCGTCTTAAACGTGTTGTCCTTTACGACTACATGCTCCCAAGCAGCAATCATGGCAAATATCTCAGCATCTGTTACTGTATTTCCAGTAAACATAAGATACTCACCAAAACGATCCGAGTTTGGAGTGTTAGGACAGAAGTCCAATAGACAGTAGTTATACCGATTACCACCGCCATTGTGAGCTCCAGTATCGGATATTGGATCAATCCAGCCTGTAAACGTATTGTTTGAGACCCAGCAGTTTGAAGCGAGATAATCTATGTCATCACCAGCTATTCGTAAGGCTGCTCTACCAAAAGCCACCTTACTAAACGTATTGCCATCTATAACTGCCGACTTCATACTTGTACAGTAAGCTATATGGTTTCCAGACAGCTCAAAGTCGGAGTTAAGGATGCCGATACGATTCGCTACGAAATACAAATGGGTAACTTTCGAGTTATAGGCAGTACAATCATCAATAATAAACCCTGAGGTCATAGGAGAGCCAACAACACCATTCACCAACCACCCCTGATCAAAGTTACGAATGTCCACCCTCAAAAACCCAAGGCTAACAACCCCCCCAACACTTCCCCAACAGATAGCAGGAGCTCCTGCTACAGGCGTGCAGTCAAAAACCAAGTCTACAAACGAAACAAAACGTAGCCCCACACCTCGATTATAGATCATGTACCCACCACCTACTCCTGTATTTTGAATAAGTGGCTTGTCTCCAACACCATAAGTGCTGAAAGAGTAGCCATACCCACCCTTCCAGTGTTCTATCGGTACTGTAGCAGCACTATCAAGCTCAAAAGTTTGCCCTCGATTGAACAAAATAGTATCACCAGGCTCATAAAACGTAGTAGCCATTCCTGAAAAGGCCTTTGTAGCCGTTTTCCAGGGGCCAACTCCCCCTCCATCTACTGTAGCAGACTTCCCATCATAGGCATCATCCCCAATAGCAGAGTCTACATAGTAAACAGTCCCATCTGGGGCGTTAACAGTGACCTCAATCGTGTCTGTGGCAGTCTCTCCAGCCACTCCTACCGCGGATGCCCGTGTCACTTTCAACGTTACTGTGTAAGTTCCAGGTGTTTCATAGATGTGAGCAGCATTAAACCCATAGAACTTGGGAGAAAGATCACCAAAATCCCACTCATACTCCACAATTTCATCTCGAGGGGTAGATTTCCAGCCCTCAAAAAACACAGGTAGAGGTGCATAGTAGTTGGTAAGGCCAGCTGGGCCAGGTGTATGAGCTTCTAAATACCAGCTTGGCCCATCTACGCTTATAACAGCAGCTAAGTCTGACATTAGATAACCACCTCCGTATCAGGGTTTGTGAATGAGTATCCTGCTTTTGAGCGCCAGTAGTAGAAAGTCCCTTTAGGCAGCCAAAACACTGTTTGCCCGTTAATAACCAGCTCTCCTAAAACGTTAGTAGTTCCAGCTGCTATCACATTCAAGCCAGCCGGATCCGTAGAAATATGTACTTCCGCGTTAGCAATAGGCGTACCAGATCCTTCAGGGGCAAGTGTAAGTGTATAGCTAACCGGAATAGTACCTAGTATTAGAGGCCCACCTGAGCTTCCAGTACCATCACCAGTAAGCCATGAGCCAGCTCCGTGGTTTGCAGAAAGTAGTGAATCAATATCAGCTACAAGCGTACCCAGGCTAGTAAGTGTTCTCGTAGTTGAAGCCCAAACTGCATTTGCTGTATCAGTAGGAATGCCTGAAATAGCCTCATCTAGATACGGTATGTTAGTTTTGAGCGTGGTGGCTGTAGATGAAGTACTCGCAATCTGCAATGCATCTGTGTAAAGGTAATCGGTATTTCCAATAAGCGAGTCATATACATTCGCACTAACTACCAGAAATTCCTCCCAACCAGGCAGCGCGCCATTAACCTTATATGTAACACGAAGTGCGCCAAGCGTAGCCGTATTATCACTACTAAGGGTAAGAGCATAGTTTCCATTAGAAACGTGTCTAAAGTATCCATTCCCACTCGAGCAGGACAAGGTGATGTCTGACTTTGTGACGGCACTAATAGCGTCTATGTCTATCCCACTCGAATCAGACACATATGCTGTTTTGAGCGATTTAAAGTCGGTGTCATCCACGAATGGGCCTAAAATAACATCTGTCTGAGTCACCTGCTTTATCACCTTCATGACATTCACCTCTATCGGTGCTGGGGTACCACCTGTATAGTTAATTGTAAGTCTAGGAGGCTCATATGCTGTAGAGCTGTTATATGAATGGTAGGTACGAAAGTCTCCTTCATATACAACAGGCTCGTATGTTCCTGACCAATACCAAGCAAGCTGTATAGCATTCCCACTACTCCAGCTACCCAAATCCACAATCTCTTGTATAACTGTCTTTATATCTGGGGAAGAATAACTACTTCCACTAACCCAATTTGAGGATGAAGGCCACCACTGTATAATAGCTGTTGTCCAAGGATAAGTAACTGTATCGAAATAATTTGAGCTACTTGTTATATTACTAGGGCAGTTAGCTACCTTCCTCCCCTTTATAAAGCCTGTTATTGAGCTAGAAGAACCACCATTAAACATTCCACTAAAAGCAGTTACGCTTAAGTAAGCTGAGTCTATAGTAGCGCCAGACGGTACTGAAACATCAGAAAAGCGAGAAAAGGCTTCTACGTTATCTACGATAGTATCATCAGGATTCTCGATTCCTACAGTCTCAAGATCTGCACCAACGAACACAATACCATTATAAATAATACCCTCATCCCCACTAGATGATACTGATGTAGGCCCATAGGTTCCCATAGCTAATCACCACGCTTTTTCTTGCCATAGTACCAAGTAGAATTCGGTGTTCCAGCTGCTGCTTCCTGCAAATCCAGGTTTTTGATCTCCTGCGAATAGGGACGATTACTGTTGTTATAATACGATGACACTGCATAGACGGTGCGAAAGTCCTCTTTCTCGTGCAGCGTGACGCTGAGCGTATCGACTAGCGTCGAGCGGGATTCGTCGCTATAGATACGACAGATCAGCGTACCGTAGGTGCCTACGC
>Ga0302245_1000873_pt1 | contig 22645 bp, 18 predicted proteins | sample AAG_UR_Thr_MG_FD_193512 | JGI IMG/M metagenome (GOLD analysis project Ga0302245, IMG submission 193512) | Enriched activated sludge microbial communities from anaerobic digester in WTTP, New Holstein, Wisconsin, United States - AAG_UR_Thr | ecosystem: Engineered > Bioreactor > Anaerobic >... | reverse complement strand
AATACTTTCAACGTTGATGTGCTTATTGCCGGACCTTCTTTCCCATTGATAATTACGATCACTCAGAATGATATCATATGTGCAGGAGGTAATACCGGAAGCGCTTCTGCAATAGCAGCAGGAGGAACGGAACCTTACAGTTATTCATGGAACACTACACCGGTACAGACCGGGCCGGATGCTATTGGTCTTATTGCAGGTACATATACTGTAACAGTGACAGATGCCAACGGATGTGTGACATCCGCTGAGGTTACTATAACTGAACCGGAACAAATGGCAGTTGCCATCTTAAAGAATGACGTTCTGTGCAACGGAGATGAAAACGGAAGCGCGGCAGCAAGTGTTCAGGGTGGAACCGGTCCTTATACCTATTTATGGAATACCACTCCTGTCAGGACTACTCCGACGATAGATAATTTAGCACCGGGTACTTATAGCGTTACGGTGACGGATGCAAACGGATGTACTGCAACCGGGAATGTTACGATAGGGGAACCGGCACCTTTGACAGTCTCAGCTACAGCTACCGATGCCTTATGCCCCGATACAGATGAAGGAGGAATAGAACTTCTGATTAACGGAGGGGTACAGCCTTATTCGATCACATGGTCTAACCCTGGCGGTTCTTCTGCACAGAAAATTACCGGGCTGCGTCCAGGTACATATACCGTTGTAGTATCCGACGCAAACGGATGCCGGGCATCGACAAGCGCTGATGTCGGATATGAAGGTTCTTACGGTTGCCTTACAATCCCGGACATAATTACTCCAAACGGTGACGGCCATAATGACGAATGGATAATCAGGAACATTGATATTTATCCGGAGGCCGAAGTCCTTATCTATACAAGATGGGGAAGGCTTGTTTACAGGACGAAGAATATTTCTGAAAATCCATGGAACGGCCAATATCGTAACAGCGGGGATATGATGCCGACTGATTCATATCATTATATTTTACATCTGAACGACGGTTCGAAACCAAAGTCAGGTGTTATAAGTGTTATAAGATAATAAACCGGTGAATTGATGAAAAAATACATGAGATCTGGTAAGGATATTTTCCTGGTGATTGCTTTGAGCCTCATCTTCAACGTCTCTTTTGCCCAGCAAGTCCCGATGTACAGTCAGTATATCATGAATGGATTTCTTGTTAATCCGTCATTTGCCGGTCGCGATGGTTACACAACTCTTACACTTACCACCAGGAACCAGTGGGTAGGAATGAAAGAAGCGCCAAGCACATACGCTGCCAGTTTCCAGACCCGTATCCTGAAGAACAGCTATATTTCAAAATCCACTTCGGTTAAGAAAAAAATAGTCCGGCCTACAAAAGGCGGAAGAGTGGGGGCAGGAGGTTATATTTTTAATGATAACAATGGAATAATGAGACGCACCGGCATCCAGGGAATATATTCTTATCATATTCCGCTGGGTACTACGGACGGATACCCGAATGATCTTGCATTCGGCCTTGGACTTACCGCTTATCAGTACGCTATCAATATGAACGGACTGATATATGACTACAGCGATCCCCTTCTGAATAATTACGACAGATCGGTTTTCATTACAGATTTTAATTTTGGCGCAAGTTTTACTACATCTAAATACTATGCCGGATTTGCTATGACGAATATCCTCAGGGGATCCCTGCTCTTTGGTGATACGACAAGGACCAACAGGAATGAACTTGGTCATTATTTCCTTACAGGTGGGATAAAGATCCCTCTTGCTCCTGACTGGATCCTTGAACCTTCAGGATTTCTGAAATCATCGGACATGCTGCTCAAATCAATTCAGCTTGACCTTACTGCAAGAGTCTATTATAAGGAGGATTACTGGCTTGGCCTCTCCTGGAGGACAAACGATGCGATAATATTAATGCTTGGATTAAAGTTCGACAGGTTCTATTTTGCTTATGCGTCCGACTTCACTCTCACTGACATAAGAAGAGAGAGTTTTGGGTCACATGAGCTTACACTGGCCGTTAAATTTGGAGAGAGCGCAAGAAGATATCGCTGGATAAATGCTTATTGAGATTATTGTTTATTAATAAAATATGTCAAAAGGTATCGCTGCATTGACGGCCGGTACCCTTTCGCTGCTGTTGTTATTGTCATTTGGGACACATTCGTTGGACGAAGAGAAAGATTCCGTAAGGATTATGTTTTATAATACAGAGAACCTCTTCGATATCCATGATGACACCCTTACCGATGATAATGAGTTCCTGCCGAAGGGGACCAGGAGATGGAATTATTCCAGGTATGTAAAAAAGATCAATTCCATCTGCAAAACCATTATTGCTGCAGGTGATTGGGCTCCACCAGAAATTATAGCATTATGTGAAACAGAGAACAGAAAGGTCATTAAGGATCTTATTTTGGGAACGAACCTGGATAAGTTTGATTACGGAATAATTCAGGAAGATTCCCCGGATCCAAGAGGAATTGATGTATGCCTGCTTTACCGGAAAGATATTATTGAAGTTATTCAGTATGATTATTTTCAAAATACCGATACACTGGAGAATGATTTTTTTACACGTGATGTTCTGTATGCAAAATGCCTGGTAATGGATGATACCATCCATTTATTTGTGAACCACTGGCCATCGAAAAGGGGAGGGGTACTGTCGGGCGATGCAAAGAGAAAACAGATTGCAGAATTGGTGAGAGTAAAAGCTGATTCTATTAATACGGCGTGCAAAAACAGGGCAAAGATCATCATTACAGGTGATTTCAATGTTTCTCCCGGAGATAAGGTGTTGGAGAGTATTACCTCAGGGACAGGGCGTGATACACTATTGATGAACCTGTCAGGGCTACTCGGCAGGAATAGCGGCACCTACCGGTACAAGGGGATATGGGAGATGCCTGATCAGATTATTGTCTCACGCTTCCTGTTAAGATGCGAAAGAGGTCTATATACAGAACAGCGAATGATGCGGATCTTTAATCCTGATTTTCTGTTGTTCAGGGATCCGGTTTACCCCGGGCTCAGCCCTTTTTCCACCTGGCGGGGCTACCGTTACCTGGGAGGTTTCAGCGATCATCTGCCTGTTCTGATCGATCTTAAGATAAGATAATTCAAGAAACAGGTGTCAGTCCGAGTTCTTTCCCTTTTTCAAGCATCAGGTTCCTGGCTGCTTCATGTTCGTTGGGGATAATACCATCGAGAATGGCTTCCCTGATGGCGTTCTTTATTATGCCAACCTCCCTGCCGGGCTTTATGCCAAATGTTCTTATTATCTCACTGCCGTCAACAGGAGGCTGGAAGTTCCTTATAGCGTCTTTTTCCTCAATTTCCTTAAGCTTCTTCCTTACATATCTGAAGTTCTCAAGGTGCCGGGCTTTTTTAGCTTCATTCTTTGATGTGATATCAGCTTCGCAAAGGAGCATAAGGTCATCGATGTCGTCCCCTGCTTCAAAAAGCAGCCTTCTCACTGCTGAATCGGTTATCTCTTCCTGAGAGAGGACGATAGGACGAAGATGAAGGTCAACAAGTTTCTGAACATATTTCATCTTTTCATCCAGCGGCAGTCTTAAGCGTTTGAATATATCGGGGATCATTTTTGATCCGAGGAATTCATGACCATGAAACGACCATCCTGTGTCGGGGAGGTATTTCTTTGTTGCCGGTTTTGCTATATCATGCAGAAGCGCAGCCCATCTGAGCCATAGGTTATCGGTATTGGCAGCTATGTTATCAAGAACTTTAACTGAATGAAGGAAATTATCCTTGTGAGCCCGGCCTTCTTTCTGATCAACTCCTTTGAGTGCATTAAGCTCCGGGAAAATTAATCCGAGCAGACCCGATCTTTCAAGCAGTATAAATCCTGTTGATGGCACTTCGCTCATTATGATTTTGTTAAGCTCTGTTACGATCCTTTCCTTTGAAACGATCCTGATCCTTTCGGCGTTATTTCTTATCGAAGTAAAAGTGTCTTTTTCGATATTGAATTTCAGCTGAGTGGCAAAACGGATGGCCCGTATCATCCTTAACGGATCGTCAGAGAAAGTCCTGTCAGGATCAAGTGGTGTCCTGATTATCTTTCTGCTGAGATCTTCCGCACCGTTGAACGGATCAATGAATTGCCCATAGGTCTCTTTGTTGAGACTTATGGCCAGGGCATTAATTGTGAAATCTCGTCTTTTCTGATCATCCTCTATCGTGCCGTCTTCAACCACAGGTTTCCTTGAACCCCTCCTGTAAGACTCCTTCCTGGCTCCCACAAATTCCAGCTCATAGTCATCCCACCGGAACATAGCGGTCCCGAAGTTTTTGAAGACATTCACCCTGAGCCTTTTATCTATCTTTTTTGCGATCTTTTGGGCTATCTCAATACCACTTCCTGCAACAACAATGTCGATATCCTTCCCAGGGTGATCCCTCTTAAGAAGGCAATCCCTTACCCATCCACCGATTACAAATGCCTTCACATTTTCTTCGGTAACTACCTCAGAAATAATATTGAAGATCTTGTCATTAAGACATATATACATATATAAATATGACAATTTGTTATTAAATCATGACAAAGTTACAATTTATAGTCAATTTTAACTGAGTTAAATGCTCATCATGCATGATGGCACAAAGGTTGACAGTAATAGTTATGAAATGATTTTTTATATTTAAGACAAATTTAAGATATGACTGAACATCTGACAAAGGAAACTTTTCTCAGCAAAGTATTTAACTATGAGAAAAACAAAGAATGGAAATTCGAAGGGGACAAACCCTGTGTAATTGATTTCTATGCTGACTGGTGCGGCCCGTGCAAGATGGTTGCGCCGGTGCTTGAAGACCTGGCAAAGGATTTTGATGGGAAACTCGATATATTTAAGGTAAACACCGAAGAAGAGCAGGAGCTTGCTGCCGTTTTCGGTATCAGGAGTATACCTTCAATACTTTTTGTTCCGCTTAACGGTCAGCCTCAGATGGCTATGGGGGCATTGCCAAAAGAGACCTTTGTTAAAGCATTTAAAGATGTGCTTGGTGTAGAAAAATAGCTTGGTTATCAAAAAAGAACTTATTTAAGAAAAATTTAAGCTTTTCATTGTAACATTCCCTCACCAGCTTCCGTTTAATAATATAAAAGCAGCAATCGGAAGATTACAAGTTTTTTCATGGATTTAGGTTTAGGGTGGTAATAAGTCAGGACTTCGGTCCTGATTTATTTTATGCCAGGTCCTTGAAAATGCTGTTAATCTCTTCCTCTGTTGTCCGGAGTTTTTTCTGACACTGTTTGATCAGCTCTGAAGCTCTCTTCACTTCAACAGATAATTTATCTACATCAAGATCCCCGCTTTCAATATTATTGAGGATCTTTTCAATCTCAATCATTGCTTCGTTAAATGAAAATTCCTTTTTTGCCATATCTATTGACTTTTTAGTTACCCTTTTTAATTACTTTGCTTCCGACCTTACCGTCAGAGAACTGGGTCTCAACTACATCATCTATATTTACTGATGCGGCGCTCTTAATTATCCTTCCGTTAAGTGATGTTATTGTAAATCCTCTTTTCAGTACGTTTTCCGGATCAAGTATTTTCAGGTTATTCTGTAATCCTTCCAGTTTCAGTTTAATATTCGCAACCGATTTGTTGATGATCTTCACCAGTTCATTTTTCTCTTTTTCAATTAGCGATTTTTTCCCCGCTGAATATGATCCTGACAGGGAAACAAGTCTTGATTTCTGATTTTCCGTTTTAAAGCCGGCTCTCATAATGAATTCCCTTCCAATATTGATCACTTCTATCATCCGGTTAGCCAGATTTTCTTTTCTTGCTGAAATGAGGAGTTTAGCCAGAGGGATCAGCTTTAGCCTGTACGATTCGGTAAGTTCGATATATTCTTTAATCACAGTCCGCGATAATTCCGCAATCCCTTCACTTAACTCATCAAGGCGGGCTTCAGCAGATGTAATACATTCGACAAGATAATCAGCAACCGCCGTTGGCGTTTTCAGCGACCGGTGTGCCACCATATCTGTTACAGAGAGGTCTTTTTCGTGTCCTATTCCTGTAACGACCGGTATCGGGAACTGTGTGATATAATATGCAATGTTATAACTGTCGAACCAGCTCAGGTCGCTTTGCGATCCTCCTCCTCTTATTATTACAAGTACATCAAAGACACCCGGGTGATCGGCTATCCTGTTCAGTGAATTCATTACGCTCTTTTCGGTTTCTGTTCCCTGCATTATTGTTTCAAACAGTGCAGTATAAAAAACATATCCATAACTGTTCTCATGAAGATGTTTCATAAAGTCAGTATATCCGGCAGCTGTTTTTGAAGATATGATCGCAATCTTTTGGGGCAGTACCGGAAATGCAAGCTCTTTATTCATTGAAAACACTCCATCTTCTTCCAGTTTCCTGATCACCATCTGCCTCTTCATTGCCATTTCCCCGATCGTATAGGATGGATCAATATCCGAAATGATAAGGCTTAGCCCGTAAATTTCATGATATTCGATCTTAGCTTTAACAAGGATCTTCATTCCGGCTTTCAATGACTCTCCTGTGATATTTTCGAAAAAAGAGCTGAGGAACCTGTAACGGTTATTCCATATTATTGCCTTGATCCTGGCTTTTACATCTTTCTCATCCGGATTTTTCTCAATCATTTCAAGGTAGCAATGCCCAGCAGAATTTTCCTTTATCTCTGAAATCTCTCCGACCACCCAGTACCATTCAGGAAGAGCCAGATAAAGGGAATCCCTTATCATCAGCTGTAATTCAGACAGTGTCAGTCTTTCATTCATTACTGCCCCGTTTTAATTATTTTATGCAGATATATTCCTTTGCCCGTTATGAGCCTTAAAAAGTAAATGCCCTGCCGGTAATTGCTAAGATCGGATAAAACCAGGTTGCGTCCTGCAAATTCCGGATATTTTTTCCTGCTTAAAATGTTACCTGATGCAGAATAGAATTCGATCGTCAGGTTACCAGGGGGTTCCCTGAATAAGATCTCTATTATCCCTGTTGTGGGATTTGGCTTTGCCAGAGTTGCTCCCGGTGGTTCTTTCAGGTGGACATCCTGAAGCAATGACAGAACCTTTATCATATCAGGGATACCGTAACCATAAAGCGAGTCGGGGACGAGGAACCTGTCTGCTGACCTGTGAAGAGCATCTGCAAGCTCACCCGGGGTGGCACCGGGTACGGCCTGCATAATACAGGCAGCCATGCCGCTCAGGACCGGACATGAAAAAGACGTCCCGCTTGATTTGAGGACTTCATTAACGGATGTCTGAACTATTACATTGACCCCAAGAGCAACATTATCAGGTTTTACCCTTCTGTCTGCTGCCGGACCTGCCGATGAGAAATAAGATATGTGTCCATCGTTATCAACTGCTCCGACACATACTACACTGTCGCCATCTGACGGAGCTATGATACGCTTCCATTCATTGCTGCGTTCATTTCCCGCACTGCTGAAGACCACGATCCCTTTTGATGCAGCAATGTCGGCAGCTTTTGTTATGAATGCCGTATTCCCGTCCATATCAGAGAAGGAATAGTCAAGTGAAGTATCGTCAAAGTGAAAGTATCCCAGGGAAGAGGTTATTATATCGGCGCCGGAGCTGTCGGCAAATTCTGCTGCTGCTACCCAGAAATCCTCTTCAGCCGCACTTTCGCTTTCCGTATCTTCTGTCCGGAAAAGCATATAATCTGCCCCCGGGGCAGTACCTTCCAGGATCCCGGGTATCTGTCCCCCCAGAATAGACATAACTGCAGTTCCGTGTGTATGATAGCCGTAAACAAAAGGGTCGTTCCGTACAAAATCGTATGTATACCTTATTCCCTTGCGGCTTCGAAGGTCACCCAGGGAAGATATTCTGTCAGCATTCAGAAAGCCTCCGTCGGGAACAGCTATCAGGATCCCCCTGCCATCATAGCCGGAAAGATGAACAGAAGTTCCGTTCAGCATAGCGATGTGAAAACCGGGCAGCAGTTTATCATCAGCTTCAGCAATGAGATCGAGTTTTCCTGCAAAGCTGCTTTTACCCGCAGGTTTCTTTACAAGCTTTACACCACTGACAAAAGGAAGGTCAAGCAGCAGCTGTTCATCAATTGCCTCATTTGTTTTGAACAGTGCTGTGTTCATCCATTTTGAGCAGCAATGCAATGCAAATCCCCGGGAAATTATTTCATTTATGTATTGACGGCTGACCGGGATATCCCTGACATCGGGAACTGTAATCTGGTATTTTAACCTTCTGTCGAGTGCCCTTTCTGAAAGAAGATCTGATGGCGGATAATTCCAGGGTTTGTTTTCCCCTTTGTCAATGAAATAGACCCGGTAAAAATAATTATATATCTGATCCTCTGCACTAAGGTCAATACTCAGGATAAGTAATACTACTGCAGCAGGAATTATTTGTTTTCCTCTGATAAAAAGAGTAAAAATTTTCATCTTTTTATAGTGCCGGTTTTCTCCGGATCCGGGATCCTGCCCTGGTTCTTTTCAAGCTTGTCCATCAGGTTAGTGGCATCTATATCCATTTGCTTGTCTGCAGTATTCCCCAGTTCGTAATCCATTTTATATTTCAGAGTACCGTCTTCATTGAATATCTGCCAGGTGCCATCGCGGAAATTATTTTTATAAAATCCTGATATCTCCTGTTTGCCGTTCTCATACCACACCTCGAATTTTCCGTTGAGCTGATCGTTTGAATAATTGGATCTCAGGAATTTCTTTCCGTCCGGATAATTCTGCAGCCATTCCCCTTCCTTCTTATCGTTGACATAGGTCACTTTTTCAAATATCGTCGAGTCGGTATAGAATTTAAATGATGGACCGTTCCTTTTGTTATGAAGGTAGAACTCTTCGCTTATCAGATATCCTTCGTAGAAATATGAGAAGAACTGCCATTTTCCTTCCTTAAGCTGGTTGACATATTTTCCTCTTGAAGCGATAAAGCCGTTCGGATGGTAGTGAGTTGCAGCGACTTCTTTCCCGTCGTTGCTGTAAACCATTACTGATTGAAGCTTTTTGTCCTCTGAGTATCTTTTAAACTCCCCGATAGGATGATCGTCCCTGAATGTCCCCTCATACTGAATATTCCCGTCAGGATATTTCTTTATCCATTCTCCCTGTTTTCTGCCCTGTTGGTCCGTTTTATTGATATTTACTTCGCTCTGTCCCGTCACAAGAAGTGAAGCAGCAGCCAATGAAAGAATAAGAATGATCTTTTTTTCCATGGAAAAGGAACGCTAAATCCTTCATAAAAGTATAAAAAAGGGTGTCATTTTGAGACACCCTTCTGATGTTTGGTTTGATATTATATTGATTCAGATGGTAACATTTATTTCACTTCCTCAAAGTCAACATCTGTAACTTCGTCACTACCGGATTTTGAACCGCTATCGCCTGATGGGCCTGGTCCCTGAGGGCCCGGGCCGGGTTGTGAAGCGCCCTGTCCGGAAGCCTGGGCTGTTTTGTACATTTCCTCTGAAGCTGACTGCCAAACGGCATTCAGTTCTGCCAGGGCTTTGTCTATTGCATTCAGGTCCTGGCTCTTATGAGCTTCCTTAAGTTTCGACAGAGAGCTCTCGATAGCCGATTTCTTATCAGCCGGGATCTTGTCGCCGAATTCCTTCAGTTGCTTCTCAGTCGTGAATATCATACTGTCCGCTGAGTTTATCTTTTCAGCTTTTTCCCGTGCTTTTCTATCAGATTCCTCGTTGGCTTTAGCTTCATCGCGCATTCTCTTTATTTCGTCATCGCTTAGTCCTGATGAAGCTTCAATCCTGATTCTCTGTTCTTTTCCGGTACCCCTGTCCTTGGCTGTAACATGAAGTATACCGTTTGCGTCTATATCGAATGTTACTTCGATCTGAGGAATACCTCTCGGAGCTGGTGGTATACCGTCGAGATGGAAGCGCCCGATAGTTTTGTTGCCTGATGCCATGGGCCTTTCGCCCTGTAATACATGGATCTCAACAGACGGCTGGCTGTCAGCAGCTGTTGTAAAAACCTCAGTTTTCTTTGTAGGAATTGTTGTATTTGATTCTATAAGTTTTGTCATTACGCCGCCCATTGTTTCGATACCCAGTGACAGCGGGGTGACGTCAAGAAGAAGGACATCCTTTACCTCACCTGTAAGAACACCGCCCTGGATAGCAGCTCCTACGGCAACAACTTCATCAGGATTAACACCTTTTGAAGGAGTTTTGCCGAAGAACTTTTCAACAAGCTGCTGAATGGCAGGTATCCTTGTCGATCCGCCAACAAGTAGTACCTCATCGATGTCAGTTACTTTTAATCCTGAATCTGCAAGTGCTTTCTGGCAAGGTTCTATACATTTCTGGAAGAGCTTATCGCATATCTTCTCAAAGTTGGCACGGGTAAGAGTCTTTACAAGATGCTTCGGAATACCATCAACCGGCATTATATACGGAAGGTTTATTTCAGTTGATGTAGATGAAGAAAGCTCTATTTTAGCCTTTTCAGCTGCTTCTTTCAGTCGCTGAAGTGCCATTGGATCTTTCCTCAGGTCAATTCCCTCGTCCTTAAGAAATTCTTCTGCAAGCCAGTCAATTATAAGATGGTCGAAGTCGTCTCCTCCAAGATGGGTGTCGCCGTTTGTCGATTTGACTTCAAAAACGCCATCACCCAGCTCAAGGATTGAGATATCAAAAGTACCTCCTCCAAGGTCGAAAACAGCGATCTTCAGATCCTGTGACTTTTTATCAAGGCCGTATGCAAGGGAAGCTGCTGTCGGTTCGTTGATTATCCTTTTTACGTTCAGCCCTGCTATCTCACCGGCTTCTTTTGTAGCCTGGCGCTGTGAATCACTGAAATAAGCCGGAACAGTTATTACGGCTTCAGTAACTTCCTGTCCAAGATAGTCTTCAGCAGTCTTCTTCATTTTCTGCAATATCATTGCCGAAATCTCCTGCGGAGAATATAATCTGCTGTCTATCTTAACTCGGGGAGTATTATTATCTCCTTTAACGACATTATATGTAACGCGGTTTATCTCAGCATTAAGCTTGTCATAGGTTTCACCCATGAATCTTTTAATCGAATAAACAGTTTTCTTCGCATTTGTTATTGCCTGACGTTTAGCAGGATCGCCTACTTTACGCTCGCCGTTCTCAACAAATGCAACAATTGATGGAGTGGTCCTCTTACCTTCACTGTTGGGGATCACCACTGGCTCATTGCCTTCCATGACTGCGACACATGAGTTGGTAGTTCCCAGGTCTATACCTATTATCTTTCCCATTTTATGATGAATTTTTAAATTACAAATTGATATAAGATCTTAGCAATGATTATGCCATAAGGAAATTATGTGACAAAACGACAGTAACAACAGCTTAGACTGCCAATATTAAAAGAATTGAATAACTTTGTCATCTCATTAAGCAAACCGGAATTATGTCGTCCATTCAGAAATCAATAAAACGGGTCACCACTCATGTTCTCAATGAAATGAAACTGAAGGGTGAGAAGATAGCGATGCTTACAGCATACGACTATTCGATTGCCAGGATCCTTGATGAAGCTGAAATTGATGTGATCCTTGTCGGGGACTCTGCTTCCAACGTAATGGCAGGTTATGATACAACACTGCCCATTACCCTTGATAATATGATCTATCATGCTGCATCAGTCGTCAGGGGGGTCAGGAGGGCTCTGGTTGTTGTTGACCTTCCATTCGGGACCTACCAGGGCAATTCAAAGGAAGCTCTTGCTTCATCAATCAGGATCATGAAGGAGACGGGAGCTGCAGCCGTTAAGCTTGAAGGAGGCCGGCAGGTTGTAGAATCTGTTGAAAGGATCTTATCTGCGGGTATACCGGTAATGGGACATCTCGGACTAACACCGCAGGCGATACATAAGTTCGGGACCTATGTCGTCCGTGCTAAGGAGGAAGAGGAGGCAAACCGCCTTATGGAGGATGCCAGACTTCTTGAAAAGACAGGTTGTTTTGCTATTGTCCTTGAAAAGATCCCTGCAAAGCTGGCAGGGGATGTTACAGCGAGCCTTAAAATACCGGTCATTGGCATTGGAGCAGGACCTAAGACTGACGGACAGGTGCTTGTTCTGCACGACATGCTGGGAATAAACAGGGAGTTCTCTCCAAGGTTTCTGAGGAGATACCATAACCTTTACGATGAGATTGCAGGTGCAGTAAAAGCATATATCAGCGATGTTAAGACGCTCCAGTTCCCAAATGAAAAGGAACAGTACTGATGATGCCGGAGATCCTTTATGAAGATAATCATATAATTGCTGTAAACAAACGGCCTTCTGATCTTTCACAGGGTGACAGATCGGGTGATCCTTCACTTGATGACGAAGTGAAGAAATACATTGCCAGGAAATACAACAAACCGGGAGAAGTCTTCCTGGGAGTGGTTCACAGGCTTGATCGCCCCGTGAGCGGTGTGATACTTTATGCAAGAACATCCAAGGCTCTTTCGAGACTCAACGAGATGTTCAGGACTTCGGAAGTAATGAAGGTTTATCTGGCCATTGTCAAGAACAGACCGCCGGAAGATACAGGTACGATATCTCATTACCTTAAAAAGAACGAAAAGCAAAAAAAGACGTATGTCTATGACACTGAGGTTAAAGGCTCAAAAAAGGCAAGCCTCACATATCGTGTTGCAGGACGATCGGATCGCTATTATCTGCTTGAAGTGATACTCCATTCAGGCCGTCACCACCAGATAAGGGCTCAGCTGGCTGAGATCGGATGTCCTGTAAAAGGAGATCTGAAATACGGATTTTCAAGATCAAATGATGATGGAAGTATCAGCCTCATGGCAAGGAGACTGGAGTTTATCCATCCGGTAAAAAAGGAAAAAATCATAATAACTGCCCCGTTCCCTGAGGGTGATATCTGGCAGGTATTTAAAAACGTAAACATCTGAAGATCAATACAAAAAGAAAATGAGCCGGAAGCCCGGACTCATTTTCAGGAATGAACATGAAAGCCTGATCGGATTATTATCTGTATATTAAACAGTTATTCTTTTTCTTCCACACCCAGTTTTTCCCTGACATCATCAATGATCTCCCTGGCTTTTGCTTCATCATCAGATTCCACAGTAACAACCACCCCGTCCTTAGCAATTACATATTTCGTCTTATCAGAATCTGATATTATTTCTCTGTCACCTTCAGTTATGTGATAAGTGCTGCCCGATGATGAGGCAGTCCATGTTCCACCCTTGTCGCCTATAATTATCACCTTTTCCTGCCGGGTTTTACCTTTACCCTCCTTGTCCGTTGACACGAAAACACTCACATGGCGGTTTTTTTCGCCTTTTTCAGGAGCATCGATATAAATCACCTTGCCATCAGTTGTGGTAATAGTTTCAGGGATCTTGTCACCCATAATAAGTGTATCAACAACTGTTCTGCTCCCGGAGCCGTCATCAATAATAATTTTAATTTTGCTTTTGCTTTTGCTTTCATCTTTCTTATCCTGTCCGGCAGCAGAAAGAGAAATTGCAATAATTACAAAAAAGAAAAACAGATTTTTTAAGATTCTTTCCATGGCTATTTTATTTAAATTATTATATCAAAGGTATTCCATGTTGTGCATAAGAGAGTTAAAGTGAGGTTAATAAGAGTTAATGAAAAGTTAAAACCTGTATGAATTCTTGTCTACTTTGTCAAATTTACCTGATAATAAGACAAATGGCAATTTTATTTTGAAGCAGTGAAATCCATCCATCTAAGTATTAACTCCAAAAGAAGGAATTAGCACAGGTAGATTCCCATCATCAGGTTTTGATGTAGTACCTCCTTTATAACTGTCATAAGTCATTTTTTGTCCTTACCGGTACCAGGATGCCCTTATTGTTCTTTTAGTGAAATAATGTAATCAATATTATAACTATTAAAGATAAAGGTATAATACTGAATAAGATATAGGCTAGATAAAGAAATCTATATTTTTTTTCTTGCATAGCTAACGAACGTAAATTCTTAAAATCAGAAAAGTCTATATTAAATATCACTACTTGATATCCGTTTGATTTTAATATTGCCTTTACCAAAAATGTAAATATTCCATAAATGATACAAGATGTGACAAATCCATAGAAAAGAATATTTTCAGCCATATTTTAAGAATTTATTTCCAATTGAAAAAAGATTTACTAAAATCAGGTATCCAATCATGAAAAAATGTATTTGAACTAGGAGAATATGAACCACCCGCCCCAGGACCAATACCAATCTTAATGCCCCAATATGTATCAAATACTGAATTTGTAGGATAACTAGGACTTGAATTTCCTAATACGCTGATGGATAATATCCAAAAATTTATAACACCACTTGTCCCCATACCTTCTAAGTCACTAAACTCGAAATTATTTTTTGGCTTGATAAGAATAAAATTAAATCCTGCTGAAGCTTCTACACCAAAAGTCTGACCGTGTGAAAAAAATTGACTACTCGCTTTACCATCAGTATAGAATCCGCCTTCAATAGTATAACCCAAAGAAGCTATAGCAAGTGCAAAATCTACAGATAGACCTAGGATTGGTTTTTTACCGCCATCTCCAGGTCCATCCTCTAGACTTGCTGTCATAGAATCATTTATCGCATCTCTGCTTAGTAAACCTAAGGTTATTGCTGTGTACCAGTTAGTTTGTTTAGTATGACTCCAGGAATTATGAGTTTCATTATAAAAACATCCATTAATATATGCTTCTAGTTGGCTGGTATAATAAAATCCGCCGAAACCACTCTGCCAGTACCCTCCTGAAGATGAATTAAGAATGGCACTCATATTTGATTAGTATGTAATTGATTATTATACTAATTAGATATATATATATTTATCAACTTTGTATCCTTTTTCTGTATCTCAATTACAGGTCCGCCTCCCATTTGAACAAAAAATTGTGATTTTTTAGGTAACCCATATACATGCCAAATAGTATCATCTTTTAAATATGCGTGAAGTGGCATATAATCTTTCAAATTTTGTCCAAAAACCTGAAATCCTATTATTTCTGCAATTTCTATTGCAGTAGTTTCATCTAAAATAATGCCTTCTTCTGAAAAGTTAAATTCTAACAATCCAGGTTTTTTATTTATATGTATCACATAAAAAAATAAGGCAATAATTAATATTGTAAACGTAGGAGTAATTATTTTTTTCAAATTCATAGTTTTACTTATTATTAAACCTCCATAATATCTGTTTCCAGAAATTTAATTGACCATAATCTCTCTCATCCCATTGATAATTTTGGAAATTTGAAAAATTAGGTAAGTCTCTTGTTATTACTAAAGTAGATTGATCTCTCGCTGAATACCTGTACAATGCCCCTGAAGGAGTACACAGAAAATTGTAATACACAGTATTATATAAATCTAGTTCTGAAAAATCCTCACTACCAAGACTATGAGTATGGGCAAATCCTAAGAACGTAGTCAGCCACGGGGCGCCAAGAGGAATAAATACATTTTCTGAAGCTCCAACAATTGGTACCATATAAGAATAAAATATAACACCATTTTCTTCAAACGAATAAATAACCGTACCAAATTCTTTGTTCCTTGATATTGAATTATCGTTATATCTCAATCCAAAATCCATAGCAGCTTCATCAATTGATGAAAATTTTGAATTTGGGCCCCCTCCTAGAATCGCCTTTTCATATATAGGTTTACCACCAATACCAAAGCTGTCATGTTGTGAAGAAGACAGATGATAGGTAAAGAATAACAAGTCAGAAGTGGTTATAATCGGCCCACTTACCATGTTCATAGTCGTTACAGAACGATAAGTGAAAGTTTGCCAATCAAAGTATACTCCATTTAATCCAATACCATTTCCCTCAGACCCTGGCCTTCCAGTATTCCCACTCCAACTACCACCGCTGCCTCCAACTCCACTACCGTATGTTGCTCCCTTTCGTTGGAAGAATAAGCTTGTTATGATATTCTGACGATATACACCATTACCCGTTGGATCAACGTTAGACAGCGGATTATTATAACAATACGAATATCTGTTCAGATTCTGTGTATAGGCTGGATTTTGGATAAATCTGTCCGGGCTCAGGAATTGCCCAATCAGAGGATCATAAACCCGGCCATTCATATTTATAAGGTTGAACCATGGCAGGTGTTCATGGCTTGTAAATCCCCTTCCCGCAACAAACAGAGCAGGTTCAGATCCCGGAGCATAATTCTCCCACGTGGTAGTATTACGCATCCTGCCCCAGGCATCATAGCTATATTCGGCAATAGTGTAATTATCACTCGCCCTGATGACATAGTTAATACTGCCCAGATGGTCACGTAATAAATTGTAATACGTTGTAGTTCCGCTTTGTTTAATAGCAACAACCGGAGCTGTATAAGCATCTCCACCGATAAAAGTATACTCCTTGGTCACTCCCCCTGCAGTTTCTTTTATGTACCTGTTGCTCGGATACCAACGTGTCAATATCGTATTAACCCCCTGTTTAATTTCCATCTTTGCCCTTTCATCGTCTGCATTATAAATAAAAGAAGCACTGTAGTTGTTTTCCGATATTGTCCTTATACTTTCAAAAGAGGAATAAGTCAGTGTCTGAGTGGTGCTGGGTGTAAGGCCGGTCGTCGGGTAAATATGACTGATAGCATAGGGTTTACCAGGTCTGTTGTAAAACAGATTTCCAACGTCACTTTTTGATGTGATACCTGCCTTATAACTGTCGTAAGTCATCTTCAGTGTCCTTACCGGTGCCGAGGTCCCTTTATAAACGCTGTCAAGTCTCTCAATATTATCGTAATAGAATGTTTCTTTCAATCCCGTACCTTTATTGTTCTGCCTCCAGGTCAGATTCCCGGTTGTTGTGTTAAAGTTATAAGAAAAATCTTGTTTCGTTCCAACAACCGTAGATGTTGGATAGCCATAATTATCAAACCCAAATGTTGCACTAAGACTGCCATACTGACCGGAAGTGATTTGCTGCCGGGCATTTACTGCCGAAATAGTCCAACGTGTCGAACCACCTGCAGATATCGAACTCAAATATCCAGAGGAATTATAGTTTTGTGTTTCAACTATACCAGATGGATGAGTGATTGTGCTAAGACGCCCTTTATCATCATACGTAAATGAAGATACAAATGATGTAGAACCGGGCACAGTCTCTGTAACGGATGTAACTCTTCCCTTTGTATCATATACAAATGAACGATTTACGCTTTCGGGGGAACTTATACTGTTCACTTGATTATTAGCAGTATAGGTATAAGAAGTTGTTCCCTCTGCAGTTATTTTATCATGAATTGTACCATTATCATTATATGAAATTGAAGTTGTCTGATTCCTGCCGTTCACCTGAGTTATTAACTCACCAAAGCCATTATAAGTATAGTTTATCGTATCTGCACTTGGATCAATCAGTTGTATCTGATTCCCGGCAATATCATATTTCATTTTAGTAATTATGGTACCTGGCGCTTGTATGGCCTTTGTTTTCCCATCAGGATAATAGGTATAGGTTATTGTTCCTCCCGCATCTGTAGCTGAAGTAAGGGTCCCATCTGAGGCAAGAGTCCTTGAGAATGATTTCCCAGCGGTGGTTTCGGTTATTGTGTTGTTTATATAAGTCCATGTTGTATTTCTCCCTGATGGCCTGTATAGATTTGTTTCCCTTCCATAATAATCATAAACATATCTGTTCCACAAAGCATTGCCCGTAGAATAGTATGGATCCGATATGCTATCAACCTGTCCCTTTAAATTATATTTAGTTACATTATAAATCATAGTACCGTCAAATCCTTTATTATCCGCTCTTATTTCCCTGCCAAGTCTATCATACCAAAGTTTGACCATTGACCCATCATTTTTGGATTTTCGTATGGAATATCTTGCCAGTTTTGGTTGGCCAGTCGGACTTTCCCATTTATAAGTTGTTGTATCTACATTCCCATACGTAGATGATAGAATATGAACTCTGTTAAGGTTATCATAGCTATAAGTCAGGGTGTTTATTAAAGTCTGATTCAGGTAGCTTTGTTCGGTTGAGAGCCTACCATAGCTATCATAATTATTTGAAGTTTTTCGTAATAATGGATCAATTACTGTGGCAATCCTTATACTATCGGAGTAATATGAATATTTGGTTGCCCTGGATTTACTGTTTGCGGTTATTAGTTCTTTTTTTATAGAACCATTTGGCGTATAATTTATCGTCCTCGTAACTTGATTATTTGTCCCGGAGTACCAGGTTTCACTTAGAAGCTGGTTACTATTGTCAGAGAAATCTCTTATCCCTGACCTAATTATTGTATCAGTGTTTGATGTATATTTTAATGTAGTAGCAGTAGGCCTTCCTAATAACCAAAGGGATAGATTTTCATCGTTGTATGCATTTGTAATTGTTTCAGTCGGTCCATTAGAATATTTTTTAGTTGTAGTAATTGGATTACCATAATCATTAAACTGATTATTTGTAATAATGACATGTCCAGTTAATTTATTAGTTTGCCTTGAGCTTTGTAAAAATGAAAAGATCCATTTTTTCTGGGCATCCTTAACAGTATGTGAATATATATTCCGAATTTTATCAATTGTATCAGCCGACCAAGTGAATTTTGTATATGATTGAACTTCTGTGGGATAATAGTATATTGAGTTAAAACTCATACTGGTCTCATTGGCGATATTTGTCGAGTAATTTGATGCTTTTGTCTTTGTATAACCTAAGAATCCTTTACCCTGGATATGGATCTTGATCCCTTCATACCAATATGTAGTTGAATCCATGCTTCCTTTTCCATTATCGGATTTTACTGTTCTGACTACTGTCCATGGTCCCTGGAAATCTGAAACCGGATATGTCGCACCAGTCCCTCTTTGATATATGTTAAATGCTGTCTCCGATAATTTAGTATAACTTAGCTTTGTCAGATATCCTAATCCATTACCCACTTTTTCTAGTAAAATTGACGTCTTTCCTGTTGTTTTATAAACTTTATAACCGGCCCACCAGGGAGAAACACCATCAGTACAGATAAAATCAGTATGTCCGTCACCATTGTAATCACCTAAATAGTAATTATTTGAATAATAAGGATAATTTTGAAGGCTGTAGGAGTAAAAGTCAGTACCCTTATTTTTGTTTAAATATATATATAAGCCGCTCCAACTTTGATCGGAGGGTCTTACCATCAGATCAGGCGTTCCGTCACCATCAAAATCACCTAACCGAATATAATCATCTTTCAAATTATATTTTAAGGGAGTAATAAGGCATTGTTCGAAAGTCGAACCTTTTGACAAATGGAGTTGCCATGGGGAAAGACTATATTCAGTTCCACCCTTCCCATATCCATATAGAAACATATCCACCTTGCCATCTGCATTAAAATCATCTAAAGTGAAGAAATATTTATTTGTTGGAGTAGAATTATGGTACAATAGCTCTAATGAGGATGAAGCTACATCAAACGTGAAAATGTTTAGCCCATCATTCTCGAAACACCACAAATCTGTCTTTCCATCCCCATTGAAATCCCCACTAATAACCTCACCTCCAATACCATCAAGAGTGCCAGAGGCCAACTGATTTGGACTCGAAGTCATTTGTCCCGAGGAATTAACAAATGAAAAGATGAACCATCTATCGTAATATCCATTAATGAAAATATCGTTAATCCCGTCTCCATTATAATCAACCGATTCCAAACGCTGGAAAACTGCCTTACCATGGACCGGATACGTTAATAAAGGCTTGTGCCCTTTAAAATTAAGTTCATTATCATCTTCCTGCTTCTCCATTGCCCTTGGAACCTTGCTGCTCATTCCATAACCAGCCGTGGGATTAGCATAGGTATTCCAGAATTGTGTCAGGTTTCCAAAAGGAGTGCCATCATTTATCATATAATAAAAATAAGAAGTATAAGAAGTTGGCGACGATCCTAATTCAACCAGGATATCATCCATTCCGTCTCCATTTAGATCAACAGCACGTATATCTCTTAATAAACTAAGATTGATTGTGGTTGTTTCACTTAATCCTGTGGAAAAACTTCCATCTCCATTACTTAGGCAAACCCTTAGCCCTGTCCAGGTAGCCCCTTTTGAAGCATCGGGAAGGCAGAGAAAATCTGTTTGTCCATCCCCGTTAAAATCTCCAGGGCACATTCTTGATTTATAATTAACATAAGGATGAGTAGTATTCTCATATGGCTGGGGAATAGCCACGTTATCTGGAATTTGGTAAGTTATAGCTGTTGAATTATACCGGTCTGTACCAATTCCATATTCTATTATCTCATTTAAATTTGAATATGAATTATAATTATTGCCCTGGTAAGTATATTTAAATTCATAGGTTTTTATTGCAGAGGAATTATATTTTATTATGATTTTATCAAGTAAAAGTCTCTGTCCCACTTTAACATCATTAACAAAGCTATTGATTACATCTTGTCTTTCCTTATAATAGAATGTTATCAGGTTTGGCCCATAAGTGATTTGTGCAGGATAAAGAGTAAAATAATCTTGCAGATATGATATATTTATTTGATTTCCATTACGATCATAGATTTTCGAAATATGCCACTTAAGTACTTGTTCATGGCCGGTAATTTTTAGTTTTGAGCCGGCGGTTTTTCCATATTCATAGATTAATCCTGATTTAGTTTCAGCTTTAAACCAACCTGGACCATTGGAATCTACATTCTGAGGTGTAAAGCGGGTAAAGACGTCATCATCAGTCTGGTATTTTGCATTTGCATTTCCGTAATCATATGAAGTAGTGTTCACCAATCTTTGTCCGTCGACATAAAACCGATCATTAAGATCCTGATCGACTCCGCCAGCTATACCGTCATGGTAAATTGTTTGAGGACCACGACTAATAAGCGATAATCCACCAATCTGCCATCCATAACCAACAACATCTTCTCTATTATTACTGGAATACTCGATTGAAAGTGTAGGAGCCAGCCCATTTACTCCCGGGGGCAAATCAAGTGGAATAGCATAAGAAGCTCCGCCAATAGAGGTTACATTAAAACTACCATTTGTGGCGCCTACCAGGTAAGTACTAGTATTTAGAGTCCGAGTTTCCGGATCAACTGGAGTTGGACTATAGGTGACAGTCCCATTAACTACCGGATTCTGAATTTGGAGTGTTAAAGAACCACCACTCGGAGTATATGAATACCCGGGACCAAGAGTAATACTATTACGGGCTGTATGTGTAATAGTACCGCTTTCAGTGCTGGTAAAAGTAGTATCAAAGACCTGGCAATGAACAATACTGGTAATTGATACATTTATTATGAATAAATAGAATATTCTTTTCATAATCAAAAACATTAGAGAATATCTATTTAACAGCGTTTTCAAGGGCAGTAATCCGATCATTTAAAGCATCTATTTCTTCCTGCTGCTCTTCTATTGCTTTAACTAATATCGGTATCAATCCTGAATACCTTATTCCTAAGATCCCATCTTCTCTCTCTATTACAAGGTCAGGGAATATCTCTTTTACCTCCTGAGCTACAAATCCGTATTGAAGGTTATTTATTGTTTTATCAGGATTTTCAGAATTGGGTTTTAAATTATATGATACAGGTCTTAAAAGTTTAATTTTCCCCTTCATCTCACTTAATGTTGTAACATTAGTTTTCAAATTAATGTCCGACATAATTATCGGATCATAATAGAAATACGCCTGTTGAGCATATAGTTCGTACCAATAATTGCTGTAGGTTCCAAGAGCTGTATATCCACCTTGATTATAAAATGAACCTCCATTATAATAAATTGTCGATGAGCCAGATGTCATTTTTAAATTGCCCACAACATCTAAATTATATGAAGGGTATAGATTATTAATACCTACATAACCACTTGAATTAACTTTAATTTGAGCATCCAAATTGGTTGATGTAAATGCTACAAGTAATGCAAAAATCAAAAAGTACTTTTTCATGACATTTATTTTTAAGTTTTTTTTTATTAATTGTCTTATTATTAGGATAGAAGGCTGAGATAGTGATTTTGTTAAAATTTTTGATTGTTAGTGGATTCTATGGATTTCTAACCTTTAATTATTGTCCATTTTGTGTTACCTCTTTTCATTCGAATGATCATAAAATAGGTCCCCTTTGGAAGGTTAGCCAGAGAAATTGTGTTCCTAATTGATATTTCGGTCTGAGTCAATCTGAGTCTCCCCAATTGGTCGTAGATAAAAATCGAAGCATTATCCGTTTCTTCCAGCCCGGCAATTTCAACAGTTATCTCATTTTGTGTAGGATTAGGATAGATGCTAATCGATCTCTCACCGATTTTATCAGCTAGAGTATCTATCTTGATTAAATCTTTTGCGGGATCTGGTTTGTTATCTCCTTTCCCCCCTCCTAGTGCAATAACCCTCTCAGTTCTGTGTCCAGATTCGTTATAGTCATACTTAATTGTATCTTGCGAGTATGATTTAAATGATGTTATAAGGAACAACATCAGAACAGCAGATAATAATGTTTTCTTCATTTATTAATTTATATAAGAAATTGTTTTAAATAAGATTTTATTAGGGTATTGTGGTATTTCTCTATTAAAACAAAAGATTCAGGTAAAGGGGAATTAATAAATATCGAAGTTCTGATATAAAGAACTGAAAGTCAA
>Ga0302245_1000869_pt1 | contig 22743 bp, 19 predicted proteins | sample AAG_UR_Thr_MG_FD_193512 | JGI IMG/M metagenome (GOLD analysis project Ga0302245, IMG submission 193512) | Enriched activated sludge microbial communities from anaerobic digester in WTTP, New Holstein, Wisconsin, United States - AAG_UR_Thr | ecosystem: Engineered > Bioreactor > Anaerobic >... | reverse complement strand
CTCGGCTCTCAGGTCCCTTATCTTTTTGTTGTACTCCTGCTTGTCGGCTTCCTTCATGCTTGAAGCATTCCGGCTGTATTCGCTGATAAGAACCTGCAGGTCGGCCTGTTTCTTTGCAAGCTCTATCTGCCTGGATTCCTTCTTGCCCTGTATCTCCTGCCTCGATTCCTTCGCCTTGCCGTAAGAAGAATATATCTTCTCTATATCAACGGCGCCAATCTTAAGCTCTTTTGCGTGGGATTGAGATATAAAGGAAAAAGAAAGGACAAAAAACAAGGGAAGAAAAAGCGAAACTCTGCGACTGCCTGTCACGGACATTTAGCATCTCCTTTGTTAGAATTTGCTGCACAAGTTTTAAGCTGTTAAGATTTTACAACATATCCTTTTTTTTGTCAAGAACAATTTCTACCCAGGAACTTTGACATAAGAAATGCATCATTTGCTGCACAAGTTTTAAGCTGGTTAAGATTTTACAATATATCCTATTTTTTGTCAAGAACAATTTCTGCCCGGTGTCCTCCCTGCCTTTTGTTCTATCTCTTATCAATATCATCCACCTTACCAATCGGGGAAGGGATTAAGGGAAGTGTGATGAGAAATAAGAAGCAGTGTCTACCATCCACACTTACATCCTTCAGGGTGGGGAAGAGAAGAGCGCTTCTGAACAGAAACACTTCAGGATGACAAGTTTCAAAGCAATTCGGGATGTTTTATGCCATTAACTCACCTGCGGGACCTGTCTTTTTATTACACTTCGTCCTTTTTCACCTCACTATACCCGGCATACCTGTTAAGAAGGTCCCTGATGGCAGAATAGTCAGGATAGGATCCATCTATTGCAGACCTGAATTCTTCCAGGATCTTCTCGATCCCGGCAACAGTATACCTTCCCTTGCTGCCTGCAACGAATATCTTCTCGTGCCTTGTGGCGACCTCTTCGGCGGTAAGTATCTCCTCGAAAAGGTTTTCTCCCGACCTTATTCCAGTAAACTCTATCTTTATATCATCGTAAGGTTTAAGCCCGTGAAGGCTGATAAGTTCCTCCGCAAGGGAGAGTATCGCCACAGGCTCTCCCATGTCCAGAACCATAACCTCTCCGCCCTTTCCTATTACGGACGCCTGCAAAACGAGAGCCACGGCTTCCGGTATGGTCATGAAATACCTTTTCATATCCCTGTGGGTCACGGTAACGGGACCACCCTGTTTTAACTGGTCAAGAAAGAGGGGAAGGATGCTTCCCCTGCTGCCGAGAACGTTTCCGAAGCGAACTGATATGAATGCAGTCTTACCCCCACCGCCCCCTGCCCCCTCTTCAGCCATGCAATTAAACGCCATGCAGATGTATTCTGCCATCTTCTTTGTCGATCCCATGATACTGGCAGGCTTTACCGCCTTGTCGGTCGATATCATGATAAACTTCTCTACGCCGCATTCGTATGAAATATCCGCAAGGTTAAACGTGCCGAAGATATTGACCTTGACCGCCTCCCCGGGATTGCATTCCATCATGGGCACATGCTTGTAGGCGGCTGAATGGAATACTATGCGGGGCCTGAATTTTTTGAATATCGCTTCCATCCTTTCCCTGTCCCTGACATCGCCAACCACGAAATATACCTTTCCGGATATATCGGGAAGTCCTCCGTCTGCCTGGGGTTTCTTTTCTCCAAAAAGGGATTCGTATTCCCTCTTTATTTTCATCTCCATGTTATGCAGCTCTGTTTCATCTGCATCAAGGAGAATTATTTTTTCCGGATTGAAAGAGCACACCTGCATGGCTATCTCCGAACCTATCGAGCCGCCGGCACCTGTTACAAGAACTGTTTTCCCCCTGATGAAAGATCCTATCTGCTCATAATCAACGGTTACATTCTGACGGCCGATAAGGTCCTCTATGCTTATGTCCCGGAATTCCCTGATATTTACCTGGGGCTTATGCTGTACGTACATGCTGGGAACAACCTTGATGGTCTTAGCGCCACTCTGTTTCACCATGTTGTATATGATTCGGAGTTTCTTGTAATTGAGCGAGGGTATGGCAATGATTACAACCTCCGCCTTGAGCCTTTTGACGATTTCTTTCAGTATGCCTATTTCTCCAAACACCTGCACGCCATGAATAAAAGAACCGATCTTTTCCCTGTCATCATCGAGAAAGGCAACAGGATAATAGTCGGCAAACTTCTGCCTTATCATATCCCTGACAAGAGTTTCCCCTATGTTGCCCGCCCCAACTATGACAGTGTTAAGCCCCTTCTTCCGGGATCCCTTTCCGATAACCTCAAGACATATCCTCTTTGATATCCTGAGCCCCGAAAGAAGAAAGAATGAAACAAGCCCGTCTATGATAAAGACGCTCCTGGGGAATCCCCTGAAGAAAGAGAGGGGAAACAGGTTGAAGGGTTTCACGTCAAAGAAAAGGAGAATGATTAGTATGAGTGAAATCTGGGATACCGATACCGCCTTGGCGACATTTGAAATATCATATATTCCTGCATATCTCCAGGTAATCCTGTATAGGCGGAATATGGAGAATACGATAAGCTTTACAAAGAGGAAAAGCGGAAGCACCCGCAGGATCATAAACAGGTACCTCTCGTTGAGATGGAAGTCAAACCTCAACAGAAAAGACAGGAAGAGTGAAACGCATATGAGCAAAATATCCATCAGGAAAAAGAAACAAAACCTCTTCCTGTGGGTCGGGTAGTGACAACTGCGTATGAATTCTTTCATATTTGGCCTTTCCTTTTTCTTTGCTTTTCTATTGTAACCCTGCAACGCCCAATTGTAAAGGGACAGGCGCAGAGTCAATAAGAGCAGGTTGACACCTCAAATCAAACATTATAAACTATATCGGCTTTTTCACTTCATGAACGCTTTACCCGAATACATTTGCTATGGCGGCAAGCAAAAAAATCGGGACAGATGGATATAAGGAACCAGGAGATGGATGAGAGCAAAAAGGTATCGATACTCATGGGGGTGCATAACTGCGAAAAAACCCTTCCCGAAAGCATCGAATCGATTATTTCTCAGACATATAAAAACTGGGAGCTTATCGTATGCGATGATGCTTCAACGGATGGAACAGCCGATATAGTGGAATCTTACAGGAAGAAACTGCCCGGAAAAGTAATCCCGCTGAGGAACGATTCCAACAGGAAGCTCGCGTATTGCCTTAACAGATGCCTGGATGCCGCAACGGGAACATACGTTGCCAGGATGGACGGAGATGATATCTCTCTTCCCCGGAGGTTTGAAAAACAGGTGGCTTTTCTCGAATCCCACCCGGAATACTCGCTGGTGGGCGCAGGAATGATTCCCTTTGACGAAAACGGCCAGCGGGCGGCCAGGATAGCCAGGGAAATCCCGTCCGGATACGACCTTAAGTCAGGTCCTTGTTTCTACCACGCAACAATAGTTGCCAGGAAAAAAGCCTTTGACAGCCTTAAAGGATACACAGTCCTGCCGAGAACATTAAGGGGACAGGATTACGACCTGTGGTTCAGGTTCTTCGCGGAAGGGTACAGGGGATATAACCTGCAGGAACCTCTCTACATGGTCAGGGAAAGCGTTTCCGACCTGAGAAAGAGGACTTTAACCTCCAGGCTTTACGAGGTCAAAACAAGGTTTTACGGTTTCAGGCTCCTCCGTTTTCCTCTCAGGTATTACCCTTACGTCTTAAAACCCGTCATTGCGGGACTGACTCCGAGAAGAATAATGTTTCTCTACCATAACGTTAAGTTCCACAATAAAAGATCTAATTAAAGCCTTAAGGGAACTTTTTCATGACAGAAAAAAAATGCAAGTCTACTATCTGACTGTTTCATTCGTATTCATCATGTCTTTCATGGCACAGGATACCAGGGAAAATCCGCTGGCGGAACACGGGTTTTCTTCCAATCCGCTTGCCAGGATAAGAGTAAGCTCATTATTCGTATTCATGTCGTTTCTTGCCCTTTTCCTTGTGGCCGGCCTGAGATGGAACGTCGGGACAGACTACCCCCAGTATGCCCGGCTCTACTGGTCGTATTCAAGGGTGCCCATCGAAGAGCTTTTCAATCCCAGGATATCCAATCTTGGACTATTCGGAATAAGGGCACTATCCATCGTATCAAGGTTCATATACGACGATCCTGCCACCATGTTCCTGCTGGCGTCCCTTGTAACAATAGGACTCTCTGTAAGGCACATATCAAGGTCAAGCGACATGTTTCTCTTCAGCATCATGCTTTTCATCTTCACCGGCTCATGGCACGGATCGTTCAACGGGATGAGGCAGAGCCTGGCCATATCGGTGATATTCGCCGGCAGCGGCTTCATGATAAGAAGGGAATTCTGGAAATATGCGCTCGTGGTGGCGACCGCGGCGCTTTTCCATTCGAGCGCCCTCGTCATGCTTCCCATTTACCTGGTATCCGGCAGGAAAACAGATTACCGGCAGTGGCTCCTGCTCACAGCGGCGACGGTTTTCATGATAACATCTTACGACACCCTTTTCAGGATATCGGAAATTCTGCTCGACAAGGAAGTGGCAAAAGAACTTCCATACATGACCAGGAGAGTGAATATCCTGAGGGTTGCGGCATCCTGGGCGCCGGTACTCCTATATCTCATGTCAAGAAAAACCTATGGAAAGGATAGGGAGTCAAACTTCTACATAAACATGCTTATCATTACAGCCATGCTCAAGGTAGGCACGATGAACAGCGCATACCTGATGCGCATAACAGGCTACACGGGAGTATTCGTACCCCTTGCCCTGCCAAGGCTGGTAGGATGTTTTGAAAAAAGATCCGCTCTTCTTCTCAAGCTGTTCATACTGGGACTTTATGCCATATTCTGGCATGTGGAAATAAGCAAAACTCCCAACCTGAGCAATTTCAGGTGGATATTCGCTCGGTAGCGGAAACTTATGGAGTTACCCCATGGCAAAATTGAAAACCACATTGAAAGAAAAACTGAAAGACCGGGTTCGTTTTATCAAGAAGAACCCGTACATGTCATTTCTTATCAACGAAAAAAAGAGGATTGTCTTTGAGAAAAGGATGCGCAGATTCAGCGACGAAGAATATATAAGGTTCCTGTTTAACAAATCTTTCGGGAGAAATCCTGACATTGAACATCCGAAAACTTTCAACGAAAAACTCCAGTGGCTCAAGCTTTATTACAGGGATCAAAGGATGGCTGCATGCGCAGACAAATTCGAGGTGAGAGGATACCTTGAAAAGATGGGATACGGACATATCCTCAACACGCTTTACGGGGTGTACGAAAATCCTTCCTGTATAGACATTTCAAGGTTTCCTGAAAGATTCGTGCTCAAAGCAACCCACGGCTCAGGATGGAACATAATATGTAAAGACAAGTCCGCCTACGACTGGAAGGGATGGAAACTTGTCATGAAAAGCTGGCTTAAACAGAACCTTTATTATTTTGGCAGAGAATGGGTATACAAGGATATGAAACCGAGGATAATATGCGAGAAGTATATTGAAGTCCCCGATGGAAAACCTTTTGACTACAAGTTTTTCTGCACAAACGGCATTGTGCAATTCATACAGGTCCTGGATTATTCTCCAAACACATTTCAGGGAAATCTTTATGACACCGGGTGGAATATTATGAAAGAGAAATTTGCCGTTATGGGTTCGCCCAAAAGTGTTGAGAAACCGTCATCCCTGGATGAAATGATGCAAATAGCCAGAGATTTATCATCTGGCTTTCCTTTCGCCAGAGTTGACCTCTATCAATCCGAAGGCAAGGTAATATTCGGAGAATTAACCTTTTTCCCTGGAAGCGGCTTTTTTAAATTTGAACCCGAAGAGTTCGATCTTCAATTCGGCAGTAAACTAAGTTTGCCTGAGAAGAACTTTAATTGATAATAAATGGATAAAATAAAAATATTGTTTTTACTCTATTCCCTGGGAGGCGGAGGGGCTGAAAAGGTGCTGGTAAACCTGGTGAACAACATGGACAGGACCAGGTACGACATAACCGTCCAAACGATATTCAGAGCTGGTGTCAACAAGGAATTTCTCAAGAAAAAGACCAGGCTTATTGAATCCGGGTGGAAAAATTTCAAAGGTATTTCCATCCTATTCAAACTGATGCCCGCAGGCCTCCTTTACAGGCTCCTGATAAGGAACGAAGGCTACAACCTCATGGTTGCCTACCTGCACGGCGCCCCGACAAAGGTTCTATGGGGATGCCCCGACAAAAAAATACGTAAGATAGCCTGGATTCACATAGACATGAAATATTCAAGCCTCGGGAGAATATTCTTTTCAAGGAAAGAGATAATAAAAGCATTTGACAGCTTTGACAAAATTGTGGGAGTCTCCAGGACGGTTAGAGATTCGTTTGTGAAGATGTACGGCTTGAACGAAAAAGCGGTTGTAAAATACAATACCAACAATATCAGACAGATAAACGAGCTTTCCATGGAGCCGGTTGATCCACTTCTATTTCCGCAAGATACACTGAATATCATATCTCTCGGAAGGCTTGCGAAACAGAAAGGATACGACAGGCTTTTAAGGGTATGTATGAAACTTTTTGGAGAAGGATTAAAATTCAACCTTTACATACTGGGAAAGGGACCTGAGCGGGATAAGCTTGAAGGGTATATAGAAAAAAACCTTTTTCCAGACAGAATAAAACTTCTCGGGTTTAAGGAGAATCCCTACCCGTATCTTAAAAAGGCCGGCTTATTTGTTTGCTCATCTTTTACCGAGGGCTTGAGTACGGTAATTTCTGAAGCCATAATACTCGGGGTTCCGGTCATATCAACCAGGGTGTCAGGAGCTGAAGAAGTCCTTGGATATAATAACGAATATGGATTGGTAGTAGAAAATAGCGAAGAAGCTTTATATCAGGGCATGAAAGAACTCATTGAAAATCCTGACAGGATAGAATTTTTCAGGAATAAATCCGTAGAAAGGGCAAGGTTTTTTGATACAGCAAAAACAGTTAAAGAAGTTGAAGATTTAATAGAAGAGGTAGTGGGATAATGAAGCCCCTGGTTTCCGTAGTTGTGCCAGTTTATAATTCCGAAAGATATATAGCAAAATGTGTTGACAGCATCATTAATCAAACATACCGGAACCTCGAGATTATCCTCATAGACGATGGCTCAACAGATACTTCCGGCAAGATATGCGATGAGTACGCTGAAAAAGACAAGAGGGTAAGGGTCATCCACAAAAAAAACAGCGGAGTCTCCGAGGCAAGAAATTGCGGAATCAGAGAGGCTGCCGGCAGATATATTTCTTTCCTTGACAGCGATGATTATTTTGAGATTGAAACCATTGAAATATCTTCTTCCGTCATTGAGGCTGAAAAAGCTGATGCTGTTATATGGGGTTACTATGCAGATTTTCTTGATGCAGAGGGAAAGGTATTATTTTCAAAAATAATTTCTCCGAATACAGGCAACTTGAGCAAAAAAGATAATAGCCGCCTGTCTGTGGATGAGCAATTCTGGGGTATCGGATACGTGTGGAATAAATTATACAGGATGGATATAATTAAAGAAAATGATTTTTGGTTTAACAAGGATATCTCCATGGGGGAGGACACATTATTTAACGCTTCCGTTCTTTCGGAAGCAGGAAAAATCACAATTTTAGAAACGCCTTATACCCATTATATTCAAAGACCGGAAAAAACTCTCGGAACAACATTTCATCATAATATATTTGACCTAAAAATGATGTGGTGTGAAGCAAAGCGCAATTTTCTTGTAAAATGGGGTTTTAACAATGATAAGATAGAATCTTTTTATAATAAATCAGCATTTAACGGATTAAAATCAAGCTTAAAATCAGTTATCAATACCGATGAGTTAACCGATAAGGAAAAAGGCAAATATATCGACAAAATTTTAAAGGATCCAAGAACTCTCAATATGTTAGCCTCTTTTAAGCCTGCAAACATGAAGGAATCTGTCTTTCTGTTTATATTGAAGCATAAAATTTTAAGAGGCGCTTTATATCGCTATTTTAAAAAATGATAAACAAAATGTTAAAAAGAATTAAGAAATTTATTCCCAATAAAATCAAGGCAGAAATTCTCGCCTTTATTCAACCTGTATATTCAGAAAAATATGGGCATTATAAAAGCAGGAAAAAGTTCTTTGTATTCCTTTCAGGCTACTACAGGAACCTGGGAGACATGGCAATTACTTACGCCCAGGAATGTTTTCTGAAAGACAATTTCCCCGGATATGAAGTAATTATGATTCCGAGCACCAAAACATACGCCCTGATGAAAACCATGAAGCGCATCTGCAACAGGGAAGATATAATTACCATACTTGGAGGCGGCAACATGGATGACATATATACATCCCTTGAAGACGCCAGGCAGTTTGTAATAAGAAACTTTCCCCATAACAGAATAGTGTCTTTCCCCCAGACGATATCTTTTTCGGATACTCCTTATGGCAGAAAAAGGTTCAGCAAGACAATCAGGGTTTACAACAGGCATAAAAATCTGCACATATTTACCCGTGAAGAAAAATCCCTTAAAACAATGAAAGAACACTTCAAAAACGCAAGAGTGGAACTCTGCCCGGATATTGTCCTTTATTTAACCAAAATGCACCCTCAATTTGAAAGGAAGGGCATCCTTTGCTGCCTGAGAGATGATAAGGAAAAGAGTATACCCTTAAACCAAAAACAATTGCTTTCAGAAATGCTTAAAAAGGATTATGATGACGTTCTCTTTACTGACACGGTTAATATCACAATGGAAGAATGTCTTCCGGAAAACACTCCGAAAACATTAAATGTATTTTGGGATTTATTGAAAAGTAAAAAAGTCGTCATAACAGACCGTCTGCACTGCATGATATTCTGCGTTATAACAGGAACTCCTTGTATTGTTCTTGATAACTCAAACAGAAAAATCTCCGGCGTTCACAAAAAATGGCTTAAAGAATATAAATACATAAAAATGCTTGAAGAATTTGACCTTAAAAAAATAAAAGAATATATTGAGCAATTGTTAAAGACAGATATATCAGATATAACACAGGGAAATTTTCACCCAGATTTTATCCCTTTGTTTAAAGCCTGCAAGCCGGAAATCAAGGAAAACAAATGATTAATATTGGTGAAATAAGAAAAGAAATAAAAGGTGGCCGAGTTCGAATAGTATCTGATATCAGCATGGAAGACAAGGTTATTCCTTTATTTTTTGAAACAGAAGAAGAAAACAGCAAATATCTTTGCGAAGAAAGCGGGGACGCCTTCCTTCTCGGGATTTTACTTTATGCAATGAAGAAGCATGAGGACATCCATGTTGAGCCTCCCGTATCCGAAAGGCTCCTTTACGGAATCACTCAAATTTTAATGCCTGTTTTCCCAAGAATGAGTCCTGAACTGAGAAATATAAATATAATTTCTGCAAAAACATGTTGTAAAAGTAATAATAAGTTTGGTGGCGTGGTTACACCTATGTCATGTGGTGTTGATTCTTTTTATACTGCATTATTGAACAATAAGAAAGATATCTTTAGCTCTATGAAATTAACTCATCTTGCACTCTTTAATTCAGGCGTTTATGGTTATGATGTAGAATCATCGAAGAAGGAATTTGAATTATATAAAAATAGAATACGGCCAGTTTGCCAACAGTTCGGACTACCTTTAGTTTCTCTTGATTCAAACCTTATGGAATTTGCCTCTTTTCCTTTTATACAAATTCATACTTTCAACAATACTGCCTGCGCTCTTATTCTCCAAAAACTCATCAAAACATTCTATTATTCAACAACATATCAGATAAGGTATTTCGCTTTAAGATTTGATGATTCAGCATTTTATGATTTACTCAATGAGAGTGCTCTCAGGACAGAAGGATTTGAAATGATATCTTTTGGAGGAGATTTATCGAGATTAGAAAAGACAGAAATAATTGCAAAATATGTAATAGTTGAAAATAATCTTAATGTATGCGTAAAGACAGAAAAAGAGAAATTAAACAAAGATAAAATTAATTGTTCTATCTGTGCTAAATGCATAAGAACAATGGCAGCCTTAGATATACTTGGAATCCTTTCAAGATATAATAAAGTATTTGAAGTTAATAAATTCAATGAAAATCGAGCACTTTGCTGGGGGAAAATAAGATATAAATCTTTCAGAACAAAAAGGGCATTAACCACTGAGCTTATTAAAATGGCAAAAAAATATAAATATAGGATACCTTTCTCCTCATACTTTTGGAAATTTGGTATTGGAGTTAACAACCAACTTAAAAAATTTAAAAGGAATAACAAATAATGACAAATCCTAAGGTCAGCATTGTGATTCCTGTTTACAATACGGAAAAATATCTTGAAAGATGCATAGAGAGCGTATTAAACCAGACTTTGCAGGACATAGAGATTATCCTTGTCGATGACGGTTCAACAGACAAAAGCGGCTGGATATGCGATGAATATGCCCGCAAGGATGAAAGAGTGAGGGTAGTACACCAGGATAACGGCGGTGAGGCAAAAGCAAGAAATGCGGGCATCTCAGCTTCGGGAGGAAAGTTCATAGGATTCGTAGATTCTGACGATTATGTTTCTCCAGATTACTTTGAAAAAATGCTCGCCCCTTACAATAAGTATCCTGGATTAGACATTGTCATATCTGGCATGACAATAATTTATCCGACACTTAAGAGGATAATATCATGGGAGAAAGAAAGCATTCTCGACAGGCGCCGTTTCGTCTCCTCTTTCTTCCTCATCCAGGAAAAGGGCATGATCAACACCGTTTGGAACAAGCTTTACCCGTCAGGACTTGTCAAAAAGGTGAGTTTCAATTCTGACAGGAAGATCGGCCCGGACCTGGTATTCAACCTTGAATACCTTCCCCTCTGCAGGAATTTCGCCATAATACCCGAACACGGATATTTTTACATCATGAGAGGAAAAAGCGTGACAGGCAGGTCAATTGACCATTACCATCCGGAACACGAGTTGGAAAAATCCATTGAGTGGAGAAGAATGATGGGATCTTTTTTTGAAAGAATGGGCATAACGGCAGAAAACTCAGAAAATTACTTCCTCGGCAGACGGCCGCTCTGGTTCTATACCCTGGCAAAGAATGTCATTCTCCCCGGAACCCCGTATGGCTTTATAGAGCAGGCAAAGCAGATAGGAAAGATAATGAAGCACGCAAAGAAAGGAAAATTCCTCCAGATTAAAGCAGGAAGGGAGAAATTGTCATTATTTTTCTTCTTTTGCCGGTTGGCAAAGTCGCCGTTGATTATGCTCCTGCTTGTCAAGACTGCAGTTTTAGCTGAAAAATATTACAAGGATTTGGCCAATATTCTACCCAGTCCAACCAATAAGCCATAAGGAGATGCACTTGTATGAAAAATCCCGAGGTAAGCATCATAGTCCCTGTGTACAACGTTGAAAAATACATTCACAGGTGTATTAGAAGCCTTCTTAACCAGGACCTGAATGATTTTGAGCTTATCCTGGTAAACGACGGATCTCCCGACAATTGCGGCGATATATGCGATGATTATGGCCGGGATAATCCGCGGGTGAAGGTGATACACCAGGAAAATGGCGGGGTATCAGCCGCAAGAAATGCCGGTATGGATGCGGCAGAAGGCATGTTTTTGGGTTTTATAGATCCGGACGATTACATAGGACCGGGCCATTATAAGAACATGCTTCTTGCCTTCAGGAAATACGACAATATTGGCATCGCGATATCAGGATACTCCATGAAAGCCGGCAAAAGGGGAAGAATGGTGTCCTACGGTAAAGAGGCAGTATTGGACAGAGAAGATTTTGCTTCAAGCTTTTTCGCACTCCAGAGAGGAGGATTGATTAACTTCGTGACTAACAAGCTTTACAGCCGGGAGGCAGTAGAAAATGTCAGATTTCAACTGTTAGACCATATCGGGCAGGATTATCTCTTCAATCTTAAATGCTTTCCTCTCTGTAAGAGATTTGCGATAGTTCCCCAATGCGAATACTTTTACACCATATGGGATACAAGCGTGACAACCCTTTCAACGAAAAATTATTCATTTCACCACGACCTGAAAAATTCCATACCCCGTAGAGAGAGGATAAGGGAACTTTTTCTTAAAAACGGGATTCATCCGGAGGAGATAAGAAAGCATCATGACCTGCAAGAACCTGCATGGTTCTTTGTCACGGCAAGGAACGTTATGTCCAGTGGGACTCCTTATGATTTCAGGGGACAGGTTAAAGAAATACGCAAAGCAATGAGATTAAGAAAGGCTGGAAAAGAAGCAAGGATGGACACGGAAAAGGGAACCATTAAATTTGCCGTGATGGCATTATACAGAATCAAGTCCCCCACGCTGGCATGGCTATTTTTAAGGAGTATTTCACTTGCAATCAAAGGTATAAGGCTTTCAAAAAAAAGCCTGATTTTCCTTGTGCGGGAAATTTCGTTTCATGATTGATAAATAGGGCATATAATATACCGAGATAGTATTATGATAAGCAAAAACCGGGCGCTTGCTATCAATTCGGCAACAAGCATGGTTGCCTTTATATCCAACCTTGCAATAAACTTTTTTCTCTCCCCTTTCATTGTCAGGAAACTGGGAGTAGAGGCAAACGGTTTCATCATGCTTGCCAACAACTTCGTGAATTACGCGAGTCTTGCCTCAATAGCTCTCAACTCCATGTCAGGAAGATTCATAACGCTTAAGATATACCAGGGAAACATGGAAGAAGCCGGCAGGTATTATTCCACCATAACCGTGGCAAACACAGTTTTCGCCCTTCTGATGCTTATCCCTGCAATCCTTCTCTCCTTCTACCTTGAACATGTAATAAAGATACCTTCAAGCCTCGTGTGGGACGTAAAGATATTATTTTTCCTTACTTTTACCAGCTTTCTTATCGGAGTGGCCTCGTCAAGCTGGGGGGTTGCGACTTTCGTTACAAACAGGCTCTATCTCAGTTCAATTATCAGGATGAATTCCCAGGTTCTTAAAGCCGTCATCATATTCGGGCTATTCGGACTCTTAAAGCCCTCTGTACATTATGCAGGCATAGCCAAGCTTGTTACAGCGATTTATGTTGCCTTTATGTCATTGCGCTACAAGAAGATTTTTCTCCCGGAAATCCGGGTTATAAAAAAAGATATAAGCATGGAATCCCTGAAGGAAATCATCAGATCAAGCATATGGAATACTGTCCAGAGAACAGGACTTATACTCCTCAGTGGACTTGACCTTCTAATAGCCAACATTTTTTTGGGAGCGACCCAGATGGGGATGCTTGCACTTGCAAAAACGGTCCCGGGCGTAATAGTCAGCATGGCAGGTACGATAACATCAGTTTTTGCCCCCACCCTGACTATCTATTACGCAAAGTCAGAGCTTGAAAACCTTAAGAGAGAATTGAAAAAAAGCATGAAAATCCTCGGAGTGCTTCTCGTGATACCACTGTCCCTGCTTATAGTCTTCGGAATGGATTTCTTCAGGCTCTGGGTTCCTTCCCAGGACGCCCGTGTTTTGCATATCCTTTCAATACTGACTATTTTCGGCCTTGTATTCACAAGCGGAGTTCAAGCACTGTATAACATCTTCACCATAACTGACAGGTTAAAGGTACCGGCAATACTTATCGTTATCTCGGGAATCATAAGCACAGGAACGGTTTTTATTCTACTTCACACCACGCGTCTCGGCATATATGCTGTAGCGGGAGTCAGTTCACTCATCAACCATGCGAGAAACATGCTTTTTACAGTTCCTTACGGGGCAAAATATCTTAATCTTAAATGGAACACTTTTTTCCCGGAAGTCTTCTTTTCGATTATTAGCGTTATCCTGCTTTCAGCAACCGGATTATTGATCAGGAGCATTATCCCGGTTAACTCATGGACAGACCTGGCAGTTGCAGCTGTTATTACTTCTTTGATTGGTTTTGTAATAAATATGTATATTGTTTTAACAAGAAATGATAGAATATACCTTTGGAATATTATAAGCAAGCGTTTGAATAAAGACAAATATATCAATTAAGAAGCTGTATTTTTTCAATTTATCTATATCTTATTATAAAGTTCTTTCAATTCAGTAATAACACAATCAGACATATATGTTTGGGCAGATTCTATACCCGCTTTTCCCATTGACATTCTCAAGGAAATATCGTTTCTTAGAAGATTTATTTTTTGGGGAAATAATTGCACATCTTCAAGTTGAATAAGGAATCCTGTTTTTCCTTCTTTCACCAGTTCACGATGCCCTCTGTTGACAGAGGCTAACACCGGCTTGCCGCAAAGCATTGCTTCCACTATGTTCAGCCCGAGTCCTTCCCTGAAACTGGCAGAGACCACTATATCGGATATCTTCACGTATTTATCGAGATCTGTTCTGTATCCGAGAAAATCAACGTTTTTATCAATATCAAGAGTCCTGGCCAGTTTCTTGAGTTCTTCTTCCATCGGGCCGTTGCCGGCAAGTAAAAGCTTAACATTCTGACCGGCCTTTACAACCTCCGCCACCGCTTTTATTACTGTTGATTGATTTTTATTTCTGTTGAGTTCCCCCGTGCAGAGGATAAGGAATGTACCTGAAGTATAACCCATTTCTTTTCTCATGGACATTTTTTCTTCTTCCGAGACAGGGAAATACCTCGAGGAATCCACGCCTACCCCATGTATGCGGAATACTTTAGCGTTTAATTTTCTGACAGCCATGAGATAATCTTCTTCTGTAATGGTAATTATTTTATCAGTATGCCTGGCAAGGTATTTTTCCATGGGATAGTATAAAAGCCAGTTCTTAATGGGAGCGCCTTTATAAAAATGGAATCCGTGGGCAGTATAAAACACTTTGGCGCCTTTTTTCCTTGCTTTTCTTGCGGCAAGCCTTGTAAGGACTCCTCCCATGGGTGTATTGCAGTGGATGATGTCATAGCGGCTGGAGTCTATCAAATCCTTGAGTTTCCTGTAAGCTTTCAGGTTCCTCGGACTTAAGGGGGAACGGTCAAAGGGAATGTCATAAACCCTGTCAGGAGAATCAAGTTTTAAGCCGTTTTTTTCTGCCAGGTTGTCTCTTGCCGCGGCGTGGACTTCATAGTTGTGTTTATGGAGCATATCAATGAGAGGCCTGTGGAATTGGGCTATATGGCTCTGGACTGTGGCTGTTATAAGCACTTTTTTCATTTTGATTTATCCTGCTTATTAGAATAAAAACACCACCCTTTCCCTGGATGAGAGGAGAATTTTGGCGATTTTAAGACCCCCTCACCTTTTATTCCTCTCCCCCAGGAGGAGAGGAGAAGACAGAAGGCCCACCTTACATCTCTTCCCTACGGGCAAAGAGCAAAAAAGATAGATTCCGAAAGAAAAATTTCAGGATGACAGCGTTTTGGATGCTTTCCTTCTGTTATTCTTCAGATTCGTTATGCATTTCTTGAATATATGGTACGTCCCTGCCTGTTCAACTGCTTGTCCGATGTGACCGGGATCGTGATTTGCTTCAATAAATTCAACCCCGTTTTCAAGTATGGCAAAGTCCCATCCCAGGTACTTGAGGCCGGGCACAAGGAGCGCCGCTTTTTTAACGGTTTCAAGCAATAAAGTCCAGTGGGGTATCCTTATCCCCGTTACCTGCACACCTGAAAAGGGATGTATAAAATATTTTTGAAGATGCTTATCCCTGCATGAAGAAATTACTATGCCTGTGTCTGTATCTATTTTTGCGAATAATCCTCCCGCTCCCGTGTTATCAATAACAGTATTTCCCACTCCGATTTTCAGGTAACATGCAATTATATTGACATCCTGACCGTCAAAAAATGTGATCACCCTTATAGCGTTGACAGATGCAGGATTCAGGGACCTCATTAATCTGTGCTGTTTTATTATTTCCTCAACCAGGCAATCTTTTGTCTCTGCGAATTGCCTTTCCATGTCCTTTTCTTCAGAATGGGAATACTTGAATATGTTTTTTCCCGAGCCTCCCTTTGCAGGCTTTATGATAACTTCTTTGTGCCTGGAAAGAAACCTGCCAAAATCCTCACATGTGCATGAGCTTGTATCAAGCCACTCTCTTGAGATAAAATCTGCAAAAAACCTGTTTGAAACCCTCTTATCGAGGACCTTTAAGACAGATTCAGGATTATTATATTTTCTTATTAAACCCTGGGACCTCCGATACGTGGTAAACTTATTTTTCTCCCAGTTGCTCTTCCTGTGAAACTCATAGTGAAAATAATCATTGGGACTGCAGCCGAAACGGGCTGCGCTCCATATCAGATCAAGCCAGCATTTTATGTAACGCCCTCCGCAATACAGGGGAATCCTGCAGTTAAATCTCTTTACCTGTTCCTTCAGAAGCGCTATTTTCATGGTAAGTCCATTGTATTAACAGGCGGTTTTTGGAACACCTGCCATGTTATTTTGCATTAAGTATGGTGCATATTGGTTCGTAAATTCCTTTCTGATCAACAATTTGCACCATATGACCGCTTTCAAAATTAGCCTCAACCAACTCCACCCCGTTATCCAAAATGGCAAAGTCCCATCCGACATACCTGATGCCGGGTATGAGCAAACCCGCTTTTTTGACTGTTTCCAGCATATCCTCCCAATTCGGGACTTTAAATCCCGGTATTACAACCCCCGATAAGGGATGTACAAGATATTTATACAGACTCACAGTAAATCCAGGCGTGCAGACTATCCCCGTTGAGATATCAACTCCGGCGATCATGCCTCCGGAATGCAAATTATCAACCACAGAATCAGTTATCCCCATTCTCATGTAACAGCCGATAATGTTAACCCCCTCCCTTCCCAAAAAAGTTACTATACGCAAAGTATTCACAGACGAGGGGTTCATAGTTTTCATGCTTTCATGCTGCCTGATAACTTCCTCAATAAGCAATCCTTTAATTTCATTATATTTTGCCTGTAAATCATCCTCTTCTGCGTATGAATATTTATATATGCCTTTACCTTGCAGTCCTCTTGGAGGCTTTACAATCACCTCCCTTTGTTGAACAACAAACCTGCGAAACTCTTCATATCCGCATTCTCCGGTATCAAGCCACTTACGGTTTATAAACTCGGAGAACATTTTGTAAGTAAGCCTTTTGTCAAATGTCTTTTCAAGGTCTCCTATATTATTAAATTTTCTGACTATTCTCTTGCTTCTCCCATAGGTAAGAAACCTGTTTTTCTCCCAGTTGCTCTTCCTGTGAAACTCATAATGAAAATAATCATTGGGACTGCAGCCAAAACGAAACCAGCTCCAAATCAAGTCCAGCCAGCAGTAAAAATACCGTCCTTCTCCGCGTATCTTTATATTTTCATTGAATTGAAGAAGACATTTACACAGAAACTTTATTTTATACATTTTCTATGACTTAAAAGCATTGCGTATCTGTAATATAATTTCTCAAGCAATATTTTTTTATAACCCAAGTAGGGATTTTTGATAATTTTTTGTGTAGAGCCGATATTCTTATTTGCAATATTCATAATCTCCTTTTGAACCATATCCTGTTTTCTGTATTCTTTTGGAAAAGAAAAGGCCATATCCAGCATCTTCCTGTTGTTCAAGGGCATAGTTACGGTATGCCTGAAGATGTTTTGGGCATTGACCACCTGTTGCCCCCAGAACGAATATGCAAATTCCCAGTAGAATGAATCTGTATGTTTATAGTTGTACAAGGGCTCTGCCAGGTTTATCTTTTCCAGATATTGCCTGTAATATTCGTCTGATTTTAAAAGAATAGCCGAGTCAAAAATGTACCTTGTCTGGAATATGCTGAAATGTCTCGGCGTCAGTGTAACAGGAAAACGTACAGCATATTTTCTTTCAAGCATTACCCGGAATGTTTCAAATATCCAGGATTTTAGTTCAACATCAAAATCGTTTTTCCTGTAAAGGTAAATATATTTCCTCAATTCGTGTTCCGGGGTGGTATTTGTATAGGATGAATTGTGGATCACAATTTTCTTGAGCAGATAAAAGTCTTTTATTTGCCAATTACTGCGGGAAATAGGGTATACAATAAGCGGGATTCCTGCCAGCGCACATATCTTTGTTGCCGCTTTTGTATCTTCCAATTCAGAAGGCTTGCAATGAAAATTGAAACACTTCAACCTGTCGTAAAATCCGTTAGCGCAGGCAAGTGTTGTCCTGCTGTCCATGCCTCCTGAAACAGAGATAGCAGGCCTTTTCCATTTAAGAAGACAGAGCTGGATATTATTTTTCATCAACTTAGCTATTGAATTAAGCGCGTTTTTGTATTCTGATGGCTCAAGTTCCGGATGCGGTTTAAGAGGGAAAAACCTTTTAATGCTGAATTCCCCCTTGAATTCAAGACAGGTGTTTGCTCCAAGTTTTTTCAATTCCCTGTGCGGAGAAAGATTTCCAGGAAGGTATTGCCTGCCGAATCTGTAGAACCATTTGCCTGTTAGTTTCTTCACGAAAGGGTCCATTTCCAGGCCGCATATATCAGCAATCATTTGAGGGCTGGAAGTAATATAAATGTCTTTTTGTATTACGCCGTAACAGCATGACTGCATACCCGAGCAATCCTGCACTACAAGAAGAGCGGCGCCGTCGTTTATGATTATTATGTGAACACCTGTGAGTTCGCTTATCTTGTCGAAAAAGTCATTTTTCCCTTTTTTGTAAGCGTTTAAACAATCCATTAATATTTCATCTTCTTTATATTTCATATCAAACGGATTATAGGCGTGGCCTACAAGGGCTATTGATATGCCGTTTTGTTCAAGAGTGCAGCAATGCTGCCAGGGGTGGAAATGGATTAGAAGTTCTCCGGAATTTTTAAGATGGCCGAGAGATTTGGTGTTCCAGAGCCCGTAAAAAGGGTATTCACCTGTACTCAGTACCCTGTTTGTAACAATGTAACCTCGGCAGAAAAGGGTCTCCCTGTATTGCGGGTGGTTGTCCAGTATTTCTTTTATTCCATCTTTTTTCACTTATTCCTCTTCTTTGCATTTCCCTATTTCTTTTTTCAGATTGGAATATATCAGGTCAAACAACCTTTTATTTGTTCTGTCAGAAAGAAAAGAATTGTGGGGGGTGATAATAACGTTTTCCATCTTCCAGAGAGGGCTGTTGACCGGCAGGGGTTCTTCCCTGAAGACATCGAGGGCCGCGCCGTAAAGGATACCTTCACGGAGGGCCTCCGCAAGGGCATCCTCGTCGAGCAGTCCTCCCCTGGCAAGGTTGATGATTACGCTCCCCCGTTTCATGCGAAATATGCGCTCCCTGCTCATGAAATCCCTGGTTTTTTCAGTCAGGGGAAGAGAGAGTATGACCATATCGGATGTTTCGAGAATGGAATCTGCCTCATCCGGAAAACGTATTTCGTCGGCAAGAGACTTCTCTTCAGGCGACATCTCCCTATTGTCAACCGCAACTATGTAAACTCCAAAAGACCTGAGCCTCCTGGCCGTCTCCTGCCCTACGCTTCCGAACCCCATTATTGCGGCTCTTCTTCCTGAAAGTTCAAGGATTCCTCTCTCCTTGCGCCAAATGGAAAGGTTCTGAGCTTCGAAAAACCTCCTGCTTGCCTTGTATAACTCGAGCACCTTAAGGACCGCCCATTCAGACATGGGAATGCTGTAAACGCCAGCGGCGTTTGCCACCCGTATATTCCGCGCGGCCGTGTATTCAAGTGGAATCCTGTCTGTACCGGCGCTCGTTAACTGTATGAATCTCAATCTGGAAAAGGTCGATATGTCGTTGTAAAGAAAGAGCGAGTTGCATACCACGATTTCTATACTGGATACGTCTTCCTTCAACGGGACACGCTCATCCTTTACAAGCAGGATTTTGCATCCGAGGGAACGGATGCTTTCCAGTTGTGGACCTGTGCAGTTTAAGGCTCCCGTGATAAGTATATTCATCTTTTTTCCAAGGTCTGCCCGGCTTAAATGAGAGAGACTATCTCTTCAACTTTTCGTATAATTTCTTTCCTGTTTTCTTCGAAGAAAAGGGGCCCTTTGCCGGCCAGGGACGATTCATACTCCCTGATGCGGGCTACACCCAGGGAAAAGATATTTTCTATCTCCCTGATACCAGAGGTAAGTTCCGGGTTGCAGAAGCTCCTGGAGAGTATGGTCATGTCCGAGCCGAGCCTGTAGTGCTCGGCTATGATATTCTCGGCAGGAAGTTTCCCCTGCCCGAGGCCGGCAATTCCCCCGAACCCGTAAGGTATGCCTTTATCTCTGAACTTGTTGCAAAGCTTATCTACGGTCCCATCGGCAAGAAGCTGGAACATGAATTTCATGCCGTAGCAGATATGAAGATCGTTTAGCCCGATATGTATGCAATCTATACCTTTCAGGGAAAGTATCTCGTCCATATTCGCGACGGCCCCCGATGTCTCGAAAAGAAGGCATGTCTTTGCCCTGCCACCAACATGTCCAATGAAGGCTTCAACCTGTCTTGCATCCATGAAGAAGGGCAGCATCAATATGTCCGCCCCGTCCTCCAGGACACCCCCTATCTCTTCAGCAGAACCCTCGTGAAGAGGATTTACCCTCACAAGGAGCCGGGCATTTTCAAGTGTTTGCCTCATTATTCTCACGTCCTGCCTTGAATGGCCGGAAATAACGGTGCTCCTGCCGGACTGTCTCTTTTCCTTGCCCCTTATCTCAAGGTCCACGAATATGATGTCAACACCGCTCTTTTCGGCCGCTTTCGCAATCTCACGGCGGTTGGTTATATACATAAGTTTAAGGGGCATGGAATCTTCTCCTTTATTTTTTGCACCTTTCACATCCTGGGGAGGAAGATCGCCGGGACATGTTGCCTCCTTCAGCTGTCTCCCCGGTATTCAGGTTCCCCCTTGCGGTAAAGACCCTTAAAACCGTCATGAAAAGTATCCTCATATCAAACTCAAGGGACATCCTTTCCACGTACTCCACGTCGTACTCGATCCTCTTTTCCCATTTGGCTTCTTTTCTGCCGTTAACCTGCGCCCATCCGGTAACGCCTGGGCGCACTGAAAACCTCTTCATCTGCTCGGGGGTATACTTTTCAAGGGGCCACGGATGGTATGTCAGAACGGGGCGGGGTCCTATGATGGACATATCTCCCCTGAGGATATTGATGAACTGGGGCAGTTCATCAATGCTGACTGCCCTGATAATGCGGCCTGTAGCCGTAACCCTGGAATCCCCCTTTTTCTCGTAAACCCCGCCTTTCTCGGCCCCGACGCACATAGAGCGGAACTTGAACATCCAGAATGTTTTACCGGACAGGCCTATCCTTTTCTGCCTGAAGATAACCGGGCCGTCCGATTCGACTTTTATGGCTATTGCAGTTAAAAGCATAAGGGGAGAGAGTGCGGCCAGGCCGGTGGAAGAAACAAGTATATCAAGGGTCCTTTTGAATTCCCGGTATCTCATGGAATCTGCCCTCGCCGGGTATCCTCGTCATAAAACCTGCAGAGATCCCGACAGAAAACGGGGTGGATAGGCTTGAGATCTCCCTGAAAAGAAAAAAAGATCATGCCTTGCCCGGTTCCCTGGACAACCTCTGCATCTTCACGTAATCTGCAAGAAAAGCAATAAAACATCCCAGGAAGAGACTCAAAAAGCCGGCCAATACCATGCTCCTGGTTACGTTCGGGCCTTCCTTCTGACGGGGGGGAACGGCCCAATCCAGCACCTGGACCGTGGGCAGGTTCCTGACCTCTTCTATCTTTGCCTGCTCGTACTGCTCGGTAAGCATCTGGTAGACGCCTTCCCTTATCTTCAATTCCCTGGTGAGGCGGGCAAGATCGTTTTCAACTCCGGGAATACCTGATATCGCCTTCTCCATTTCGGCTATCTCCCTTTTCAGCCTTATAACCTCTGGATTGCTTGAAGTTGTATACTGGAGTTTTGATTCAAGCTCGAGTTTTTTGGCCACCAGCTGGGTGTCCAGCCCGGAGGACGAAAGTCCGCCGGCAAACCTGGCTCCACCTATCTTGTGGCTGGAGGTGTAAGCTTCAAGGCTATTCTCAGCTTCCTTGAGTGAGTTGCCGGCTTCAGTAAGCCTCTGTTCTATGAATTTTCTCTTGTCCCCGGCTTCTTTCATATTAAAACCGGTATAAAGCCTGTCCAGGTTTTCCACGTACAGGTTGGCTATTTCGGCGGCCCTTTTGGGATCGGTATCCACGATGCTTATGCTTATAATATTCTCCTTGGTCAGCTCTGCACGGGGCCCCGGCACGGTAAAACGTTCCCCTGACGGGGAGTCGGAAGGGGTTGATTGTGAAGATCTTTGCCTTCTTTCGAGTTCTTTTGACACCTCGTCTCTCAGTGTCCTGCTGTTGAGAAGGGATATGAAAATGTCGCTGTTGCTCATCAGCCCGTAGGTCATCATCATGTTATACGTGGACGTGCTGCTGCCGGAAGTAACGGATGCGGGAAGTATCGATGCAACAGCCCTGTAAGTTGCAGGCTTGGACATGCTGTGGAACATTGCTCCCAGTACGCAAACCGCGAAGAGAGCCGCTACCATGAACCTGTATTTCCACATTATCCGCCAGTAATCCAATAGGTTAAGTTCTTCTTTCATTTTTTGACGCTCCCGCATGTTGTCAGAAAACGTTAGTGGTAACAGCCACCACCATAGCTGCCTTGTACATGATATCTATGATATCCCTGATCTCCCGTTTTGCCGAAACTATTTCTATCTTCTCGGGGGCCACTATGGCATCGCCAGGCTCAAGAACGTATCCCCTGCCAGGCCTGACAA
>Ga0302245_1000865_pt1 | contig 22786 bp, 16 predicted proteins | sample AAG_UR_Thr_MG_FD_193512 | JGI IMG/M metagenome (GOLD analysis project Ga0302245, IMG submission 193512) | Enriched activated sludge microbial communities from anaerobic digester in WTTP, New Holstein, Wisconsin, United States - AAG_UR_Thr | ecosystem: Engineered > Bioreactor > Anaerobic >... | reverse complement strand
AGGCCAATCCCGGTCCTTCGCCGGAGCCGGACGCCGAGCTCGAGGACGAGGACCTCGACCCGGTCGAGCTCGAGGCCGCGCGCGTCTTTGGCCGCGGCTTCACCGGCGCGGAGAAGCGCCTGTCGGATCGGTTCGAGAGCCTGGGCCGCGCGTTGCTGCGCGCATTGCCTCCCGGCCAGGGCCAGCAGGTTGCGGTGCGCAAGCTGCTGAAGACCCGCGACGCCGCGCTGCGGGCGCTGCGGGCGGCCTGAGCGACAGCGCGGAAAGGGCTTGACAACCTTTCCGCGTATTTGAGACGATTCCGCCCAATTCGACGGGGACCGGCTCACCGCGACAGCGCGCCGTCCGTCTGGGAGCCGGGAACACCGGCGGGGTAGCGCACCTGACGCGCAGAAGCGGTCCGGCTGCCGGGCACCCCCTTCGAAAATCCACGCAACCCGTGTTTTTCCGGAGGGGCACATGCCCAAGGACCTGCTCGTCGAGCAGCACCACAAGCTCCAGTTCGAGGCCAACACCCAGCTGGCGACCCAGCGCTTCGGGTCGAAGCTGCGGCGTTACGTCGTCGAGAAGCCCTGCTCGGGCGAGGGCGCGGTCGCCGCGAACCTGATCGACCCCGTGAAGGCCGTTCGCGACGTCGGTCGCCGTCGGTCGAACATCGAGATCACCGCGCCGCGGCGTCGGCGCTGGCTGATCTATCGCGACCCGATCGCGGTCGGCGACTATATCGACGCCGAGGACACGTTCCGCCAGATCGGCGAGCCGACCTCCGAGTTGATCCAGAACGGCGCCATGGCGATCGGTCGCGGCATCGACGACTGCATCCTCGGGCTGAACGAGGATGGCACCGTCGGCGAGGGCGGCATCCTGGGCAGCGTCGTCGAGGGCAAGCGCCCGGGCGGCGCGGGGATCGCCCTGCCGGGCGGCAACATCGTCCCCGCCGCGGCGCTCGGCCTGACGATCGCCAAGCTGCGCGCCGTCCGCAAGGGGCTCGGCCTGTCGGAGGTCGACCTCGACCGGGTGACGCCGGTGATGGCGATCACCCAGAACCAGGACGACGACCTGCTCGGCATCGTCGAGACCGGCACGGCCGACCTGAACCAGCTGGAGCAGCCGCAGCTGCGCGACGGCAAGGTGACGCAGCTGATGGGGTTCGAGTTCGTCCACATCAACGCGCTGCCCAAGGTCGCCACCGTCCGCTCCTGCCCCGTCTGGATCCGCGAGGGGATCAAGCTCGGCGTCTGGCAGGACGTGAAGACGGCCATGTGGAACGACACCAGCAAGCGCAACATCCCCTACTGGCACATCGACGCCTACATGGATTGCGCCCGCGTCGAGGACCTGCAGGTCCGCGTCATCGAGTGCGTCGAGAGCTGAGCCCCCGCCGGGGCCGCTCGCCGGCCCCGCCCCCGTCACATCGCTGAACGAGGAGGCCGCGATGGCCGTCGTCAACCTGAAGTCCACCCTGTACCGCGCCGCGCAGATCGGCGGCCCGGTGCCCGACGCCCGCCTGGTCAAGGGCAACGTGCGGCGCGCCACCGGCCGCATCGTCAACGCCGCCGATGACAGCGCAAACTCGGTCTACCGGCTGATCCGGCTGCCCTCGGACGTGATCCTCGGGCCGGGCACGTATTTCCACAACGCCGGGCTCGGCTTCGCCACCACCCGCGTCGGCATCGCCGGCGCGCCGGCGGCGCTGTTCACCAAGACCACCAGCGCGTCGGTCGAGGAATTCCCGGTCACCGCGATCGAGGCGGCCGCCGCCACCCGCCTGTGGCAGCATGTCGGCCTGGCCGCGAACCCGAATGCGGAGATCGAATTGATCTTCCAGGCCGCCGCCAACGCGACCGGCGACGGGTCGATGAACTTCATCATCGAGTGGATCGACAACCTCTGACCGGCTGAGCGCGATGCCCACCCCCATCGCCCAGTCGGGCATCGCCGCCCAGGCCTTTCGGCTGCTGGAAATGCAGCCGATCAGCTCGCTCGACGACGACAGCGAGCAGGCGATCAGCGCGGCCGAGCAGTATCCCGAGGCGCTGAGGATTTGCCTCGAGCACGGGGAATGGTCGTTTGCCCGCGTCGCGGCGCAGCTGGCGCGGGTCGACGAGCCGGCCGGCGATCCCGAGCTCGGGTTCTCGTTTCAGCGGCCGAGCGACTTCGTGAAGATGCTCGACGTCTGGCCCTGCGGCGTCCGCTGGCGGCTGGACGCCGACCGCCTGCGCGCCGACGCCGCCGGGCCTTTGCATGTCCGGTACACCCGGATGATCAGCGACGAGACGCTGCTCGGCGCGAACTTCCGCACCGCCGTCGCCGCGCGCCTGGCGAGCCTGCTGGCCCTGCGCTGGACGACGAGCAACAACCGGGCCCAGGCGCTGCTGGAGATGTCGGCCGAGTATCTGGCCCGCGCCGCCCGGGCCGATCGCAACGCCGCCTCGCAGGGCCGGTACGACGGCCGCGAGCGCGAGCCGGATTGGGTCGGCGCCGCGCTGGCCCCCGGTTTCTCGGGCGGCCTGCGATGAGGCAGAACCCGGGCCAGCGCAGCTTTTCGGCCGGCGAGGTTTCGCCGCTGCTCTACGGCCGCGAGGATTACCAGCGGGTCCAGTCCGGCCTGCGCACCTGCCGCGGGTTCATCCCGCTGCGCCAGGGCGCTGTGACGCGCAGCCCGGGCACGATCCACCGCGGCGCGACCCGGGGCAACGCCTCGGCGCGGCTGATCGCGTTCCAGTTCGCCGAGGACGACGCCGTCGTGCTGGAGTTCTCCAACCTGCGCATGCGCGTCTGGCGCTACGGCGTGCTGGTGACCAGCGGCGGCAGCCCCTATGAGCTGGTGACCCCCTATTCGCTCGCCGCCGTCCGCCGCCTGAAGTTCGTGCAGTCGGCCGACGTCATCTACCTGGTCGACGGGCAGACGCGGCCGCAGCGCCTGGCGCGGCTGGCGCTGAACAGCTGGACCATCTCGCCCGCGGCGTTCGAGCGCGGCCCGTTCGAGCTCGAGAACGACGACGAGGCCGTCACCGTCCAGGCCTCGGCCGAGACGGGCGCGGCGATCACGCTGACCGGCGTGGGCTCGCCCTTCGTCGCCGCCCATGTCGGCGGCCTGTTCCGGCTGCGCGCCGTCGACGACGAGACCATTCCCACCTGGGAGGGCCAGCGGCCGACGAATGTCGGCGAGCGCTGGCGGCATGACGGGCACATCTACGAGGTCACCTACACCGGCGGCGACAACACCACCGGGGTCAACCCGCCGATCCATCGCGAGGGCACCGTCAAGACCGGCCGGTCCGGCCCCGACTGGCGCTACATCTCCGACCTGGTCGGCATCGTGCGCATCACCGCCTACACGAACGCCAACAGCGTCACCGCGCGCGTGGTCAAGCGCCTGCCCCCGGGCGTGGTCAGCGCCCCGACCTTTCGCTGGAGCGAAGGGGCCTGGTCCGAGAAAAACGGCCAGCCCGCCGCGATCGCCCTGTGGCAGCAGCGGCTGTTCCTGGCCGCGACGCCGCGCAACCCGCGCGGCATCTGGGCCAGCGCCGTGGGCGGGTATCTCGACTTCGAGCCCGGCGTCGAGGCCGACGCGAGTTTCGGCTACACCCTCGCCGCCACCGGCGGATCGCTGAACAGCATCGTCTGGCTGCAGCCGGGGTCGCGCGGGCTGCATGTCGGCGCGATCGGCGAGGAGTATTCCACGCGGGCGAGCGGCGACAAGAGCGCGCCGATCGGCCCCGCCAGTGCGGATTTCGGGCTGGACAGCACCGTGGGCGCGAGCCCGGTGCAGCCGATCGCCCCGGACGGCAAGCCGGTGATGATCGCGCGCGACCGGGCCCGCGTCTTCGAGATGCGCTATGCGTTCGACCAGGACGCGACCCAGCCCGTGGAACTGAGCCTGCCGGGCGAGCACATCGGCGCCGTCGGCCTCGAGGAAATCCACTGGCAGAGCGCGCCGATGCGCCTGGCCTGGCTGCGCCGGTCGACCGGCGACCTGGCCGTCATGGTGCATGACGCGGCCGAGGACGTGCTCGGCTGGGCGACCGTGCCCCTGGCCGGCGGGATCGTCGAGAGCCTGTGCGTGTCGACCGACGCCGCCGGCGTGGCCGACGTCGTGACGCTGGTCGTGCGGCGCGTCATCGGCGGCGCGACCGTGCGCCGCGTCGAGGAGCTGGCCCCGTTCTATTCCGTGCTGTCGGGCGCGGCCCCGGTTTCGCAGGCCGTGCACCTGTTCGCGGCGACCGTCGTCACCGGCGCGCCCTTCAGCGCCGTTTCGGGCCTGGACCATCTCGAGGGCGAGAGCGTGCATGTCTGGAGCGACCGCGGAGCGATGCCGCCGCGCGTCGTCACCGGCGGCGCGATCGAGCTCGACGACGCCGTCACGCGCGCCGTCGTCGGCCTGCACGATCCGACCCACCTGATCGAGTTGCTGGACGTGTCGGCGCAGGTCCGCGAGGGATCGGCGCTCGGCCGCCAGAAGCGCGTCAAGGCGATGGGGCTGCGCTGGCACCGCACCGCGGCGGCGGAGATGTGCGTCGTGATGCGCGACTTCGGGCGGCCGGAGGTCGCCGGGGCCTGGACCGACGTCGCCAACCAGCCCGTTCCCGCCGACCTGGTCTCGGGATGGTCGGGCGTGATCAACGCCCCCGTCCCGAGCGGCTGGGCCGGCGAGGTGTCGTACCGCCTGCGCCCCGTGGGCGGCGCGCCGATGACGCTGTTGTCGGCCACCGCGATCGCCGAAGTCTCGGGAGGCTGAGCGATGTGCATCCCGGCGATCGGCGCGTTCATGGGGTCGATGTTCGGCGGCGGCGCGGCCGCGGCGGGCGGGGCGGCTGCGGCCGGCGGGGCGGCCGCGGGCGCCGCCGCCGGCGGCCTGACCTTCGGCCAGATCGCGAGCTATGCCGGCCTGGCGGCGAGCGTCGGCGGGTCGCTGATGCAGGGCCAGGCGGAGGCCGACGCCGCCGCCATGAACGCCCGCCTGGCGAAGCGCCAGGCAGGGGTCGAGCGGGCGCTGTCCGCGGTCGAGGACCAGCGCACGCGCGAGCGGATGCGCGGCGCGATCGCGCAGCAGCGCGCCGAGCTCGCCGCGCGGGGCGTCTCGCTGGACAGCCCGACCGCGGTCCTCCTCGGGCAGACCGCCGCGAAGGAGCTGAGCTTTGCCAGCCAGTCGGTGCGCTCGGGCGCCGCCGCCCGCGACACCGAGCTGACCGCCGAAAGCCGCGCCTGGCGCGCGCGCGGGACGACGGCGCTGCTGACGGGCAAGCTCAGCGCCGCGACGTCGCTGCTGAGCAAGGCCCCGACCATCTGGCCCGGCCTCGCTGACCGGAGGGTGGCCGCGTGAGCGGCGGCGTCATCATCCCGCTCGCCGAGCTGGCCGGCGGCCGCGCGGCGCAGGTCCGCGTCGAGGCCCCGGGGACCGGCGACGCCGTGGCGCAGTTCGGCCAGCGTCTCGGCCAGATCGGCGAGGCGATGGAGACCGACCGGCTGGACCGGGAGATGGTCGTTGCCCGTTCGCGCATCCAGCGCGACCTGGGCCAGCTCGCCCTCGAGATGGAGGGGATCGGCGATCCCGACGCGCTGGACGCCGCCTGGGTCGAGCGGTCGGGCGCGCTGCGGGCGCAGTCGATGGCCGGGGTCGATCCGCGCAACCGCGCCCGGGTCGAGGCCAGCTATGACGAGCTGGCGAACGGCTACACGCTGCGCATCGGCGCGCGCGCGCTCGAGGGGCGCAACAGCGCCTGGCGCGCCGCGCTGGACGAGCAGACGAACGCCTATGTCGGCGCCGCCGCCGGGTCGGATCGCGGAAGCCGCGACGCCGGGCTGCAGGAGCTGACCGAGAGCGTCGCCGACGGGATCGCGTCGGGCAGGATCACCCCCGAGCAAGGCGGCGACATCCTGCGCCGCGCCGCCGCCGAGGGCGAGCAGGCGGCCGTCCTGCGGCATCTCGAGGCCGATCCGGCAGGCGTCGTCGCCGCGCTGGACCGGGGCGAGTACGAGGGGCTGGACCCGGTCTATGCCGAGAACGTGCGGATCAAGGCGGCGAACGACATCGCCGCCGCGTCTGTCGAGGCCGAGCGCCAGGCCAAGGTCGCGTCGGACGCGATCGGGGACGAGCTGGGCGAGATCCGCGACATCTTCGCCGCGGGGCGCATGCCGAGCGCCGGGCAGCTGGCGCTGCTTTCCGACGCGCGCGCGCAGGATCGTCCGGAATTCGCCGAGACGATGGCCGCCGGCGAGCTGATGCGCGACCGGGGCGCGATACTGTCCGCGCCGCCGGCGGAGATCGCGGCGATGATCCAGGAGGAGCGCGCCCAGCCTATCGTCCGCAAGTGGCAGAACGAGCGCCTGAAGGTGCTCGAGGGCGCCTTTGCGAAGGCGAACGAAGGCTGGGGCAAGGACCCGATCGCCATGGCGGCAAGCGTGGGGATGGCCGTTCCGGACCTGCCGGATTTCGACGCCGCCGCGCCGGGGGGCTTCGTCAGGGCGTTGCGCGACCGCGCGGCCTACGCGCGAAGCACGATCGAGGGCGAGGGCTATGCCCGCGTCGCGATCCCGCTCACCCTCGACGAGCAGGCGGTGCTGAAGGAAGCCGCCGGCCTCGAGCGCGATCCGGCGGAGCGGGTGGCGCTTGCCGGAACGCTGGGCGGCGTTCTCGGGCCGGACGCGGCCGCGGCGATCGCCGGCGACGAGGTCTTCGGCCATGTCTCCGGGCTGCTGGCCGATGGCGGATCCGCCGGCGTCGCGCGCGAGGTGTTCCGCGGCCAGCAGGCGATCGAGGCCGAGACGGTGGTGATGCCGTCGCGGGCCGATCGGCTCGGGCCGACCTTCGCCCAGGTCGGCAACCTGTTCGCCGACGTCGACGGCGGCGAGATGATGCAGGGCGCGGTCCAGAAGGCGGCCGACGCGCTCTATGCCGCCCGCGTGCGGCGGCAGCCCGCCGGGACCGACATCGACGAGGTGGTCTATCGGCAGGCCGTGCACGAGGTTCTCGGCGGCACGGGCGTCGTGGATCCCGACCCGAGGAAGAACAACAAGGACGTCAAGGGCGGCATCCAGACGGTGCGCGGCGAGCTGACCGCGCTGCCTGCCGGCGTGGGCGCGGCCGACGTCGAGGTCGCGCTCGGCAAGCTCGGCCGGCGGACGCTGGACAAGGGCGATCGGCGGGGCGTCGCCGCGGCCGCCCAGAACGTTTCCGACGACGCCTTTCTGGCCGGCCAGCTCGCAGCCATGTCGAGGGACGGCGCGGCGCCGGAGATCGCCGGCGTGCCGGTGACCGTCCGCGACCTCGCCCACATGACGCTGCGCGCCATCGGCGGCGGCGAGTACATGATGCTGTACCAGGGCGAGAAGCTCACCCTGCCTGATGGTCAGACCTGGCGCTTCACCATCCCCGGCCTCCTGCGGGAGGCCGCGCGATGACGTTCTGGCTGAAAGGCATGGAGGCGCTGGCCTCCGAGACGCCGGCGCTGACGACAAAGATCCCGACCTATGCCGAAACCGTGGCCGCCGGCTGGCGGGCGGATCGCCTCGAGCGCAACGTCTTCAACCAGCGCGCCCAGTACGAGACCGCGCTGATCGAGGAGATCGAGGCGGCCGCGGGCGTCGAGCCCCTGTCGCCGGCGGAGCGCATGCAGAGCGTGCGGCGCGGCGATCCGCTCGGCCAGCGCCGCCGCCGGGCCCTGGCCGCGCGGAAGGAGCAGGTCGCCAAGGATCCGATGATCGCGAGCGACCTGCCCTTCAGCGACGAGGCGTTCTGGCCCTATCTGCAACAGCTGATGCGCCGCGACTACGGGGACGCGGACGCCGTCCTGGGCAACGCCCCGGAAGGACGGATCGGCGCGCAGACGCTCGGCCGTCTTGGATCCGGCCTGATCGATCCCGTCACGCTGGCCACGGCGCCGCTCGGCGCGCCGGGCCGCGCGGCGATCCTGACCACGATGATGATCGAGGGCGGCGTGAACGCCGCCGCCGAGGCGATGATGATCCCCGAGCGGCAGGAGATGGCGGAATACCTCGACGCCGAGGATCCGAACCCGCTCCTTGACATAGCGACGGCCGGCGTCCTTGGCGCGGGGCTTGGCGGGCTCGTCGCCGGCGCGGCGCGCTATGCCGGGTATGTCCGGGCGCGCGGGCAGTCCTCGGCGGCCAGCCGTCCCCCGGCGCGAACCGAGGCCGAGCACGCAACGCGGATTTCCTCGGCCGTGAAGGACCTCGAGCAGGGGCGGCTGCCGGATCGGGGCGCGATGCCCGGCGTCACCTTCGACGCCGAGGCGGCGCTGGACCGCCTCGAGGCGGACATCGGCCGGCGGCTGAACGTGACCAGCGCGTTCCGCGACCCGGCCCGCAACGCCCGCGTCGGCGGCGCGAAGGGCAGCCAGCATATCCAGGGGACGGCCTTCGACATCGATGTTTCCGACCTGTCGATCGAGGAGCGTCGCGACCTGATCGTCCGCGCGAAGGCGGCGGGGTTCCGCGGCGTCGGCGTCTACGCCAACTCGCTCCATTTCGACGTCGGCGGCGAACGCGCCTGGGGCCCGTCCTACGGCCGCGACAGCGTGCCCGACTGGGCCGCAGACGTCGTCGGCGTGCCGTCGAAGGCGCATCCCTCCGTCGGCGCCGGGCGCTTCGTCGACACCACCACGACCAGCCGCGGCTACACCGCGCCGAACCAGGTGGCGACGGCGCAGGGCACGCGCGTTGACGTCGAGTGGCAGGTGGTCGACCTCGCCTCGCTGAAGCCGGCGACCGGCGACCTGCAGTGGCGCAACCGCGCGGAGACGCGGTCGGACGCGCAGATCCGCTCGATCGCCGCGGCGCTCGATCCGGCGCTGCTGATGCCCGGCCCCTATGCCGACCGGGGCGCGCCAATCGTCGGCTTTGACGATGTGGTGGAAAGCGGCAACGGCCGCGTCGGCGCGTTGCGCATCGCCTATGGCGAGGGAACCGACCGCGCCGCAGCGTATCGCCAGGCTGTGCTCGACTGGGCGGACCAGAATGGCGTCGAGGTTCCGGCGGGCATCGAGAACCCCGTCGTCGTCGGCCGCGCTCCCGACCGCCCCCATGCCGACCGCGTGAAGTTCGCGGTCGAGGCCAACGACGCCGGCGTCGCCGAGCTGTCGCCGGCCGAAGCCGCTCGCGTCGTCGCGCGCCAGCTGACCACGTCGCGGCTGGCGACGGCAGACCTTTCCCGCGGGGTCGGCCACGATGCGAACCGCGGGTTCGTACGCTCTCTTCTCTCGGCTCTGCCTCCGAGCCAGGTCAATCGCCTGGTCGGCCGCAAGGGCGCGCTGAACGCCGATGGCCGGCGTCTGGTGGAGAACGCGCTGTTCGCCCGCGCCTGGGACGCGCCGGACCTTGCGGCGCGCGCGATCGACAGCGAGGAGGCCGGCGAGTTTCGGGCGCTGCTTGGCGCGCTGCAGGCGGCCGCGCCTGACTGGGCCGCTCTGCGCGCCGACATCGAGGCCGCGCTGGTTGCGCCGGAATACGACATCGGCGGGGAGGTTCTCGACGCGATGAGGCTGATCGCCGAGGCGCGCGAGATCGGGGCGCGGTTCGGCAAGGAGGTCGGCGCCATGGTCGAAGATCTGCTGGGTGCGGTCGATCTTCTCGATGGGGCGATCAGCCCGCTGACCGCCGCGCTGGTGCGCAAGTTCCACCCGGAGGGGCGCGCCGTGCCCGCCGACGAGATCGCGGGTTTCCTGAAGACCTATGCAGGCAAGGCGCGCGAGCTCGGGCGGATCGGCGACATGGCCGGCGCGGTTCCGGTGGCGCGCATCCTGCGCGACCTCGACGCGCGGGTCTTCGGCGACCTGCCCGCCGACTTCGCGCGCGCTCCGGTGAAGAGCTTCGAGGGCTGGTCGCCCGTGCGCGGCGCGGATCTGCCCGAAGGGGCGTTTGCCGACGGCGCGTCAAGCCCCGAGGCCGAGGCGGCCGACCTGGTCGCGACCGAAGATCTGCGGGCCGAAATGGGGCCGTTCGGCCCGGTGTTCCGGGGCTATGAGGGCGATCCCGAAGGTGCGATCGCCCGGCTGAAGCGCGACCAGCGGGGCGAAGCGCTCGGCGTGCTGGAGCACCCGGAGGTTCCTGGCCGGATATCGCTCGTCTGGGGCGAGGCTGGTGACGGTAGCCGGGGAAGCGGACACGGCATCGCGAAGATCGCGCTTCGCCACGAGGAGATCCTCGACGACCTGCAGGGTCGCCTCGCCGCCGCGACCACCGTGGTCAGCCGGTCGCCGAACCGCATCCGCCTCGAGAACGATCGCGATTTCTTCGTCGTCAGGCTGACCGACCAGGATGGCGGCGCGAAGACCTGGCTGCTGACCGGGTACGAGAAGAGGCAGGACGCCGGACGTAGTACGGGGAGGTCCGGCGATCGCCCGGAGGCCTCTTCCGCCTCCGCCCTGCCTGACGCGGAAGATACGCTCTCCGACGCCGCCGATCAAGACGATGCGAGCCTGCGCGCCGCGCTCGAGGCGTTCGACGCCGAGGATGCGGCGCTGCTGCTGCCCGGGCCGGACGGCGAATTCCGCCGCGCCGGCGACCTCCTCGATGAGCTCGACGCCGACGACGAGCTCGTCGCCGTGCTCGACGCCTGCGGCATCGGAAAGAAGGCGACGCCATGAGCAACATCCACGACTGCCTGCAGCGGGCGATCGACGGCGGCGAGCTCGGCCGCGGCCACGGCCGCGCCGCGCAGGGCGAGTTCGCCCAGCTGGTCGCCCGATACGAGACGATCATGGGCCGCCACCAGGCGCAGGCGATGGCGGCGGCCGACCTGAAGGAGGCGACCCGCCGCGCGGCGCGATCGCGCCGACATGCCGTCGTGAACCAGCTGCAGGCGGCGCGGCGGATCCAGCACACGATCATGACGGCCGACGATCCGGCCGTCGCGCTGAAGGGCCTGATCGAGCGCCAGACCGGATCGGGCGCGGCCGGCGAGGCGGTGCGTTCGCTCGCCGAGGCCTATGTCGACCATGCGAACGCGATGATCCGCGAGGTTCTCTCGAGGCACCATCTCGACCTGCTCAGCCGCGTCACCGACCAGGCCGGGTTCCGCAACGTGATCCTCGAGGCGTTCGGTCGCTCGACCGGCGACGCGGCGGCGAAGGAGCTTGCCGGGGCGCTGGCGCGGGCGCAGGAGTTCCTGCGCCAGGCCTTCAACGCCCATGGCGGCGACATCGGCAAGCTCGACTTCTACGGCCTTCCGCAGACCCATGACGCTGCGCGCCTGCGCAAGTCTGGCTTCGAAGCGTGGCGGTCGCGGATCGAGGGTCAGCTCGACTGGTCGCGCATGACGGACCACAAGACCGGCCGCCCCTTCGCCGCCGAGGGGGCGGTCCCGCCGCGGGAAGCGACGGAGGCCTTCCTGCGGCAGGTCTATGACGGCGTCGTCACGCGCGGCTGGAACGCGCGGGAACCGGGCATGACCGCCGGCGGCAAGGCGCTCTACAACCAGCGCGCCGAGCACCGGGCGCTGCACTTCACGCCGGAGGGCTGGCTAGACTACGCGCACGAGTTCGGCGGCGCCGATCCTTTCTCGGCGATGATCAACGGCCTCTCCGGCCTCGCCCATGACGTGGCCGAGATGCGCGTGCTGGGGCCGAACCCGCGCGCCGGGCTGGAGTTCGCCCACCAGGTCGCCTCGAAGCGCGCCGCCATGCTGGCCAAGGCCGGCGACCCGCGCGCCGTCGACATGGAGAATGCTGTCCATTCTGCCGCCGCGCGCGCGAAGGCGATGCTGGCCGAACAGGACGGATCGGCCAGCGTGCCGGTGAATGCGTTCTGGGCCAGCTTCCTCTCCGGGACGCGCGCCGTCATCGTGTCGTCCAGCCTCGGCTCGGCGGTGCTGTCCTCGGTCACCGACGCGGCGACGATCCGCATCGCGGCGCGCGCGATCGGCGGCAACCCGGCTAACACTCTGTCGCGCGTCACGCGCCTGGTCGCCAGCCACGCGACCCGCGACGAGGCGGCGCGCATGGGCTATGTCGCCGGCTCGCTCGCCGACGCCGGCGCGGCGACCAGCCGGTTCCTAGGCTCGAGCATGGCGAGCGGCCTGCCGCAGAAGCTGTCGAGCTTCGTCATGCGCGTGCAGGGGCTGTCCTTCCTGACCGACATGAACCGCACGGCGTTCAAGATGGAGTTCTCGGGCCTGCTGGCCGAGAACGCCGGGCGGTCCTTCGACGACATGAGCCCGCAGCTGCGCCGCGTGCTGGCCGAACGGGGCATCACGGCCAAGGACTGGGACGCGCTGCGCGCGCCCGAGGCGATGTTCCGCGCCGCGTCCGGCGAGACCTTCATCACCCCGTTCCACTGGCTGGAGACCCAGACGGCCCTGCCGCGCGCCGAGGCCGAGGGCCTGGCGATGCGCCTGTCGATGACCATCAACGAGATGATGGAGCTGGCCGTGCCCTCGGTCTCGCTCGAGGGCCGCGCGATCTTCCTGCGTGGGACGTCGCCCGGCACCGTCGGTGGCGAGCTGCTGCGCTCGTCGCTGATGTTCAAGAGCTTCGCGCTCAGCTTCACCCTGAACCAGTACCGCCGGATCGCGGCCATCCCGGGCCCGATGAACAAGGCGCTGGCCTTCGCCAACCTGGCCGCGCCGCTGCTGATCCTGGGCGCGCTGGCGGTGCAGCTGAAGGAGGTCGCGAAGGGCCGCGATCCCCGCGACATGACCGAGGGCAAGTTCTGGATGGCCGCGCTTTTCCAGTCCGGCGGCCTCGGCATCTTCGGGGACTTCTTCGCCTCGGAGACAAGCCGCGCCGGCGGCGGCCTGTTCGAGACGCTGGGCGGCCCGGTCGTCGGCCTGGGGTCTGACATCATCAGCCCGTTCGCGCGCGGCGCGGCCGCGCTCGCGGGCGGCGAGAGCTTCAACTTCGGCCGCGAGGCGGCGAACTTCCTGCGCTACAACACCCCCGTCGGGTCGAGCCTCTGGTACACGCGCCTCGGCTTCGACCGGCTCGTCGCCGACCAGGTGCAGGCTTTCCTCGACCCCGAGGCCGAGCTGGCCTGGAGCCGCCAGGAAAAGCAGCGCGAGCGCGATTTCGGCAATCGCACCTTTGTCGGGCGCGGCGCGACGGATCTCCGCGCGCCCGACCTCGCCTCGGCGATGGGGGGGGCGCGATGAACGCACCGCAGATCACGTGGTCCTGGCAGATCAGCCTCGGGAACATCACGACGTTCGCCGGGATGGTCGCGGTGGCGTCGCTCGCCTGGGGCGACGTGCGCCATTCCGACGCGCTGCAGACCCGCGAGATCGAGGAGCTGAAGGCCGACGCCACGCGCACGCTGGCGCGGCTGGCGGCGTCGGACGTGGCCGACGCCCGGTCCGACGCCCGGATGGTGCGGATCGAGGAGCTGATGACCGAGGTGCGCGAGGTGCTGCGCGACCTGAACAGGAGAGAACAGCCGTGACGACCGAGGTCCTGACCCCCGCGCCGCCCTATGTCATCGCCGGCCAGGGGCCCTACGCGATCCCGCATCCCTACCAGGCGTCGAGCATGCTGTCGCTGAGCGTCGTCGCGGCCGGCGTCGTCACGACGCTGACGCCGGGGACGGACTACACCGTCAGCCCGGCCGTGGCGCTGACAGGCGGCGGGGCGGTCACCCTGTCCGCCGCCTGCGCCGCGGCGCGGGCGGGCGGCACGCTGACGATCGTGCGCAACACCGTGCCCGAGCAGGGATGGCAGGGCGTCAACGGCCCGCGGGAGAAGGGCCTGGAGCGCCAGCTCGACCGCCTGACCCAGGCGCTGCAGGACATGCGCGCCCTGGCCGGCCGCGCCCTGGTCCTGCCGGTCGGATCGGCGTTCTCGCCGCTGGTCGTGCCGCCCGGGCCCGGCCGGGCGCTGATCGCCAGCCCCGACGGCCAGCGGTTCGTGGCCGGCCCGACCGCGGGCGAGATCGCGCAGGCCCAGTTCTGGGCCGAGCAGGCGGCGGCGATCGCCGCGGACGTCGGCATGCTGATCCGGTCGATCCCCGTGTCGACGGTGACGACGGCGACCGGCTACGAGATCGCCCCCGGCGTCAGCCATGCCTCGCGGGGCCAGACGATCGTCCTGACCGCCACGGAGCGGGTGACGATCGGCGCGGGCGCGATCGTCGACGAGATCAACGTCGTCGTGCGCGCCGATTGCCCCGCCTGGGGCAACGCCGCGGTGATCGCCGTCGGCGCCGGCGCGCGGGTCGGCCGGATCAAGCTGCATGTCGAGGCGGCCGAGCTGTGCGAGCGGGGCGTCTCGCTCGGCGCGGGCTGCATCGTCGGCGAGATCCTGTGCACGTCGGTCGGCCAGCAGCGCGGCAACGACAGCATCGACGCCGCGATCATCATCGCCGGCGACGACGTGACCATCGGCCAGGTCGTCACGCGCGGCTGGGACGTGGTGATGCGCGGCGACGGCCGGGCGCGGTTCGCCTGCGGGCCCGTCGTGGGCTCGCTGTACCGCGTGGGCGTGAACCTGTCGCGCATGACCGCCGTGCACGTCGACGCGGTGCACATGAGCGAGCGCAGCCCGAACGCCACGCCGACGCCCGGCAACAACGGCCTCGGGCTCGGCGATTGCGAGGACGTGACGATCCCGAGCGTGTTCGTGGGCGAGGCGGCCGAGCACGGCATCTACATCGCCGGCGGCACCTCCGGTTGCAGCCGGCGGATCAGCCTCGGCGAGGTCCTGGTCTCGCATCCCGGCCAGTGCGGCCTGAAGATCAAGGCCAACGAAAACGCCCACGAGAACATCTCGATCGGCAACCTGACCGTCGTCCAGGCGGCCTGGGGCAGCTCGCCCGGCACCAACGAGGACGTGCTGCGCGTCGAGCGGGTCCGCGGGTTCCGCTGCGGGTCGGTGGTCGGCCGCGGCGAATACGAGAGCGACGACGTGCAGTCCCGGTGCGGTTTCGTGGGGGTCTATCTCAACGGGGTCAGCAACGCGTTCATCGGCAGCGTCGAGATCAATAACTCGAGCTCGCACGCGATCCACATGGAAGACGTTTTTGGCCCGCTGAGCCGGATCAAGATCGGGTCGTTCAGCGCGAACAGGGTCAGCGGCGACGCGATCCGGATCGACAGCCCGACGGAGAACCTGCGCAACATCTGGATCGGCCCCGGCTTCGTCGACGGCGTCACCGGCTATGGCGTGCGGATCATTCCCAACAGCTCCAGCGCCGGCGTCACCGCGCCGATCGTCTTCGACACCACCTTCAGCGCCGTCGCCGGCACCGTGTTCCTGAGCGGGACCAGCTCGCCCAACGTTCGCGACCGGACGAGCGTCGTATGAACCGCGGCGCGCTTTTCACTTCGCTGCGCGGTTCCATCTTCCGCGCCGGCCTGAAGCAGAGCCAGGTCGATGCGATCGAGGCGATCCTGGCCGAGGCCGCGGGCGCGCCCTTGCGCGAGGTCGCCTACATGCTGGCGACCGCCCGCTGGGAGCCGGGCGAGGACATGAAGCCTCGCGAGGAGGCCCTGTTCTATTCGTCGGCGGCGCGCATCCGCGCCGTCTGGCCGAGCCGGTTCCCGACCGACGCCGCCGCGGCGCCCTATGCCCGCAACCCGCGGGGCCTCGCCAACCGTGTCTACAATGGCCGCATGGGCAACCGGCCCGACAGCGACGACGGCTGGACCTATCGCGGCCGTGGCCTGGCGCAGATCACCGGGCGCGACAACTACGGCCGGGCCGGCCGAGAGCTGTCCCTGCCGCTCCTCGAGCAGCCCGACCTCGCCCTGCAGCTGCCCGTCGCCGCGCGCATCCTGGTGCAGGGCATGCGGGGCGGCTGGTTCACCGGCGTCAGCTCGGCCGAGGCGGCGCGGACGCCCGGCTACGAGGATGACCGGCGGATCATCAACGGAAGCGACAAGGCCGCGGTGATCGCCGCGATCGCCGTGCAGTTCGAGGACGCGCTGCGCGCCGCTGGCTGGGGGGCTGGAGTCGCACCTGCTCCCGCAGCCTCCCCCACACTGCCCCCGGCGGAGACGGCCGCGCTGGCCGCGCTGGCGGGCTGGATGGCCGACAGCCCGACCGAGGCGGACATGGCCGCCTGGCGGCGGGTCGCCGACTGGATCGAGAGGAGGCCGGCATGACGGACTGGAAGGCGCTCGGGCGCACGCTGGCGGGGATCGGCCTGCCGATCCTCGGCGCGCAGCTGGGCGGCCCGGCGGGCGCGGCGATCGGCCGCAAGGTGGCGGCCGCCGCCGGCGTCGCCGACGATCCCGCGGTGCTCGCCCAGGCCGTCGCCGCGGGCGACCCCGAGCTGATGCTGCGGCTGGTCGAGCTCGAGGCGGCCGAGCGCGAACGTGACCGCGCCGCCGCGCTCGAGGCGCAGCGCATCGCGGCCGAGGACCTGCGCCAGGCGCGCGAGGCGCATCGCGGGCACTGGATGCCGGCCGTGCTGACGCTGGCGCTGGCCGCCACGGTGGCCGCGCTGCTGGCCGGGCTGTTCCTGGTCGAGATCCCGGCCGCGAACCAGCGCGCCGCGGACATCGTGCTGGGGGCGCTGCTGGGCGCGTTCACGACCGGGGTCGCCTACTGGCTGGGGTCGTCGCGCGGGTCGGCCGAGAAGTCGAGCGAAATCGCCACGCTGAAAGGGGGGCGCTGATGGCCACCGAAAAATTCGTGATCGCCGCGGCGCATGTCGGCGTCTGGCGCGAGATGGTCGAGGGGCCGGACGTCTACCTGGTCAGCGGCAACGACAACTGGACCTATTGCTACGGGGCGACGGCGCCGACCGATCCGGAGATCGACGGGCATGCCTGCCGCGCCACCGAGGCCGTGCGGGCCGCGCCGCTCGAGGGCGAACGGTTCTGGGTGCGCGCCCTGCGGCCGATGCGGTTTTCGCTGACGCCCGAGGCCTGAGCGCATGTTCCTGCCGGCCAGCTCCTTCCGCCGCGCCCCGCCCTCCGGGCGGTGGGAGGCGCTGTTTCGCGGCCCTGTCGGCGGCGGCCAGGTCCTCGGGCCGCGCCGGCCGGGGCCGGTCTCCGACCTGACGGCCGCGGCGAGCGAGGCGGGCGTCGTGACGCTGACGTTCTCGCCGCCCCTGGATGCCGGCGACGGGCCCGTCCGCGACGACGGGCTGGGCGTCATCACCGGGCATCAGGTCAGCATCGCGTTCGGATCCTGGGCCAGCGTCGGCGCGGCCGGCGGGACGTTCTCGTTCCCCGGCCTGATCGGCGACGTCATTCGCGTCCGCGCTCTCGGCTATGCCGGCCGGACCGGCCAGGTCAGCACGCTGCAGGCGGACGCCTGGTCGCCGCCGGCGGCGGCTGGCCCGGGCGCGCCGGCCTGGTTCGTCCTGCCTGGCGCGGCGTCCGGCGAGATCGAGGTGACGATCCTGGCCGCGCCCGGCTCGGCCGGCGACGGGCCCAGCTGGGGCGACGGCCTCGGCGCGATCACCGGCTACCAGATCAGCGTCGCCGGCGGCGCATGGGCCGACTACGGCCCGACGCTGCCGCGGGTGGTCGTGTCCGGCGGGCACGCCCCGGGCGCGCTCGTGGCGGTCAGCGTCCGGGCGCTCGGCCATGAGGGCCGGCCCGGGTCCGCGGCGCTCGGCTCGGCCGTCGCGGCGACGGTCGCGCCCGCGGAGCCGATCACGGACGCGGTCAGCGGCGAGCCGATCACCGACGCGGTCAGCGGGGAGATCATCACCGACGGCTACGGCGCGGTGGCTCCGCCGACCATGCTGCGCGCCGCCAGCGTCGGCGCCGATTGGGTCATCGCGTCTGGTCACAGCCTGACCGACGCCTGGGCTTTCAACGGAGCGGGGTTCGGCGGGTGCTGGCTGGCGATCCGCAACAGCCTGTTCGCCGGCGCAGGCGGCAATCGCAAGCACACCGTCGCGGGGTCGGCGCTCGTCTGGCGCTGGAACAACCGGCAGGAGCCCGGCGATCCCGACATCGTGGCCGACAGCCGCACGGACATCGAAGACTTTGACCTTCTGGTCATTACCGAGGCCGGGCCGCCGCGTCGCCCGGACGTGCCGACCGACAGGCCCGACTTTGCCGTCAGCCTGAACATGCTGTTCAATTTCGCGGAGAACGCCCACCTCAACGGTCGAGCCGGCGGCGCGGAGACAATCCTCCACACGATCAACACCTACACGACCGGCGTCGAGAGCTGGGGCATGGACGCCCCAGAGGCCTTGGTCGAGTACGAGCGCGTCTTTCACTTCATGGCCGACCACGCGGCCGCCCGGATGCGCCGCGAACACGGCCTGCCGGCCGACTATCGCATCTGGGTGCTGCCGTTCCACCGCCTCTGGATGCGCGTCTGGGCGGACCTCGGGACGTCGAGCATCCCGACCATCTCGGTGATCGAGGATCTCTATCTCGCCCCGCCGGACACGATCCACCCGAACGAGACCGCCACTTACGGCCTCGCCTGCCTTGCCGCTGCGATGATCTACCAGGTCAACCCGGCCGAGACGCCGGGTTTCTACGTGCCCGCCGGCTACAACGCGGCGCTGCGCGACTACTGGTGGAGCGTCGCCTGGGAGATCGCCACGACCTACCAGCGCGCGGGCATGGGCGGGTCGATCGTCGGCGAGCCGGGCTACGTTCACGGCGTCGACCTCGACCCGACCGCCACGCCGGTCAGCGTCGCGACCGCGCCGGGCATCAGCCCCTCGAGCGGCGACGTCGGCACGGTCTACACCCTGACGCTCGCGACCTGGGCGGGCACGGCGCCGATCACGAGCGGCTGGTCTCTGACGCTCGATGGCGTGGACGTCACGGACGACGTCGTCGCCACCGGCGGCGTCCTGACCTGGACGGCCCCGGCGACCGGCGCGCTGGTGCTGACCTGCACGGCCGACAACAACGCCCACGACGAGGCCGAGGCGCAGGCGTCGGTCTATGTCGGCTCGGCGCTGCCCGAGGACGCGCTCGCGGTCGTGACCGCCGAGGGATCGACCGGCGTCACCTGGTCGCCGGCCCTGCCGGCCGCCAGCGGCGGCTACAGGACCCTGACGGCCGAGCATACCCAGGGCACGCTGACCGACCCTGCCGTCTACATGATCGCCGTCTATCGCGTGCCCGCGGCCCCGGGAACCGGCGTCACCGACCCGCTGCTGGCGCTGCACGAGGTGGCCGGCGGGATGTGGTGGGCCGGCGACACGGCGATGCTCACGGTCAACGGCTGGACGCAGAGCCAGGGCATGGGCGCGGCGGCTGGCGGCGACGACTATGCCGGCTGGGGCATCGGCAGCATGACCACCGACTGGCGCGTGCTCGAGCTCACCGTCGCCGGCGACACCGTGACGGGCCGCCGCGACGGCGTCGCCACTGAACCGGCGAGCGTGACGACGCCGCGGGCCCTCGATCCGCTCGGCTACGTCTCGCTCTGGACCAACGCCACGCACATGCCGGCGTCGCATCTCGCCGCGCTACTGGTCATGGGCCGCATCCCCGACGCCGGGGAACTCACAGCCATCCGCGCCTGGGCCGCGGGCATCCAGGGAGACCTCTGATGGTCGCATTCCAGTCTCGCGTGCAGGCCGGCAACATCGCCGCCAACATCGCCGGTGATTTCGGGGAGCTGCCGGCTCTGCCGGTCGCCGCCGCGACGATCTACCAGCTCCTGTCCGGGCAGGCCGCAAACCAGCGCGGCCAGGGCGAGGCGCTGGAGCGCTGGCTGCGCGAGCAGCGGGCCGGCGTCGTCGCCGGCGGGATCGCCGCGTTCGACTGGCCCGGGCCCGCCGAGGGCGCGGGAAACCGCTCGCGGCGCATCCGGTTCGACGCCACCGCCGACGTCGCCGCGGCCGTGGCGCGCATCACGGACAGCAACCTCCTGGCCCGCGGCGGCGTGCACGAGCTCGAGCTCGAGGTCCGCTCGGTCGGCGAGCCGTCGCTGGTCCTGTCCCGTGCGGCCGCGGACCCCGCGCGCCTGCCTCTGCGCTACCGCGCCGGCTCGGCCGACCTGACGCTGCCCTACGGCCAGGTCGGCCTGCTGCGCATCGACGCGCGGGCCGACTTCGGGCTGGTCGAGGCCATCGACGCCGGCCGCATGGGCCAGGTTCCGGTCAGCGTCCTCGCCTCGAGCGCGGCTTCCGGCGGTCAGGCGGGCGGGTTCAGCCCGGTCATGGCGACGACCGACCGCGGCATGGTCGTCTGGTTCAGGACCGATGGGACGTCGATCGGCGCCGCGCCGGCAGGCAAGGGCTACAACGGCTACGCCAACGTCCCCGGGACTGGCTGCGCCATGCGGGCTGCCCGGATCGAGACCCATGTCGCCGGGGCCTTCGGAGGAACGGGAGCCGCCACCAACGCCACGCGGACGCTGCCGGTCGCCTATCGCGGCGGCACGATCGGCGCGCTCTACGCCTCCGCCAGCCAGGTCGGTTCCGACGGCTCGCTCACGTTCCCGCAATGGACCGGTCTGCCGGCCGGCGCGCAGGTGTTCGGCGCCACGGCCCGCGCTCTCGCCACGCGCGCGATCCCCGCCGGGGCGACCGGCATCAACGGGGCCGACGCCGCAAGCGGCTGGTCGTTCGCCAGCTGGCGCGCGCCGCAGGGCGTCACCGACTGGACGCCCGCGCCGATCGCGCAGACCTCCGCGGCGTGGATCTCGTTCTCCTGGGTCGAGGTGCCGGGCTGATGGCTGTCGAGATCCTGGTCGTCGACGGCCGCTACGAGCCGATCGTGGGCGTCGGCGGCACGCCCGCCGGCGTCGTCTGCGCCGACGACGACGCGCCGGCGGGCGTGCCCGCGATCGTCGCCGGCGCGGCCGTCGGCGGCGCACTGCCCGTCACGATCACCGTGCCGGCCTGGGCGACCCATGCCGAGCTGCGCGAGATCGACAGCGGGCGGACGATCACCGTCGACTGCCAGCCGGGCGGATCGGCCACGGTCGCGCTGCGCACCGCGGATTTCGGCGCGCCGGCGGTCGATCAGATCCGCCTGATGGCCCGCGCCGTCAGCGCGTCGCAGCGCGGGCTCTGGACCCGCCGCCACCTGCTCTGGGGCGACCCGTCCTCGACGCCGCCGCCGCCCGCCGCGATCCAGTACACCGGCGCGCTCAGGGTCACGTCGACCTGGATCACGGGCGCCGCGGTGACGATCGACGAGACGCCGCTGCCGACCGCGCCGGCCGGCGTGACGGCCGTGTTGACGTTCGAGGTCTATTCCGCCGCCGCGGGCGGCTCCCTGCTGCGGACCGATGCGACCTGGCCGACCGTGACCGGTGCGGTCGATGAGCATGTGCATCCGACCTGGCGGGCCACCGCGCCGGGCATGCCCGAGCTCGTGATCCGCACCCCGGTGCGCTACCGCGTGACCGCCGCGCCGGTCACGGCGATGCAGACCTATTGGACGCCCGAGGCCGACGAGTTCGAGCGGGCCATGGCCGCGCCTCTGGCGGCCTACCAGGTCAACGGCGGGAACACCGACAACGAGGGCGTGGGCTATGCCGATCAGTTCGCCCACTGCCCGCCGGTGCTGCTGGCTTGCGAGGCCTATGCCGGGCAGACGCGGCGCATCGGCAGCAAGACCGGCGGCGAGCGGCTGCTCGAGCACGTCCGGAACTGGTTGACCGGCAACCGCGCCCCGGGCGGGCGCTCGGGCTACAACGCGCAGCACGAGGCGAACGCCTGCGGCGCGATCGCCGTCCTGCGCGCGACGCCGTCGCTCTGGGGCGCGCTGACGGTGGCCGAGCGGACGCGCTGCGATCTGGTGATGAAAGGCCTGGCGCTCGGGTCGTGCTGGATCGTCTCGGCTGTCAATCCCTATGTGACCGGGGCGCTGTCAGGGCGCGAGCGCACCGTGAGGGGTTTCAAGGGTCAGAGCGGGTCGGTCCCGAATTACTCGGCGCCGCCGCGGCTGATCCCCTTCGTCGTCGACGGCTTCCTGCGGATGCAGGGGACGTCGCTCCAGGTGTTTCTGACGACGTTCGACCGGGCGGCGTTCGCGGCGGAGGTGCTGGCGGCGGGCAACCTCGGGCACCTCTACAAATCGTATGCCCAGGACTGGACCGTCGCCCAGCTCCAGGCCGAGTACGGCGCGGGCGTGATGTTGAACTTCGCGCCGGGGCCGTCGGAGGCGCAGCTGATGGCGGCGCTGCGCGACGGCCATCCCGGCGGGATCTACCGGGCGATCGGCGAGGGCGGGCCCTACACGCTGGCGCAGGGCCATCAGGCTTTCGTGGCCGAGGTGACGCGGATGTTCAGCCGGACCATCGCGCCCGGGCCGTCGACCTATGCCGGGTCGCCGCTGCCCGGCCGCGAAACCGGGCCGGCGCCATGGGACAGCGTCGGCTACGGGCTCAAGGTTTCGAGCCCGCTCAGCGGCATCGACGAGACGCAGCTGCGCGCCGTCCTCGGCTCACGGCTGCCGGACGGGACCACGGACAAGAGCGCCTGGGCCGGGCTGCCGAACGGCGGCCAGGTCGGCATGCTGGCCGAGCTCAACGACGCCGATGGCGGCGGCGGCGGCAACCCGGCGCTCCGCAGCGAGGCCGTCTATGCATTTCACGGCTGGGCGGCCGAGGGCGCGCTGGTGGCGGCGGCCTGCATCACGGGGGTCGTCGATACCGCCGCGGCCGATTGGCAGGCGATCGCCGGCCGGATCGAGCGCGGCGTGACCGACTTCCTCTACCGCACCCGCCACGGGCATCGTGGCTACTCGAAGGGCGCGCAGGACCATCCGAACCGCGATTGGACCCTGACCTGGGCCGACAACGCGGGCGCGTATTTCGCGACCGCCCGCGGCGTCTGGCGGATGGCGCTGCGGCAGAGCGGCGTTACAATGACGGCGCGAGAGACCGGATAGTAGCGCCATGAAATCTATGAGAAGTGCCCTTACTCTTAATCAGTAGGTCCGGGGTTCGAA
>Ga0302245_1000861_pt1 | contig 22840 bp, 20 predicted proteins | sample AAG_UR_Thr_MG_FD_193512 | JGI IMG/M metagenome (GOLD analysis project Ga0302245, IMG submission 193512) | Enriched activated sludge microbial communities from anaerobic digester in WTTP, New Holstein, Wisconsin, United States - AAG_UR_Thr | ecosystem: Engineered > Bioreactor > Anaerobic >... | reverse complement strand
GGGAGGGACTCGAACCCTCACGAGGAGTGATCCCCAACGGATTTTAAGTCCGTTGCGTCTGCCATTCCGCCACCCCGGCTATGAATGGGCGTCATATATTATAATTGAGAAATTCTCTGTTTGCAAGGCAGATGCTTGTTCCGCCAACGTATATATTGCCGCTGGAAAGAAGGCCTTTTTGCGTGAATTCGGGGCCTATATACCCGTTTTCACTTCACCTTGCCGGTTTCCGGGATAATTTCCTGGAGTGTCTGGCCCGGCATTAAAATATCCAACTGTGCCTTGCCGTGCCATTCAATATCGGGCTCCAGGCCAAGAAGGGAGACCGAGGTTGCCGCTGTATCGCATATGCTTACCGGCTTCTCGATCTGACCCTGCCGGATGATGCCCGGGCCATAGCAAATCCATGGAACTGTCATGTCCCGGACATCTTTGCTTCCATGGGATTTGGCATGTCCGCCGTGGTCGGCAGTGATAATCCAGACAGTAACCGCTGAAGCGCCGCTTTTGCCGACGTATTCACGCAGTAAGCCGATATTTTTGTCGCATTTTTCCAGTTCCATCCGCTGTTCCTGCGAACCCCAGCCGTACCTGTGTCCTGCCTCATCCGGACTGCTGAAGTGTATGAAAAGCAGGTTGGGCTTATTCTGAAGAAAGTATTCACCCACAGATTTTATATCATCTAATTTTATGAATTTGTCTACAGTTCCCGGTTTTGAGATGTGCTCGAGCTTCTGTTTGCCAACGAACATGGAGGTGCTCCTGCCTGCGCGCTTTGCTATTTCAAAGCATGTTGTTGAAAGGACGTACCCGCCTTCTGCTTTCCAGCTGTTCCATGTGATTCCATGCTTTTCCGGCAGACTGCCGCTAAGCATTGAAGAGTGTGCCGGCAAGGTGGAGCTGGGCGAGATGCTCTGTGCCCACCACGTGTATGCTCCTTTATCTGACATTTCACGGGTGTTGGGCATGTTGCTTGCAAGGATAACGTCGGGACGCGCGCCGTCAAGGCTAATCATTATAACGTGTTCGGCCGGAGCCGACAAGAGCGCTGATGAGACGAGGCTGCAAAAAAGGAAGGATAATAGCGCCAGTACTCTTAAGAATGAGGGCTTCCCTGCAGGAATTCTTTCTTTCATCTTCTTTTTTTCTCCTGTGTCAGGGACCGTATGCGTTTCAGGCATCTGATTCCTGGCGGTTTAAATAAATGTTACTTCCGTTCCGGAAATTACTTCTTTGAATGTCTTTTGCCGACGGGGGCCATGTATATGACGAATTCTTCTTTGCCGTCGACTCCGGCCAGCCTGTCAGCTTTTCCCTGGTCGTATGCCGCTATTGCGCATGTGGCCGCGCCGACTGCGCCGCATGAGAGGTAAAGGTTCTGGCATACGTGTCCTGCATCCAGCGCAATTACCTTGTGAGACGCCTCTCCATAACGCCATTCCATCCTTTCAGGGATTGTCGTCCAGATGAATGTCACGGCGCTTTCAGATGCGAATCTCTGTCCCATGGCGGCTTCCGACATCTCACTTTCAAGACATGGAACTTCACGTACCAGGATCAGGTTATGTTCCAGGGGGAGGTACCTGTAGATGCCTTTTTCAAGGGTTTCCACCCGGAATACCGCAAGATAAGTTTCGAGGGCGTGGCGGCATCCTGCCGAAGGAACGGTTCTGAAAGCGTGTCCGTTTATAACCGTCCGGACTCCCTGTGTCGCCCACAGGAGGAAAGAGAGCTCATTTAATGAAAGACTCGAGGGGGCGAAGTTCCTGACTGATTTCCTACGCAGGATCGCATCGTAAAGGGACATGTTCTTCATTTTATCCCAATCTTCCTGTCCTGGCAGGACAATCTTCTTATCGCCGGGACCGCATTCCTTTTCAATCGGGGGAACGGGTATCCCTCTCTTCTGGGCTGTCATCGTGAAGTCTATTGTTTGTCTGATTGTATCTTTGAGAAAATCCCTGTATTTTTCCATGTTCATATGTTTATCCTGATCCGTGGGGCGCTCTGTTAAGCCGGTTGTGGCAATGTCCGTTAACGCTTCTGGAATCTTATGATATCCGGGTCCAGGATCTCTCCGTCTTTGATTATCGTGGCCCTTTTCAGGACTTCGTTCTCTTTTTCTTCCACCATGTCGTCGATGTAATGGCTCAACACCGAACTTATGGATTCGGATGCTGTCTTCCACAACAGGGAAGGGGTGTGATCAACGGCGTAATGCAATACCCCGTCAACAAGGTATACAGGATCCTGTACGGTGGTCGGCCGGGTTGTTTCTATCTCCATTGAATGGTTGCAGCTTACGTCAACTATGACCGCTCCTTTTTTCATCCGGCACAGGTCTTTTCTGTATATTATCCTTTCCTTGTTGAAAACGTTCCAGAAAACGGCGTTGACTATCATGTCATAGAGTCCTATCTCATTGTCAAGCCGGTGTATAGTGTCTATGTCGTAAACGGTTACGGCAGCCCCCAGCTTCTCAAGGATGCTTATTGCGCCCCGGGCTGCGTTTCCATTGCCCAGAACCGCAACCTTGCATTCGTAAAGAGGCCTGCCAACGTAAATTGAAGAGTTGAGAACCGCGGCTTCTCCCGCCAGCTGGTTGTTGCGCCAGAAAAGATGTTTCCCGTCCCTGAACATTGATTCCCACGCGATGGCTGTCATTTTCCTTTCCAGGAGAAAATTCGTGATCTCTCTTCCCTGTACTGCATGTATCCAGCCGAAAAGTGTCTGGCCGCCCGGGAAAAGCTTTTCCTCGTCCTTTTCCGGCACCTTCGGATTGCACACGACATCCTTGGCAAAAGCTTCTTTCTTTGATACGATCCTTGCGCCCACCACGGTGTAATCCCTGTCGCTGTAGTGAAGTATGTTACCGTATCCCTCTTCGAAGAAAAGCATGCCGGGATTATTTATCCGCGTGATGTCAGGCGGAATCAATGCCCGCCTTCTTTCGTTTTCCTTTCCGCTGATAACGAAACCTATTGTCTTCATCCTTTACTTCATTTCCCAGGGGCCATGGGCATGAATCCGTTTGTTCCCATCTTATTGAAACCCGACGGTATCTCAAAGAGTTTGGGATTCTGTTTCCCTGGCTTGATGTTCTTCATTTCCATTGACCAGTTTCCCTTTACGTCGGAGGTTTTAACGGGCAAACCGTTACTTACCGCAAGCCACTGATAAATCTGCTCGGTTTTATTTCCTGACTTGACCGTAATCAGGTACTTGTCGGCTTTAATTCCGTTTATTGTCTCCTGTCCTACCAGTTTTCTTTCTGTTTCATCCGGAAATTTCTCTGATACCACCATGTTTCTGTTGAGCGGATGTTCCATGTACATCTTCTGGTCGGGCATTATCATCCAGGCAACCTTCTTGTCCATCCTGCTTATCACTATCATGCCTTCCATTTCCATCCGTGTGTTTAAACCGCTGATATACATTTTGCCTTTCATTGTATTCTGTTTGTCCTTGAATAAGACGTCTGATGAGAAATCGAATGCCTGCAAAAGTGAGAAAAAGGATATTGCAAACATGAATCCCAAAAACACTGATATTCTTTTCATCTTTTCATCTCCTTTACCTTGTGGGTGCTGTCCAAAACGACTATTCTTTTTATAGAGGCTTCGTTTTCTTTTTGCCATCCTGAGATGTTTCTGTCCAGGGGCTCGTCATCCTTCTTTTATCTGCCCTGACATGTCTCTAAGGATTTATACTTTTCTTTATGCGAGCCTGAGATTATTCTTGCAGACTCGAATGTGGGCCACGGGTTCAAATAGCAGGTCAAAGCTCACCGTTGAAATCAATCAGGAATCAACGAAACATTATGGGCTGTGAAAAAATCATGTCCACTATTGGTACGGGAGCTTCTTTTCCCTTGTCGAAATCGACGGTTCCTGCATATCCGCCGCCCAGGATATTGTGAAGCCTGCTAATCTCCAGCACGTTCATCTTCGCCAGGTCTTCCGCCGTAAGGGGTTTTCCCTTCAGGTGTGTCGGAGGATACGCGAAGGCTTCTACCCTTACGTATTTTTCAATTATTCTGCCGGCCTGGTTTTTTGAAAGCCTGAATTCAGCGTCAGGTTTATTTTCAATGAGGGAGATTCCCCTGTCGGTGATAAAACGTACCTGTATATTGGAGCGCTTTGTCTTATCGGCGCCGGCTACGGAGACTTTCACCGCCTCGGGGTTGCCGTCTTTATCTTTTTTTAACATTATACTCGTGAACTTAAACTCGCTGTAGTCGTATGGTGCGGTTTTCTGCCCGTTTTCATCCAATGCCAGGGCTCCGAGCGAACCGTAAAAAATCCCTTTCCTGTATGCCCGGGAAGCGTTGTGTTCCCTTTCTTGAATTGAAAGCCCTTCCGAAGGAGGAAGAAGAAGTATGTTGCGGCCCCTTTCGTAGATGAAATGGTCCCTGACGAAGAAACCAAAACACCTCGTGCCTGTTTTAAGAACCTCGTCCCACAGGTTATAGAAAGCCATGGATCCCTTGGGTCCGAAAGCCATATGCTGGTTAAATATCTCTATGCCGAGAACCCGCGGATCGAAATTTAGCTTTTCAATGGTGTCGCTGAATGATCCCGTATGGTTAAGGGTGATGCCTCCGCCGTCTGGAAAACGGAGCCCTTCAATGGGATTCCCTTTGGCGTCTTTGAGAGTGCCATCGAGAGCCGCCCTGAAGGCATCTTTCCATGGCCTGTGTACGCCCTGCCTCATGGTAAGCCTGAGGTCATCTATTTCATCCGGGTTTAAATCAAACCTCACCCTGACCTTTTCAGATTCAGCCCGTATGTATATTGAAGTTCTCTTTGCGGGTATCCGGGTCTTATTCATCACGCTGTCCGCCGTTGGTGCATAAGTGTTCGGATTTGCCCGCTGCGCTCCTTCTATTGTCATGAAAAGGGTTGCGCCTTCCTTGCCTGTTATTGAAAGGTCCAGGAAGTATATGCTCATCCAAGGCCTTTCAGGGTTGTAGGGGTTCAAGCCGGAAAACTCGTATTCCACGGGAGAAACCTTGTTACGCCGGTAACTTATTTTTGCAGAATCGCCATGGCCTGTTGAGTAGTAACTGTCGATGACGTTGAAATGTCCCGCGCCTTGCGCGCTGTGTTGTTCGGCGTTTGGCGACCAGAGGGCGCCGGGATGTTTTTTTCTGAAATCATCCGAGAGCGGAGTGGGGCTGGAAGGGTAATAATTGGAGAAAGGCAGATGTCTGAATCCCATGTCCCAGAAGACTTCGGCCCCGGGATTATATGAAGGAGGCCTGTTGGCGTGCTGGTGTGAGAAGGAGTGGATATGTTCGAATTTTTCCCAGTCAACATCTTCGTAAGGGTTGAGGACCTCTGTGCCAGGTTTTAAGGTTTCAGCATGGAGAATGGACATGAAACCCGTGAAAAAGAATACCGCCATTACCAGAGCAATCCCATTTTTTTTCATCATTTTCCTCCCTTATTTTACATATTATAGGCGAATAAGGACTTTTTTGCAACGAACCTGTGTTATAATCTTACCTGAGGCGGGACCTCTGGCCCGTAAAAAAATGTACAGGAACCCTTTCTCCCATCTATACGATGTTTCTGTTTTCGGAGGCGGACTTTGTGCCATAGCGGCTGCCCTTGAGATTGCCCGGGCAGGCCATAGCGTCATTGTAATTGAAAGAAGGCCGCAGACCGGATGGGAGATTACTTCAGCATTCAACTGCTTTTTTCCAGTAAGCTCATGTGTGACTGCCGAAACGGTAAGGAAAGCGCTTTTATCTGTCGGCGGATGGAAAAACGGCAGGATTTCTCCTCCCATAGCTGAAATATTCTTCAATGATCTCCTTGAAAAGGCAGGCGTGGACCTGCTTCTTTACACTCATCCCTTGCAGGTTGATGAGGCAGATGGTCTTGCCAGGGCTGTTTTTACCGCCAGCAAGAGCGGTGTAATGCCTGTAAGGGCAAGGGTTGTCATAGATGCCACCGAAGAGGCATGCCTATGGAGGCAGGCGGGAGGAGACGTCAGACAGAATACCGGGATTAGAAAGCGGTTCAAGCTTTTTTTCAACGGCGTAAAGGCTTCCGGCGGAAAAGGGTTTATCTCCGGAGGGCGGGAATATCCGGACATGTATGTTGATGCCTCTGTATGGAAGGGGGAAAGGTGCGTCGATTTCGAGGTGGAAGACGGGGATATTTCCACTGCGCGCATTCAACTTCCCGGTATGATAAAAGTGCTCAGGGAGAACCACGAGGGGCTCAGGGACGCCTTCCTGACACACACCTCTTACGAGATGCTTGCTTCCGATGTGCCTTTTCTGCCCGGGTCTGCCGGGGATCTCCACCCTGGTATTGGCAATCTTATTGCCTGCGGCATATGGTCTCATCCTGACAAAAACGAAAGGGATTGCCTCAACACTCTTCCTGGCAGGTTCGGGATAGGCAGGGCCGCTGGCATCCTTGCTTTGAAAAAGCTTTCAGAATACGAGAAGTATAATCCCGGGGTTCCCGTTTTCTGCGGATGGAAAAAGATAGAAAGGGAAATCTTCCGTGATGTTGTCATATCCGGCGGAGGTACTGCCGGGGCGGTTGCAGGGATAGCTGCCGGAAGGAAAGGCGCCGGGACTGTCATACTGGAAGAAAGCGAGATACCCGGAGGCATGGGAACGGGCGGAAGCGTGCATAATTATTACCATGGAGTCCGGGGAGGATTGCAGGACGAAGTCGACAGCAGGGTGAACCGCCTGTCCCCGGTTTTTTGCGGCAAATACAAGGTTCGGGGATTCCACCCGGAGGCAAAGAAGGTTGTTCTCGAGTCCATGTGCAGGGAGGCTGGAACTGAGATAATTTTCAACGCACCTGTCGCAGGGGCAACGGTATCGGGCGGCAGGGTTGTTTCGGTTAGGGCCGTTACTCCGAATGGAATTGTTTCATGCAGGGGCGGGGTATTCATTGATTCCACGGGAGACGGGGACGTGGCGTACATGGCCGGGGCATCTTTCAGGTCAGGAAGGGATATTGACGGTCTTACCCATGCATATACCCAGTCTGCAGGCTGGTTCGACAGGAAGAACAGGTTTTTCAGGGGAGTTAATTTCGATGCCGGACACGCTGATTCCTCTGATGTGTCTGATCTTACCCGGGCCAGGAGAAGAGGCGTGGCAGCTTTTTACAGGAAGAGGTATTCGGAATCTATCCGCCCTATTTACATCTCTCCCCTGGTCGGAATAAGACAAGGCAGGAATATTCTTGGAGATTACACGGTGACGTTTGAAGATGAGATTGAAGGAAGGCGTTTCGAAGACGGGGTAGGTTATATAAGGACCCACTATGATAACCATGCTTTCAGGACATCAGACGTGGCAAACCAGGATGATAAGGTTATCCTGTGGACTTTAGTGCTTGGGAATTTTCTGAAGGAGATCGGCTGCGAGATCCCTTACAGGTCTCTCCTGCCCCGCGGGATAGATGGACTCATAATGGGATGCAGAGCCGTTTCGGCAACCGACGAAGCCCATTTCATATTCAGGGTGCAGAGGGACATGCAGAGGATAGGAGAGGCGGCCGGGATTGCCGCTGCTATTGCCGCCAAAGGCCGACTCTCGCCCCGGGAGATAGATGTGGAACTTCTCCGGAAAGAACTCGTGAAGACTGGCGCTCTCGATGAGAGGCTTTCTCCCGGACCTGCCGTTGCCGCCCGGCCTTTCCAACGGCTTAAGGAGATCTTCCTTTCGGATGATCCGGGGGATGCCGTCTACTTCTTTTCTTTTGACAGAAGGGCCGTGCCTTTTCTGATTAAGGTCCTGAAGGAAGGTCTCCCTATGCAGAGGTACCTGTCTGCGGTCGCCCTTGCTATGCAAGGCAGGCCAGAATGCGTGGACGAGCTCATAAGGTCCGTCAGGGAAAGGGATAGTTTCATTCCAGAGGGGCTCTTTACTGTTGCCTCATGGAAATCCTCGATTATATTCCTGGGAAGGGCAGGGGATGAAAGGGCTCTTCCCGTCCTGCTTGACATCCTTAAGGGGCAGGACTTGTCTCTCGAGGTTATCCTGTTTACCCTCAGGGCGCTTGAAAGGATAGGCAGCAGGAAAGCGGCCGGAGGAATACTCAGGTTTCTGAAGAGGAAGGATATCCCTGCGATTCGGATGTTTTACCCCGGATCCCCTATTGTAAATCCTGTGGAGGAGAACGTGATGTGGCAGGTTGATCTTTCCGCGGCCCGGGTTCTCAGGAAACTTGGGAAACCCCGTCCGGGGTTTGCAAAGAAATACCTTGACGATCCGCGCTCTTACGTGCGGAAGTATGCCGCCGGTATCCTGAAATAGGGATGCAAGATCCCACAGCGTGCAATCTTTTAACCGAGGAGCGGGACGTCCATCCACTCTCCGCCTTTCATCGCAGATTCGTGGGCGACTATACCTGGAATGGTCCACTCCGTTGCCCGGACTGCGTCTATGGGGGGACGGGTATTATTTTCAACGGCCGACAGAAAATCTCTTATCATGTAATATTCCGAAGTTCCGTGGCCGCCTTTTTTTGCATCTTCCGGCGCATTGGGGTCTATGACCGAGCTTGTGAAGATCTCGCCATCCGAGGGAGACGTTCCCTTCACGTAAAGGAATCCTTCTCCCCTGGATCTCTTGTTTTCGAGGTGGCCCCTTGTCCCGTAGAGAGAATACCATACGAAGTGGGGCGAAGCCGGAACCTGGCTGCGAAGGATCTTTATCACAGCGCCCTTCTCAGTCTTGAAAAGTCCAACTTCGAAATCGAGGAAACCCGGATGTCCGCTGTATTCAGGGAAGGCCTTGAATCCGCTGGTCAGTCCGCAACCCTTTACGACCCTGTCGTTCATAAGCATGAGTATGGGGCCCAGGGTATGAGCGCAGTACCATATGGGAGGACGCTCGTGCCTCCAGAAGTATCCGCCTGTCTTCTTGTCTACCAGGAGGTCCACTATTTCGTGGATGTATTCGCCTTCCGCGTATACTATTTCCCCGAGCTTTCCTGAATCGACGATTTTTTTCCATTCCCTCACATAATGGAAATAGCAATAGTTTTCGGCCATCATGTAAACTTTGCCCGTTTTTTTTACCGTATCAACCACCCTGATGCATTCATCTATCGTGTAGGCAACGGTCTGTTCGCACAGGACGTGTTTCCCTGCTTCAAGGGCCTTAATGGTATGTTCCGTGTGCAGGGGTATGGGCGTGGCAACCATCACAATGTCCATACCGGCATTGATAAAATCGTCGAAATTGGAATACCTTGCCGAGTCAGGAAGTTTGAATGCGTCCCCCACTGCTGAAAGCTTGCCGGCGTCTATGTCGCATATGGCGCTTATCGTCACATCGGGATGGGCTCCGAAAACGTTGACGAATCCTTTTCCTCTCCCTAACCCCACGATGCCTATCTTCCATTTTTTCATATGGACATCTCCTTTTCACCAGCCGTTATTTTCTAAATATTTCCTTCTGACAATTCCCTGTCTTTTGCCGTCTGCCATATCAGTCTTTTTACGGTATAACCTGAGTATTCGCTATGGAATGATACAGGGCCGTCAATGTCGTAATTTTTTATCAGGCCGCCGGGTACGTTCCATTCTCCAATCCTTCTCTGCCAGATCCTTTTACCTTCCGCATGGTTAACATGACCTGGAAAGAAAGTGTTAGTAGCTCTCTTCGTGAGCCCCTGTTATTTTACAAGGAGGCTTTTGAAGATGCATAAAACAGCCAGGAGGATAAAGAAAGATGCCCAAATGTATTCCTGTTTCAGCCCTTCTTTCATGTAGAAAACAGAAAAAGGAATGAAAACGGAGAGCGTTATCACTTCCTGAAGTATTTTCAACTGACCCAGGTTGAGCGCCTGGTAGCCGATACGGTTTGCAGGCACCTGTATCAAGTATTCAAAAAGGGCTATGGCCCAGCTTATCAAGGCGGCTATTATCCATGGCTTACTCTTTAAGTTCTTGAGGTGTCCGTACCAAGCGAAGGTCATGAAAATGTTGCTCAATACAAGCATACCGGCTGTTATGAGAATCTTCTTCATTGATGCATTATTCCCGTGTAGGACTTCTCAGTAAATAATTTTACCGGGCTTTTCAGCCCATTCCCGGAAAGCCCGAAGGCATTCCTGCCTGTCTATCATTATTTTTTCCAGCATGTCGTTCGTTTCCCTTATGCCCATGCTGTGGTATATCTTCCTGTCGTCGAAGCCTATCTCTGCGGCGTCGTCCCTGGTGCACCCGTGGTAAATTCTCTTTATCCTCGACCATATTATTGCAGCAAGGCACATGGGACAGGGTTCGCAGGAGGTGTACATCTCGCAGCCTTCGAGGGTGAAGTCGCCAAGTTCTTTTGACGCTCTGCGTATGGCCACGATCTCGGCGTGGGCCGTGGGATCATTAGATGACAATACCTCATTATGAGCCCTTGAGATGATCCTGCCTTTATGAACCACGACCGCTCCAAAAGGGCCGCCGTGGTTTTCCCTCATACCCCTGAATGCCTCTTCCAGGGCCATGGCCATGTAAGTATTCATTTGATACCGGGTCGTTTCAAACACTTATTTCCTTGGCAGTACGGATGAATGCAAGAATCCAACGGCCGCGCCCGCGGTGTCCGCTTTTCAACTCTATTCTGCTTTTACATGCATTACTTCAATATTATCTATGTAGGAACCGTTCCTGCTTGTCAGGGCAACTATGACCGAGTTCAGCTTCTTCCCCGTCACTTCCGCGGGGATCTTTATTTTGCCGGTGTGTTTCATCCAATCCTTGTCACTTTTGGCTGTGAAGGTAAGGCTTCCTATGTTTTTCGCGGCGCCCTGCTCGTTTTTAGTGTAACAGTAAAGGAAAAAGGATATGTCTGTTTTTTCCTGGCTTCTGGAGTAGAAACTGACATCTATCTCGTCTCCCTCTTTCACGTCAACCTTGACGGGGTACATCAGGTGTCCCCTGATAAAAACACAGTTGTTGCCGCTCTGGGACTGTGACTTATCCTGGATCAGCCTGAATTCCCCGTCTTTTGCACTCCCGACGAGGTTGAGAGTCCATGAAGCCGGCATCACAAGCGGGGTCTCCAGCTTGAAGTTGATATTCGACGCAAGCTTGAATATCGAATCTTTTTCCGGGATTGTCACTGTTTCCTCGAAATCCCCATTTTTGACGATCGGTTCTGCCCCGAAAGAGGCAACTGGCAGGACTGAGAAGAGAACCAAAGCTGAAACTGAAGCAATTAAAAGATTCCTTTTCATGTTGTCAGCTCCTTCTCCCCTTTGAAAGCGGGGAAAAATGAAAAAGAGAAAAACATATCCTGAGGGCTGAAAGAGCCTCAAGGGACCTTTTCTGCCCTTTTGATTCATTTTACATTCGGGGCTTCTTTTTGTCAAAGAAGAAGCCCTTGAGTGATTGATAAAATTTTCTTACCGGTTCGACCTGTTTCAGAAAACAAGGGCTATTCCGAAAATGTGGTAGATGTCTTCGCACACGCTGGTTTCCTGGTAGCTGAACCTGTAGGAAAGTCCGATGTTTTTTGAAAGGAAGAAGTTTACCATGGCTGTCAGCTTATTGTAGGAATCATCGTTGAACGTAATATTATACTTTAATTCTCCCTGGATGAAATGGCAGTATTCTGCCATGAGTTTAATTCCAGCGATGCAGTAATATTCTTCGCTGTCAACGCTAAACGGGGCCTTGCCTGGTCCAGGGTAGTCGGCAAGACCCTGGCCCCTGATCCTGTAAACCTGGGCGCCTATCCATGGCATCAGAGTCAGCTTCAGCTTGTCATTTCCGGCCGTGTAATACCTGCCGGCTCTCACAAAGAAACTGTAAGTGTCCATGTCAAGACTGAATGCATCCAGGGTTCCCATTTCAACCGGGACGTTCCTGCCGTCGAGGTCAAGTCTGAGCAAGTTTACTCCTGCGCCCAGGACATTTTTCTTCCCTGGGCTTGAGACGAAGTAGTGATCGTATACGAAATTGAGGCCGTCAAGGTTGCTGTAATTTATATTCCCCGTGTGAAAAAGGAAAAGGTTATACTGGTATTTCTCAGTATCTATAGACTGGAGGTATATGCCCTTCATGGCAGCCGAATCTTCAAGCCTGACCCCGTATTTTCCGTAGAAGTAAGTGTTCTCCTCTATACCGTAGTAGGGCGTCAGTATAGTTATTCTTTCCCCTGAACAGATCGAAGCAGCTATCGTGAGGAGAATAAAAACATATATAAATATATTTTTCATATTATGGAGGCCCGGTAAACAGGAGAAGGATTCCTGCTGATATTTGGAAGAAAAACCAACACCGGCAGAGCCAGCACAGGCCTTCCTGTTTTCCAGGGCAACATTCTGTTGATGCTGCGAATTCGGCGATTATTAATGATCCGGTTTATTTTTCGGAAAGGCCCAGCGCCTTTGCAACCCCTTTGCCATAAGCGGGATCTGCCTTCATGCAGTTGGATACGTGTCTGAGTTTTATCTCTTCCGGTATATCTCCCATGTTGCGCGCAGTGTTTTCAAACAATGCCTTCTGCTGGTCTGGTGACATCAGCCTGAAAAGCTTTCCGGGCTGGGTGTAGTAATCGTCGTCATCCTCTCTGTAGTTCCACCTGTCAGCTTCCCCGTCAATTCTAAGCGCCGGCTCCTTGAACTCAGGCTGTTCTTTCCATTCTCCGTAGCTGTTGGGTTCATAGTGGAGCTTGTTTCCGGCATTTCCATCCACCCGCATCATTCCGTCCCTGTGGTAACTGTTCACGGGGAATTTGGGCGCGTTTACGGGTATAAGATGATGATTGACTCCCAGCCTGTATCTCTGTGCGTCTCCGTAGGAAAAAAGCCTGCCCTGGAGCATCCTGTCGGGTGAAAACCCTATGCCCGGCACAACGTTTGCCGGGTTAAAAGCAGCTTGTTCAACATCTGCGAAATAATTCTCAGGGTTCCTGTTAAGCTCAAAATAACCTACCTCTATGAGAGGGAATTCTTTCTTGTACCATACCTTTGTAAGGTCAAACGGATTATAGGGCATTTTTCTTGCCTCTTCTTCAGTCATTACCTGTATAAACATTTTCCATCGGGGGAACTTGCCGCTGTCGATATTTTCAAGAAGGTCCCTCTGGTGGCTTTCCCTGTCTTTTGCTATGACGGCTTCAGCCTCGGCGTCAGTCAGGTTCTTTATGCCCTGCTGGCAGACGAGGTGGAACTTTACCCATACCCTGCGGTTCTTGTCGTTTATCATGCTGAAGGTATGGCTTCCGAAACCATGCATGTGCCTGTACGAGTAAGGGATTCCTCTGTCGCTCATGGTTATGGTGATCTGGTGGAGGGCCTCCGGCAGGAGTGTCCAGAAATCCCAGTTATTCTTTGCGCTTCTCATATTGGTTCGGGGATCTCTCTTAACGGCATGGTTCAGGTCGGGGAACTTGAGGGGGTCCCGGAAGAAGAAGACCGGCGTGTTATTGCCCACGAGGTCCCAGTTGCCTTCCTCCGTGTAAAACTTCATTGCAAAACCCCTTATGTCCCTTTCAGCGTCTGCCGCACCCCGTTCCCCTGCAACTGTGGAAAAACGTACGAACATCTCTGTCTTCTTGCCAATTTGTGAAAAGATCTTTGCCCTTGTATATTCCGTTATGTCATGGGTGACCGTGAAGGTACCGAATGCCCCGGAACCCTTGGCATGCATTCGCCTTTCAGGGATTACTTCCCTGTCAAAATGGGCCATTTTTTCCAGGTACCAGACATCCTGGAGGAGCATGGGACCCCGGGGACCCGCCGTCAGGGAATCCTGGTTGTTTGAAACGGGAGCGCCTGCAACAGTAGTCATCTTCTTATCTTTTTTTTCCATGTTGTGTCGCCTCCTATCGTAAGAATTTTATAAAAATTTAACGTTGCATCTATTATATTGGAGGTTCCTTTTCCTGTCAAATATAATTACTTGTTTGTAATGAGAACAGGATGATGTGATGGGATGCATATCGGTAATGCAGTTCTATTATTTATGGCCTGTAGGTTCTTATCATGACCAGATGGGTCGTGACGGCAACCGCAATGAAGATGAGAAGTAACCTGATCCATGAGCATTCTGCAACAAAAATAACTCCATACATGATGGATGCCCAGAGCAGAAAGGCTGTATAAAGTTTCTGTTTGAGCGGGACTCCTTTTCCCTTCACGTAGTTTGTTATGTATTGCCCGCAAATCCTGTTTTCCATCAGCCACCTGTAGAAGTTTTTCGAACTGCGGCTGTAACAAAAGGCTGAGAGAAGGAGGAAGGGGGTTGTGGGAAGAATGGGCAGAAATATGCCTATGATACCTATAGCCGCAGAGGCGGTTCCGGCTGCCAGAAGCAGTTTAAGCCTGATTTCTTTCATCCATTAAGGTTAACATTCAAAATGGGAAAAAACAAATTTTGAATTATGGGTATTTCTCAATGAAATTATGGTTAAAATGGCTAAATAGTTTTTTGTCATCATATTGTTAAAGAATTAGCATGGAGGCGTCGTGGATTATGGTTTTCTTTTTACAATACAGGATATGGGGATGCCTGATGCTTTTCGTTTTCGAATCGCCGCTTTTGACCCTTATTCTGCAGGATTAGCGTCCAGGAAAGCCTTCCATGATGCTTCCTGTAACCGCTGAGCATCTTCTTTTGAGAACTGGTCGGACCCGAACGAAGGAATTACTGGGCTTAGTCCTATCGGGCTCAACCCGGTGATTGCAGAGTAGATGCAGCAGGCTGCCATGTAAGCGCCTTTTTTGGATGTATGCACCTTATCCGCTCCGTACAGAGACAGCCGTTGTTCAGTTGTCGGTTCCGGGCCGAGGTAATACATCCATGCGATAACAGATGGTGCTATTTTAGCTTTTAACTGCTTTCCAAGTGTTAGGTTGTCAGCGTGGAAGCTTTTGAACTTTGCAGGATAAGGCTGGTTGGAATTCACCGGGCTTTCGTAAATAACAGTGACCCCTTTCCCGGCACAGACGAGTTCGGCAAATAACGTTCCGTACTTCACAAGTTTCTCGTAAGGCAACGTAAAGAATGTCTCCATAACGAGTACATCCCATTGTTCTGCGGCGAGTCTTCCCCTTGCAGTATCGGGGCCCGGCCCTTCTTCCCAGAACTTGTCAATCATTGTGCCTCCTCGGAGAAAGCCACCCGCTATTATACGAGGTGTTCCGGCGGGAGCGGATGCGGATATAGCTTCAACCATCTGTGGTATGTTCCAAACGTACGTGTGGCTGGCGCCGATAAAGAAGGCCGTAATCACGACTTCCTTGTCTGGAATAAGCCTTCTCATGCGTAACCACAGCCTGGCTTCGTGGATCTGCCTCTCCGTTGCGCCCTTCATTGATAGTACCCTTTTAAGTTCGGTTCCCGCTTTCTCGTAGTCCCCCGCACGATAGAAGCATAGCCCGATATTCAATCGGGCCTCAGCCTTGTTTGTGTCAGATATGCCTTTCAGAGACAGGGCTTTAGCAAACTCCTCCCGCGCGGACGGGAAGTTTCTATCCAAAAACCAGGTTCTTGCCAGGAGCATCTGTGCTGCCACCCTTTCCGTAGGCGGCAGTTTTTTTTCTTTCAGGAGGTCTTTCATTTTGTTGCGGGCGCCTTCGTAATTTTTCTCGGCAATGAACACATAGGCGGCTGCCATCATGGCATCTGCCTTTTCTTTCTCAGATACGCCAGAAATCCCCGTAACCGCGGCGTAGGCCGCCCTGGCATCTTCATACCTTCGTTCTCTGGTATAGATATTGCCGATAGACATCCAGGACTGCACTTTCCACACGGTTGAAACTCCATTCACAGCCAGCGCCTTCTCCAACTCTACTCTTGCTGTTGGGTATTTTCTTTCGGCGGTATATCCTTTTCCTATATACCAGTGAGCCTGAGCCGCCTGGTCTGGTGTGGCTTCTTGAATATCAAACACTTTTCCGAACTCAATGCGCGCCTGCTTGTTGTCAGCCTGCTCATCATAAGTCAGAGCAAGGCCAATCTGCGCGTTTGCCTTCTCAGTCCCGGATGTTGACATCTCAAGGGCTTTTTTGTAGTTTTCCCTGGCCTCTGCATACTTACCGGCACGCCGCTGGCTTTCCCCTGCTTCCCATACATTTTGGTAATCGGCCTGCCCCTCCTGAACGAAAAGCCCAAACAGAATAAGTTTTAAAAAAATAAATAACAATTTTTTTGGCATGGCATCTATCCTCCCTGATAAATATTCCTCCGTAAACCCTGTATCGGCTATCAGAGTGCCTGCTTGCACAAATATTCAGTGTGGGCATGCATTTTGCCTGCAGCCGATGAAGAATGTTTTGGCTTTTTAAAAACAATATTCCTTTTCTGCACGAATTCCCCGCGTTTTTTAACATGATGTTTTAGCGCATGAGAATTTTTCTTCTTGTTTTCCTTTTTGATTTTCTGCAACAATAATTAAAATAATATATTCTATCGTTTATGAATCAGCCAAAAGCTTTGATGGAATGATAAAACCAAAATATTCCAATTCCGGGATTTCCCCATTCCACCTTCAAAAGATTTTGTGCAGACAAGAGGAATAGGGCAACAAAAACAGATCGCAATTGAGCCTCAAATCTATGTCTTCTGTTGTCTGATGATCAATTGATTTGTCCCGCCGGAGCGAGTTTTCTGTTTCGCCGCAATTTATAATGTTAATGCTTTTTCCCGCATCCTTATTTCTGCCATCCGGTTGCGATGGGAGGAAGATTTTCTCTCCAGTCACCTTGATAGGGGAAAGCCTTCTTTCTTCCATGCTGCCAGCCCGCCGTCCAGGATAAGAATATTCCTGAATTCCATCCGCTTCATCAGTTTACCTGCTTCCGAGGCTCTTTTGCCTGCGGCGCAGCATACCAGGTATGTCTTATCCCTGTCAAGGCGGCCGAGCATGCCTGCGAATTCATGAGAACAGAAGTCAATGTTCACGGATCCTTCTATCCTCTCCATCCCGAATTCCTCCGGGGTGCGGACATCGAGTATTACAACGTCATTATTCTTTTCTATCAATTCACGGGATTCACGGGCGTTCAGTTTTACCAGTCTGCCGCCAGAGTTATCTTTTTCCAGAAGTGAATTTTGAACGCACCCCGGAAATAAAATCAGCCAGGCCAGTAAAAGGATGGCGGTAATCCCCGGCGGTACCATCTGCATTTTCATTTGACTATGCCTCCCTTTCCAATATCCGGAACGTGGCCGGTTCCACGATTATTTTCACATGCCGTCCTGTATCATGTCAAGACGCCTTCCCCTTAAAAATTAAAAACGTCTCTTTTCTGGATGGCCCATTCTTCTGGCCGGTTGACAGAAATCCCCGCGTATTCTAATATTACATGACAGGCAGTTTGGTTTATTTTCCCCCTTTTAAAGGAAATTTTTAATCCTCAAAACCGGAAGGCCATATGGAGACTCCTTTTTATTCTGATGATGAAAGCAGGAAGATGATTGAAGAGCTTTCGAGGTATGTGATAGCCGACCCGTATCCCTTCGTTCTTGACCTCGAAAAATGCAGGGGCATGTACCTGGCAACAGTTGGCGGCCGTTATATATTTGACTGGGCAGGGTATTACGGAGCCAAGCTTCTCGGACATAACCATCCAGGGTTATTGGAGCCTGGATATGTTCGTAGGCTTCTTACCGCGGCAAATAACAAGATAGCAAACCCGGATTTTCTCACACGGGAATGCCTCGAGTACTACAGGCTTGTTTACAGCCTTGCTCCTTCATGCATGAAAAACGGTAAACTTGAGGTGTACGCTGTCAATTCAGGCGCGGAAGCCGTCGAAAACATGATAAAGTACCTGATAAACATATACGACGCGAAGATGTCCCTGAAAGGTTCAAGGCCGGCGGTCAGGAGGCTGATCTATTTCGACAGGGCTTTTCACGGGAGAACGATATTTGCCCTCAATATTACACGCCTGGCATACGATCCGGTCATGACAAAGGATTTTCACGGGTTTATCCCGGGAAACCTCCGCGTGCCTTTTCCTTCCATGGATACGTCTCAGCCTCTCGGGTGGAACGAGCGCCGCATGGAGAACAGCCTGTCCATTCTTGAAGACTGCCTGCGCACGTATGGGGAAGAGGTTGTGGCGATTATATGCGAACCCCTGCAGGGCGCCGGAGGCCAGAGGGTGGCGCTTCCGGAATTCTTCAGGAGGCTCAGCATTCTTGCCCACGAGTTCGGGGTACCGCTTGGATTCGACGAGGTACAGACAGCCGGGGGGCAGACAGGGACGATGTTCGCCATAGACCAGTTTGATCTTCCGTATCCGCCCCAGGCTGTGGCCACGGCAAAGAAATTTGCCAACGGCCTCGTGTATATGTACAACAGCATGTCCGACAGAGGAATCCTTGATTCTACCTGGGGAGGAAATCTTGCCGACATGGTGAGGTTTGTCCAGGAGATGAAGATTGTCAGGCAGGAAGGTCTCATCGGGCAGGTTCCGGCAAAAACGGAGGTTCTCGTTTCAGGACTCAACGACCTGGCTTCCAGGTATGGAGGTCTTATATTCAACGTGAGGGGCATGGGCCTTTACCAGGGATTTTCCATGCGCAGGCCGGAAGACAAGGAAAGGCTTATCTCGACGGCTCTCGACGATCACGACATGCTGCTTCTGGGGGCAGGCGCTCAGACAATAAGGTTGAGGCCCGTCCTGGACGTAACAGTACAGGATATAGAAAGTATGCTTTCGAAACTCGGTTCATGCCTCGAGTCTCTGCAGTCCGGGCAGAGATGAACCGGCTGTTTTTCCAGAGCCTGAACTTTTCTCAGGCGTAAGGAGAAAGATGAACTACATGATATATAAACCTGTGGATTTTCACAACCACGTGTCGGGAAAGAAAGGTAAGCTCGACAAAAAGGAAGCTGAGTCGCGCCTTGAGGCCGCGGAGATCCTCGGTATAGACAAAGTGTGCATTTCGCGCCCCCTGACATGGGATTCTCCTTCCCCTGAGGAATTCCGGGCCGCCAACGAAATTACTCTGTCAGCCATGTCCCTTTTCAAAAGGTTTATCGGGTTCTGCTACATCAATCCCGGGTATTCCAGGGAGAGCCTGGACGAAATGGAAAAGTGCATCGTGAAACGTGGCATGTCCGGAGTAAAACTTTACCACCAGTATTTCATATGCGACCCTGCCCTTTATCCCGTCATGGAGTACGCGGCAGATCTCGGCGTTCCTGTTCTCATGCATGCCGGCAAGCTGACTGATCCATTGTCGCAGCCCAGGCTCAGCAATGCAAGCCATTTCATCAGGGCCGTAAAGATGTTTCCGCGCACTATGATCGTCCAGGCGCATATAGGAGGAGGCGGCGACTGGGAATGGAATCTCAGGGTTCTTGAGGATATGGATCCGTCAGCGAAATTTTTCATTGATACGGGAGGGAGTGTTGTCGATAACGGCATAGTCAGAAGAACCGTCCGCGCAGTAGGAGAGGACCGGGTTCTATTTGCAACGGACGGCGGGATGGAAGAGGGCATAGGCAAGGTTCTCGATGCTGGCTTGTCCGAAAACCAGTTGAAAAAGATATTTTCAGGAAACTTCTATAATATCATGTCTGAGCGGAGGGTTAAATGATATTCGACATAAATACATCCACCGGCCACTGGCCGTTCCGGAAGGTTTCAAACGAGAATATCGGAGACCTGGAAAAAATGCTCGTGGAAAAGGGAATAGGAGGGGCCGCAGTGGTCAATACCCACGGTCTTTTTTACAAGAATTGCCAGGATTCAAACCTCGAGCTTGCGGAGATGGTTTCAAAAAACCCTTTTTTTACCGGGGTGGCAACTCTCAATCCTCTTTATCCGGCATGGGAAAAGGATCTGGACCTATGCATAAAGGACCTTGGGATGAAGGGACTGCGCCTCGTTCCCCAATACCACGGTTACGGGCTTTCAAGCCATTGCGCAAGGGAGATATTGTCCGCCTCTTCATCAGCGGGGCTGCCCGTATTTATTCCGTCCAGGGTAGTTGACGTGCGCCAGCGGCATTGGATGGATACCGGGCAGACTATCGATGTAAGGGAAATCGGAAACTTCTCTCTCGGAGTGGCTGGCTCAAGGATAATCGTTACAGAGTGCGCGATTTACGCTTCCCAGGTTCTGGGTACTGACAATAAACCCCTTTATCCGGGGCTCTTCTTCGAGACATCCAGGATCAGCTCAGCCCTGGGGCGGGAGCTTGCCATTCTCGTCAAAGGACTGGGTGCGGATCATCTTATATTTGGGAGCGGCGCTCCTTTCAAGGAAATAACGCCGGCTTTGCTTAGAGTAAAACATTCGGGTTGTACAGACGAGGAAATAAGAAAGATATCCTGGGATAACGGCAGAACCGTTTTAGGAATTTGATTCCGCCGCACCTTGCAATCACTCTCCGGTTAATATGCCTGCCGGCATTTCCGGGCCTTGCCATTTGCGTGATAAAATATTGTCATGAAAGAAAAGGTAGCCGTTCTTGAAGATGAGAAAGACATACTCGACCTTATCTCCCTTCACCTTGAGAAGGCAGGTTTCACCGTTTCAAAATTTTCTACGGCAGACGACTTTTTCAAGTCCTTTTCAAGGGAATCTTTCAGCCTGCTCATACTCGATCTCATACTTCCTGACATGGACGGAATAGACGTTTGCAGGCAGGTAAAAAACAATCCTGGGAGCTCTTCGATGCCTGTTATAATGGTTACGGCCAAGACAGAGCTTTCAGACAAAGTGGTGGGACTGGAGATGGGTGCTGACGATTACGTTACCAAGCCTTTTTCTCCCAGGGAACTGGTGGCGAGAGCAAGGTCGGTACTGAGGAGGTATTCCCGGCAGGGCGGGGATGAGAAGATATACATTGGCAACGAGATCTCCATAGATACCGGAAAAAGGCAGGTGCTTGTTGAAGGCAGGATTGCCGAACTGACTTTCGCCGAATATGGAATACTGTTTATACTTGCGTCAAAAAAAGGATGGGTCTTTTCAAGGGAAAAAATCATTGATACCCTGTGGGATGGCGAAAAGGCTGTTATTGAGAGGACAGTAGACGTTCACGTGAAGAACCTGCGAACAAAGTTGGGAAATGGAAAAAAAATATTAAGAACGTACGAGGCATAGGGTACAAAATAGAAGAATGAACGAATTTACAATATTCCTTCTGGCGCTTATCATCATGGCCGCAATTTTTTCCCACCTCAGGGCCGGACGGTTCAAAAGAATGGCAGAAAGCATAACCCTGAAATGCGATACGGCCATGGCTTCGGCGCTATCTGCAAAGAAGAGCCTACTTGAGACGATGAATTCCATCTCTATGCCCTGCTTGGTGGTAGACGGGCAGGGTAAGGTAACTTTTGCAAACAGGGCGATGGAAATATCCTCGGGCTTTCAGGGCATGTCCGGGCGGAATTACCTTGAGTTTATTAAGGAGCCGGGTTTTATAAGGGCGCTCCAGGATATCCGTCGGCACGGTAAACCACTGGATACGGAAATATCACTCTGGCGGAAGGTTTTTCTTGTATCATTTTCCATCTTCGGGGATACTGGAAACATACTTGTCTCTCTGAGGGATGTTACTGCTGAAAAGGAAGTGGAAAAGATCAAGAAGGAGCTGGTGACAAACATGTCGCATGAACTCAAAACGCCTCTGACTGCCATTAAGGGCTATGGTGAGACCCTCCGCGACGAAGTTACTGGGGAGCCGCGTAAATACCTGGATGTTATCCTGAAACATGCCGACCGGCTGATATCCATCGTAAACGACATACTTTCGCTTTCAGGGCTCGAAGAGACGAAGCCTGAATTGGTACCTGTGGACATCAGCGATCTTATAAGGGAAACGTCAAGCCTCTTTTCTGAAAAAATGAAGAAAAGGAAGATAGAATTGATATTGGATCTGGATGAATCGAACAGGATTGTCCCCGGAGACAGGTTCAAGATGGAAGAGCTCTTCATAAATCTTATTGACAACGCCGTAAGATATACCGATGAGGGAAATATCTCCATACGGAGCTTTCTCAAGGATGATCTCCTTAACGTGACCATAAGGGATACGGGGATAGGCATACCAGAAAGGAGCTTGCCCAGAATTTTTGAAAGGTTCTACGTGGTGGATAAATCACGTTCCAGGGAGACAGGCGGAACGGGACTGGGACTATCCATAGTGAAACATATAATGATGCTTCACAAGGGTAACATTGAGATAAGCAGCAGGTTGGGCTCCGGCACTGAAATCCTCCTTAAATTTCCCCTCCATTCCTGATAAGAAAGTCCTTTGCGAATTAACCAAATCTTAACATTTTGCTGATTTATCCTTAATTCTTGGAAGGTAAATTATATATAAAGAAAATTCAGAGCACGCATGTATATCGCCCGGGATTCAGGAAGAGGCGAACATGAATGCGGGGAAAATCAAAAAAAGCGTAACAACATAACAAGTGAAAGGAGGCAGGATGAGGGTACGGATAATGGCTGTAGTGATGATGGTGACGCTCTCTGCAACTCTGGTTTTGGGAAGCGAGGTTGACAGGCTGCTGGACAAGCTGATTGAGAAAGGCATCCTGACTGAAGGAGAAGCTTATAAGATAAGGGAAGAAGCTGCCGATGAGGCAAGGAAGCGGGAAGCTTCTGCGAAGGCTGACACGGATAAGATCCCTGGCTGGATAAAGAATACCTCTTTCAAGGGCGACGCCAGGATAAGGTACGAGTTCCAGGACAGGGAAGGAAAGTCTGACAGGAACCGTGCAAGGCTAAGGTTCAGATGGGGCTTTGACACAGACGTGAATGAGAACCTTAAGGCCGGCTTCAGGGTAGCCACCGGGGACAGTACCCAGGCGAGTTCAGCGAATCAGACATTCACAAATTCGTTCGATGACAAGCCGATATGGCTTGACAGGGCA
>Ga0302245_1000859_pt1 | contig 22865 bp, 15 predicted proteins | sample AAG_UR_Thr_MG_FD_193512 | JGI IMG/M metagenome (GOLD analysis project Ga0302245, IMG submission 193512) | Enriched activated sludge microbial communities from anaerobic digester in WTTP, New Holstein, Wisconsin, United States - AAG_UR_Thr | ecosystem: Engineered > Bioreactor > Anaerobic >... | reverse complement strand
TGAGGGAAGCTCCGGGGTGTTAAACCGCAGACCGTAATCCCTGAACCATATCTTGTTAGTATCTTCTGTTACGACAAGCTTGTGGGTTATTTTGAAAAATGGGGTTCCCGCCCAGAAATAAAACCACGTTTCAGCCCTTGCAACACGCTCGCCGCTTTCGGTCACATACCACCCCGAGCGCTTGACCGTAAAACGTCCCGGACCTTCCTTGAGAACCTTATTCTCCACCTGGGCAAGGGGCCCGGCCACCCTTGAGATCCTTCCGCTGTTATCCACTATGTAGGCGCCGTTTCCTGAATCTTTCATCACGAGAATTTTTTCTTCTCCTGACAAAAGCCATCCTTTTTCAGGAAGGAGAAGTTCATTGTCAAACTCGTAGAGGGCCTGGCCCGTGTCCACGGTAAAACCCCTCTGAGTGGAAACAATTTTAAGGGAATTTGGATATACTCCCCTGGTTATGCCTTTTCCATATTCCACTTTATATCCTGCGCCGGGCCTGGATGTAAAACTTGCAAGAACCCACCTGAGACTTCCATCAGGCCACCTTGCCGCTACATCCACCTGGGAAGAAACCTCTCTTCCCATCGAAACTATGCGGATATTGGAAGGATCTTTTAACTCACCTTTTGGAAAAGGAAGACCGGCTATGGTTGGCCATGGAGTATCTGTTCCCGAGACATCGTTTATGAGAAGGTTGAATTCCCCGGACTCAAGGGGAAGTGTCACCATTAAAAACATGAACGCAAGAGAAACGATTATATTCGAAAATCTCGCCATTTTTTTCTCCTTCTTTAAGTCTCTTCTGTAAAATCAGGATATGTTTTAAGTAATGCTTTTTGACAAAATTACGATTTTTTACATATTCACATTTTTGCTTCAGCGTTCGCATAAATGCAATACTCGCCTGGCGAAACCATAAAGGATTCGGCTGCCAATTTATCTGAATATAACGGACAGGCAGATATTATGCCCCCTCACCTCAACCCTCCTCCGCTAAAGCTACGTACGGGCATGCCCTCTCCCCTATGGGTAGAGGGTGAAATGACGTGCACCCACTTTATCCTTCTTCGCCAAGTCTTTGCCTGACATCTCCTCTCCCAAAGGCAGCTGGGAAAAGCGGGAAGACAAAAAAGATTCATCAGCCGGACTTTTTTTCCTGTACATTGCAGTATGGTGACATGTCAATGAACATTTATTTTAATTCAGCTCAGGTGAAACATCGGAGAAAAAAGATATTCCTTTCGCATTTCCGTTAAAATTAAAGAAAATACGGGTCTTTTCGTCAATCCCGGGTTCCTGCAAAGGAGGAGTGAAATCTCCTGTGTACCTGGCAACATCTGAAATTCTAAGCATGTCAATGCTTCCTTCAAAGGGTCCTACAACGAGGCTCTTGCCTCCTTTTGACAGGGTGAAAATTCCGCCTGCGGGAAACTGCTTTATTCCATACATGGGAGAGAAAGCCGAAGCAAGTCTTCCGTTGATGAATATTTGTACGCTTCCATCCATGCCCTTGCCGGCCTCTTTGATGTCCCAGACATATGCAACGTGTGTCCATCGTCCGGACCTGAAAAAATGGCTGACTTCCCTTCCTGAGGCAGGTTTCCTTCCAGGATCGGCCAGAAATTCGAGCCTGAGTGTTGAATATAGCCCCCGTATATTTCTTCTGACGTAATACCTGTGGTAGAGATTGAGGTGCGGGCCGCTTAGGAAATTCTGGTCGATAATGACAATCGGCTCTCCAACAGGTATCTCGTAAGTTGACCTGTCAGCCTTGAACCAGAACTCTACCGTTCCCCTTTCCCCTGGCAGGTATTCGTACCCGTTGGAAGGAAGCTGGCGTCCGACCGAGATTTCAAGCTTCTTTCCCCCGGTCATTCGGAGGGCTTGCCCTGAAACGCCTTTAACGTACTGCAAGGCGCTGCCGGAAGGTTTTATATCTTCAGCGGTTGCCGCCGGTGTAAATGGGAGGATAGGAAGCAGACCGGGCAGGCCAAACGATATTACCGGCGGAACATTCAACAGTTTGAAAAACGCAGGCGGGCATGTGCCGTGAAAACTCGTTATGTCTGGTTCCAGGCTCCATATCCCGTACTCTCCTTTAACAGGTATGGATACATTTCCTATATTGGAAGCCGCGGCTGAAAGTGCATCTGATCCGTCCGGTTTCCTGACGGTAGAGGGCCTGGTCAGAAGTATTTCCAGGTTCTTTGTATTCTCTGGCACGTTGAAGAAAACCGGCATGGCTTCACCCGAACGTCCGTAAGGCATGCTTCCTCCGGAAAGAGACCAGAATCCTTCAGGGGAATAAAGGCCTACCTTTTCAGACGTGGAATCAAGAACGGTAAAGCCTTCTTCTCCTCCTGTGTAAAGAAGGTAGTATCCTGTCTCAAAGGTACCGGGAAGCAGAACCTCCGCATGATAAGACTGCCTTGGCTTTCCGGGTTCTACCGGGTTTTTAATGAAATATGATCCGGGAGGCATCCTTTTCTCGAGAGTAACCCTGATTCCTGTAAGAGGGCTTGAAATAAGGGGACTTGAAATCCCGGGTTTTGTTACAGGCCAGGAATATATCGTTATTTGCGGGTTTTCTTTCACTGTATGAAGAACCATTCTAACAAATGTCTGCTTTCCCTTTTCGTGCCTGAAGACCACCATGCTCTCAACGACATCCATAGATTTGACGGCAAGCGGAGTAACTTTTCCGCTCCAACCTTTTTCAGCTACAAGTTTCAGTGCCGTAGGTATCCCTATGAGAGGATTATGCCATTCGTGCGAGCCGAGATAATCCGGCAGGCTATTCCACGTGAGAGGATCGGGATTTCTTGATGAAAGTTGTGGTGCGAGAGGCCTTGCGGCTGAATACCTGGACATATCTTTCAAAGCCTGTTCGGCCACCGTCCGGTACCTTTCATCCCCTGTCAACCAGTATGCCATGGAATAGGTGAAACCGTCGTAATTCTTGTAGGATACGGCGTTTTCTCTCCTGTCAAAACGGTATCTCTGGTCAACCAGCTTCAGGAATGATTCCTTTGCAGCCTCGTCCCCCGTCTCGAGATAATACTCCAGGATATTGTGGCTTGCGCGGTGATCCTTGTACTCAGCGCCGTAACCGCCGTTCGCTGCCAGGTTTATTCCGTTCTGACTTTTAATGTCCAGGATTCCCCTCACTGTCCTTGTAAGGTTTTCAACGCTTTCAGGATCCCAGTCAAGCATTGCCACCGTCAGAAGAACCCTCATTGACAAAAATGGCGTGCCGGTTGTCACATCAGGTTTTTCCTTCCATGTCTTATTTATGGATTCCCTGGCCATCTTTACCATTTCAAGGGCAAATTCGTTTCCCGTAAGGTAATAGTCATACAGCCAGTGGCCTATATCCCCTCCGTGGACGATGAAATTGGAAGTCCTGTCTCCCCATAAAAATGGAACATACCTTGCCTCCGGAAAAGTTCCTTTTGGTTTTTTGGGAGCATCGTATCTCATTATAGACCAGTCACCGGTAAAATTGCTGAATTTCCTGCCCAGGTCGTAATACCTTCGTTCTCCGCTTCGTCCATAATGGCGCCACGTTTCACGCTTCATCCCGTATTCCCCAAGGAAAAAAGACCTCCATTCCATCATGATCCTGCCCCGCTGGTCTTCATACCTGCATGGAGTCATGCCCCATCCAAGGAAACCGTTGACCGGAAAAGCCTTCATGGGAATCTCAAGCCTGTCCCACATTTCACGAATAAGCATTTCCTCCGCGGGAAACTTTTTTTCGTCTTTATGGTGCATAGGGTAACCCATTGCATTTGTTTTGCAAAGCCATTCTGGATCTGCCGCCGCGAGAATCTCGTTTGAAGCTGCCTCGCAGAGAACTCCCATGCTTTCAGGAGAACCGGGATGGTCTATAACGATCCATAAATCGTGGGTACGTGCATATCCCTGTGCGTTTCCCTTTTCCTGGTCGATGCTCCTGGCCGCTCCTCCCCAGCTTGGCTTGTAAAAATCCTTGCCCCACGTTCCGTAATACTCCTCAAGGACTGTCTTTGACCTGAAATCGAGATCCCTGCCGGAACGTCCTGACCAGAAAAAAGCCTCAGCTCCCGAAGGCCCGAATGATATCTCCTTCGGAAACCTTTCAGCAAGCCGGGGCATGACTATCGACATCCTGAAATCCCCGTAATCACCGCATGCCCAGTCTCCGACACTCTCTACTTGTTCCAGAATTTCTGACTTTCCATCAGCCTCCCTTCCTGTAATCCCCCTGCTCTCCCTTTCAAGAAAGTGCGGATACTCTTCCTGCATCATGAAAACCCTGCCGCCATTTCCCTTAACCCTTGAAATTTTCCTTTTACCTCCGGTCTTGCCGGCAGATATCAGCACCTCGCGCGGAGAAGATTCAGTTCCAAATGAAAGGCCGTAGTTTTTGAACCATAAATCATTGGTATCACCTGTTATGACAAGAGAATGGGTTACCTTGAAATTAGGGGTTCCCGCCCAGAAATAGATCCATACTTCCCCCCTTGCTATCTTTTCGCCATCATCGGTTACATACCATCCCGAACGTTTGAGTACGAGCCTTCCCGGTCCTTCCTTGAGCACAACATTTTCAATTTGAGCATTTTTTCCTGATATCCTGGCGGTCCTGCCTTTGTTATCTACAAGAAAAGCCCCTGTCCCCGAGCCTCCAAGAAACTTGATTTTGTCCCCTGATGACAGGAGGCTTGCACTTTCGGGTAGTATGGATATATTGTTGAATTCGTATACAGCCTTTCCCGTATCCACGATGAACCCGGAATTATTCCGTTCAACTCTCAAGGGTGCAGGGTGAGGCTGCCTTCTTTTCCCGTCCTTATACTCAACTCTGTAACTGCCGGCAGGGCTTGCCGTAAATCCGGCCAGGGCCCACCTGATACTACCGTCACGCCACCTGGCTGCCACGTCAACCTGGCATGCCACTTCTTTCCCGTTAACCAGCATAATTACTGATTCCGGGTCTTTCAGCTCTCCTGCCGGAAATGGAAGTCCCGCTACCATCGGCCATGGAGCATCAATCCCGGAAACATCGTTTATCCTTAGGTCAAATCCTCCGGCTCTGGCCACCTTGCAAGCCAGGAAAAGAATAATTAACAGGCAACTGGTCCTTTTTCTCATTCATCCTCCATAAATACGGAAATATTTTCTTATTCAGTGACACTGTTGGTTATAACTTTTTCAACCTCCACGAGATTGCCAACGGAAAATCCCGGATAGGCTATCGAACTCTCTTTAAGATCCTCGCCCCACACTGTGCGGCCGTTTCCGAATACGAGGCAATCTTCCTGAGCCTGGTAGCTCCAGAGGGTTTCGAGAGTTTCAAGAGAAACCACCCTCGTGACGGTTTGTCCCTTTCTGACGAATTCACCCGGAAGGGCTTCAGCTATTATGAGCCCTTCAGCCTGGGAGACCATCCCCGTCATCTTTGCATTCTGTCTCATCTGGTACTGTACGGGAGGAATCTCTGGTTTGCCATCGATCATACCCAGGAACTTCAGGCTGTTTGACATACCCCTGAATGCGTATTCAACAGAAACGTGGTTTAGCACAGACTGAGGTGTAAGTTCGCAAACAAGTATCCGGGGTTTTCCTGTTTCTCTCGCGAGGTTGAGCACCATTCCGAATGATTGTTCATCGAGCCTGTCCCTTATCTTGAACCACGGAAGTCCGAAAGCCTTAACCAGTTCTTCATTCTCCCTGTATCCCCATACCAGGGATATAGAGGTATCGCTCCACCCGTGAAGATCTATGATAAGGTCTGCCTTGCTCATCCATGTTTTCTTTACGGCTTGTGTAATGGCGAAAGTATATGTATCCGCCGTAGGATTGTCAATCCAGCACCTGTCCATGTTGTAGGCAAGAGTGGGACCTCCTGACCTGTCAAGATAAACCCTCCTGTACCTGAATTCCTCCATGGGAAAATCCTGTCTGCGGCTTAAAACCGCTATGGGATTCATGACGGGAAGAAATACAACGGTGCCCTTCAGTTTTCCCGGATCAAGCCTGTTGAAAAGTTTCTCTATTGCAGCGATCCCGTTCAGTTCCCTTCCGTGCTGTCCTGCCGTTATGACGGCAAGAGGTCCCGGTGCAGAACCTGTAACCTTCAGAACCGGCAGCCTTGCCTTAACTCCCTGCGCCCACTTTTCAACTTCGAGAAAACTCCTCTCCTTTCCGGCCATGACATTTGACATCTTCATCTCCCCTTGTTGATTTATTCCGTTCTTCCAGTTAAATTTTGATTAATATTGGAATAGTTACTTCTGCTTCCTTTCATATTTGACGGAAAGTTTCTTTAAAAGTTTATCCTGCCAAGTCTTTATTGAGACTAACTTTAATTATATCATATTTCCAAAAGAGACTGACGGGCAAAAATGCATAAACACAAAGATAACAGGGACATTGCCTCCGGTTTACAAAGAAACGTTTTCCGGCAACAATCCGTTTAGCGCACCCTGCCCGTCACGAATAGCCTGAATTCCTTTTCAACCTGGCTCATTTCCTTCATATCTGAAGGTTCTGGCGGAAGGGGTGTTAACCTAAGCTGGTCAGGGCCGCCGAGCGCGAGTTCCGACCCTCCGCCCCTGATATTCTTCACTGCAGGAAAATTTCTGCCCTTTTCCATCGTCATAGCCTCCCATTCCGTAAGAATAACCTTTCCTTCTGATCATTCCTGCGGATAGAAGGTATCATACTGAAAGAACCCCTGTCCGAAGCTTTTCCTTTGCCTTGCTCCTTCCCATGACTCTCATGTCAATTCTTACAATGGCCCTGTCGGATCTGATCCCTGAGGATGAAGGGCGGGAAGCCTGGATTCCATGTCATTGACAGTGACCAGGAGGCTAGTTCTTTCAACAGGAATATCCTTATTTTCAAGCTTAACGAGTATATCCATCCACCTGTCTGAGCTTTCTATTGAATCCCTTCCGGTAAAGAGGCTTATACCTCCATTTGCCTGCGAGATCGCGCTTCTTTCCCATGGGATAATCCTGGCAAGGTTTGAAAATTCGATTTTAATCGCTTCCGATGGTACTGCTGAATGGCAGGTAGCATGAAGAATGAAAAATATGATGAGGAGAAAACTTGTTTTAAGTTTTACTTCATTCATATCATCTCCTTTTGTCCAAGCCACCCCGGACAGGCAGGCTAACCTTTCACTTGTTAAAAGTTTGCACCTGCCTCTTACTTCCCTGAAAAAGCCATACAATCAATCCGCTTGTTTCAGCCCATTTTTCGTATTAGTGGATCGTATGTCATGGCAAGGTTCCAGGCTTGCAGACAAAAGTTATATAGTAATTCCCGGCGGCATAAGACAGAAGGGTCGCATCCCTTAATCATGCATGAAATATAAAAACAGCTTTCCCTTCCAGAGAGTACTCCACCAGGCTTTTCAAAACCTTTTTAAACCGGAATACGGTATATGATAATCCCGAATACACGGATTCAAGGCTGTCATTGGCGGGTAATTGCATCAAACATCCCGTTTCCCGGATAAAAATCCGGTATCCGTCTTTCCTGAATATTATAAAATAGTAGCACAATCCTGTCACGGGTATCCATGTTAGGAAATATTCCTGCCTTTCCCGTCATGTAACCAATTCCGGACTGGTATATGATAATTTTATGATTTTTAAAAATTCACTATCTTGCCACAATGGGATCTCTTGAAAAAGCCGATATGCCCTTGAGGTTTCCTTCAAAGAGAAAAAGCGCCCGGGTGTTTTCATCCATGGCCGGATCAGTTTTCAAAGGCTCGAAATTATCGGTATACCTGACTGAATCAGATATCCTGAGAGTATCAACCGTGCCATCTACAGGACACAGTGATACTTCCTCCTCTTTCTCTGACAGGCCGAAGATTTCCCATCCGTCGATACCAACCAGGAAAGGTTCCCTTATCAAACCCCTGGTGTTGACCAATTTCCTGCCGTCAACAAAGATGCCGAATTCACCTTCCATTCCGTCTTTAGGTTTCTCTTCTCCCGGCTTGGGGGGAAGAGGCGTTTTACGCAGCTGATCCGGACCACCGAGAGCCAGTTCTGAGCCGCCGCCCCTTATAAAACGGACAGCCAGGATATTCCGGCCTTTCTTCACGTCCACATCAACGGTATAGTTCCATATTGAAAATGGAAAGTAGATATTGCTTGACTGCATTGTGTCATGTACGAGAATCCCGTTAACCCATGCCTGCATCCACCAGTCTGCCCCCATTCCAAGGGTCACCTTCTGGTCTTTAGGGGAGTTGAAAGGTATGAAAACATAGGCATTTTTGCCTGTCGGTTCATTCTTAAGCATACTTGGAAAATCATAAAGGTTCTTCTCTACAGCAACATCTGTACCTTTTAAAGATTTGCCTGAAACGGTGATTTCCTCAGGCATGGAATTGAGAACCCGTTCCGGAAGCTTTTCGTCTGAACTGTCAAGAGGTCCGAAGATTCTCCATTTAGCCGGCCATTCAACAGAACCTTTGATTATTTCTGAAGGAGGAAGCTTTGCAGAACCTTCAGAAACCTTCCACAGGTTCCAGGTAAAAGCCATGTGCACCCACTTTCCGGCCGAGAAGAAACATGTTTCCTGCTTCCCTTTACCTGGAATGCCGACTTCTTTTGTATCAGTCAGAATTTCCATCTGAAGGTCGCTGTATATCTGGCGGTTCCAGTTTCTTCCGCCGTAAAGGTAATTCAGATTGATGTGGGGACTTCTCAAAATGCATTTGCTTATAAACGGTTGTCTTGAAATTGGAATTTCAAAGCTTGACCAACCCGGTTTAAACCAGAATTCAATGGTGCCTTTCCGGCTGGGAAAGAACGAGTACCCGCCATCCTTAAGATTCATGCCCCTTTTGAAGGATAAACTTCTATCTTTCTCCATTAATAATCCGCTTCCGGATATCCCCCTGACGTATCCTCCTTTATCTGTGGTTTCAGGAGCCTCATTCTTTTTCCTTGCTTGAGCCTTTTTTGAAATAACAGGCAAGCGTGCAGGAGATGCAAAAGATACAACAGGTTCAACGTTCAAAAGCCTTGCAAAAGAAGGCGGCGCCGTACCAAGCCTTCCATTTCCATAAAAAGCAGGTTCGATGCTCCATATTCCGCCTTGCCTTCTCACGGGTAAGGTAACATTTCCTGTCCTGTAACTTGAAGAGTCCAGGACTACGCGTCCTCTTGAATTCTTCACGGTGTGGGGCCTTCCGAGGAAAAGCTGCAGGTTTTGAAGGTTTGACGGCACGTAAAAATAGTATGGTACCCCTTCAACCCTGTCTGAAAGTCCATTCTGCCGGAGAGCCGACCAGAATCCATCCGGGCAGTAAAGTCCTATCTTGTCAGACGAGGATCTCCTGACAGCATAAGGATACGTGCACCCGAGAGAGACCCTGTAAAAACCGCTCTTCATTGAGGCAGGGAGGGTTAATGACAGGCTGTAAAGAAGATCTTCCGGATCATCAGCCCATATCATGCCGGTCTTAACGGGGCTTTCTTTCGTTTCCTCTATCGAAACGGATACCCCGCTGAGCGGCTCTTTTCGACCATCCGCCGGATAAGGGAAAACCTGCGGCTTAATATCTGATGTTTTACCCAGGATGTCCATACCTATGTAAGTATCCTTTCCATTTACGTGGCGGAACAAGATATCTCCCGATGACATGTCGGTCGACTTCAGAAGAAAGCAAGCATCAATCTCATTCGATTTAATCGTATTCCCTGAGAATCCTGAATTCCAATAGCAGAAGACAAGTACAAGAAAAGACTTTAAAACCGAAGCCAATATCCTTTTCCCAATTTGTTTCATTTCATTTCCCCCTCTTATTTTTTCGTTTATGTTCCTGGCTTATATTATATCTGTTTAATGATCCTTTAACCCTATTGGGTTGTCAGGACAAATAGCTTGTACGCTCCTTTTGCATACAGACGGGCAATGATCATGCATTTCTTAACGATATTACGGTTTTCCATCCCTCGTGTTAAACTTCTTAAAGCAACGGTTCCACTGTGATTACGTTGTATCAATGCAGTTTACCTGTCACAGTCAAACTTATTTTTCGATCTTTATTCTTCCTCCACCCTCAAGCCGCCATACCTTGCCACCCGTGTACATCCATGCAGCCCAGTTCTTCCTCCTTCTTACCCCGATGTTAAACCTGAAAGTTTTTACCTCGTCCAGGTTAAGGTTAATCGCTGAAAGCGGGATTTTCAATTCAGCGCTCCAGTTGTATGTATCAGGGTCATGCATCACGGCGGCGTATTCAACATTCTTTTCAAGAGCCAGCCTCGTATTTTCAGGCATCTTGAAATAACTGTCAAGTATCCTGAGGTTGCCGTCCGGGTATCCCACGAAGAGGTATATGGGCCCCGTCTCCATGTCAGGAAGCCACCAGCCCTTTATCTCGTCGCTTGAGACCCCTTCAACGGATATTTCAGTCATCCCCCACGTTAATGGAATCTCCTTGACCGCCAGTGGCATATCGGGGGACCAGGGATCGGGGGCGTGATCAACTCCGATGTAAAGATATTTGTCATCGTAAAGAAGCCACGCGTGGCTCAAAGGAGATTCCATGTCCTGCGAGCTCTGGTAATACCTGTCTATTTGTATGGCCTTGTCCTTGTCGAGACCGAGCCACTCATCCTTTTCAAGCCTGCCGTCTATCTTTATCAAGTTCTTTCTCTTGAGTGCGCTGTATTCCTTCGGCTTTGAAGATCCCGACGCTTCCTTCGATGGATCAAAGTACTTGCCAATCTCCCTTTTGACGGGCCAGGTTGCCCTTAGTTCATCGTTGTACAAGCCGATGTTTTCAAATGGAATCGGCTCGAATCCTGCCTGGCCGTAAACGGGTGATCCGGGCCTGAGTCTGAAATCCATCTTCTTTATATTGTAGAAGAGAGGATCAGTTTCGTCAATATTGTTTGATATATCGTTTCCTGCACGTACGCCCGATGCGTAAATAGCGAAAGGTCCACCCATGCTGACATTCCTGGAAATCGTTATGTTTCTCGGCCAACCGAGAGGCCTTTTGTCTTCATCAAGTATCTTTGCAAGCTGTGGGTACCTTTCACTCCAGGGCGGAAGCCTGTATTCGAACTTCTCCAAAACCTCTATGAGCCTGTACCCGCGGGAGTTCAGCTTTCCGTCGCTTTCCATGATACTGCTCCTGTTGCCCTGTGATATGCCAGGAAAACAATCCACGAAGATATTGTTTTCGAACCGGCAGTCGGGCGCTGACGAGGAAATGCCCGATGTTCTGAAAAATACGTTGCCGGATAAGGTGAGGTTTGAGCTCAAACCATCTATGTGGACGGCCCTCACTCCGTGAGTGTCGTTAGGGGAATAGTGGCCTGTTATGTGGTGTATAAAGTTATTTTTCAGAATATTGCCCCTGAAAGTCATGGGCTGTCCCAGGTCCCAGGTGTAGACTGCCCCCAGTTCCTTGGAATGTGCAACGACATCGTGTATCTCGTTGTATTCAATTACATGGTTATTGCAGGTTATACTTATCGCAGAATGATTAGAGTCTGTTATGATGTTATGGGAAATTCTCTGGCCTATCCCCCTTATTGATATTGCTGTGCTGCTGCCATCAAGCCTGTTCACGCGGTAAATATGGTTATTTTCAATACGGAAACCGTTGGGGATCAGCTTTCTCCTGTTTTCAACCGCCCTTGCGTGGCCATAACTGTAATCAGCGTTGTCTGCAAGAACAAGGGCTCCTTCGCCAAGATCATATATGTCGCATCCTACCACGGAGTGTCCCCATCCGCTCTGGATATATATTCCATCCTGCCCGGTATTTCTTACCGTACATCCCGCGAGAAGGTTATTATCGCCGCCCGATATAATAACCCCGTCTCGCCAGGTTCCTTCGAAAACCAGCCTGTAAAAGGCCATGTGTGAGGCATCGTTGGTTTCCATTACAGGTTTATCGAGGATTGTAACTATTGCGTTATCTCTGATCTCTCCCGGAGGCCAGAAGTAAAGCTTCCCGTTTTTTCTGTCGAGGTAGTATTCCCCTGGCTCGTCTATCTCGCTGAGCAGGTTGTATGCGAAAAACCCGGTTCCCCTGGAAATGCGGTTTCCCACGTAAGCAGGATCCTTGGTCTTTTCCCATCTCGGATCCTCTGCCAGGTAGATTATTTTCTCCCTGGTGTCAATACCGGTTATCCTGAGGTGGTTTATAACGTAAGGAACCTTGGGGCCCAGGTAACCCCTTATCCAGGCGTCATTCTCCCCGGTCCACCTTTCGGGCCGTATTCCCGAGTACTTGAATTTTCCTTTCTGGTAAGGCTCATCCCTGAACGTGTAATCTCCCCTGGGATTTACAAGGGAAGCGACCCTTGTGAAGCCTTCGTTGGGCCACCTTGCCATCTGCATGGCCTTACCGTCGTAAATGAGTTCCATCGCACCGGGTTGGTCAGCTCCGGTTCCCCTGTTTTTCAACTCACCGTATTCATTAATGCCCTGGCCCCCAAGATCGGCAACAAGAACTTTTCCCCTTGATTCAGCGGGCAATTTATCCAGGACCCCCCTGTCTTCCACCGGTTTGAAACCGGATACTTTTTTACCTCCTATTATCCGGGCCGTTTCACCAGGATGAGACATGTAGACAACGGGAGATTCTTCTGTGCCGGAATCTTCCCGGGTGAAAACAACGGTGTCTTCAACCAGGTATTCACCCTGCCTGATATCCACTGCAACACCGCCGGGAGGGAGCCCCTTTTCCGCTTTCATTCTCCTTATCTCATCCCTTGCCCGCTGTATCGTGGCAAAAGGACTTTTAGCGGTTCCGTCGTTTGTGTCTTTTCCGGATACGGAAACGTATATGACATGACGGGGACTCTTTATTCTTTTTATACGCGCTTGTCGGGGAGTGATGATGGGCTTACCGTCAGGAAGACCGTCTATAGATTCAAGCCTGTCAATCAGCTCAAGACGGTGCGCCTCGTTGGGATTGGGCGAGGAAGAGACCTCCCTGAGAAGGTTCTCATATATCTCACGGGCCTTCATGTATTCTTTAGACCTCAGGTATGTATCTCCTATACCCCTTCTGGCCCGCATGGAGTCATTCCCGGAAAGGCCTTCAAGCTTAAGAATTTCCTGGTACGCATTCCTTTCCACGTTATTATTTCCTTCTTCAGCGAGGATATCGGCCATGCAGAAAAGGGCATATGCCCTGTAATTCACGCTGAGAGCCCTGTCCCTGGAGATCCCAGCATAATACTTCTTTGCAAGGTCACCTTTTTTTTCAAGCCGGTAACTCTCCGCAGTATTAAAAAGATACAGGGCCGGGGTGTAATCAACGCCGCTTATATCCTTTATTGCCCCGTATTCTCTTCTTGCTCCTTCAAAATCTTTTTTTTTTATCATCCCGTCCGCACTTGAAAAGATGTAATTTATCCTGTCGGCGGCAAGACCTTCATTACCTCCTCCGGCTTTTTTCATTTCCTCGGAACTTAAAACCCGGTTGTGTATGACAACCTCGTCTATATCTATTTTTTCGGATGCGTGGAGGCCAATCCTGAAAGGATAGTCTGCCTGATTGTATTCACCGTCATGCTTGATCCTTCCCGCAATCGAACCGTTCAGATAGAATATGACCTCCTTGCCGTCCCACGTCAGCGCGGCGTGCTGCCAAACCCCTTCTGGAACATTAGCGCTTCTTGCCCTTGCCTGGAAATAAATATTCTTTTTATCTCCGGAAGCCGTTCCGGGAACACAACTGACCCGGGCGCTTGAATAATTTAGTATCCATCCCTTACCACCGGCTCCCGAAAGGAGCAATGTTCCTACGGATGATTTTATCTCGTCATAAGTGGTTGCTGGACCGCTTCTCCTGAACCAGCACTCGGCTGTGAAAGACTTTTTTTCAATCTCAACGGCAGGACCCTGGTAATGTCCCCTGTCAAGCCGCACCGCGGTCTTTCCGGGAAACCTTCCCTCGATTATCGTGAGATCGTCGATATCCTTCTTCCCCGCTCTCACTGGAATAAATGCGAGGTCGTTGCCCTTGCCTGTTAAATCCTTTACAGGGCTTTTGCTGTCGGTCAATCCCTCAAAGGTGTAATATCCTGCAACCGATGGGTCTTTGATCAAGGATTCTTTCCTTTTAATCCAGGCTTCATATGCCTGGTTTTCGGCCCATGCACCGTTCAAAAGGATTGCCAGAAGGAAGGCCATCAATCTTCCTGATTTCATATAATACCTCCAATGTAACATGATTAAGTATCCAGGACTTCTCTTAATGCAAATGACAAAACCTTCTTTTCCTGAAGGCTTTTGAATACAAAAATATTTTATACGGCTGCATAATAACTTGCCGGTTCAATCAAAGCTCTTAAAGAAAATAATCCGCCTGTTCGAACGGGTAAATAATAGCCATGCAATCCTTCCTGTTGCATACTTTTTCTGAAAGACATTTCTTTATTGAGGGAGGCGTTGCCTTACCTGTTTTTCATTCATCACCCACCAGGTAGCCGCTGATCCATCTGCAGAAAGAACAGCCTCCATAAACCTGGCCTTGGTTGCCGACTCTACATGGCCGTCCAGGAAAAGAAGGTTCGCAGTAGCTCCAGGATGCCTGAAATGCACCTTGCCCCAGGATGTCTCTCCTTCTCCCATCTGCCTGTATTGGCTTCCGTGGGAAGAATCTCCAGGCTCGTCCCAGAAGGAGTCTCCAAGAAACCAATAACCTGCGGGCTTTTCAACCCTGCCGGGGTATATGAAAACGGAATGGCTGCTGTTTGCAGGCCTGAAATGTATTGCTGTTGATACCGGAGATGTCCTGACCCCGTACCCGTAATCAGTATTCCCGGGAAAGGTATAGGGACGCCATGCAGGACAGACTGCCATTGATCTCAGGTTGTTTCCCGGGGACGACCACGCATCCATCCATCTCCATGCTCCGTGGTGAAGAAGCAATATCTCTTCCCAGTTCTGAGCGTACATAAGGGCCGCGATACCTATCTGCTTTAGATTATTCATACAGGTGGCGGATTTTGCCCTCGCCCTTGCCTTCGAAAGTGCAGGAAGAAGCATGGCCGCCAGTATCGCTATGATAGCAATCACTACAAGAAGCTCTATAAGGGTGAATCCCCTTTTCTTCCTATACACGTTGCGAAAAGTTTTTAAAGATTGATTATCAATCGAGTGAATGAACCTATTATCCATTTAATTCCACCTCCCTTTTCAACCAAAGAAGAAGCCATTTTTAACTTTTCTCAATATGTATTGTTAAGGTCTACTATGCTCCCTCCTCTGCTGGGAAGGGCTGAACTCAGTGCTCCACAGTTGGGAAAAAATGCAGGATCCATGCGGCTGTATGCAGAACCGGGAGAATCTCTTTTTGCGGCTACCCATTTAACGTGGCCGCCGACATAGAGTGCATTCACTCCCGCCCACCTGTGGTTGTCATTAATGCCCCTCAATAGATAATACTGAAACTTGTCCCATGCGAGGGAGGCGGTTCCGCTCCACCCCGTCTTCCTGTCTCCAACGATCGCCGTATCCGGATGGGTCTGGAGGTTCAATCCGCAGGCGTACGAATATGAACAGGTATATAGTGTACCGCTTGAGGCAATGCCGCCTCCTGGAGGAGATATGAGGGTTCCATTATTAATGCTTGAGATTTCACTGCTTGACTTGTCCTTGCTGCTGGGGCACACAAAAAGCTTGTATTCCATGGTGTAAGCCGGAGTTTCCAATTCAGGGGTAGACGGATTCAACTGGCCTGTGAGAAGGGCGAAGGATGCGTTTGCTTTAGTCCTTGGAGTGCCGGGTATTGTCTCATCGTGTGTAGGAAACCAGCCATCCCAATCCTGGGCATACATGTGGAGAACCAATCCTATCTGTTTCAGGTTGCTTGCGCAAAGCCCTCTCCTTGCATTCTCTCTCGCGTTTGAGAGCACTGGAAGAAGCATTGCCGCAAGTATTGCTATTATTGCTATTACCACGAGCAGCTCAATGAGAGTAAAACCTTTTTTTCTCTTAACCATTCCTTTCACCCCCTTGATTTTATAATGGATCACTCTTTAATGCCATATTTACAGGATATCTTTAAGCTTCTTGCACTGTGATACCTTATTATTGCAACCTGTGCAATAAACTGCAAATTCATTCATGGCATCCATAACACGGGCCGTAAGGAATGCTATTAAAAACTTTTCAACCTTTTTACCTGCCGTATAAGCTCTGCAAAATATATATATGGTCTTTCCCACATTACTTTTACCATTTATGCTTTTTTCTGTCAAATCTTTTCACTCCTGCATAAATTCCATTATATCCGTTCAATCAGTCGAGGGCTCGAAGGATTCAAAAGCGACTTTGAATTGCTTTATTTCTGGAATCTCAGGTATCCTCCTCCTTCGAGCCTCCAGATGGGTCCTTCGGCATACATCCAGGCTACCCAGTTTTTTCTCCTTCTTACCCCTATATTGAACCTTCTGCCCTCGATCTCCCCGGGATTGATCCCCAAAAGGGACATGGATATTTCCCGTTCAGACGTCCAATGAAAATTTACAGATCATTCATTATGCAGGCATACTTTATTTCCATTGAAAGCGCTTCCTTGAGCGTTTCGGACATCTTGCAGGAACTATCTGAGAACCTGTTTTTACCGTCCCCGTTACACCAGAGTACGAATATGGTACCCGTTGCCATATGGGCATCCGCCATCCACGCACATCGTATGCAACATGTTCCTCAATCGATACCTCTGTTACCACCCAGTCAGGATTCTTGAGAGTCACAGCCATGTCTTCTGTCCATGGATCCTGCATGTGCTCAAGCCAATATATAGATAAATGTCGCCATAAAGAATCCAAACATGGCTCTCCGTACCTTCCTGGTCATGGACAGGGGTATAATACTTATTCATGGGATAGCCTTCTCCCTTTAAGTCCGAGCCATTCATCTTTTTCAAGTTTTCCATCTATCCTTATGGGAGTTGAATGCCTGCTGACCACATACTCCTTTGGTTTAATATGCCTGTTTCTTTTGAAAGATAGAAATATTTGCCGTCCCTCCAGGTCCCCTCAACAACAAGTCCGTAAAGTGCCAGGTTGGATGTGTCTATAAACTCAAAAGAGGCTTGTCGAGGGTTGTAACGATGAGTTCGTTGAGGATATATCTCCCGGAGGCCAGAAGTAAAGCTTCCCGCTTTTTCTGTCAAGATAGGCGGATTTAGTCAAAAAGATATGCGATTTCTCTGCTTCCGAAGGTTAGAGGACATTGGGGAAGATTCGCCGGAATGGACACGTGGTAACAGTGAAGAAATGGCAACCTACATCGTTTGGGTTAAATAAAACTTTTATCAGTAGTCATGGTGCAGGTTTCTCAAACCCGCATGCTTCCTGTAAACACTCTCATCGAGACCGGCCGGCATTTCTATAACATTGGGAAGCGCGTCCTGGGGTAGAACCATCCTCTGTATGCGGGTTACGCCGGAAGTGGCTATATACTTTCTGCCCGACACCCACTTCACGTTGCCAGCAACATAAAGGACGTTTATCCCGTCAAATTCATGCATCGAACTTCCGGAATGTGTCAGGACAGTGTTCCACGATGTTCTGAAATAATTTCCGCAGTAAATATGCCTGTCAGCCATGATGGCAGTACCCGGATGGGTCTGCACGTTCAGGTTAAGGGCATAGGCGTATGAGCAGGTACCTCCTCTCACACTTCCACTGCTTTCCGGGGTCAGCGCAAAGAAAGCAGGACGTTGCGCTGAAGGAACAGAACACCCGTTGTCGGCTGAAACCAAAACCCCGTGAGGCGAAGGTGCGTCATAAGGAGAACTGGGACAAACAAAAATGGATGAGTCTGTCATGTACCTCACGTCTTCGTACGTATCTAAGCTGGATATGTCCGTCTGGCCCGTGAGAAGAGCAAGAGATGAGTTGTAAGCCTTTGTCCACGTGGGATGGTCCCTTAAAGGGAAGAATCCGCCCCAGTCATTTGCATACATCTGCAGTGCCAAACCTATCTGCCTAAGGTTATTCATGCACTGGCGTCTTCTTGCCTGTTCTTTTGCCTTGGCTAGAACGGGCAGGAACATTGCGGCAAGTATGGCTATGATGGCTATTACAACGAGCAACTCTATAAGGGTAAATCCCCTTTCATACCTGCCAATATGCCGATTGAATATCTTTTTCATTTTTTTCACCTCCCTATCCTTTAATTATCAGAAATCAACATCATAAACCGTATAATCGGATTTCAGAACCCACCAGTGGCGGTTTGGAAGGTTCACAAATCCCCCTGGAACGGAAGCCGGATTGGGGTTGGTCCCAGCGAAGGATTTCTGAAGGGTTTCCCTGAATCTTTCAACGGTTACCGATTCGGAATGGCCGTCGAGGAAAAGCATGTTAGCAGTGTTGCCCGGGTGTCTGAAGTGTATCTTGCCATTGAGAGATTGCTCCCCTCTTATCATATAATACTGCCCCCTGTTATATATTGCGTTGCCTCCGGTAAGGGTGGTAGCTGAAGAATCAGCCAGTATCCAGTAGTATGAAGGAGCCATCACGAGTCTTGTAGCCATCTGGAAGCGCGCATTGACGGGAAACGACCTGTAGACGTCAAGGAAGTGATTCACGTGCCTGAAACCGTATGTGCCACTGGGTCTCCCTGTTTCAGAACCTGCAACATATTTAGAAGGCGTGTAGCTATAGGGCGGATGGGCGGGGCATACTACGACGCTGCGCGGGTAATAACTTGTATGTGAGTGCCAACTCGTATAATCAAAAGACCCGTTATAATTGTCCAAATAAAGAAGAATGCCCGTTCCTATCTGTTTAAGATTGCTTATACATACCGCGCTTTTTGCCCTCGCCCTTGCCTTGCTCAGTGCTGGCAGAAGCATTGAGGCCAGTATTGCTATTATTGCTATTACAACGAGTAATTCTATTAGCGTAAAACCTGTTTTTTTGAGTTTTTGCATTTTGTTTTTACACCTCCTTATCGCAGCTTTGATCTTTTAAACTTAAATATCGGTAAACCTCGTCTCGCCTGCCAGCAGACCTATTCTTCGCACTATATGAAGAGGGTTGAGGCTCATCCCCCTGAGTTTCGAGCTAAATTCCAATTGAGGCTTTATCCTACATCCCTCAGATTGTCAAATTTGTTTCCTGCCTTAGTTATACCGTAACAGTTATGTTTTCATAAAAACTCTGTCACACCTCACTATATTTTGATTTGTCAAGTTTAACTCTTACCATAATTGTATATCCCCACCCATTTTTGTCAAGTGACCCTTAAATATTCGTATTTCGAAGTATGCACTTCTCTCTTTCTCGCGCATTCCCTGTTTTCCAAAAAGTGCAGCCTTGCAGAAAAGAGCGTACTCTCTGTAATTCGGGCTTAATCCGGCCATTTTAAAACCTCATCGTATGTGAGGCATGGGCCTGGCCATATTTTTTTCTATGCAATATAACTTTCTACAGTGTTAAAGAAATAAAATGTGGCACCGATTTTAACCCTGATACATTCCTTATCTTTTCGTATAAACTGCGGGCACCAGTATAATCTCCTTTTTCAATAAGCTTGTCAGCCTTTTCGAAAATCCCCTTTATTCCGTCAAAGGTCATTCTTTCCTTTCGGTTGAAATTATCTCATTGTCGCTCAAAAACTCCTGTAAATGATCACTTCGTCTATATCCAGTATTTCGCTCAAGCTGTAATCGACAGGCAAAGGTCTTCTTGCGAGAACATATTTACATCAGGACCGTCAATCTGGCAGAAAACTTCCCTGCCTCCGCTAATTATACGGATAGATGAAGGATCTTAATCTCCCTTTCAACAAAGGGTATACTGGCTATCATGGGCAATGGAGAATCAAGTCCGGATACGTCTTTATTTTCAGATTGAATTCCTCTGTGTGAAATGAATAGCCTGAAAAATATATTGAGAATAATAAACCATTTGCATTTTAATTTTTCATCTCTCCTTTTAAGCAATTCCGAGTCCGGCATTGCAAAAAAATTGAAATAAGTTGCATCGATTAAAATACCATGGTGTCATTTCCTGAAACGATTCTATTCAGGATCTCATCTTTTATTCTCTTTGGATGGCTTTTTCTTCCTCCTCGAGAGAGGGGTGATATAGTACAAAGTGGAAACGGGACCCAGGGCAGACACATCACAGGGTGATAAAACATGTAATATCTATTTTGCTTCAACCGGCTCTTTTGAAAAAGCCGATTCGCCCTTCAGGTTTCCGTCGAACTGGAAGAATACCCTTGTGTTCTTGTCTGAACCGTAATTGGCCGGGGGCTGGAAATCATTCTCATACCTTACTGTGTCAGATATTCTTAACATGTCCATGCTTCCGTCAAATGGGCCTATTATCACATCCTTAATATTTTTTTGAAGTCTTGCTATCTTGTTACTTTGTAGAGGAGCCAATCCATAATTTGTCCTGTCATACATCACTTTTTTGCCATTTATAAAAATTGATAATTCCCCGCCGATACCGGCAATTCCTTCATCTATCTCCCATGTATACGCGACATGTGTCCACTCGCCCGCTTTAAAAAAGTGGCGGCATTGGCGGCCTGCAGGAGATTGGCCTTTTTTCTCGGGTAAAAGCTCAAGCCTTACATGGCTTTCATTATCTGTTTCAGAAATCCTCACCCTGTATAGATGGCCAAAGCAGAGATGGGAAGACCTGACAAATGTTCTGTACGTTTCCTCTGTCATTCTCATGGGAATCTCGTAAGTTGAAACATCTGGCTTATACCAGAATTCAAGAGTTCCTGCATTTCCTGGAAAATATGTGTGACCACCACCATCTTGAACATCATTTCCCCTGTCAAAAATAACTCTGCCATCATTTGCCGTCCTCAAAGCTTTACCATTCAGCCCGGGGACAAAATCAATGGATTGTTCCCCAGTTTTCTCTGAAACGGGAACAGGTGAAGTTCTTCTTCCAGTTATTTGGGGCAAAAACTCGGGGAAACCGAAGGCCACAACAGGTTCTACGTTAAGCAGTTTTATGAAACAGGGCGTTGTATGTCCCCGGAATGAATAAGTATAAAACTCAATACTCCAGATTCCATATCTCCCCTCCACGGGGACAGTCATTTTACCTATATTCTCATTGGACCATTCAATTACAGTTGAACCATCCGGGGCCTTAAGTCTTACAGGCCGTCCAATGAGGATCTCCAACCCCTTGAGGTTTTCAGGCACTCTGAAATAAGCAGGTCGTCCTTCTCCTGCTCTGCCGTTTGAAATTCCGCTGTTGTGTTCTCCCAGGCATATAGGCCAGAAACCGTCCGGGCAGTAAAGGGCGGCTTTTGCAGAAGTCGTATCAAGAAGAGTGAAAGTATCCTCTTCCGCAAGAGAAAGAAGGTAGAGCCCCCCGGCTGTTTCTTCCGGAACGGTTACATAAATATGATATTTCCTGTCAGTTATCGGGTACTCTTCAGGTCTGTCAAGAAAGTATTTTCCGTATTGCATCATTTCTTCTGTTTCGAATTTAATGTTTTCAAGAGGCTTATTTTTAATATCCGGAGGATACAGGGTTACTTCAGGTTTTATCTCTCTTTCCACGGTCTCAAGGTAAAGACCCAATTTTGTTTCTTTTCCTTTTTCATGGATAAAAAGTATTTTCATTCCGGGTCTTTTAAGGGGTTTTACAATCAAAGGCGTTGTTATTCCTCTCCATCCTTCTTTTGAAAGAAACTTTAACGCCGTAGGCATCCCGATGAAAGGATTATGGTACTCGTGGTGACCCATAAAAAAGGTTGTGCGGGGACCTGGAAACGGCGTAAAAATATAAAGATTCGGCCATTCGAGAGGATTCTCCTGTTTTTGTTTCAATTCTTCCGAAAGTGGATGCCTGCTTGTATAGTATAGCGAATCTCTGACCGTCTGTTCCACCACACTCCTGTATTTAATGTCACCTGTAAGCCAATAGGCAATAGAATTTGTAAAAGCATCATAGTTCTTATATGCCACAGTTGTTTCTCTTCTGTCAAAACGGTACCTTTGGTCCATCAGCTTGATAAAAGCCTCTTTTGCAAGCTCATCCCCCGTTTCGAGATAATACTCCAGTATATTGTGGCTGGTCCTGTGATCTTTGTACATGGAGCCGTAATGTCCCACAAAAAGACGAAAACCGTTCTGGCTCTCAAGATCAACCATCTCGTTCACGAGTTCCTTGATTGCCTTGCCTGCATCCTTGTTCCAATCCAGGATAAAGAGGGTAAGCAATGTTCTTATACCTGTTGCGTGGAATTGGCCCGTCCTGCCTTTTACTGTTTTTGGCTTCCATCCATTTTTTTCAAAAGATTCTTTTACCATTTTAATCAATTCAAGAGATTGTTCGTCGCCCGTAAGGTAATAATCCAACAGCCAATGTCCTATATCGCCTGCACCTATATAAAAAATATCAGTGCGGTCGCCCCAGAATAAAGGCAATAATCCCGCCCTTCCTGAACCTCCGGGAGCAGTTATGAAGCCGCCTTTATGTTTACCAGGTGAGCCCGGCGCATCCCAGTGCGCAAGATACCAGTCTCCCGTAAATCGGCTTAAACGGTGTCCGTAATCATAGTAACGCCTCTCGCCGCTTCTTGCAAAGTGACGCCAGGGCTCTCGCCGCACGCCATATTCCCTCAGGTTGGAGATAGCGTGGAATTGAGACATGGGCTTGCCCCCGGCTTCTCCGTAACTTCTGTCAGGGTAACAGCCCCATGAGATGTAACCCATCATGGGAAAAGCCTTCAAGGGAATAATAAACCTGTCCCAGTATTCGGATATCAGGGCCTCTTCAGCGGGGAACCTTTTCTCGTCCTTGTGAAGCATGGGGTATCCCATGGCTTCGGTTTCGCACAGTTTCACGGGGTCTGCCATTGTCAACACCTGC
>Ga0302245_1000847_pt1 | contig 23084 bp, 24 predicted proteins | sample AAG_UR_Thr_MG_FD_193512 | JGI IMG/M metagenome (GOLD analysis project Ga0302245, IMG submission 193512) | Enriched activated sludge microbial communities from anaerobic digester in WTTP, New Holstein, Wisconsin, United States - AAG_UR_Thr | ecosystem: Engineered > Bioreactor > Anaerobic >... | reverse complement strand
TAAAGAGAATAAATAAATATATCATTTTCATTTTTCCTGAAGACAAAAGTTTTCCACGAGTATTTTTATGTTTTTATACGCCCAATTTCTGCCCTTTGTTTCCATTGCAGCTTCGCTATACAGACTGGACATTTTGTTCCCTCTTGCCGCTTGGGATAGTTTTTGATATTCCGCCTGCTCCCTGTTGGATTCCTCAATCCCCTGATTTAACATCATTAGCAGAAAATCAGCCATAGATGGATTTAATATTTTCATTATTCTGCCCTCCCCTTTTTATAGAAGTTCAATTTCCGTTACTTCCGATTTTATTACACGGAAATATGAGATGTCAGATGTCCCAAAGTCCCGATTGATTGCCTTGTTCAGATGTAAAAAGAAAAAGTCTATCTCCGGCGTTGATGCAACCTCGCAAAAGATGTTCAGAATATAACTGCTGCCGGATTCAAGCATGTACCTGTCCCTATTCAAGCCGTTTCCGCAATGTGGGCATTTCCATTTCATTTTACCTCCGGTAGAGAAGAATTAAGCATATTTTATTATCTTTCTGCTCAAAGGACAAATAAAGGAAGTTTTTGGTTTATGTATTTGCAGCGGGCCATATTCCTCAGTTAATACTCCAGCGATCAAGAATTCTAAGGACGTCTTTAACTTTATACGATATACATGCAAAGAAAGGCGTCTGATAAATTAAATCCATTACAAAAGCTGGTTCCAGCAACATTTTGTCATGTCATCATGAATTGTTTCTATACAAGATCTGTTTTTAAAAATCTATATGTTTCAGTTTTATGTGAATTAAAGAGGAAATAAAAAAATCCCGACTTCTTTCTGTTGACACTTTGGACTTTTGTGGTATAATTTGAGATTATGGATAAGAGTTTATGCTTATCAGGCCGCATCAAACATACTTCGGACAGGAATTTCCCCCGGCATTGCCTCTGCTGGTGAAGCTTTCTTCGTTGCATCGTCCCTTTTTTATTCACGCTTTTTCTTTCTTTTGCATAAATAAGGAGATGTCAGGATGAAAGATATATTTGCCAGGCTGCTTGAAAAAAAGACCCTTCTTGAAGATGAAAGCTACAACGTCTTCAAGGAGATAATGGAAGAAAAAATCACCCCCGTCCAGGCTGCCGCCTTTATAACCCTTCTGAAGATAAAGGGAGAACAGCCTTCGGAGATAACCGGCGCAGCAAGGCTTTTGCGGGACAAGGCAAAAAAGATCAAAACACCGGCAAGCAGGGTTATTTGTGACACGTGCGGCACAGGCGGAGATTCTTCAGGGACCTTCAACATATCCACATGTACCGCCATCCTCGGGTTTGCATGCGGCCTCACGGTGGCAAAACACGGAAACAGATCGGTAACAAGCAGGTGCGGAAGCGCCGACGTGCTGGAGGCCCTCGGTTATAAGATAGATATTGAACCATGTAAAAGTGAAATGCTTCTGGATAAATATGGATTCGCCTTTCTTTTCGCTCCGCTCTACCATAAAGCCATGAAAAATGTCGCAACGGTGAGGAAAGAGCTCGGTTACAGGACGGTATTCAACACAATCGGGCCCCTGTGTAATCCCGCCGGGTCGGGAGTGCAGATAATGGGTGTAAACGACTATGCCCTCATGGGTGTCATTCCGCCGGTATTCAGAAAACTCGGCATAAAGGGGTACGTCTTTCATTCCGAAGACGGAATAGACGAAATTTCTCTAACGGGAAGGACTTATATCTCAGAGGTTACACCGGAGAAGATAGAGGAGTTTGAGATATACCCGCAGGATTTCGGTTTCAGGAAATGCTCGATCAAGGACCTTCAAGGTGGGGACGTTCCGGAAAATGCCAATATACTGGCTTCGATACTCGGCAACAGGGAAAAAGGAGCCAGGAGGGACGTTGTGTTGCTCAATACGGCCTTCCTGCTTAAAGCCTCCGGGATGGCGGGAAGCATAAAAGATGGGCTTGAAATAGCTTCGGGCAGGCTTGAAAACGGACAGGCTTTCGGAAAGTTCGAAGCCCTGATAGAAGAGATGGAAAGGGGACTGCCATGAAGAACGGGTCGAATGTCCTCGAAAAAATCATTGAATCGAAAAGGGAGCTGGTGGAAAAAGGGAAGAGAAGATTACCTGCCCCGGGTAAGGATGGACATGAAAGAAAGACATTGAGCCTTAAAGCCATTCTTGACAGCAGACCTTTTTCAGCCATAGCCGAGGTAAAGCGTTCTTCGCCCTCGGCGGGAAATATCAGGGAGAGTCTCGATCCCGGCCGGACGGCGATTGAATATGAGGCAAACGGAGCGGCGGGCATATCCGTCCTGACATGCGAACCTTTCTTCAATGGCTCTATGCGGGATCTCGAAGATGTCAGGCGGTCGGTGAATATTCCAATACTCATGAAGGATTTCATAATTGACCCGTGGCAGGTAAGCGAAGGCCGGAGGTACGGGGCGGACATCGTGCTTCTGATACTTGGGATCCTCGACGACGGGTCTTTCAGGCGACTTTCGGACTATGCCCGGAACATCGGTCTCGAGGTCCTGGTTGAAGTTCATACCCCGGGTGAAATTGAGAGGGCATTGAGGCTGGTGGATAGCTGGGAAGGCAAAATCCTTGGAATAAACAACAGGAATCTCAGGACCCTTGAAACGGACACGGGGACCACGCCGCGCCTGATGAAACTCCTGCAGGGACATGAAATGAGCGTGATAAGCGAAAGCGGCATAAGAAGCAGGCAGGACGTGCTTGATGCCGTGAGGGCCGGCGTACGAGGCGTGCTGGTCGGGGAATCACTCCTCAGGGAAGGGCGGCCCGGTGAAAACCTTAAACTCATTTGCGGAAGATGAAAAATGGTTAAGATAAAGATTTGCGGATTTACCCGAAGGCAGGATATTGAAGAAGCCGTCAGGCTGGGTATAAGGTACGTGGGAATAAACTTTTTCCCGCCCAGCCCGAGGTTTGTCAAGCCTGCGGAAGCTTCAAAACTGCTTGCGGATCTGCCGGAAGACGTGGCAAAGGTAGGCGTATTTGTCAATCCTGACGAAAAATTCCTCTTCAGGACGGCTAAAGTTCTCAGGCTTGACGCTGTCCAGCTGCACGGAAACGAACCGCCCTGGCTGGCGAAAAAGGTCAGGGACAGGTTCAGGGGAGAGAAACTTGTGATAAAGGCGGTCAGGGTGGAGAATGAAAAATCTCTTGAAAACGTCAGAATATACAAGGCCGATTATATACTGCTCGATTCATCTTCCGGGGACACTTACGGGGGAACGGGCAGAAGAATTGATTACAGCCTGCTTGGAACCAGGCCTTTGCCCTGGGAAAGGATATTCCTTGCGGGAGGAATCACGGCCGGAAACGTCGCAGACGTGCTGGCAAGATTCAAACCTTTCGCCATAGACGTAGCCTCCGGGGTTGAGATGGCCCCGGGCATCAAGGACAGGGAGAAAATGGAGCTTCTTGTCCACAACACGAGGAAATTCTATGAAAACAATTCCTGACAGGTACGGTAAATACGGGCCGTTCGGCGGGATCTTCGCGCCCGAAACGCTCATGCCCGCGATAGAAGAACTTGAAAACAATTATTCACGGATATCCCGCAACAGGGAATTCAAAAATGAGCTTGCTTCTCTTCTTGCCGATTACGCAGGACGCCCCACCCCTCTTTACCTGGCGGAGAATTTAAGCAGGTACACGGGTTGCCGGACATACCTGAAGAGGGAAGACCTTGCTTTCACCGGCGCCCACAAGATAAATAACACGCTTGGACAGGTACTGCTTGCGCGAACCACTGGCAAGAAAAGGATCATTGCTGAAACCGGGGCCGGACAGCACGGGGTCGCCACGGCAACCGTCGCGGCTCTCATGAATATGGAATGCGTGGTATACATGGGCGAGGTAGACTGTGAGAGGCAGAAGATAAATGTTTACAGGATGAAGCTCCTCGGGGCAAGGGTCGTGCCCGTGGCAACGGGCAGCAGGACACTCAAGGACGCCACCAACGAGGCCATAAGAGACTGGATAGCCAATTTCCAAACCACACACTACGTTATAGGCTCGGTCGTCGGGTTTCACCCATACCCGCTCATGGTAAGGGATTTTCAGTCGGTTATAGGAGAGGAGACCAGGGTGCAGATAATGAAAAAAGAGAAACGCCTTCCGGATTACCTTGTTGCCTGCGTGGGCGGAGGGAGCAACAGCATGGGTTTATTCCACCCGTTTTACGGCAACAGGAAGGTAAAGTTCATCGGGGTGGAGGCCGGAGGCAGGGGAGTCAACACGGGATATCACTCGGCTACCCTCTCGAAGGGCAGAAAAGGCATCCTGCACGGGAGCCTCTCCTACCTTCTGCAGGACGTTAACGGACAGGTCACGCCTACCCATTCGGTCTCTGCCGGCCTCGATTACCCCGGAGTGGGACCCGAACATTCCTTTTACAAAGAGACCGGCAGGGCGGAATATGTTTACGCCCTTGACAGGGATGCGCTTGAAGGCTTCCACCTTCTTTCCAGGATCGAGGGAATCATTCCGGCCCTCGAATCCTCTCACGCGGTAGGCTGGGCGGTAAAGAATAAAAAAAGATTCAGGGAAAAGGATATCGTCGTCATATGTCTCTCCGGCAGGGGAGACAAGGATCTTATGGAGGTTGCCCGCATCGAGGGCTCCATGTAAACGGAAGGTTGCAGGGAGACCCTGCATTAAACTACACGGGGACAAGGGCAGTCCCCTTACAAAAAAAGGTGAAAAATGAACAGGATAGACGAAAAATTCAGGGATCTGCGAGAGAAGGGCGAAAAGGCGCTCATCCCGTTTTTTACCGCCGGTTTCCCTTCCGCCGGGCAGACCGTCGAAATGGCAATGATGGCGGAAAAGGCAGGCGCAGATTTGATCGAGCTGGGAATACCTTTCTCCGATCCCATTGCAGACGGCCCGGTCATACAGCATACATCCTTGAAAGCGATCGAAGCTGGTATCAACACCGGGAAGATCTTCGACATATGCGGCCAGCTCAAATCCGCCATGAAGATACCTTACCTGCTGATGACATATTACAACCCGGTGTACAGCTATGGATTGAAAAAGTTTGCGAAACGGTGCGAGGAAACAGGCGTGTCCGGTGTCATACTTCCCGATGTGCCGTGGGAAGAAAGCGGTGAAATAAGGGAGACCCTTGGAGAAAGGGACCTAAGGCTGATAGACTTCGTCACGCCCTTCACGTCAAGGAAACGGGCGGAAAAAATCCTTTCGGGAGCCGGCGGATTCGTATATTTCGTAACGACAGCCGGGGTAACAGGCCCGCGGGGAAGCTTTTCAAAAGATCTTGTCGGAAGCCTTGACCTGTGCAGGAAGGTAACCGGGACGCCGATAGCCGCAGGATTCGGCATATCCGGGGCCAGGCAGATAAAAATGATCAAGGACCATGTAGACGGGACCATTATCGGCAGCTTCTTCGCCCGCAAGATTATAGAAGGGAAAACGGAAAGTATCTGGGAAATCATGAGAAGGTTCAAAAGGGCGTTGAGATGACAACTGCAAGCGGGGAGAAAAATGATACTTGTGATAGATAACTACGATTCTTTCGTCTACAACATAGTCCAGTACCTGGGGGAACTAAAGGAAGAGGTGGTCGTTTACAGGAACGATGCGGTCAGCATCCCGGGAATTGAAAAAATGGATCCGGAATATATCGTCATATCCCCCGGGCCGGGAAGGCCGGAAAACGCCGGAATTTCCTGCGAGATCATAAGAAAACTGGGAAACAGGATACCCATCCTCGGGGTATGCCTCGGACACCAGTGCATAGGACATGTTTTCGGTGGCAGGGTAATAGGCGCTCCGAGACTGATGCACGGAAAAACGTCTCCCGTACACCACGTGAAAAAAGGCCTTTTCAAAGGAATCCCGAGCCCTTTCACCGCAACCCGTTATCATTCGCTTATAGTGGAGAAGGAATCACTTCCCGAAGATCTCGAGGTGACCGCATGGACATGTGAGGGCGAGGTTATGGGGCTTCGGCATCGGAAGCTTCCGATAACAGGGGTCCAGTTCCACCCGGAATCCATACTTACCGAACACGGGATGACCCTGCTGTCAAACTTCCTCTCCATGAAAGATCACATGTAAAACCTTTCGGAAACTGTCCTGAGAATCTGGAAAAGGTAGATTGACAGTAAGCAGACTACACCCCAGGCAAAGCATATGCAGGAAGTTCTCCTGTGCATGTAAACCGGCCTGACAAAATATATTATTCCGAGTATTATTCCTGCCAGGGGAATCACGAAAGAAACAAACCCCAGCATCGCATCCTTATTGCGGCCTCTCATATCCGCCTCCCTGATCCTTTTTGAAAAGAGTATAGAACTTCCGGGGAAAAAGGTAAATAAGCATTTCGGATACGTAAAACGGCAATAGCGATATTCAAGGATTTTGCAAATCTCCGCCCATTCTTAAGAGGATTTGAGGGAAGCCCTGATGAAACCGGCAAAGAGAGGATGCGGCTTGAACGGCTTGGACTTGAACTCAGGATGAAACTGGGTTGCCACGAAGAAGGGATGCCCTTTTACTTCAAGGATTTCCACGAGGTCCTTCCCCCGGCAGGTACCTGCGAATACGATCCCTTCTTTCTCAAACAGGTCCCGGTAGACGTTGTTGAACTCGTACCTGTGGCGGTGTCTCTCGGAGATAAGGGTTTTACCGTAGCATTTATACGAACTGGTCCCTTTCTTCAGGGTGCAGGGATATGCCCCCAACCTCATGGTGCCTCCCATGCCCGAAATGTTCTTCTGTTCGGAAAGCATGTCCACAACGGGGTTCCTGGTACATGAATCCCATTCGGTGCTGGAAGCGTCGGCAAGGCCGCAGAGGTTCCTGGCAATCTCTATGGCCGCACATTGCATCCCCAGGCATATGCCGAAAAACGGGACCTTTTTCTCCCTTGCATACCTGATGGTTTCGATCATACCTTCCACGCCCCTTATGCCGAAACCGCCCGGCATGATGATGCCCGAAACGCCCCCCAGAAATTTTTCAGCGCCTTCTTTCGATATCGCCTCAGAGTCAATCTTTTGGAGAATAACCCTGACCTTGTTGGCTATGCCGCCGTGAACCAGCGCCTCGTATATGGATTTATAAGAATCCTGGAGCCTGATATACTTGCCCACGACACCTATGACAACCTGCCTGTCAGCCTTCCTGAGAGTATCGACAACCCCATGCCACTTGGCGAGATCCTGCTTCTTCTTCGGCTTAAGCCCGAGATACCTGAGGATGATCCTGTCCAGCTTCTGCCGGGCAAAGATCAGGGGTATCTCGTATATAAGGTCGGTATCTATTGCTTCTATTACGGCCTCTTTCCTCACGTTGCAGAAAAGGGCTATCTTCTCCTTTATCTCGTCGTTCAGGCTCTTTTCGGTCCGGCACAGGAGAATATGGGGCTGTATGCCGATCTCCCTCAGCCGTCCGACGCTGTGCTGGGTAGGCTTGGTCTTCATCTCCCCGGCTGCCTTTATGAAGGGTATCAGAGTAAGGTGGATATGGAGGGAATCGCATTCGGAAGACTGTATGTGGATCTGCCTGACGGCCTCGAGGAAAGGAAGGCTCTCTATGTCCCCGACCGTTCCACCTATCTCGGTAATGATGATGTCTGCGCGGCTGTCCACCGAAAGAATTGCCTGCTTGATCTCGTCCGTCACGTGGGGTACAACCTGGACGGTCTTGCCCAGATACCTGCCCTCCCGTTCCTTGCTGAGCACCGAATAGTATATCCTTCCACTTGTAGTATTATTCCGCTGGGTAATCCCGGCTTCAGTAAACCTCTCGTAGTGTCCCAGGTCAAGATCGGTTTCAGCCCCGTCATCCGTGACGTAGACTTCTCCGTGCTGGAATGGACTCATGGTTCCCGGGTCTATATTCAGGTAGGGATCAAGCTTCAGTATGGTAACCCTGTAGCCGTAAGATTCGAGAAGGGCGCCTATTGAAGCAGATGCTATTCCCTTCCCAAGAGAAGATACAACGCCTCCGGTAACAAATATGAATTTCCTCATCCTTATGTCCTCTTTATGGTTCTTTGCCAATCAGGAAATGGGTTACAGGATAATTTAAAAACCTGCCCTGGAAAAACAGGCCAGGCCGAATGATGAAAGCAAGATGCAGCAGGGTTATGAAACCTGGAGCTTCTTTATGTCTTCAAACGTATCTACACAGGGAGAATCTTTCTTTATTACCGCAACCTTCAGCCTGTAGCCGTTCTCGATTATACGCAGGTGTTCAAGCTTCTCCGTCGCTTCGAATACCCCGGTGGGCAGACGGGAAAAACGATTCAGGAAAGCTTTCCTGAAAGCGTAAACCCCTATATGCTTATAGAAAACGACTTTCTTCAGCAGGGCGGCATTGTTGCATGAGAAATAGACCGTCGGATAGGGTATGAGGGAGCGCGAGGAATAAAGGGTGTCCCCGTTCTTATCCATGACGATCTTTACCGTGTTTGGATCAAAAAGCTCTTCCTGCTTACGTATCCTGGTGGCCGCGGTCGTGACTTTGCACGAGGGATTACTTTCAAGGAGATCCAGGGATCCGTGCACGGCCTCTTCCGGAAGAAAAGGCTCGTCGGCCTGTATATTGACTATTATGGATGCATCAATGCCCGCTGCCGCCTGGGCAACCCTGTCGCTTCCGCTCCGGCAGTTGCTGGAAGTCCATATTGTATCTGCGCCTATCTTTTCGGCCTCAGCCTTTATTTTCTCGCTGTCGGTGGCAACGTAAACACCGGAGAATAATTTAATGGCCGCGGCCCTCGAATAAACCCTTTCAAGGACAGACTTTCCGTTTATGGGGTAAAGAACCTTCCCCGGCAGCCTTTCTGAATCAAACCTCGCGGGAATTATACAGACTATCTTTTCCTTTCTCATATCGCCCTCGTTCCACAGGTTGCTTTGCTCGTAGCTTTAAGATATAATTAATGCGCATGAAAGACAATCCCAAAACATTATAATTTTATCATATATCTTGAGATTCCGCTTAAAAATTATGAAGAAGGCCAGAAAGGACATAATAGAGTCGTCCATCGGGATGACCGCGGCATTCCTCGGGGCGAAAGTTACCAGGGAAGAAGCATGGACGTGGAACGTTTTCAGGAAAAAATTCCGTTACGTTGACAACTCAGGGAGAAGGTACAAGGCAGTTTCGAGGAATGGCTGCCAGGCGGTGGTCACCGTTACCCCTTCGCCGAGGGACAAGGAGCGCCTTCCCGGCTCCCGGGCGGTAGAGTTTATAGCTACCCGGGACAGTCTCTTCAGAAAGACTGACATGAGGCTTGTTCTCGATTTTATCGGCTACTTTTTCAAAAGCAGGGATTATAACATAAATTTCCTTCAGCCGAAAGAGAAAATGTCGCCCGGCAAGAGGCCGAAATCCGTCTTCATCGAAGACTGCGGCCATTACGGCGAGATAAAGTTTTTAAGGACATTCCCCACATGGGAAATAACCGTGAAGGACGCAGAAGAAAGCGGCCCGTACTTCTGCACACAGGGATTTTCCTACAGGTTCAAGCTGAAGCCGTCAGTTGAAGCGGAAGAAGCAGGCAACGTGTCGGGCATCCTCATGGAATACGAAGAGAATGAAACCGAGGATGCTCCATTATTATCCTCCTCATGGATCAGGAAAACAATATACGGATTCCAGAGCCCCAACCTCAGGGCATTCTATTCAGACCAGGGACTTTTTCCAGAGGTCCAGCACGCCATAAAGCAGACAGTATGCGCCAACCTCGCTGTCGGAATAATAAACGCAAGCGTTTTTGTGAGGGTGGCGGAAAGGCTTAAGGGAAACACCTGGTACACGCTCGCTGCCGGATTGCTCGTCTTCATAAGGGCCCCCGCAGAAGTCTTTTATGTCAGGAGATCCCTGGGAATAAGCAAGCATTTTCCATCCGCCATAGTCAGAAATACCATGGAATCCCAGAGTTTTCGGAAATTCATGGAGCGGAAAGATGTCAGGATATGGAGGAATTTCGAGAAGAAGCTTTATGACATCGTAAGGAAAAAAGAGAATTTCACCATTCTCCTTGAACGGTATGACGGATTGAAAAAGGATATAAACAACGCCCTTGGGGACGACAGAGAACGGGTACTCGGCATACTCGGCGAAGAATTGAATTTCAACGGGGAAGAGCTTGCGGAAATAAGGTATTTCCTTTTCCAGATGGAGCCTCTCGACGTAGAAAGCATAAAGCGGGAGCTCTGGGAGAGCATAGAAATCCTGATGAAAAAGAAGATTCTTAAGCCGAACGCCGAGCTTTCCCTGAGAAAATACGTTGACGAGATATTTCCCATAAACCTTTTGAACTCTACTTTCAGCAAAACCCTAAAGATACTCAGGGACAGGATAAAGCAGGAAGAAAGGGTACCCTCGAAGGAAGACGTTTCAAAGCTTGTCACAACCTGCAAGAAACAGATACTTCCCTTCAGGTTTATCGATATAATGCTCTTCTTCTCCCTCTATTCAATGGGGTATGCGGCCACTTTCATAAAAAACCTGCCGGACACCATGATACCCCTCTACTACATTTTTTACGGAGCGGCAACCAACGTCATAAATGCGGCAGTCCTGAGGATAGGGGCGCAGGTAAGCATGCAGTACATTTACGCCAACCTTGGCAACGCCCCCACCATAAGCAGCGCTGCAGACGCATGGAACGAGTACAATTCACACCTGATGAGACTCTGGGCGATATTCTCGTCCCTCGGACTGATGATAGGCATGGGAGGCAAGCTCATTTCCAATGCGACCCACGACATATCCAGGTACGCAGTGGAAATCTTCGCACTTATCCTTTACGTCAAGAGCTTCAGGGAATGGTATTTCTATTACACCGCCCTTGAAACAAAGATCAAGACAGAGGAGCCAAAATGACAAAGCTCATAAGGTTCGGGGTGTCTATGGAAGAAGGACTCCTGTCCAAATTTGACAGGCTGCTGAAAGCGGAAGGATATGCCAGCCGGTCCGAAGCCATAAGGGACCTTGTGCGCAGGACCATAGTCGAAGAGGAATGGGTCACAGGCGAAACCGTTTCAGGCAGTATCATGCTGGTATATAATCACCATCACAGGGAGCTTCTCGAAAAGATAATGGATATTCAGCACGACTTCCACGAGGTCATCATATCTACCCAGCATGTCCACATGGACCATGACAACTGCCTGGAAATAATAGTGGTGAAAGGGATGGCCGAAGTCATAAAAAATGTCTACAACCACCTTACCGCGTTGAAAGGCGTCAAGTACACTTCCCTTTCCAGGGCAACAACCGGCAAGAAGATATGACCGGGCATCTCACGCGGAGAATTGAAGCTGCCACAGGTTGTAATAATCCCCCTTCTTTTCAAACAGCTCCCGGTGGGTTCCCTCTTCGGATATCCTGCCGTCCCTGATAAATATTATCCGGTCAACGTCCCTGAGGGTTGAAAGCCTGTGGGCTATTATGAAAACGGTCCTGCCCTCGATAATGTTGTCAAGGGCCTGCTGCAGCAATTTCTCCGAATTGCTGTCCAGAGAGGCGGTAGCCTCGTCGAGAATGAGGATCTCGGGGTTTCTGTATACTGCCCGGGCTATGGAAAGAAGCTGCTTCTGCCCTCCCGAGAGAGTGGCGCCCCTTTCCCCCGCAACCGTGTCACAGCCCAGGGGGAGAGTATCCACCAGTCCTTTCAGCCCGGACACCCTGAGGGCATTATCAAGCCTTGCGGGATCCGTTTCGTCTGAAAGGGTGATATTGCTGCCGATGGTATCGTAGAAGATTATAGGTTCCTGGGTGACAAGTCCCGTCTTCTCCCTGAGGGACTGGAGGGTAAAATCCCTTATGCTTCTTCCGTCAACGAGGATATCCCCGGAGACCGGCTCAAACATCCTCAGGAGAAGTCCTATGAGGGTTGTTTTGCCAGCCCCGGTATGTCCCACGATCCCCAGTTTCTCGCCCTTTTTGACCTTCAGGTTGACACCCGATAGTATGGTCTTGCTACCGTAGGCAAAGGTTACATCCCTGAGCTCTATGCCTTCCTTAAGCCCGGTAAAGATCTCCTTCCCGGAATCCTTAACCGAGCTTTCCATGTCAAGAACTGCAAAAATCCTTGAGAGCGCCGAACTTTCGTGCTTCAGGTTGGCATAGGCCTTTGCCACGTCTTTCACCGGGCTGATCAGGGAGAAAAGGCCGACGAAAAAAAGGAAGAGAAAACCTGAATCGAGCGAACCTTCCATGACCTTCACCGCCCCGTAGTAGATAATCCAGCTTGCCCCTATTACTGATACGATCTCGGTAAACGGAGATATGAGCAGGGTGCGGCTGGAAGCGGACATGACCGTAGTGAATATATTTTCATTCTCGGTCTCGAACCTCTTCATGATTCTCTTTTCCTGGTTGTAAGCCTTTATTATCTGCTGTCCGTAGACCCCTTCGTGTATCAGGTTGCCTATAGTCGCATACTTTTCCTGCACCTTCCTGCCCAGCTTCTTAAGCTTCTTGCCCATGTTCATTATGGGAAGGAGAAGGGGAGGGAAAATCAATATGGCGAAAAGGCTCATCTTCCAGTCTATGGCGAAAATTATGACGAAATAGACAACGGCGAGGGTCGCCTGGAAAATGAGGGCCGGAATGTTGACCACGAAAGCCCTCATGAGAAGATTTACGTCGTAGATGATCTTGGAGGTGATATCCCCAGATTGACCGTAACTGAAATAATCCATGGAGAAAGATGTTATCCTGGAATATATCCTGGAGCGCAGATCCGCCAGGATCCTGTTTCCGAAAAGATAGAAATAGTAGTTGTTCAGGTAGAAAAAAAGACCCTTGAGGAAGATCGCCACCACTATGAAAAGGATCAGGTACTTGAGCATAAGTACGGGCGGTATCCCGTTCATGATTGCCACAAAAGGCAAAATCCTGGCGGATAAGAACGACGGCAGCCTATCGGGAAGGGTTATGTCCCTTCCGGCTATTATCCTGTCGAGAAGGGGAACTATGAAAGAAAGGGAAAAGCCGTTGAGAAGAGCGCTTATGAACATGAATACCATGCCCGCGGCAAAATATTTCCACCTGGGTTGTATGTACTTCCTTACTTTAATAAATTCCCTTATCATCTTTTTTCTCTCTCTCCGCGGGATATTAGAAGCCCTGCCACCTTACGGCTGACATCTCCCTGTCCCATAAGTCCGCTGAGGGTCTTAAAGCTTTCGGTTTCCTGCCGGTAAAGGGGCCCCCCGTCAAGAAGGTCAAGAATATTCCCGATTATCTCTTCCAGCGGGAATTCCTGGATATACTCCGGGACGGCCCTCCTTCCGAGCATCAGGTTGACCGGGCTGACATCCTTCAATTTTACCACCATTCTTGCCAATCTGTAATTGAATCCCGTTGTTTTATAGAAAACCAGGAGCGGTTTCCCCATGAGAGCAACCTCCAGGTTGACCGTACCGCTGGCAGCAAGAATCAGGGATGAAGAGGAGATTACCCCGTAAAGGTCGTCCATGATCTCCATCTTTACGCCGGGATTCCCGGACAGAATCTTTTCCTCAAGCTTCCTTATCCCGGACTCCGAAGCTGAAAGAAGGAACCGTGAATTCCTCTTGCCGGCCAGAACGGCGGCTATCCTGATAAACTCCGGCAGGAGAAAACTGACTTCCTCCTCTCTGCTGCCAGGCAGAATCCCTATTGCCGGCAACTCCCCGGACGGCATTGAAGGAAGTTGGCGTCCCCTGCCTTCTCGCGGCCTTTCCAGGAGATCGGACGCAGGATGTCCGAACCAGTGGCACTCGATCCCTTCCCCGTTGTATATATCCTTTTCAAAAGGGAATACCGGAATAACCGCCCTTATGTGCTTTTTCATCAGGTTTATCCTGCCGTAGTGATGGGCCCAGATCTTGGGCGGGATATAATAATAGCAGGGATATTTAGCTCCAAGAGCCGCGGCGATTTTCAGGTTAAAACCCGGGTTGTCGATCAATACCACCAACGACGGATTCTCCCTCTCCACGGCCTTCAATACGCTTCTGTAAGCGCCATAAAAAAGGGGCAAATTTCTTATTACGCCGGTAAAGCCCATGGTCCCGCAGGGCATGCCAACAAAAGAGTCCGAGACAGATTCCATCCTGCTGCCGCCCGTACCCAGGATAAATGTTCCCGGTCTCAATTCCTTTATTTTCGCGGCAAGAATGCCGGCATAATTATCGCCCGATTTCTCACCTGCAAGTATGGCTATTTTCATTATTCCTGATCCGCAGAAACCGGTTCCTTCACGGTGAAGCCGGCCGGCTTTCCGTGGCTCGGGAGGCGGTTTCACATGTTCCTGTGCCTGACAATATCTATTATAAGTCCTATGCCGAAGATGGCTGAAACAACGAAACCCACCACTCCAAGTGCGGGATAACCCAGGATGAAAGGGCCCGCCCCGGAAACCATTATAAGGGCCGAGGAGATAATGAGGGCGGCTATGATAAGGCTGAATGAAAGCCTGTTGCTGGCCTTGTCGATGGTTGATATCAGGTCATGGAGCCCCTTGTGTTCAAAAGCTATGTTTATATATCCTTTCCTGATCATTTTCAGGAAGGAATCGAGGCTGGAAGGAAACTCCCGGACAATCCTGGACATGGCAGACGAAAGGGAAAGGAAGTCCTTGAAAAGGTTGTTTATCTTCATCCTTTCAAACATGACCCTTGCAAGGTAAGGCTTTATTCCCGAAGAGAGGCTGAAATCGGGATTGAGAGAAAGTCCTATCCCCTCGAGAGTCGCGAGGGTTTTTACAAGCAGGGTAAAATTGGACGGTATCCAGATATGGTAGCGCCTCATGAGAGAGAATACCTCTTCTATAAGCCTGTTGACGTCAATATCCTTTATGGGCATGTCCTTGTAGCGGTCAAGCATCTCTTCCATCTCTTCCCTGAATCCTTTTGAATCGGTATCCTCTTTCAAGGCGCCCATAGACTCGAGGCTCTCCATGACATCGGAGATGTTCCCTTCCGTCAGTCCCCTGAGAAGACCCGCTATCTCAAGCCTTCTCTCCTCGCTTATCCTGCCCACGATTCCAAAATCAATAAAGCAAAGACGGCAGTCGCTTGTAACAAGTAAATTGGCAGGATGCGGATCCGCGTGGAAAAAACCGTCCACGAATATCTGTTTCATAAAAGAGGCAAGCCCTATTTCAGATATCTTCTTTCTGTCAATACCGGCCCTGTCGAGCTCATCTATCCTGTTTATCTTTATGCCTCCCACAAACTCGAGGGTCAGCACCCTCCTGGTGCTGACGGAAAAATAGACCATCGGGACAAGGACACCGGGTTCGGATTCGAAATTCTTCCTGAATCTCTCTATATTCCTGGCTTCAAGGGAAAAATCCAGTTCCCTTTCCAGGGCCTTTTCGAACTCCCTGACGATGTTGACAGGCCGGTATATCTCGGCTTCCTTTATAAACTTTTCGATAAGCCCGGCAATATCGTACATGATTGCCATGTCGACCTGGACCAGGTCTTCTATGCCTGGCTTCTGTATCTTTACGGCCACTTTCTTTCCCCTGTAAGCCGCTTTGTGAACCTGTGAGATGGATGCCGATGCAAAAGGGATCTCCTCGAAATCCGAAAAGACATCTTCTATCCTTTTGCCTGTTTCCGAAAGGAATACGCCGGAGATCATTTCAAAAGGAAAACTGTAGGTGTTATCCTGGAGATTCTCAAGTTCTTTTATGTAAGGCAGGGGTACAAGGTCAGGACGGGTGCTTAAAATCTGGCCAAGCTTGACAAAGGTAGGCCCGAGTTCCTCGAGCATTTTTCTTACTCTGACAGGAGCGGAAAGATCCTCCCTCTTTTTCTTCCGGACGGGTATCCTGAAAATCTTGCTGAGATGGGTTTTCTCTACGATTATACCGAACCCGTACTTGGTGACAATCCTGACTATGTGCCTGTACCTTATCAATTTGTCAGTTAGCCTGTATCTGTTCATTTTTCAGGTACTCTTGCTCCCATAACGGGTCGGTGTATTCCCTGCATTGCTCATTGTACAGGGGCATTTCCCCCCCATCAATCAATGAAAGGTACTTCTCTGCTCCACTGTCGCAGGCCAATGCGCCAGTTTCCTTTACCACCCGGTAGAAATCGATCGAGTTATCCCTTATGGCACAAGGCGACAGGAGGTTGCCGCACATATGGGCAGGCCTGTCTATCCAGTAGTTTTCCTGCCATTTCCTCAATCCCGTGAAGAATTCTGTCTTGATTGCGTCCGTTATGCTCTTCCCGTTCTCGTAAAGGCCGTAAAGGTTGTTGCATGAACGGTCCTTGAACGGAATGAAAACGCATGGCGTAATGGTGCCGTCCCACATTATGTAAAAATAACCGCCTCCCCTTGCGGCGGCCATGCAGCCGTCCGAGGCTGTCCCGGAATTCCAGAAATCGGCTATGAAAAGCTCCTTATTGATAACCAGGTCCCAGATCCTTTTCAGCATCCGGAATCTCTGCTCCGGACTCACCATGAGGGAAACGTCCGGATTTCTTCCAATAGGCATATACTGGAAATACCATCCGTAAACAGCCCCCATCCTGTTGAAATAGAAATCCACGAACTCGTCGGAGAGGAGCATGTCGGCATTATGCCTTGTCGGAGTGACGGAAACGCCGAAGGGGACTCCTTCCCGGCGCAGGTTCTCCATTGCGTCCATGATCTTCCTGAAAGTTCCCCTTCCCCTCCTTGCGTCAGTCTCCTCTTCAAAACCCTCGACCGATATGGCTGGGGTGAAATTCCCGAGCTCGGAAAGCCTTAAAGCAGCCTGGGGAGTTATCATGGTGGCATTGGTATATGCCATGAAATACGAATCGGAGTGTTTCCCGAGCACATCGAAGAGTCCCTTGCCGCTCTCACTGTAGGCAAAAGGTTCCCCTCCCGATATGACGAAGAAGTGGGAACCGAATTCCCTGTTTATATCGGTCAGAACCCTGTCGAATATGTCGTACCTGAGGGTATTTTTCGTGTATATATCCCCCGCGTAACACCCTTTGCATTTCAGGTTGCAGACATTCGTGGGGGAGATGGTAACAAAGGTGGGGGGCCTGAACCCGTGCTTCTTCCTGAATTCGCGCCTGGTATATACCCCTTCAAGGATCACTTTCCGTATGAGGATATCTGATAGAGCCCTCGTGCAGGAAGGAGCCATGAGATCGCTGTCGAAAGCCCTTCCTATGGAGCGCAAAAGGGCCCTGCCCATGTAATACCTGTCCTGCCTGACCTTCAGGGGACGGCAGGAGCTTTTCATCGAAAGCCTGTAAAGAGCCCTGTCCATGCCTGCGAGAAGCTTTTTCCTGGTTACCGGGGTCTTGAGTCCGGCATTCAGAAGACCGGTAACAACCTTCTGAGACGGACCCTTTTCCATGATGGTTAATATTTTATCTTCCAGGTTTATCATATTAACCCCCTTTGTCCCGCGTTACACGCTATTTTAAATCCTGGTTGCCGGCCGTGAATTCCGCCAGCAACCATGCTTTTCAATAAAGGACCTTTTCAATGAACCCGCCACCAAGCAATAAATCTTCCCGGTAGAAAACAGCCGCTTGTCCTGGAGTAATGGCCCACTGGGGAACGTCAAAAATAACCTCGGCTTTCCCTTCTTCCGAATGAATAACTTCCGCAGGGGCGGCGGCATGACGGTATCTCACCTTAACCAGGCACCTGAAAGGCATAACGGGCAGCTTTCCGCTTATATAATTAACTTCCCGGACATTAAAAGCTTTCCCGTAAAGTCCCGATTTTTCTCCCAGGACGATCCTCTTTTTTTCCGGGTCAATCCCGACCACGTACAGAGGTTTGCCTCCGGCTACTCCAAGCCCCTTCCTCTGTCCCACGGTGTAGTATATTATACCCCTGTGCCTTCCAAGGAAGCATCCCTCCGCATCAACGATATCCCCTTCTTCTGCACCTTCCTTGAGAATGATATCCTTTCCCCCTGAGGCAAAATCCTGGCTCTCTTCCTTTTCGCTGACAGGCAACGAGTTCTCCCGGGCAATTTTCCTGGTATCTTCCTTAAACATCTCTCCCAGGGGAAGAATCAGGCGTGAAAGATGCTCCTGCCCGAGAAGGAAAAGGAAGTAGCTCTGTTCCTTGCCAGGATCTTTTCCCTTCATGAGAAGATGAAGCCCCCCATTCTTCTCATGGACTATCCTGGCATAATGGCCGGTGGCGTGGAAATCGAATGAAAGTCCGGCTGAGACCGCTTTTTCCAGCAGGGCCCCGAACTTGAGAAACCTGTTGCATACCACGCATGGGTTTGGCGTCCGGCCTTCCCGGTATTCCCGCCTGAAATAACCTATGACCTTCTCCTCATATTCCCGGCTGAGATCCACAACCGAGAATTTTATCCCGAGAATGGAGGCGATCCTGCGGGCATCCTCCATGTCCCTCTCCCCCGGGGCGGAACAGGCAGGGATTCCCGGGGATCCCCCCGAACCAACCTTCATGTGGACGCCTTCAACCTCGAATCCCTGCTTCATGAGAAGCAGCGCCGCAACGGAAGAATCAACGCCTCCGCTCATCCCTACGAGAACTTTTTTCTTTTTCATTTTTCAAAGACGGGGAGCCTTTCAGAACATTGTTCATGCTTCCGCTCCTGAATCCTTCAAGGTCGAGGGTGATGTAATGGTAGCCGTATTTCTTCAGCCTTGCGGCGATCCTTTCCTTCATGGAGACAGCATCCCGCAGCTGAACAGAGGGGATTTCTATCCTGGCAAGGTCTCCGTAATCCCTCAAACGGACTTCCCTGAAGCCGAGGGAATAAAGGTATTTCTCCCCGGAATGGATTCTACTCAGCCTTTCGAGGGATATATCCTGCCCGTAAGGTATCCTTGATGCAAGGCAGGAGTTTGAAGGCTTGTCCCAGCAGGGCAGGCCGGACTGCCTGGCATACCGGCGCACATCCTCCTTTGTCATTCCGGCTTCCCTGAGGGGCGACCGGACACCGAACATCCTGCCGGCCTTTTCCCCAGGCCTGTAGTCTCCTGAATCATCCCTGTTCGTGCCGTCGACAACGGCGTTGAAACCGCGGAGAGAGCGGATCTCTTCCATCATGCTGAAAAGGGCTTCTTTGCAGTAAAAGCAGCGTTCTGGCAGGTTTGACATGAAACGGGAGTCTTTCAGCTCCCCCGTCTCGATGAAAAGGTGGGTCGCTTTCAGTTCGGCGGCTATTTTCACAGCTTCCTTCTTTTCTGCGGCAGGGTGGATTGGAGATACGGCAGTAACGGCAATCACTCTATTCCTGCCGAGAGAATCAAGGGATATCTTCAGGAGAACCGAGCTGTCAACGCCTCCGGAAAAAGCTACCAGGACCTTCTCTAACGACTTGAGTATCTCTTCTGCTTTCCTTATCTTGCCTTCCATGCCCCTGCCTGCCGTTAATTGTCAATCCACGGCTACAACTTCCTTTATCTCCGGGACCCTTTCCTTTATTATGGCTTCTATGCGCATCTTAAGGGTCATTGTCGAGAAAGGACATCCCTTGCAGGCGCCCTTGAGCCTTACGCTTACCTTGTTGTCCTTTACTTCAACTATCTCGCAGTCTCCTCCGTCAGCCTGGAGGAACTGCCTTACGTCTTCCATCGCCTTTTCAACTTTTTCTTTGACTTCCATTCTTATCTCCCTGTTTTTTGCATTCCACTATCGTTCCACTCAACTTTCTTCCTTCCCGGCTCCCCTTTTCCGTGCCGTAAATGAAGGCGGCCACGGACACCGTTATGAAAAGAATTGTTTTAAGGGCGCGGTTTTCAACCAGTCCGGCTGCGGCAATAGCAGCAAGGATGCCGGCAAAGGGAATCCCAACCATGTAAAGCGCGCCCCTGAGGAGAATCCTGCCGTCGAACTGTATCCTTACAATATCACCCCTGGCAACGCCTTCCCCGCACGGCGCATGGAAAATTTGCGCGCCTTTCCGCTCGCCGCCGCACATCCCGCACGTGATACAATCGCCGCACGCCCCCTTTTTTTCAATCCCGACAAGGGCGTAACCGTCTTTCACTTCCAGAACCCGGCCTTCTTCTTCCATCTTGTATCACTTGGCTCCCTTTTTCTCTCTATAATTCTTTATTGCGGCCTTCAGACCGTCCTCGGCAAGGAGGGAGCAGTGTTTTTTCACCGGGGGCAGGCCGCCCAGAAAATCCACGACCTCCCGGTTGGATATCTTTTCCGCCTCCTGCAGGGTTTTGCCCTTGGCAAGCTCGGTCACAACAGAGGAGGTGGCAATTGCAGCACCGCAGCCGAAAGTCTCAAACTTGATGTCTTCTATCCTGTCATCCCGCACCTTTATGTATATCTTCATAACATCCCCGCATATGGGGTTGCCAACGGTGCTGACGCCATCGGGATTTTCAATCCTGCCCATGTTTTTCGGGTTCCTGAAATATTCGCAAACCTTGTCAGTGTATTCCATTTTTTTATCCTTCCTATATGTATTCTATCATTCTCTCAAGGGCTCTCCTGGCTCCCCTTATTACATCAGGATCCAGTTCCACGGGATACCTATCTTGCACAAGGGCATTTTTCACGCTTGAAAGAGTCGTCTTTTTCATGTTGGAACAGGTCCTGGCAGGACCCAGGGAATAGAATGTCTTACCGGGATTTTCAATCTTCATCCTGTGAATAAGCCCTTCCTCGGTTCCCACGATGAATACCCCGGAGAGAGATTCCCTCACCCTCCTGAGCATGCCGGACGTGGAGTATACCCCGTCTGCAAGGGACTGTACTTCCGGATCACATTCGGGGTGGACTATCACCTCCCCGGACGGATAGAGCTTCCTGGCCATGGCCACGTCGCCAGGCTTAAACCTCCTGTGGACGATGCAGTAGCCGTCCCAGCATACGATTTCCTTGCCTTTGACCTTCTGCCTGACGTACCAGCACAGGTTCCTGTCGGGCAGGAATATGACCTTATCCCGGGGTGCGTTCCTTACAACGGCGTCTGCATTAGCGGAGGTGCAGCATACATCGCTGAGAGCCTTTACGGCTGCGCTCGTATTAACGTAAGAGACCACCCAGGCTCCCGGATGCATCTCTTTCATCTTCAGGAGACCCTCCGGGTCGGCCATGTCGGCCATGGGACATCCCGCATCGGCCTCGGGAAGAAGCACCTTCCTGCCGGGAGAGAGTATCTTGGCTGTCTCGGCCATGAAGCGGACCCCGCAGAAGACTATGACATCGAAACCTTCAAGCTCCATGGCTTTTCTTGAAAGTTCCAGGGAGTCTCCGGTAAAATCGGCGATATCCTGCACCTCGGGAAGCTGGTAATTATGCGCAATTATCACCGCGTTTTTCGCCTTCTTAAGGTTCTTTATCTCTTCGGTTATATCCATGGGTTACCCTATTTTTTTTTCGTTCCAGAAAGGGGAGATCTGCCTGAGCCGGTCGACTATTCCGGGCAGAACGGAAGACACCTTTTCAACGTCTTCCATGGTGTTATACCTTCCAAGGCTGAGCCTGAGCGAACCGTGTGCGACCTCGTGCGGAAGACCTATGGCAAGAAGCACGTGGCTCGGTTCGAGAGAACCCGAGGTGCACGCGGAACCGGATGAAGCGCAGATCCCTTCAAAATCGAGGCTCATCAGGATGCTCTCTCCCTCTATATATCTTATGCACACATTCAGGGTATTATGGAGACGGTTTTCAGGGTGGCCGTTCACCACGATCTCGGGTATCGTTTCCATGATCCTCTTCTCGAGGATGTCGCGCAGGTTGCCAACCCTTTCAATGTCGGCATCCATTTCCGCAGCGACTATCTCCGCGGCTCTGCCGAATCCAACTATGCCTGCGACATTGGTCGTCCCGGAACGCCTGCCTTTCTCCTGCCCCCCTCCGTTAATGAATGGGGGTATGGATACGCCCTTCCTTATATAGAGAGCCCCGACTCCCTTGGGACCGTAAAGCTTATGGGCCGAAAAGGAAGCCATGTCCGGCCCGTTCTTATCCAGCCGTAACGGCAGCTTGCCGAAAGCCTGGACGGCGTCGGTATGGAAAAGTACGCCCCTTGACCTTGCCAGTTCAGCTATCTTTCCTACAGGCTGTATAGTTCCGATCTCGTTGTTGGCGTACATCACGCTTACAAGTACGGTATCCTTCTTTATGGAGGCCTCAAGCTTCGACAAGTCAACAACACCGTGGGAGTCAACGGGCAGGTATGTAATCCTGTATCCCTTCCTGGCAAGGGCCTTGCACGTATTTATTACGGCATGGTGCTCCACCCGGGAGGTTATGATATGCTTGCCCCTGGCCTCGAGCTTTAAGGCGGCACCCACAATTGCCCAGTTGTCGGATTCGGTTCCGCCGGAAGTAAAAAATATCTCCTCAGGAAGGCATCCCGCCAGGGAAGCCACCTTCTCCCTCGCTTCTTCAACCGCCTTCCTTGCAGCCCTTGCCGGCTGGTAGATGGAAGAAGCGTTGGCAAAATTTTCGCTGAAATAGGGGAGCATCGACTCAACAACACGCTTGTCGCACGGGGTAGTCGCATTATAGTCCATGTATACCATTGTCTTACCTCTTTTTGCCCTGCCCTTGCAGGCTTGCGCCGGGCATGCCTGAAATTTTAAATTGCCTGAATCCCACGGGCACTGCCCGCGGCTTTCCGCCTTAATTACAACTCCGGCGGATAAGTTTTCCAGGGCGGGTCGCAGTCCCGCCTTGATTTGATTGTCAAATGGTCAGCACCATGGCCCTGGTGGGACACGCTTTTATACAGAGTCCGCAGGCTATGCATTTCTCCGGGTCGAATTCCACGGAGAAGTCTTTCCTGTCCAGGGAGAGGGCCTTTACCGGGCAGAGAGGAACACATACGGAACAGTCCGTACATTTCTCCCTTATCATCCTTATGTCGCTTGATATGGATTGAACCCTTATCCCGAGTTTTTCAACTTCCGTTATGGCGTTTTGAACCGTATCTTCGTCTCCCCGGAGAGCAAGAACGAGGGTGCCTTCTTCCTCAGGGGTGACGTAGGCTTTCAATATGTTGAAATCAAGCCCGTGCTTCCTGACCATGTCCGACATCACCGGCTTGTCCACGAATTCACGGGGGAAATGAAAGACGTATTTCTTTTCCATCTTATTTCTT
>Ga0302245_1000833_pt1 | contig 23383 bp, 21 predicted proteins | sample AAG_UR_Thr_MG_FD_193512 | JGI IMG/M metagenome (GOLD analysis project Ga0302245, IMG submission 193512) | Enriched activated sludge microbial communities from anaerobic digester in WTTP, New Holstein, Wisconsin, United States - AAG_UR_Thr | ecosystem: Engineered > Bioreactor > Anaerobic >... | reverse complement strand
GGGGGTCCGTGACCACCGACGTGATCATTCCCGCGTTCTGGAGGATCATGGCGTAGAATGATATCTGCTCCGGGTCGTCGTCCACGATGAGAACATGGAAAGGCTCCTGCGCCTTCGTCGAGGAAAGATCGTCGATGGACGCGAGAAGGCGGGAGATGTCGAAGGGGAAGCTGAAAAAGGCGTCCCCGCCATGGCGCACCGCGAAGAGCCGGATGTCGAAATCGTCCTGCTCGCAGAGAAAAATGACCTTGAGCCTGTCCTTGTGCTCCCCCCCGCGGAAGGCCCGGAACGCTTCGGCGGGCTCGGGGGTTTCCATCAACGAGAATGCGTCCACCGCCAGAACCGCCGTCCCGCCGTTTTTCAGGGCCCCTTCCAGATCCGCAGCCGAATGCACCGGGATGACGGAAAAACCGAAGAACCCGAGCTGAAATTTCAGATCCTCGATGTAGAAGGAGTCGCTGTCCCACAGAAAGAGACGACGCTCCGCCGTCCCCTCTTCCGTCACACCCGGGTATGTTCCCGGAGCGAAATCGGCGCCGGTCCTGTTTCCGAGGTCCGTCGCCGCCTTCCGGGCCCGCGCGGATTCCTCCTCCAGACCGTTTGCCAGTTCCCCTATCCGGTCTTTCTCCCGGCCGGTCAGGGAGCCCCCCTCCTCCATCCGACAGTCCAGAATGATTTCGATCTCCCTGGCGATGTTGGACAGGGTGGAAAAACCGAAGGTCGCCCCGGATCCGGACAGTTTGTGGGCTTCGTTCCGGGCCGCATCGAAACTCTGGGGCATCCGGCCGTTGGCGCCCAGATTCTCCAGAAGTCCGTTGAGCCGTCCAATCCGTTCCGGCAGGCCCAGAACGAACTGCCGCGCCAGTTCCTTCAGCCTCAGGCGTATCGCGTCGGGAATCCCGTTTTCCATAAGCATCCTTCATTGACCTCCAGCGACTATTGCACTACACTATGGATAATACGACAAATCAAGGCGGATTCCCATGGATAATTTTGAATTTCTCAATCCCACCAAGATCATATTCGGCCGGGGGACGGAAAACCAGGTCGGCCGGGAAGTGAAAAAATTTTCTTCCTCCTGCCTCCTCCACTACGGCGGCGGAAGCATCAGGAAATCGGGCCTCTACGACCGGGTCGTGGCGTCCCTGAAGGAAGCGGGAGTGCGGTTCGCCGAGCTGGGGGGGGTCCAGCCCAACCCCCGGGTGGGTCTTGTCCGGGAAGGGATCGAACTCTGCCGGAAGCACAAGCTGGAGTTCGTCCTGGCCGTGGGCGGGGGCAGCGTCATCGATTCCGCCAAGGCCATCGCCGTGGGTGTCCCCTACACCGGGGATGTCTGGGATTTCTTCACCGGCAAACTTCTGCCGGAGACGAAGCTTCCGGTGGGTTCGATTCTGACGATCCCCGCGGCGGGCAGCGAGGCCTCCCACAGCTGCGTCATCACCAACGACGAGGGCATGCTGAAGCGGCCCCTGAACATGGAAATGAACAGGCCCTCCTTCGCCATCATGAACCCGGAGCTTACCTTCTCGCTGCCGCCCTACCAGACCGCCTGCGGAGTGTCGGACATCATGGCCCATGTGATGGAGCGATACTTCACCCTGACGCCCAAGGTGGACTTCACCGACCGGCTCTGCGAGGCCACTCTTAAAACCGTCATCGGCAACGCCCCCATCGTGCTGGAGAAACCCGACGATTACGACGCCCGGGCGGAGATCATGTGGGCCTCCACCATCGCCCACAACAACCTGCTGTCCACCGGCCGGATCGGCGACTTCGGTTCCCATCTGATCGAGCACGAGCTTTCGGGCATCAACGACGTGGCCCACGGCGCGGGGCTGGCGGTGGTCTTTCCCGCGTGGATGAAGTATGTCCAGAAAAAGATGCTTCCCCGGTTCGTGCAGTTCGCCGTCCGGGTCTGGAACGTGGAGCAATGGTTCGACGACCCGGAGCGCACCGCCCGGGAGGGAATCCGGCGGCTGGAAGAGTTCTTCGTCCGCATCGGCATGCCGGTCCGGCTGGGGGAGATCGGGCTGGGGGAAAGCCACCTCGACGAGATCGTCCGCAAGACCCTCATCGGCCGGGGCGAGACGGTGGGGAACGTGATCAAGCTGGGCAGGGAGGATATCCGGGGCGTCCTGAAGCTGGCTCTGTAGACTGCGTCTCCCCGGGACCCCGGCGCCGCTATCGGTCCCGGCGCGGCTGTCGGTCCCGGCGCCGCTGTCGGTCGCCCAGGCGCGGTTATCCGTCGCCCCGGCGCGGCTGTCCGTCGCCTCGGCGCCGCTATCGGTCGCCAAGGCGCGGCTGTCCGTCGCCCCGGTGCCGCTATCGGTCGCCAAGGCGCGGCTGTCCGTCGCCAAGGCGCGGCTATCCGTCGGCCAGGCGCCGCTGTCGGTCCCGGCGCCGCTGTCGGTCGCCCAGGCGCGGCTATCCGTCGCCAAGGCGCCGCTATCGGTCGCCAAGGCGCCGCGGAAACCCTAGACCCCGTCCGGGTTTTTCCGCATCATCACCACATGCACCCCCTCGGCGACGACCTCGTCGTTCTGGTTCATCAGAAAGACCTCCTCCCAGACGATCCCCCGGTCGGGCTTGCTGGTCTCCCTCTTGTTCTGGATCCGCCATTTCACCCGCAGGGTGTCGCCGATGAGGATCGCCTTCTTGAACTTCCAGCTCCATTCCAGGGAGGCCAGGCTGGTGCCTTCGAAAATGCCCACCCGGGACTTCAGCCCCTCGGCTATGGACAGGCCGAAAAGCCCGTGGACGATCCGGGTCTTGTAGATGTTGTGCTTCTTTGAATACTCCTCGTCGGTGTGCAGCTGGTTGTAGTCTCCGGACAGCCCGGAGTACATCACCAGGTCCGCCTCGGTGACGGTCCTGCCGGGGGATTCGAACTCTTCCCCTACCGTGAACTCCTCGTAAAACTTGCCCACGGGATGCCCTTTTTTCATATCATCTCCTCGTCCTTGATCATGGTTTCGCCATTTCCAGCCCCAGAGCGGCCGGGGCCCCGCAGGATTCCCGGACCACCAGGGGGCTGGGTATCTCCAGTCGCGCCGGAGGTGCCTCGGGGTTGTCGATCCTGCCCAGAAGGAGGCGCGCCGCCTCCGCCCCCAGAGGCTCCGGAGGGCAGGCCACCGTGGTCAGCGGCGGCCGGTAGAGCGCCGCCTCGTCCAGGTTGTCGAAACCCACGACGCCGAAGTCCCTGCCCGGCCGGACGCCCTCGTTCTCCAGCCCCATCATCAGGCCCAGGGCCACGATGTCGGTGTAGCAGAGGGCGGCGGTGGGCCGGGGGCTGGCGGCCAGGATCTCCCGGGCCATGGCCGCTCCGGCGGCGATGGAGGTCTCCGCGGGATACAGCATCTCCGGCCCCGCAGGAAGACCCGCCTCCCGCAAAGCGGCGACGAACCCGCCGGTCCGGTCCCGCCAGGGGGAGGTGACCGGCGAGCCTCCGACGAAAACCAGGTTCCGGTGCCCCAGGGACAGAAGATGCCGCACCGCGTCCTCCGCGCCCCTGCGGTTCGCCGCCCCGATGTAGTCTCCCCCCAGCCCGGGAAGGTGGCGGCAGAAAAGCACGAAGGGGACCTGGTGGGCCGTCAGGATCTCCAGGTCTTCCCGGCGGGTCCCCGCTGCGGGACAGATCAGAAGCCCGTCGACCCCGTACTCCAGCATCACCTCGATGGCTCGGGCCTGTTTTTCCACCCGCTCCGCCGCGTTGGCCCAGAGGATGGCCATTCCCGCCTTGTCCAGTTCCTTCTCCACCCCCACGGACATGGCGGAAAAGAAGGCGTTCTTGATGTTCGCCTCGATGATGCCCACGGAATGGGTCTTCCGGCTGCGCAGCGCCGCGGCGTTCCGGTTGTACACGTATCCGAGCCTTCGAATGGATGCCAGGACCCGTTCCGCGGTGGCCCGGGCCACCACCGGGTTTCCCCGCAGCACCAGGGAAACTGTGGATCGGGAAACTCCGGCGTCCCGGGCCACGTCGTCCAGCACGACGCGTTCTTTCGCCATAGACACAAAGCTAATCCCCGCCTCCTCCTTTGTCAATCGCAGAGAGGAAAATCGGAGAAAGGAATTCAGTTGACAGTTCATCCAAAATGCCCCACTCTGGGAAGCACGATACATCTCACTCTTCAGGAGGAACGATACATGAAAAGAGCGATTGTCGTTGTCCTGTCCCTGATTCTCGCCCTGTCCCTGACGGCGAATATTTTCGCCGGAGGCGAGAAGGAAAAGGCGGCGGCCAAGGCCATCAAGCTGGTGGGAGCCACCCAGCTTCCCGACACCTATGTCTTCTATAAAACCCTGGTGTTTTTCCGGAACAAGGTGCTGGAAAACTACAAGAACCCCATCGAGATCGATCTGCACCACTCCGGCGCCGTGGGAAACGAGAAGGACTACATCGAATACATGATCCAGGGCGTTTCCGTGGACTTCGCCATCAGCGCTCCGTCCTGGGCCGCCACCTTCGATAAAAGGGTGTCCTTCCTGGACCCGCCCTTCCTGTACCGGGACCTGGCCCACTGGGAAAAGGTCCTGGCCTCCGGCGAGGCCTTCAAACCCATCTATGACGACCTTCTGAAAAAGGGCCTGCGGATCCTGGGCTACGGCGGCGGCGGCACCCGGAACATGATCCTGCGCCGTCCCTTCACCACCATGAAGGAAGCCTCCACCATCGTCCTGCGGGTCATGGCCTCCCCGATCCAGTCGAAGATCTTCGGCGCCGTGGGCATGAAGCCCACCCCCATGGACTATCTGGAAGTCTACAACGCCATCAAGACCGGCGTCATGGACGGCCTGGAGAACGAGTCCGCCTCCCTCATGTCCATGAAGTTCTACGAAGTGGCCCCCTACATCGTCCAGACCCGCCACGCCATAACCGTCCGCCCCCTGTGGATGAGCGAGAAGAGCTTCCAGAGACTGCCCAAGGACCTGCAGGAGGTCATCCTGAAGGCCGGCAAGGAGGCCACCAAGTTCCACCGGGACACCGAAACCAAGGATGACGCGGACGCGCTGAAGGAAATGGAATCCAAGGGCATGATCAAACTGGTGCCCTTCGACACCACCGAAATGCAGCGCCTCGCCGCCCCGGTCCTGATGGACTACGCCAGGGAACTGGGAGCCGAGGACATCATGAAGGCGGTGCAGGCGGTGAAGTGATCCGCCATCGCCGGCGCGCGACGGGGACCCCCGCGGGGGTTCCCGTTTTTTTTTGACGCGGGCTGCGGTCCCCGGCAAGGCCCGCATCCGGGGCCGCCGCGGGGGATGCGTTTTTGTTTGACAAACCCGATTGCCGGTGTTACAGTTCGTTACATCGTTCCAAACATCAACGACAAGCGGAGAGGAGGGACCCTTTTTATGAAAAAAATCGCGTGGATCGCTCTTGCGATGGTTCTCGTTCTGGCCCTGCCGGTTTTCGCCGGGGGCGAGAAGGAAAAGGCGGCGGCCAAACCCATCAAACTGGTGGGGGGCACCATGCTGCCCGAGGGCCACGTCTTCTGGAAGGCCACGGTGAAGTTCAAGGAGCTTCTGGAACAGTATTACAAGGGCTCCGTTCCGGTGCAGGTGGACCTGCACCATTCCGGATCCCTGGGGAACGAGAAAGACTCCATCGAGTTCATGATCCAGGGGACGGCCATCGATTTCTACATCATTTCTCCGGCCTGGATCGCCACCTGGGACAAGGCCGCGCCCTTCATCGACGCTCCCTTCATTTTCAAAAATGTGGCCCATTGGGAAACCTGTCTCGAAAAGGATGTCCTGAAGCCCATCGAGGACAACATGATCAAGAAAGGGGTGCGCTTCATCGGGTACGGCGGGGGCGGAGTCCGGAACATCATCAGCAAGAAGCCCATCTACAAAATCGAAGAGTTCCCCACCCTGCAGATGAGGGTCCAGGGTTCACCGCTGCACCAGAAGGTCTTCACCGCCGTGGGCATCAAGGCGACCCCCATGGATTACATGGAAGTCTATAACGCCATCAAGACCGGAGTCCTGGACGCCCTGGAGAACGAGCCCGCCGGCCTGGAGGGGATGAAGTTCTACGAGGTGGCTCCCTACTACATCCAGACCCAGCACCAGATCACCACCCGCATCCTGGGCTTCTCCGAGCCCCGGCTGAAGACCTTCCCCAAAGACCTGCAGGAGGCCATCATCAAGGCCGGAAAGGAAGCGGGAGCCTACCACCGGAAGATCGAAGTGGCGGAGAACGAGGTCATCGTGAACAACCTGGTCAAAAAGTTCGGTCTCAAGGTGGTGCCCTTCGACAACACCGAGATGCGCAAACGGGCCATGCCGGTCATCGAGGAATTTTCCAAGGAAGTGGGCGCCCACGGCATCTACAAGGCCATCGAAGCGATCAACTAGATACGCGCCCCTGGGACAAGGGCGGGCGGACGCCCGCCCTTTTATTCCGGCAAAAACCACACTAGGGTAACAACCATGGCATACTTCCGATTCTGTGAAAAGTACGCGAAGTTTCTCCTGCGGACCCTTTTCGTCCTCGGATTTTCCCTTCTGTTCGCGGTGACCCTGCAGGTGGCGGGGCGCTACGTTCCCTTCGTGCCCCGCTATCTCTGGCCGCTGGAACTGACCAACTTCTCCCTGATCTGGATGATCTTCATCGGATCCATCCTGGGTGTCCGGGAGGGACGGCACTTCAATGTGGATATCTTCTCCTTCGTCAATGTCAGACTGAGTCCGACCTTCAACTTCTTTCTTCGGCTGGTCTACTACTTCGTCCTGCTGGTGGTGACCTGGATCTTCATCTACTACGGCTATCAGTACTTCATCAACTGGGGTCTCATCCAGTCCTCGGACATCACCGGGATCAACCTGGGCTGGCTCTACGCCTCGGTCCCCATCTCCGGCGTTTCCTGGCTCATCTTCCTGGTGGAGAGCATTCTGAAAGAGTTCATCAAACCCGAAACCGCAAAGGGAGGCGCGTAAACATGGACGGCGGAACAGTATTCATCATAATGTTTTCCCTGCTGGTGGTCCTCATCCTGCTGCGCGTTCCGGTGAGCTTCGCCCTGGCCTTCGCGGTGGTGCCCATCCTGCTGCTGACGCCGGCGGTCACTCCCATCATGCTGCTGCAGAGGATGATGATCCAGTACGGCTCCTTCATCCTGCTGGCCATACCCTTCTTCATCCTGGCGGCGAACATCATGAACGAGGCGGGGATAACGAACCAGCTCATGCGGTTCGCCCAGTCCATCGTCGGCTTTCTTCCCGGGGGGCTGGGCCACATCAACGTTCTGGTCAGCATGATCTTCGCGGGCATCTCCGGGTCCTCCAACGCCGACGCGGCGGGGATCGGGTCGGTCATCATCCCGGCCATGGTCAAGGAAGGCTATGACGTCAACTTCACCGTGGCGGTCACCGCCTGCTCGGCGGTCATGGGGGTCATCATCCCCCCCAGCATCATCATGGTGGTCTGGGGCGGGGTCATGAACGTTTCCGTGGCGGGGCTCTTCCTGGCGGGCATCATCCCGGGGATCCTCATCGGGCTGCTGCAGATGGTGGTGGTGCTGATCTACGCCCTGAAGTACAACTACCCCCGGCAGGCGAAGTTCTCGATCAAGGAAGTCTGGGACAGCCTGAAGGACAGCATCCTGGCGCTGATGTCCCCCATCATCATCATCGGCGGCATCGTGGGCGGTTTCGTCACCCCCACGGAGGCCTCGCTCATCGCGGTGCTCTACTCCATGTTCATCGGCATGGCGATTTTCCGAACCGTCAACATGAAGAAATTCGTCGAACTCCTCACCGACACCGCCCGGCTCTCCTCGATAGTGCTTTTCGCGGTGGGAACCGCGGCGATCTACGCCTGGGTCCTTTCCTACTACAAGATCCCCGCCTTCCTGGTGTCCATCGTGGGGGCCCTCACCACTTCTCCGTCGGTGATGCTTCTCCTGGTGGTGGGAGTCTTCCTCATCGTGGGGATGTTCATCGACGCGGTCCCGGCCATCATCATCTTCGCGCCCCTTCTGAAGCCCCTGGCGGACAATGTGGGAGTCAACCCCCTGCACTTCGCCGTGGTGGGCTGCGTGGCCCTGGCCTACGGCCTCATCACCCCCCCCTACGGGCTCTGCCTCCTCATCACCAGCGAGATCGCCGGCATCAACTGCATGACGCCGCTGAAGGAGGTGGCCGCCTTCCTGGGAGTGATGATGCTGGTCCTTCTTCTGATGATCTTCATCCCCGATGTGACTCTCCTCATTCCGAAGATCTTCATGCCCGATCTCTTCCAGGCATGACCCCGGCCAAGGCGGCGGCCCCGGCCGCCGCCTTTTTTCCCGGGGATTTTAAATCGATCTAAATTCAACAAGGATTGTGCGGATGAAAATGAAAAACAAGGTAATCGGCGCCGACGAGGCGGCCAGACTGGTCCGGGACGGATCCTGCATCGCCATCCAGGGCTCCGGAGGGGGCGTGGGTGAACCGACCCGGCTGATGCGGGCCCTGGGGGAGCGATTCGCCCGGGAGGGGAGCCCCCGGAACCTGACGGCGGTGCATTCCACCGGCATCGGGGACAGGAAGGAAATCGGCATGGACTACTGGGCCCTGCCGGGGATGGTGAAGCGGGACATCGCCGGACACCTGGGAATGGCCCCCAAAATGGCCCGGCTCATCATGGACAACCAGGTGGAGGCCTATAACTTTCCCCAGGGGGTCCTGGGCCACATGTACAGCGCCGTGGCGGCCAGAACTCCGGGGGTCATCACCAAGGTGGGCCTGGGTACCTACATCGACCCCCGGATCGAAGGGGGCCGGATGAACGAGATCACCCGGGAAGACCTGGTCCGGGTCATCGAGATCGACGGGGAGGAATGGCTCTACTGGCCACGCTTCTCCTTCGATGTGGCCTTCGTCCGGGGAACCACCGCCGACACCAGGGGAAACATCACCTCCGAAGAGGAGGGGGCCTTCCTGGAGGGGATCACCATCGCCCAGGCGGCGAAGAACTCCGGGGGGATCGTCATCGCCCAGGTGAAGTACCTGGCCCAGGCGGGGACGCTGAACCCCCAGGCGGTGCGGATCCCCGGCATCTATGTGGACTACATCGTCGTCGACCCGGAGCAGCGGCAAACCTCCGAGGACCATTACAACCCCGCCTACTGCGGCCATGTGAAGGTGCCGGCGGAGAGCATCCCCCCCATCCCGCTGGACGAGCGGAAGGTCATCGCCCGCCGGGCGGCGAAGGAGCTTTTCCCCGGCGCTGTGGTGAACCTCGGGGTGGGCCAGCCCTCGGGGATCGCCGCGGTGGCCACCGAGGAGGGCTTCATCGACCAGTTCACCCTGACGGTGGAACAGGGGGCGGTGGGCGGGACCCCCGTGGGGGGGGTGACTTTCGGAGTGGCCTACAACCCGGAGGCCATCATCCCCATGGACAGCCAGTTCCGTTTCTACGACGGGGGCGGCCTGGATCTGGCTTTTCTCGGAAACGCCGAGACCGATTCCCACGGCAACGTCAACACCAGCAAGGTCGGCGCCATGCTCACCGGCTGCGGGGGCTTCATCAACATCACCCAGAACGCGAAGAAGGTGGTTTTCTGCGGCACCTTCACGGTGAAGGGGCTCTCCTGCTCCATCGGCGGCGGGAAGATCACCATCACCTCCGAAGGGAAGGTGCGGAAGTTCGTCTCCCGGGTCAACCAGATCTCCTTCTCCGGGGACTACGCCCGGAAAAAGGGGCAGCCCGTGCTCTACATCACCGAGAGGGCGGTCTTCGCCCTGAAGGAGGACGGCCTTCACCTCCTGGAGATCGCTCCGGGGATCCGCCTGGAGGAGGATATCCTGGCCCATATGGACTTCAAACCCATCGTCGGTCCGGACCTGAAAATCATGGACAGGGAGATCTTTACATGAAAACAAACCCCATCCTTTCCATCACCGGCGGCGTGGCGGAAATAGTCTTTACCCCGGAAGTCCCGGGCAAGCCCCCCACGGTGGACCATCAGCTTCTGGACCGGCTGGAGGCGCAGCTCCGGGAACTGGCGGACCGGGAGGGGGAGCTCAGCCTCCTCCTCCTGAAGAGCGCCGTCCCCAAGTACTTCGTCGTCGGGGCCAACCTGGAGGCCCTGAAGCTGGTGGACAAGGACAGCATCTCCCGCTGGATCCGCCGGGGCCACGAGGTCTTCGGGCTGCTGGAGGAGCTTCCGGTGCCCAGCGCCGCGGTGGTGACCGGTTTCGCCCTGGGGGGAGGCCTGGAGCTGGCCCTGTCCTGCGACTATATCCTCGCGGCGGACACCGCCCGTTTCGGGCTCCCCGAGGCGGGCCTGGGCTTCATCCCCGGCTGGGGAGGCAGCCGGCGCCTGCCCGAGAGGATCGGCGCGGCCCGGGCCAAGGAGCTGATGTACACCGGACGGGTCGTGGACGCCGCCGAGGCCTTCCGGCTGGGGCTGGTCAATTTTGTGGGCTCCGCCGGGGAACTGGACGCCCATGTGGCGGAGATGGCCTCATCCATGGAGGCCAATTCGCGGCTGTCCCTGCGGCTGGTGAAGAAGATCGTCAACTCCCAGATCACCGAAAACAGGCGGCTGTCCCAGCTGGCGGAGGAGACCGCTTCGGGGGTGCTCCTGTCATCCGGCGACACCGTCCGGCGCCTGGCGGATTTCTTCGCCAAACGGGAGAAAAAATGATGACCATCAACGCCGAAACGCTGGTCTGCGCCACCATCGGGTACCCCAACCGGGCTTCCCGATCCCCGGTCATGCACAACGCCGGGCTCCGTCATCTGGGGCTCCCCTACGTCTATCTGGCCTTCGAACCCCGGGACGAGGATCTGGAGGACGCCTTCCGGGGGATGCGGGCCCTGGGAATCCGGTTCTTCAGCGTCACCAAACCCCACAAACAGGCGGCCATGGCCTTCCTGGACAGGATCGACCCGGTGGCGAAGGCCATCGGGGCGGTGAACACGGTGCTGAACGACGGGGGGACCCTCACGGGCTACAACTCCGACTGGATCGGGGCGGCGGACGCCATCCAGGAGGCGGCGCCCCTGTCGGGGAAGAAGGTCCTGCTCCTGGGGGCGGGCGGCGCCGGCCGCGCCGTGGCCTACGGCTGCCGGGAGAGGGGGGCGAGGGTGTACATCTATAACCGGACCCGGGATCGGGCGGAGGAGCTGGCCCGGGAGTTCGGGCTGGCCGGCGCCGGCGGCCCGGAGGACCTGGCCCGGGAGAAGGACTGGGATGTGATCGTCAACGCCACCTCGGTGGGCATGGCCGGGGCGGGGTCCGAGGGCGGCTCACCGGCCCCTGAAGGGCTGCTGCGGCGCTCCGCGGGAGGAAGGCCCGGGGTGGTGCTGGACGCGGTGATCTTCCCCCGGGAAACGGCCCTGCTGAAGGCGGCGAAGGCGGCGGGGCACACCGCCGTCCCCGGGGTCCGGATGACCCTGCTCCAGGCGCTGTTCCAGTTCCGCCTCTACACGGGCAAAGAGCCCCCCGCCGAGGTCATGTGGCGGGCGCTGCAGGAGGCCCTGTAAGAGGGGGGCGGCGGCCGGAACGCGCCGGCGGCCCCGGACGGGCGGGGCCCGGCCGGGGCCGCCGGGATGCGGAGCCCCCAAGGCACGAGCCCCCCGGGCGCAGGCCGCCCGGGTTCAAGCCCCGCCGCCCCGGGTTCACGCAGCCAAGGCACAAGCCCCCGGGCGCAGGCCGCCCCGGGGCGGCGGCGGGGCGGGGACATTCCTGCCTGCGGCCCGAGTCCCCGGACCGGCCGCCAGGGTCACCCGTCCGGAGTCAGGGCAGGTATTTTTTCGGGAACGCCGCCACCACGGTATAGTTGGGGTCCACCACGTTGGCGATCCGCATCTCTCCCACCTGACCCATGAGCTGCCAGGCCTCCACCCGGTCGAAGCCGTAGCCGTCGCAGAGCCACTGCAGAAGCTCCAGGTTGGCCAGGCGGACACAGTCGTCCAGCGGCCGGGCGCTTCCCGCCACCTCGATGTGGGTGGGGGTTTCGATCCTCGGCCAGGCGGCCCGCATGCCCCGGACCCGCCTCAGGGTCAGCGTCACCACCGCCCCGGTCTCCAGGGCGGTGCCGTTCATCTCACCGTCCCCCTGGAGGGCGTGCACATCCCCGAAGAACAGGTAGGCGCCGTCCACCCAGACCGGCAGATAGAGGGTGACCCCTTCCGTCAGGCCCCGGTAGTCCATGTTCCCGCCGTACTCCCCGGGGGTCAGGGATGTTTCGATCCGCCCGTGGGGGGGGGCGGTTCCGATGGAGCCGATGAAAGGCGCCAGGGGCGCCTCGATCCGGCGCCGGCTTTTGGGCATCTCGAAAATCGCCACGCCCCGCTCCAGATCCAGAGGCCACTCGAACCAGACCGAGGGAACCGGCGGGTTGTACAACAGCCGCCGGCCCGGCCCCTCTCCGGTGAGGGAGCCGAAATGTTCGTTCTGCTTGCTGACGGCGAAATTCCGGTTGATCCGGATCCCGTCGATGGTGACCGCCAGAACCTCTCCCCGTTTCGCCTCCTCCATGACCACCGGACCCAGCAGGGGGTTGGCCATGTGGGGAGCCCCGCCGGGGACGGCCTGCCGCATGCAGGGGGGGACGGGCCGCCTGTCCCCGTCCAGCCCGAAGGCGTCCCGGGTCTCCGCCGTCAGGCTGTCTCCGTCCCGGATCCGGAGGGCCGCTTCGTGGGGGCCGAAGGTGTAGTAGTACATTTTCGGAACGAAGTTGTGTACCGCCATACTGCTATGTAGTATAGTGGAAACATGAAAAAGTTCAAAGCGACCTTTTTCGAAGGTCTGGTTTTTTTCGTCCCGGCGGTGCTGACCTCCTGGGTGTGCTTCCGGATCTTCCATCTGGTGTACCGCTACCTGTCTTCGATGCTGCGGTTCCTGCCCGGGGAATACAGACGGATTCCCCTCCTGCGAATCGCCGTGGAATCCGGCATCGTGCTGGGCGCCCTTCTGTGCATCGTCCTGGCGGGGATCTTCGCCGAAACGATGATGGGCCGCTATGTCCGCCGGAAGATGGGCAAACTGGTCCGTTCCATCCCGCTGGTGAACTCCCTGTACGATGTGCTCCATCAGGTCACCGACATCCTCTTCATGAAGTCCGACGAGCTTCTGTCCCGTCCGGTCATCGTACCCTTCCCCCACCCGGGGAAGCAGGCCATCGGCTTCGTCACCGGCACGGCCGAACCCTCCCTCCGGGAACACCGGGACCGGGAGTATCTGAAGATCTTCATCCCCACCGTGCCGATTCCCACCACGGGGTTCTTCATGGTCTATCCGAAGGAACTGGTCATGGAATGCGGCCTCCGCACCGAAGAGGCCCTGCGCCTGGTCCTGTCCGGAGGGATCCTGAACGAAAACGGGAGGACCGGCGCGGCCGCCCCACCGGCCGGAGGGAATGGCGAAGGAGGCGGGCAATGATTTTCCGCCGCCTGAAGCTTCACTTCTTCAACGGCCTGCTCCTCCTGGCCCCGGCCTTCCTCACCATGGCCATCGTCTACAAGATTTTCCTTTTCGTCTATTCGTTGATGGATTTCGGCGTCGCCCTCATCCCCGGGAAGTACAGGGCCGTCCCCCACATCGACGAGATCACCACCGCGGGGACCATCCTTCTGACGGTCCTTTTCATCTGGATCCTGGGGCTTCTGGTGAAGACCTACCTGGGCAGGATGACCCGCCGCCATCTGCGCAGGTTCATCCATGCCATCCCCTTCGCCGGCGCCATGTACCGGGCCTTCCGGCAGATGATGGACGCCGCCTTCGGTCCCGCTCCCCTCTCCTATTCCCGGGTGGTGCTGGTGGAGTTTCCCTTCAAAGGCAGCAGGTCTGTGGGGTTCATCACCGGAGAGGCCTCGGAACGCATCATGGTCCCCGACGCGGATGGGTCCCTGAAGGAAAGCTACAAGGTCTTCATTCCCGGAACGCCCAACCCCGCCAGCGGTTTTCTGCTCATCGTTCCCAAGGAGGACGTGATCATGACGGACCTCAGCGTGGAGCAGGGTTTTCTGAGCGTGGTGTCCGGGGGGCTCCTCCGCCAGCACCCGGAGAAGGACGGATAGCCGCGGTGCGGTTTATCGCCCCGTCAGCGCCTCGGCCTTTCGCCAGATATCCAGGATTTTGTCCATCTCCCCGTCCACCGTCGGGCTGGGCTTCTTGAGCTCCGGGTGCGAATCGTACCAGGCCAGGGAGCGCCGGATTCCCTCGGCGAAGGTCACCGTGGGCCGGAACTCCGGCACGAAGCGGCGGATCTTGGAATTGTCGAAGATCGCGCTGGTGGCCTTGTCCCCCAGGAGCCCCGCGGCCCGTTCCGGAAGTATCCGGGCGATGAAGGCGGAGGGGACATGGACCAGCCGGGGGGATGCGCCCAGAGCGGCGCCGATGGCGGCATGGATCATGTTCCAGGTGAGGAACTCGTCGGAGGTGATGTGAAAGGCCTCCCCCACCGCCGCGGGGTTCCCCAGAAGGCCCACCAGACCCTTGGCGAAATCCGTGGCATGGGTCAGGGTCCAGACGCTCTCCCCGTCGCCGGGCACCACCACCTGCCGTCCCTCCCGGATCCGCCAGGCCACGCCGTAATCGGTGGAGCCGAAACAGCTGGGGATCCAGCCGTTGTCGTAGGTGTGGGAGGGGCGGACGATGGTGTACCGGAAACCCCTCTCCTTCCCCAGCCGGACCAGAGCCTCCTCGCAGTCTATTTTCAGGCGGGAGTATTCCCAGAAAGGGTTTCCCAGCGGGGTGGATTCGGTGATGACCGGCGTCAGGGCCGGCCGCCGATAGGCGGAGGCGGAGCTGATGAAGACGTACTGATCGGTGATTTCCTCGAAGACCTCCGCGTCCGCCTCGACATGTTCCCGCCGGAAACCGAGAAACTGCACCACCGCATCGAACCGCATTCCCGCCACGGCGGCCCTGACCTGGTCGGGACGGCGGGCGTCGGCCTTCAGCGATGTCACCCCCGCCGGTGTCTTCTCCGGCCGGTTTCCCCGGTTCAGATGGAAAATTTCGATGTTCTTCTCCAGGCCCCATTGAGTGCAGGCGTTGGAAAGATTGCCCGTTCCTCCGATGAAGAGCACACGCATACCGGCCTCGCTTTCCTGCATTATTTTCTTGACAGTCCCGATCTTGCGCCCTAAGATTAGGGACATCCCATAAAATTGTCAAGGAGACAACATGTACATACCCGAAGAAGTGGCGGAAAAAACGGCCCGGATCCGAAAACTGATGGCGGAGCGGGGGCTCCGGGGAATTTATCTGAAAAAAAGCTCCAATTTTTCCTGGGTGACCGGGGGCGGCTACAACATCGTGGGGCTGGGCACGGAGATGGGCATCGCCGGGGTCCTGGTCACGGCGGACAGGAAGTATGTGGTCTGTCAGAATATCGAGGCCCCGCGGATGGAGGAGGAGGAGATGCTCGGCGCCCCCGATTACGAGGTCAAACCCTACCCCTGGTACGAGGATGGGGAGGCGGACCTGGTGGCGAAGCTCGCCGGGGGCCCCGTGGGCGCGGACCACGGCCTCCCCGGAGCCTCCGATATTTCGTCGGCCATCAACCCTCTGAGATGGTCCCTCACCCCTTGGGAGGTGGAGAGGTACCGGGAGCAGGGACGGCTCACCGCCCTGGCGGCGGAGGAAACCGCGGAGACGATCCGTCCCGGAGACACGGAGTATCAGGTGGTGGCCCGGCTCTCGGAGCGGCTCTGGTCCCGGGGCATGGACTTCATCGTGGCCTTCTGCGCCGCCGACGACCGGATCTCCCGGTTCCGCCACCCGGTGGCGACGTCGCGGAAAATCGAAAACCGTGCGATGATCAGCGTCAACTCCCGTCGTCGGGGGCTCATCGTGTCCATAACCCGCTTCGTCCAGTTCGGAAAGGTCCCGGAAAAGCTGAAAAAGATTTACCGGGACACGGTCTATGTGGACACTGCCATGATGGCCGCCACGACGCCGGGCCGCCCGGCGCTGGAGGCCTTTCAGGCGGGGCTGGCGGCCTACGCGGAAAAGGGCGTCCCGGAGGAGTACAAGCTCCACCATCAGGGGGGGTCCATCGGCTATATCGGCCGGGATTACAAGGTGACCTTCACCACCAGGGAAACGGTCCGGGAGAACCAGGGCTTCACCTGGAACCCCTCCATCACCGGGGCGAAGAGCGAGGACACCATGATCGCCACCTCCGCCGGACCGATGATCATATCCGAACCGGTGATTTTCCCGACCCTGCTGATGGAAAAGGGAGGACACACCTTCCGGCGGCCGGACATCCTGGAACTCTAGGGCCCGTTCATCGTGACATCCCGGGAAAGACTCCTGGCGGCCCTGGAACATCGGGAGCCGGACCGCATGCCGGTGGATCTGGGCTCCTCGGCGGCGACGACGGTCACCGCCACGGCCTACTCCGCCCTCCGGGCCCATCTGGGCCTCCCCGCCGGAAAGCCGCGGACCCTGTCTCTCACCGCCGGATCCATCCTCCCCGACCCGGACATTCTGGAGCTTTTCCGCGTCGACCCCCGGGGTGTCAAACCCGGCGGGGGCTCGGGGCCGCCGGCGGAGGTAAGAGTCGAAGGGGATTACGAGGTTTTTCGCAACGAATGGGGCATCGGCTTCCGGCGGCCCCGGGATGGGGGGCTTTATTTCGACCAGGCCGTCCATCCCCTGGAGGGCAGAAGCCGGGACTTCATCCGCGACTACCCCTTCCCCCGGGGAGACGACCCTGCCCGGGTCCGGGGGCTCCGGGATGAATGCCGGGCCCTGCGCGACGGGGGCCATCCCGTCGTCATGGGCCAGAGCTTCGGAACAGGCATCCTCCACGGCGGGACGGCCCTCTTCGGCTTCGAGGATTACTTCTGCAGAATGATGCTGGAGCCGGAGGTCGTCGACGAAGTCAGCGAGCGCCTCCTGGAGGGAAAGATCGCCTTCTGGGACGCGGCGCTGAAGGAAGCGGGCGGCCTTATCGATGTGGTGACGGAGGCTGACGATCTGGGCACCCAGAGGGGTCCTTTCATCGGCCTGGAGGATTACCGCCGCCGGATCAAACCTTTCCAGCGAAGGCTCTTTTCATTCATCAAGTCCCGGGCTCCGGGGGTGAAGATCCTCTTTCACTCCTGCGGCGCCGTGGCGGATTTCATACCCGATCTCATCGACATCGGGGTGGACGCCCTGAATCCCGTTCAGGTCGGCGCCTGGGGCATGGATCCAGCATCGCTGAAACGCCGCTACGGGAGGGACATCTGTTTCTGGGGAGGCGGGGTGGACACCCAGCGGGTCCTCCCCCGGGGCAGCCCACGGGAGGTGAAGGAGGATGTGCGACGCCGTCTGCCGGTCCTTCTCGACGGGGGCGGCTATGTCTTCGCGGCGGTGCACAACATCCAGGCCGACGTTCCCCCGGCCAATGTCGTCGCTCTCTTCGAGGCCGTGGACGAGTTCAGGTGAGGGGGCGGGCCGCCTTCCCCGGCGTCACGCACCCTGTTTCGGCAGGGCCGTTTTTTTTACGATCTCCGCCAGTTCCCGGGCCCTGGCCTTGACCAGCTGGTAATCCGCCGGGCTTGGGGCTCCGGCGAACTCCACCGGCTCCAGAAAGTCCCAGGAGTATTTCGCGGTGATCTCCGCCAGTTCCTTCGCCGCCCCTCCGGACCAGCCGTAGGAGCCGAAGCGGAAGACCTTCTTCCCCACCACCTTTTTGCGCCCCAGGTCGTCCAGAACATGGGCCATGGGGGGAAACATCCGGTACTCGTAGGTGGGCATGCCCAGGATGATCCCCGTGGATTTCCAGGCCGAGGCGAGGATCTGGGACATGTGGTCCCGGGGGACCCGATGCACCGTAACCGGAACATCCCCCTCCGTGAGACCCGCCATGACGGCGTCCACGACCCTCTCGGTGTTGCCGTACATGCTGCCCCAGACGAAGGTCACCTCCGCTTCCGCCGGGCCCCTGGCGTAGGAGGCGTACCTCCGGTAGCGATCGATGATGAGCCCCGGGTTCTTCCGCCACAGGATCCCGTGGGACGGGGCGATGACCCGGATATCCAGCCCCGCCAGTTTGGCGATGGCCCGTTCCACGAAGACCGAAAAACTTGCCACGATATTGGCGTAATATCGCAGGGTTTCCCTTTCGAAAAACAGGTGCCGCTCCGGGCCGAGTTCGTCGTCGAAGACCTCGGGCCCCACGCTGCCGAAGGAGCCGAAGGCGTCGCAGGAGAAGAGCACCCCCGAACCCGGCTCGAAGGTGACCATGGTCTCCGGCCAGTGAACGTTGGGTATCTCCTCGAAAACCAGCCTCCTGCCGCCTCCCAGATCGACGGAATCCCCGGAGCCCACGACCCTGACCCGGTCCTCGATGCCGTGGAAGGACTTCACCATGGCGGCGCCCTTGGCTGTGGTGAGGATCTCCGCTCCGGGGCAGATGTCCCGGAACATTCCCAGCCAGCCGGTGTGGTCCGGCTCCAGATGATTCAGAACGAGATAGTCGACGGATTTCAGGTCCACCGGGATGGAAGCGAGCTGGTCCCGGATCTTCATGGGCGCTTCGTCCCAGTCCCGGACCAGATCGATCAGGGCGGTCTTTTCCCCCCGGACGATGTAGGAGTTCAGGGAGACCCCGTCGGGGATGGGCCAGAGTCCTTCGAAGAGGTCTCCGTTGGTAATGTTCGCGCCGATCCGGTAGATACCGTCGGCGATGCGCGCCGCTTTCATCCGCACCTCCATGATCTCGGTTCGATGGCGATCCGTCTTTTCACTGTAATCCAAGCCGGATCGAAGATCAAGCGCAGATGCCCGGCGGCACAGCTTGCCCCGAAACCGGAAAAAGCATTACACTGAAAGCGCAGGAGGATAATTCATGAACAGAAAGGACAGTCTCCGGAAGTCCGTTTTCGTCGTAGTGGATGTGCAGAACGATTTCTGCCCCGGCGGCAGTCTGGCCATCTCCTCCGGCGACCAGGTCGTGGACGTGATAAACCGGCTCGCCCCGGAGTTCGGCTACGTGGTGGCCACGAAGGACTGGCATCCCCGGGGCCATGTTTCATTCGCCTCCTCCCACCCCGGCCGCAGGCCCTTCGATGTGGTTCCCATGAGCGGCATCGACCAGACCCTCTGGCCGGACCACTGCGTGGCGGGCAGCCCGGGGGCGGAGTTTCACCCCCGGCTGGATGTGCGGCCCATCTCCTGCGTCCTTCACAAGGGGCGCGGCGTCGGCCTGGACTCCTACTCCGCCTTTTTCGAGAACGACAAAAAAACCCCCACAGGGCTGGAGCATCTGCTGAAGGGTCTGGGCTACTCCCGGGTCTATCTCTGCGGCCTGGCCACCGATGTCTGCGTGTTCCACTCCGCCATGGACGCGGTCCGGCTGGGTTTCCAGGTCTTCGTGGTGGAGGATGCCTCCCGGGGTGTCGACGTCCCCGCCGGCTCGGTGGAAAAGGCCCTCCGGGACATGGGCTCCGCGGGTGTGGGGGTCGTCTCGTCCCGGGAAATTCCGCGATGACATCCTCCGCCCTTTTCACCGACCTCTACGAGCTCACCATGGCCCAGGGGTACTTCCGTTACGAGATGAACTCCCGGGTGGTCTTCGACATGTTCTTCCGCCGCCAGCCCTTCGGCGGGGGCTTCTCGGTCTTCGCCGGTCTGGAAGATCTCATCACCGCCCTGGAGGGCTTCCGCTTCCGCTCCGACGATCTGGAGTACCTGGAAAGCCTGGGAATCTTCGCCGATGATTTCCTCCGGTATCTGGAGGATTTCCGGTTCTCCGGGGACATTTACGCGGTCCCGGAGGGCACCGTGGTCTTTCCCCACGAGCCCCTCATCCGGGTCCACGGCTCCCAGATCGAAACCCAGCTCATCGAGAGCATGCTGCTGAACATCGTCAACTTCCAGACCCTCATCGCCACCAAGACCGCCCGGATCTATCTTGCCTCCAACCGGGGCCGGATCATGGAGTTCGGCCTCCGGAGGGCCCAGGGGCCCGACGGCGCCATGTCCGCCAGCCGGGCGGCCTTCATCGGAGGAGCCTCCTCCACATCCAACTCCCTGGCGGGAAAAACCTACGGCATCCCCGTCAGCGGCACCATGGCCCACTCCTGGGTCATGTCCTTCGATTCGGAGGAGGAGGCTTTCGCCCGTTACGCGGAGCTGTACCCGGAAACGACGACCCTCCTCATCGACACCTACAACACCATGAAAAGCGGGGTCCCCCACGCTATCACGGTGGGGAAAACGCTCCAGGCCCGGGGCCTGCCCTTCGGGGTGCGGCTCGACTCCGGGGACATGCAGTACCTCAGTTTTCAGGTCCGGGACGCCCTGGACCGGGCGGGCCTGAGGGACGCGAAAATCGCCGTGTCCAACGAACTGGACGAGGAGATCGTCGCCAGCCTGGTTTCCTCAGGCTGTCCCATCGATTTCTGGGGGGTCGGGACCCACCTGGTCACCGGAGGAAAGGACCCCTCGCTGACGGGGGTCTACAAGCTGGCCGCCCGGGAAAAAAACGGCGAGTTCATCCCCACCATGAAGGTCTCGGACAACCCGGAAAAATCCACCAACCCGGGCATCAAGCAGGTCTACCGTTTTTACGACGAGAAGGGGGGGCCCCTGGCGGATCTGATCGCTTTCGAGGGCAGCGGCTTCCCGCCGGGGGAGCCGGTGCTTTTCCACCACCCGCTGATGGATTACCGGAACTTCACCCTCCGGTCTTTCGGGAAGGCTCTTCCCCTGCTGGAAAAACGCATGGAGGGAGGGAAAATCATCGGCCCCCGCCCGGCCCTGACGGAGCTGCGGCAAAGGGCCATGAGGGAGATCGCCGGCCTGGACCCCACCTACACCCGGATCCTGAACCCCCACGTGTACAAGGTGTCCATATCCGAGGCGCTCCGGAAGGCGAAGGTGGCCATCATCAGCGAGTTCCTGGAACGCCACTGAGCGCTCTCAGAACAGGGAAACCCCGAAGTTCAGCAGCAGGGTCTTGATCTTTTTTTCCAAGACATCGAAGGAAAAATACTTCGCCCCCAGTTCGAAATTCTTCTCCACCGCGTCGCGCCGAAACTTCGGGTCCCGCAGGAAGCGCCAGGTCTTCTCCACATCCCTGTCGGTCACGTAGGTATCCATGATGACCGCTTCGAAACCCACCGGCTCAATGTCGCTCTGGAAGATGGAGTAGCGGTTCACCAGCAGGGGCTTTTTGAAGTAGACGGCCTCCAGGAAGGCGTTGCCGAAACCCTCGTAGGTGGAGGGGTAGGTGATGAAATCCGCGTGGGGATACACATCGAAGAGGCTGTAGACCTTCTTTCCCTCCCCATCGTCCCGACGGTGCTCGCCGATGAGATCCGGCCGCAGAATGAGGTCCACCCCCAGGAGCCGGGCGTAGGCCATGATCCGCTCCGCGTAATCCGTCCCCTCGTCCCGGGCCTGATGGGAGACCACCAGCTTGATGTTTTTCCCCCCCATCCGGTTGGCCAGTTCCACCGCAGCCTCGATGCCCTTCCGGGCCACTATCCGGGTGGGCTGCAGGATGAAGATATCGTCCGGCGCGATGCCCAGGGCCTCCCGGAGGTCCTGATTGTATCCGTCGATTCCCGGGACCGGAACGGAATAATCGAAGACGTTGGGGACGATGGTGGAGGACAGGCCGCAGCGGAAGCTCAGGTTGCGCCGGGCCTCGGTGTTGATGGTCACGTGGGAAATGGGCGGGAGGTCCGGCGGAAAGGCCATGGACAGATAGTCGCCCACGCAGTTCACCGCGAACCTCTGGCGCTCCCAGACGAAATCGTGATGGTGGGCGATGGTGGGGATCCCCGTCTCGGCGATGACCTCGGTGATGGCCAGGCCCAGCGGAATGTTCATCGGGATGGTCAGCGCGTTTTCCACCACCAGAAGATCGATCCCCCACCGATCGATGAAGCGGTGCAGGGCGTCTTTCAGGGTTTTCCGCAGGGCCTGGATCCGGCCCGACAGGTTTTCGTCCCGGACCGTTCGTCCGAAGGCTTCGTCGTGGATGGGTTTCACGTCGGGGTGGCCGAAAAAGGCCTCGGGAACCACCATGGACCGTTCCGGATGCCAGTCCGACAGACCGGAAAAGAAGAAGGTTTCGAAGCCCAGCCCTTCGAAGACCTGGGCCCATTTGCGGGTTTCCAGCGACACCCCGTCGATTCCCTGGAAGCGGGTGGAAACGAATCCCACCTGCTCGATCTTGCTTATGGTTTTGATGACGTACATGCGTCCCTCCTCCCTTCAGCGTTCTTCGATGTCCATCACGGCGACCACGTCGTCCAGGCTTTCCACCACCAGGTCCGGCCTCAGGTCCCGGCAGCGGGGATCCTCCCCCCGGAGGCGCAGGGACCTCCCGTCCCCGGCGTAGAGGGCTGCGGCGAAACCGGCGGTCCGGGCGGCCCAGACATCGTTCAGCATGTCGTTCCCCACGAAAAGCACGTCTCCCGGTTCCAGGCCTCCCTGTTTCAGGCTGTCCTCATCCGGACCCCGCCCCGCCGAAGTCCGCTCCTCCGAAACCCGGGCCTTCCCCAGGGTCCGGGCCTTCCCCAAGGCCCGGGCGGCCTTTTCGAAGAGCCGGGGCGAGGGCTTGGCCTCACCTTCCCGGAACGAAAAAACCGTAAGCTCCGGATCGAAGCCCAGGTCCCCGAGGTCCTTCCCCAGGAAGGCGGGGAACAGGAGTGGGGTGAAGAACTGGGCGTTGGACACGATCCCCAGCGGGACGCCCGCCTTCCGGAGCCGGAGAAGGATCCGCTCCAGCCCCGGCATGGGGTAGACAGGATTGACCGCCAGTTCGAAGCGCAGGGCGAACTCCCTGGCCTCTTCCCCGGACAGACCCAGAAGCTCCGCCCATATCTCCTCCACCCGCACCTCCGGCCGCTCCCCGACGTCCCGGAGCTCATCGTGACGATCCCGCACCGCGGCGATGAACATCCCCCGAAGCCGGGGCAAATCCTCCGGCGCCGCGAAGGGGGCCAGGATCTCCCCGCCGGACCCCTCCCCGCACAGGCCGTTTTCCAGAACTCCCATATCCCCGGAGCCGGAAAGGAAGAGGGTCCCGTATATGTCGAAAAGAAGGGCCCGAAACCGGCGCGGCCCCGGGTCCTCCCCGGCGACCCCCCGCAGACCGTTCAGCAGCCGCCGCTCGTCCTCTCCCGGGAGACGGGGCTCCAGGGGCCGGGAACCGCGGCGGATCAGTTCCACCAGCTTCCCTCTTTCTTCAGGACTCACCTATATTCCCCCCAAAAGGAAATTTCCAGGCCGGAGAAAGGACATGAGAAGTTTCTTCCTGTCGATCCTCTGGGACACCTGGACGGTGGACACCTTTCGGTACACATCCAGCAGGGTATCCCGGTACGAACGCAGACCGAAGCTCCGCGACACCGCCTTCCTATTCCGCTGGATGAGTTCGTCGTCGGACATGGGGTCCAGGAGCCCCGGGAGAAAGGGGTTCGCCC
>Ga0302245_1000830_pt1 | contig 23450 bp, 19 predicted proteins | sample AAG_UR_Thr_MG_FD_193512 | JGI IMG/M metagenome (GOLD analysis project Ga0302245, IMG submission 193512) | Enriched activated sludge microbial communities from anaerobic digester in WTTP, New Holstein, Wisconsin, United States - AAG_UR_Thr | ecosystem: Engineered > Bioreactor > Anaerobic >... | reverse complement strand
CGTCTGATTATGCCGGCGCAATCAAATGGTTTGAGAAAGTTTTAAACACAGACAGCGGCAACATATATGCCGTTAAAGGTATAATTGAAAGTTTAAAAGATTCGGGACATTATATAGAAGCGTTGGGGTATATAAACGGTTTAAGCAAGAAAGAACAGAAAAGAATAATTGAAGAAACGGCGTTGCAGTGTATAAATACTGAAGATGTAGTTTCTTTGAGATATATATTTAAGCATACAGATATATTAAGCGATAAGGAAAAAGTATCAGGTATATTGCAGAGAGTTTGTGATAAGGTCAATAAGTGTAAAAAGCCGGATACTGAAGCCGATTTAATAGATGTCACGGAGCTTTATTTATCATTTTCAGATAAATATGTGCAAAATAAAATAGCGGAACAAACAGCATATTATTATTCATGCAATAAAAAAACGGCAGAGACATTGCATTGGTTATCTTTAATTAATTCTGATTTTGACTTTGTTAAAAGAGAGAAACATATTATTAAGATAATTAATAATCTTGAAAATAACAATACAAAAAACAATGAAGAATTCATAAAAGAGCTGAGTAAAGCGCATAAAAACGCTGTTAATCCGGCCATAAAAGAAATCATATTGGTATATTTGGGAAAATTAAAAAATAAAATTGTAAAAGATAAAATAAGAAATTTTATAAATCTTAAACAATATGATAAAGCATTAAACTTTGCAAAGAAAATCAAAGACGGTAACGAAGATATTGAATATATGCTTGAGATGGGGCAGTTGTTAAAAGCTGCGTCTGATTATGCCGGCGCAATCAAATGGTTTGAGAAAGTTTTAAACACAGACGTTAAAAATAAATATGCCGTCAGAGGCCTTATAGAGTGTTTAACAAGTGCCGGACGTTATACGGAAGCGGCAGAATATATAGACTTAAACAAGAAAGAAAGTTTAATTTTGATTAAAGACATAATTAAAAAATCTATAAATTCGGCGGATATAGATTCTTTAAAAAGCATATTAGAAAATAATAAAATATTAAGAAATAACGCGAGTATCATAACATCAATATTAAAAAATGTCTCTAATAATATAAACAAATATACAAATTTGACTGCTGAAAAGAAAATATCCGGATTATTCAAAATTTATCTTCCTTTTGTGAATAAAAATATTTATGGAAAAATAATAGAAAAGATTGCTTATCATTACGCCTGCAACAAAAAAATAGCTGAATCATTAGAATGGTTATCTTTGATTCATACTGATTTTAAGACTGTAAAAACGGGCTGTATTTTTAAAATAATTAATGGAATTGAAAACACCGGTATAAAAAATACAGATAAATTTATGGAGCAGTTAAAAAAAATATGCGCAAAGTCAAAAAATCAAGCAGTAAAAACGATGATATCGATGTATTTTCAGAAATTAAAATATAATATTCTGAAAGAAAAAATAAAAAAATTAATAAATCTTAAACAATATGATAAGGCATTAAATTTTGTAAAGAAAATAAAAGAATGTAAAAAAGATGTCGGATATATGCTGGAAACAGGACAGTTGCTCAAAGCCGCATCTGATTATTCCGGCGCAATAAAATGGTTTAAACAAGTTTTAAAGGCAGATGTTAAAAATAAATATGCGGTCAGAGGGCTTGTAGAAAGCTTGATAAACGCCGGAAGATATTCTGAACTTACGGAATATATAAAATATTTAAACAAAAAAGAACGTTTTATTATTATAAATAAAACGGTTGAAAAATATATTGATTCGGAAGATATAGATTCTTTAAAACGCATATTAAAACATAATAAAACATTAACAAACAATAAAAACATATTATCCGCGACGCTTCGCATGGTCGTAGATAAGATGTATAAGTGCAAAAAACACGATACGGAAAGAAAATTAACGGAATTATTAAAAAAATATGTCAAATTTCTTCCGGATTCTCTCAAAATAAAAGTGAGTTTATATTATAGTGAAAATAAAAATGTTAAAGAAACAATAAGATGGTTGTCATATATCAGATCAAATTTAATTAATCAAAAAAAAATAATTTCTTTAATTGTTTATATGCTTCGTAAAGAAGTTATTTTAAAAAATGATATAAAAAATATAGTAAAGAATCTAAATATTCTGCATAAAAATATAAAAGACATAAAATTCAAAAATTTAATACTGGGCGAAACCGAAATATTACAAAATAAAATTATTTTAAAATCAAAACCGGTAAAAATGCATGTTGTTCTTACTACAAAATGCAATCTTAAATGTATTATGTGCAATGTCTGCACAAACGAATATACAATATCAAATAATTATATAGAAATTATAAAAGAATATTTGCCTTATCTTGAAGAAATATCATGGCAGGGGGGAGAATTATTTTTATATGATAAATTTGAAGAATTAATCAAACTTGCGGCTAAATATAAGGTTGAACAGGAATTTGTGACAAACGGATTGCTGCTTGATAAAAGAAGAATAGAAATTGTCGCCAAATATAATATTTTTCTTTCAATATCAATAGATTCCGTTAAAAAAGAAACATATGAATACATAAGAGCCGGAGCAAAATTTGACAGTTTAATATTCGTGTTAAAGCAACTTTATGATTACAAACTAAATCATAGGGATATAAAGTATTCTATGTCCGTTGTCGTAATGTCAATAAATTATAAGGAATTGGACGACATAGTTAAATTTGCAATTTTATACGGATTTACCGGAATATATTTTCAACGTTATATTCCTCACGAAAACATTACCGATGATTTAATGCTTAACGAAGAACAGGCTTTATATGTTTTTGAAAAAATTCAAGAAATAAAAAATAACTTTAAGAATATAACAGTAAAAACAAATATAGGAGATGATGTTTTTAAGTATTGGAATGTAAAAAAAATTAATTCTGATATTTCGCATAAAGATGAAATAAATCAATTGTCCGGTACCGATGCTGACAACAACTATGAAAAAAAAGATAATGAAATTTTAGAAAGTAAAAATAATAACATATATGAAAAAATATTTTGCATTGCGCCGTGGAAAACATTATTTCTTGATTTCGGAATGAAAATGAAGTTTTCAGGCTATTGTAATTCTTTTAAAACTCTTGACGGCGAATTTGATATTTGGAATTGCCCTCCGGCCGTTGAATACAGAAAATCTATCATAAAAAACAAACCTCTTGATTATTGCAATCGTTTTTGCAAAACAGCCGGCAATGACGGAGAAGAAGTAAGAAAATTCGGCCGATCGTAATAAGAACATGAAACAAAAAAAACGATATCAAAAGATATCGTTTTTTTTTGTTTATTTTTATTATTTTAAATTGAAGCTACAAGCTTGGAAAGTCTTGCTTTCTGGTTTGCCGCGGCATTTTTATGTATTACGTTTTTTTTCTTTGCTTTATCCCATTCGGCAAAAGCAAGATTTAACGTTTTTTGAGCCGTTTCTTTATCTTTTGCTTTTACTGCAGCTTCAACTTTTTTAGCAAGCGATTTTATTTTGCTGTTTGTAGCCGTGTTTCTGGCATTTCTTTTTGCTGCCTTTCTAACTTCCTTAAGTGCCGAAGTATGTCTTCCGGTTTTTAATTTTGCCATTATATCCCCCGTTATTATTTAAACTTAAACTGAGATTTGGATTTTACATTATTTTATGCACGGAGTCAATATCATACTTTAAAATTTTTATTTGTTTTTTTCGGAATAAAAAATTATAATGATAAAAAGTAAATATTTATTTGGGGGGATTATGGGTGCGAAATCTTTTGTGCTTGATACTAATGTTTTGTTGCATGATCCGGATTCGATTTTTTCTTTTGCCGACAATAAAGTTATTATCCCTTTATCAGTAATTGAAGAACTTGACCACTTTAAGAAACTTACCGATGAAAACGGAAGAAGCGCGCGTTTGATATCCAGAACTCTTGACGGCTTAAGAGCAAAAGGGAAACTGTCAAAGGGCGTTCCGATTAAAAACGGAGGAACTCTTGTCATTGAAATGATGCACAGAGTTGAATTTCCTGAAGAGTTCATGATATCAAAGTATGACCACCAGATACTGTCAATAGCCCTTTATCTCAAAAAACAGGGTGAAAACGTAATATTTATAACAAAAGATATAAACTTAAGAATCAAAGCCGAAATTCTGGATATAAAAACGCAGGATTATGAAAAATCAAAGGTTAAAATAGACGAAATATATTCAGGATGGAGAGAAATAAAACTTCCGGCAGACAAAATAGATCAGTTTTATAAAAATTCAAAACTTCCTACAAAACTCGATTTTTTTCCTAATGAGTGCGTATCAATTAAAGATGAATCCGGTTCTTCAAAAAGCGCTCTTGCAAAATATTCGGCTACGGACAAGGCGTTGCTTCCGTTATTTCATATGACCGCTCAGCCGTGGGGCTTGAAACCTTTAAATGTTGAACAGCGCTTTGCGTTTGAACTTTTGCTTTGCAATGAAATAAGTCTTGTCACTCTTATAGGACTTCCGGGCGCCGGCAAAACATTGCTTGCTCTTGCCGCAGGCCTTCAGAAAACAGTTGAAGAAAGACAGTTCAGAAGACTATATATAGCAAGACCTATAATACCTATGGGCAAAGATATCGGTTATCTGCCGGGCTCAAAAGAAGAAAAACTTGCTTCATGGATGGGCGCGATAAACGACAATCTTGAATTTTTGATGGATAAAGGACACGAGGATTCAAAAGTTGACGAAAAAATAGACTATTTATTCAGTTCCGGACAGATAGAAGTTGATTCTCTGACATATATCAGAGGCAGATCGCTTCCGAGACAATACATAATAATAGACGACGCTCAGAATTTGACGCCGCATGAAGTAAAAACAATTATATCAAGAGCCGGCGCCGGAACAAAAATAGTTTTAACCGGAGATCCATATCAGATAGATAATCCGTATCTTGACGCCTCATCAAACGGATTAACTTATTTGGTCGAAAGATTCAAAGGACAGTCAATATACGGACATTTAATGTTTTCAAAGAGCGAAAGAAGCGTTCTTGCAGGCTTGTCATCGGAGCTTTTATAAATGGCCGGCAAGGATTTTTTTGTTGATTTGCACATACATACAAATTTTTCTGACGGAGTATTTACTCCTTCCGAAGTTGTTGCGTACGCTTCAAAAACAGGACTCACGGCTATTGCCGTTACGGATCATGATACCGTTGACGGCGTAGAAGAAGCTATGTCGGCAGGGAAAAATCACAATATTGAAGTTATTTCAGGAATAGAACTTTCGGCAGAATACGGTGAAACAAACAAAACCGAAATGCATATTCTGGGATATTATGTAGATTGGAAATCAACAAAATTTAAAGATACTCTTGATATTTTTAAAAATGCAAGAACCGAAAGAGCCAAAGAAATTTTTTCAAAACTTGAGAAAATAGGTATAAAACTAAATCCCGAAGGATTAATAGCATCTGTCGGCAAAAAAGTTATAGGCAGGCTTCATTTTGCCAAGGAATTAATTGCAAACGGAATTGTCGCTTCCGTTCAGGAAGCGTTTCAAAAATATCTTGCGCCCGATCAGGTTGCTTATGTTCCTAAATATTCAATTACGCCCAAACAGGCTATTGATTTAATAATTGAAGCAGGGGGAATTCCTGTACTTGCGCATCCTTATTACGGACATTATAATAATATAGATGTCGTAAAAAAACTTGCAGATGACGGATTACAGGGCATAGAAGTCTGGCATAATAAACATCCGGAACATGTCGTAAGAAAACTTCTTTCAATTGCCGACGAACTTAATTTAATCGCAACAGGCGGATCAGACTGCCACGGCATTTACGGAAACCAGGAAACTCCTCTTATAGGTAAAATTAAAGTTCCTTACAGCGTAATAGAAGCTTTGGAAAAAAAGAAACAAAAAATATAAAGTCTTGCCTGATCTCAAAAACATATAAATTATGCGTCCAATAAATAAATCCGTATTTATAAAATCGTTAGACTGCCGCAGACTCGCGTGGCATCTCTACAGAAATTTAGTTGAAAGAGACAGATTGTCAGGCGACGACTTTTTGATTTATGAATCTAAAAAAATACATTCCATGGCTCAGGAACTTTTTGCAGGCGGCGTTCAGATCAAGGCCGCCACGCTTCAGGAAGCTCTTGATAAAACAAAAGAACTAACCTCAAATCCTGAGATAAAAGCCGTTTTTGAACCCGTATTTGAATATAACGGTTTTACAGCCCGCGCTGATATATTATCAAGACAAGGCGACGGATGGCATATCACGGAAGTTAAAGCCGGAAACAAAGGCAAACGCAAATACATAATTGATATGGCTTACACCGCCCTTATTTTATCAAAAAATATAAACAACATTTCAAAATCAAAACTTATGCTTTTGTCAAAAGATTTTAGATTGGGAATGCCCGTTGAAAGACTTTTTTCCGAGACTGATTTTACGACCGAAGTTTTTACAAAAATGTACGAATATGACGCTATTTGCCCGGATATAAAAGCAATGCTTGAAAACGAAATGCCGCCCGATATGCAGTTAAAAATGTGCTGCAAAAACTGCCCTCTTTTCAAACAATGTACCGGAAAAGATATTGATTTCCATATATTCGATCTTCCCAGACTTTCTCATACTTCTTTTGACCAGCTGTGTTCTATGAATATAAACACAATAAAAGACGTTCCTGATTCAGTTGAATTGACGGAAACACAAAAAAACGTAAAAGACTGTATAATAAACGACAAAGTTTTTATAAGTTCCAATTTAAAAACCGAACTTGAAAAAATAAGTTTTCCGGTCTATTATCTTGATTTTGAGTCGGTAATGACTATATATCCTCTTTATCAAAACATCTGTCCGCATACTCAGATTGTAACACAGTATTCGCTTCATAAAGCTTCAAATTTATCTGATGAACCGGAACATTTTGAATTTATCGCCGATCATACAAAAGACGACAGACTGTCTCTTGCCGAAAATCTTATAAAAGATATCGGTGAAGAAGGAAGCATAATAACTTATTCTTCTTTTGAGCATCAGATTCTGCAGCATCTGGCCGGACTTTATCCTCATTTACATGAAAAAATAAGTAAAATCAGTTCAAGGATAGTTGATTTGGAAGCAATATTGAAATCTAATTATTACGATAAACAGTTTCACGGAAAAACTTCAATAAAAAAAGTTTTACCCATAATGATACCGGAAATGAATTACAACAGCCTTGAAATAGCAGAAGGCGGTTCGGCATTGTCGGCTTTTGCATATATGGGCGTCGGTTTATACAATGAAGAACAAATCGCCGAAACAAAAAAAAATCTGCTTGAATACTGCAAACAGGATACTTTAGCGCTTGTAAAAATGCACAGATTTCTTGCGCAAGCCGCAAATATAAGGTTTTAAAACATCTCTTTTTTTCCGACTCGTTTTTCATTTGAAAAAAATGTTCCTAAAAGGTATAATATTTTACTTATGAAAGCAGATATAAGAGTCAATTTTTTAGGAGCAAAATTAAATTCTCCGGTGCTTACGGCTTCAGGCACTTTCGGATACGGAGATGAAGTATGCGATTTGGTTGAAATGTCGCAGCTTGGCGCCGTAATTACAAAAACTGTTACGCTTGAACCAAGGCAGGGAAACCCGCAGCCTAGAATAGCGGAAGTATCATCCGGAATGTTAAATACAATAGGACTTCAAAATATAGGCGTCAGAAAATTTGCCGAAACAAAACTTCAGTCTCTGTTTAAATTAAAAGTGCCTGTAATAGTAAGCGTGGCCGGTTCGTGCGCAGACGACTATTTAAATACTGTTAAAATTTTAAATTCATACGATAAAATATTTGCAATAGAATTAAATCTTTCATGCCCAAATCTTAAAAAAACAATTATCTGCCAGGATAAAGAACTGTTTGAAACAATAATAAAAAATGTTAAAAAAATATCAAAATTTCCGGTTATAGCAAAATTATCTCCTCAGGTTCAGGATATAGCGGAACTTTCTTTAAATGCCCAGCAAAACGGAGCAGACGCCGTAACTCTTACGAATACTTTTCCGGCTATGGCTATAAATATAAACACGTTTAAACCGAAACTTTCAACCGTAAAAGGCGGAATGTCCGGTCCTTGCGTAAAACCGATGGCTTTGCGGTGCGTTTTTGAAGCTGCTCAAAAAATTAAAATTCCTATAGTAGGCTGCGGCGGAATAACAAACGCTTACGATACTGTTGAATTTATGCTTGCGGGAGCCGCATGCGTAAGTATAGGAACAGCCGCTTTAGTTGAACCGAAAGTTTTAAACGATACAGTAAACGGCTTAAAAGATTATTTAAACGCAAAAAAAATAAAAAATATTACCGACTTAATAGGGAAGGTGCAACTATGAACAAAACAATTCTGGCATTAGACGTATACGACTTGAAAAAAGCCGAAAAATTAGTAAAAGATTTAAGCGAGTACATTGATATTTTTAAAGTAGGCCCGATATTGTTTTTACAGTCGGGAAAAGAAATAATAAAAATAATAAAAGACTGCGGCAAAGAAGTTTTTCTTGATTTAAAATTCCACGATATACCGGCAACAGTACAAAGAGCAGTTGAATCGGCAAAAGATTTAGGCGTTTACAGCCTTACAGTTCATTCTTGCGGCGGGCGCGAAATGCTTGAACTTGCCGCATCGGTAAAAGACAGACCTAAAATATGGGCGGTTACCGTTTTAACAAGCCAGCTCACGACTCCTAAGGAAGTTTTACAGAGAGCCGAACTTGCAAAAGTATGCGGAGTTGACGGAGTAATATCTTCTCCTCTTGAAATAGAGATTATAAAGAAAACATGCGGCAGCTCATTTGAAGTCGTTACTCCCGGCATAAGGCCTTTAAAAGCGGATGACGACCAGAAAAGAGTAGCTACTCCTGAATTTGCAATAAAAACAGGCGCAAATTACATTGTGGTTGGAAGACCGATTATTGAAGCAAAAGATCCGAAAGAAGTCGCTAAAAACATATATGAAAGCATAAAGGGGTTATAACGTGGACCAGAACGAAATGAAAGAACTTTTTAAAAAATACAATGCGCTTTTGACAGGTCATTTTCTTCTGTCGAGCGGGCTGCATTCAGACACATATTTTCAGTCGGCTTTAATACTGCAGCATCCTTTGGTTGCGGGAAAACTTGCCGAAAATCTTAAAGAAGAAATTTCCAAAAAAGTAAAAGACATTGACTTGATAGTATCGCCTGCAATGGGCGGAATAGTAATAGGTCAGGAAATGGGACGAGCATTCGCAAAAAGAGCAATATTCTGCGAAAGAGTTGACGGAAAACTCGTTTTGAGAAGAGGTTTTTCAATAAATAAAGGGGAAAAAGTTCTCGTTGTAGAAGACGTAATTACAACGGGCCTTTCCACAAGAGAAGTTATAGAAACAATAACGCCTCTTGGAGCAGATGTCGTAGCTGTTTGTTCTCTTGTAGACAGAAGCGCGGGCAAAGTTGATTTCGGCGTTCCGAGATTTTCTCTTTTAAGTCTTGAAGTAAAAAGCTATAAGCCTGAAGAATGTCCTCTTTGCAAAAACGGTTCGGCACCGGTAAAACCGGGAAGCAGAAAATAAGGAGATTATATAAAATGACTGTCACTTACAAAAAAGCAGGAGTAAATATCGACGCGGGAAACGAGCTTGTAAAAAGAATAAAAAAAAGACTTCCTAAAATAGGCGGATTCGGCGGTCTTTTTCCTATAGACGGCACTAAATATAATCTTGTAAGTTCAACCGACGGAGTCGGAACAAAACTTAAAATAGCTTTTTTGGTAAACAAACACGATACTGTAGGCCAGGATTTAGTCGCGATGAACGTAAACGATATTATATGCTGCGGTGCAAAACCTTTATTTTTCCTTGATTATTTTGCATGCGGTAAACTTAACGTTAAGCTTACCGAAAACGTAATAAAAGGCATCGCAGACGGCTGTAAAATAGCAGGATGTCAGCTTATAGGCGGAGAAACGGCGGAAATGCCCGGTTTTTATCAGGGTGAAGATTATGATTTGGCCGGTTTTTCAGTCGGAATAGTTGAAAAAGGAAAAGAAATAACTGGCAAAAATATAAAAGACGGAGATATTCTGATAGGGCTTGCTTCAAGCGGGCCGCATTCAAACGGATATTCTCTGATAAGAAAAGTTTTTACCGAAAAAGAGCTTAAAAAATATTCAAAAGAACTACTCGCTCCTACAAAAATTTACGTTAAAGAAGTGCTTGCCGCAATAAATAAATTCGGCAACGCCGTTACAGGCATAGCGCATATTACCGGCGGCAGTTTTTACGATAAAATAGGAAGAATTCTTCCTGAGAACGCAAAAGTCGTAATAGAAAAAAACTCATGGAATGTTCCTGAAATATTTAAACTCGTCCAGAAAAAAGGAAATGTTCCGGAAAAAGATATTTACAGAACGCTTAATATGGGAATAGGAATGGTTTTGATTGTAAGACCGGAAGCGGCATCCAAAATCAAATCATTTATGAAAGGTTCAAAAGTAATAGGACGCATAGTAAAGGGACCAAAAGGCGTTGAAATAATATAATGAAAAGACTTGCTGTTCTTGTTTCAGGCGGCGGATCAAATCTGCAGTCAATAATAGACTCCTCAAAAAGCGGCGTATTGAAGAATATCGCCGAGGTCTGCGTCGTTATATCAAACAAACCCGATGTTTTCGGACTTGAACGGGCAAAAAAAGAAAATATAAAAGCAGTCGGTCTTGATTATAAAAATCTCGGAGAAACAGAATATAACAGACAGCTTGCCGAAATAATTAAAGCCGAGAAAGCCGATCTAATATGTATGGCAGGATATTTAAAAAAACTGCCCCAAACTATTGTGGCTGATTATAAAAAAAGAATATTAAATATTCATCCTGCTTTGCTGCCAAAATTCGGAGGCAAAGGAATGTACGGACATTTCGTGCATGAAGCTGTCGTAAAATCAAAAGAAACGAAATCAGGAGCGACTGTTCATTTCGCCGATGAAAATTACGATACCGGAAATATTATAATTCAGAAAGAAGTTCAAATAAACGAAACAGATTCGCCTGAAGACGTCGCAAAAAAAGTTTTAAAAATAGAGCATGAAATATATCCTTTAGCGATAAAAAAAGTTATAGAGGGGAAACTCATATGATACCGCGTTACACAAAGCCTGAAATGGCAAAAATATGGTCTGATGAAAACAGATTTAAAAGAATGCTTGAAGTTGAAATTTATGCCGCCGAAGCAATGGCAAAAGCAGGAACAGTTCCGGCATCTGCCGTAGAAAAAGTAAAACAAAACGCAAAAATAAATATTGACAGAATAAACGAAATAGAGCTTACCGTAAAACATGACGTAATAGCTTTTTTAACGTCAGTTGTAGAAACTGTCGGCCCTGAAGCGAGATTTTTGCATCTTGGAATGACTTCATCGGACGTTCTGGATACAGCCCTCGGAGCTCAGATGAGAGAAGCGTGTCTTCTTCTGATACAAGAAACTGAAAAACTCTGCGAAATAACTGAAAAACTCGCAAATCAATACAAATATACTCCGACTATGGGAAGATCTCACGGAGTTCACGCTGAACCTACTACATTCGGTTTAAAAGTCGCAGGCTGGTACAGCGAGCTCAAAAGATCAAAAGAAAGGCTTGAATATGCCCTTGAGACCGTCAGCTACGGTAAAATATCAGGCGCAGTCGGAACGTTTGCGCATCTTGATCCTAAAGTTGAAGAATACGTCTGTTCCAAAATGGGATTAAAGCCGGAACCCGTATCAACGCAAATCGTGCCGAGAGACAGACATTCCATATATTTATCGGCTATAGCTCACACGGCAAGCGCTTTGGAAAGAATTGCCGTTGAAATAAGACATCTTCAGAGAACAGAAGTAGCCGAAGCAGAAGAACCTTTTACAAAGGGACAGAAAGGCTCGTCTGCCATGCCTCACAAGAGAAATCCTATTATATCTGAAAACATATGCGGGCTGGCAAGACTTTTAAGAGGCTATGCGGTAACGGCCATGGAAAATATAGCATTATGGCATGAAAGAGACATAAGCCATTCTTCAACGGAAAGGATTATGATGCCGGACGCTTCAATTCTTCTTCACTATATGCTTTTAAGAATGCAGGGCATGCTTGCCAATCTTAACGTATACCCTGAAAACATGCTTACAAACTTAAATAAAACGAAAGATGTTATTTTTTCGGGAACTCTTCTTTTATCTCTTGTAGATAAAGGACTGACCAGAGAAAATGCTTACGCTTTAATGCAGAAACTGGCGTTTGAAGCAAGAGAAAAGAAAGTCAGCCTTGAATCCGTAGCTCTTGCAAACGAAGAAATGAAAAAATATATGTCCGAATCGGAAATCAAAAGGGACTGCGATTTGAATTCCCATTTTAAAAGCGTAGATTTTATATTCGACAGAGTTTTTAAAAAATAATATTTAACATGAATTTTAAAAAAATAACATATTTCTTATTATCGGTTATTTTAAGTGTTTTTTTAGCTTTATTAATATTTGAAATCTTTTCGCAATTAATTCCTGTATTTTCAAAAAATATACCTGAAAACAATAATATTAAATATGTGTATATCTTGGGAGAATCGTCGGCAACCGGAACTCCATACCGGCAGAAAATATCATTTTCCAAAATTATTCAATATGTTTCCGCAAATAAAATAGATAACAAAAATATTGAAATAATAAACATAGCCGTTCCGACCGTCAGAATTGTACACCAATATTACAGATATCTAATACACAGATATTTACATCCTTTTGATAAAGGAATTGTTCTTGTATATGCAGGCACTAATGATACTTCTTTTTCATTCCCTGAGAAAAAATATTCTTTTTTTTATAATTTTAGTTTAATTCAAATAATAAGCGCATATACCGGCAAAGCTTATGATTTTCAGTATATATATGAGTTGATAATAAAATTATCCAAAAAATTCGGAGATGATATATACATATCTACACTAGCTGGAAATTATGCCGGTTTTATGCCTGACAAAGTTGAAAATTTAAAAGATAATAAGGAACTTACGGCTTATTTAGACAATATAGACAATCTATTTTTTGAAGGCAAGTATGAACCGGCTCTTGAACTTTGTAAAAAAAATATTGATGATTCCGCCCAACAATATTTTTTTTATAGAATGGGTAAAATATATGAAAATCAATCTAAAATAAAAGAGGCAAACGAGTTTTATGTCAAAGCTGCAAGCATTCAGAATTGTGATATAATAAGAACAAGACCAACAATATATCAAAACCGTATTATAAAATATTTAGCATTGAAATATAACGTTAAATGTTTTGATTTATTTGATAAATTGTACAATTCAAATGAAATTATAGGATATAATTTTTTTATAGATAAAATACATCCGACGATAACCGTACATATAATGTTAGCCGAAGGATTTACGGATTTGCTGTGTGAAAAATATAAAATTACTAAAATAAATGAACAACTTACTGAAACTCAAGTGAAAAAAAAGTTAAATTTTAGCGAAGATGATGTATTTAGAGCATATATTCAGGCTTTAAGTGAAATTTTTGTTTGCATATACAGAAACGGGATATTGGATAGATATTCTTTATGTGAAATTGAAAAATATATTTTTATTTTAAAAAACTTAAATTTAATTGATATTAAAAAAGAAGAGCAGAATGAAACTCTTGAATTTCTTAGAAAATTATTGGAATACATATCAAATCCAAAAGACGAATTGAAAGGCGGCATAAAAGAAATATATAATCATAGTTCAAATAAAAATTATTTTTATCCGATTAATGCGGATTTTAAAAAATTACTTGAAGATAATAATATAATTTAAAATATAAAAAATTATTTTATAAATTTTATATAAGAGGGAAATATGAAAAAACAATTTAATTACAAACTAACCGATGACGGCACTTTCGTTATAGACAATTACAATCTTGCTCCTACTTTTTCAAGTTTTTTCCCCGGTATAGCGGGACTGAAAGGAATTCCCATGTGGGCATTTTATGTAAACAGAGGACAGGGAATTTGTTCTTTCGGAATAAAAAATAAAAATTATTCCATAATGGAATTTTATCCTGCCAACGTCTCTTATTCCGTCGTAAACACGTTTGGATTCAGAACGTTTTTAAAAATCAAAAAATCAAATAAAACGGTATGTTACGAACCATTTTTAAACAATTCCTCAGATACCGAAAATATTAAACAAACAATGAAAATTCTTCCTTATGAACTTATTTTGGAAGAAATAAACAAAAATATAGGAATAAAAACAACGGTAAAATATTTTACTCTGCCTAACCAGCCGGTTGCCGGTCTTATGAGAAGCGTAACGGTGGAAAATATTACAAATTCGGACATATCGGTAGAAATAGCCGACGGTATGCCGAAAATTCTTCCTTACTATATGAACACTTACGCCCAGAAATTTATGTCAACTACGATTCAGGCGTGGGCGACGGTTGATAATTTTGAAAAAACGGGAGTTCCTTTTTTCAGGCTTAAAGTTGAAGTTGAAGACAGACCTGAAGTTGTTGAAATAACAAAAGGAAATTTTTATTTTGCATTTACAAATGAAGCGCAGACTAAAAAAGCGGATATAATAATTGATCCTGAAATGCTGTTCGGTTCAGATACAAGTTTTGCATATCCTGAAAAACTTTTTAACGAAAACTTTGTTTACCCGAAATCACAGTTTGCAAATAATAAATATCCGTCAGCTTTCAGTTATGTAAAAAGAAATATAAAAGCAAATAAGGAAATTACGGTTTATTCGATAGCGGGGCACATAGACAGCGTTGAATCGTTAAATAAATTTATTAAAAAACTCAACGTTTCTTATTTCAACTCAAAACGCGAAGAAAATAAAAATTTAATTGAGTCTATAACAAACAATATGGCGACAAAGTCGGCTGTTCCGGCATTTGATATGTACTGCAGACAAAATTATCTTGACAACGTAATGCGCGGAGGACTTCCCGTAGAATTTAAATATAAAGATAAATCTTCGCTCTATTACGTATATTCAAGAAAACACGGAGATTTGGAAAGAGACTATAACGACTTTCAGCTTGCTCCAAGCTATTATTCTCAGGGCAACGGCAATTTCAGAGACGTAAACCAAAACAGAAGAAGAGATATATTTTTTAATCCGAATCTGAAAGACAGCGCCGTCAAAATTTTTTACAATCTTCTGCAGATTGACGCCTGCAATCCTCTGGTCGTAAAAGGCGCTTATTATATTATTGATACAAACGGCGGCGTTTTTAAAGAACTCTTGGCAGATTTAACTTCAAAAGAAGATGAAAAAAAACTCAAGGATTTATTTTCAAAAGGATTTGAACCGGGAGAACTTGCGATGTTTATTGAATCTTCGTCGATAAGACTGAATATAAAACTTGAAGATTTCGTATCAAAGGCCGTCGCATTATCTCAAACCGTAAACGATGCAAGCCACGGAGAAGGTTTTTGGGTTGACCACTGGACATATAATTTAGACCTTATAGAAAATTATTTATCGGTTTATCCGGAAAAAATAAACGATTTGCTGTTTAATGACAAAACTTACACATATTTTGACTGCGACCACTATGTGCTGCCGAGATCAAGAAAGCATGTTTTGACTCAGGAAGGTCTTGTCAGACAGTACGGTTCCGTTGTAAAATCGGAAGAAAAATCAGTTCTTATTAAATCAAGAAAAACAAATCCGAACGCGCTTAGAACAAAAAACGGCAAAGGCGATATTTATACTTCAAATCTTGCGTCAAAATTCATGACTCTTATGACAGTAAAAATGTCATCTTTGGATCCTGACGGGATAGGAATAGAAATGGAATCAGATAAACCGGGCTGGTATGATTCATTAAACGGACTTCCCGGCCTTTTCGGATCGTCAACTCCTGAAGTTTTTGAACTTAAAAGATTTATGCTTTTTTTCCTTGAAGCGTTAAATAATAATAAAACCGAATTAATTTCAGTTCCTGTAGAACTGGCTTTATTCTTTAAAAATTTAGGAAAACTTCTTGATAAAAAAATCTCGTCTTTTGAATTTTGGGATAAATCAAGTTCATTGAGAGAAGAATACAGAAAATCAGTCGTTATGGGAATAGACGGCAAAGAAGAGCAGATAAAAGCTTCGGAAGTTATTGATTTCATAAAAAAAGCGGTTAATAAAATAAATTCCGGTCTTAAAAAAGCGATTGATCCGAAATCAGGATTATATTTTACCTATTTCAGATATGAAGCTTTAAAATATAAAAAAACAGATTCAAAAAGCATTAAAGGACTGCCATGCGTTAAAGTTGCCGAATTTAAAAGAAGCCCTCTCCCGTTATTTTTGGAATCGGAAGTGCACTACTTCAAAACCGAATCAAATAAAGCAAATGTAAAAAAACATTTTACGGCTCTCAAAAATACGGGTCTTTACGATAAAGAGCTGAAGATGTACAAAGTATGCGCGTCTTTAAAAACAGAATCAAATGAGATAGGCAGAACCCGCGTATTTTCACCGGGCTGGCTTGAAAATGAAGCAGTTTTTATGCATATGGAATATAAATATCTCTTGGAATTGCTTAAATCGGGTCTTTATGAAGAATTTTTCGGTTCTTTAAAAACTTGTTTCCCTTGTTTTTCAAATCCTGAAATTTACGGCAGAAGCATTCTTGAAAATTCGTCATTCATTTCATCGTCGGCATTTCCTGATAAAAGAAACTGGGGGCGCGGTTTTGTCGCAAGATTAAGCGGTTCCACGGCTGAATTTATAGATATGTGGCTTACAATGACTCTCGGCACTAAACCGTTTTATACCGATAAAAACGGCACGCTTGTGTTTGAAGTAAAGCCTCTTATAAACAGTGAGTATTTCGACAAAAAAGGCGTATATTGCGCAAAACTGTTTGCGACAACTGATATAGTTTATATAAATAAATCACGCAAAAGCACTTATCTGCCTTCGGTAAAGATCAAAGAAATTGAAATAACATGGACTAACGGTTCAAAAGAAACCGTGTCGGATTCAAAAATTACCGGAGAAAAAGCGGCAAGAATCAGAGACAGACAGGCGTCTGCGGTTAAAATCACGCTTGCTTAAATAACAAAAAAAGCGCGAATATAAAAAGATTCGCGCTTTTTTTATCGGCATAAAAAATGGAACAATTTTTAAGAACGGAATTACTGCTCGGAAAAGAAAATTTAAATAAATTATTTAACGCCAAAGTAACCGTGGTCGGTCTTGGCGCCGTAGGCAGTTTTGCGACCGAAATGCTTGCAAGACTCGGAATCGGGAATATTACTCTTGTTGATTTTGACAAAGTGCAAATTTCAAATATTAACAGACAGCTTTATGCTCTGCATTCAACCGTAGGCAGAACAAAAGTTTCTCTTGCAAAAGAAAGAGTTTCGGACATAAATCCGTTATGTAAAATCAAAACTCTTGAATTATTTGCCAATACGGATACGTTTGAAGAAATATTTAAAGAAAAAACGGATATAGTAATAGATGCGATAGATTCTTATAATCCAAAATTAAGGCTTATAGAATACTGCTATAAAAATAAAATAAAAATCGTTTCGTCTATGGGGGCAGCCCTTAAAACAGATCCTTTCTCAGTAAAATATTCAGATTTATTTGATACCCATCACTGCAAATTGGCCGAAAGGCTGAGGGGGGATTTGAGAAAACTTGGAATAGACAAAGGAATTCCGTGCGTATTTTCTGAACAATCTCCGCAGATAAAACCTATACCTCTTTCCGATAATGAAAACAAAAACTACGGAAAAAACGGCGGTCCTAAAATTTTAGGAAGTTATCCCGTAATAACTGGAATATTCGGAATTCTTATGGCAAACAAAGCTGTTGAACTCATTTTAAAAGATTCTTATATTTAAACTTACATCATTACAACTTTATTGCGTCCTTCTTTTTTAGCCTGATACAAAGCGTTATCCGCAATTGAAATTAAATTATCTTCATTAAGATTTTCGATATACTTTGTTATTCCTATGCTTATCGTGGTAGTAAAAGTTTCATTATTCTCGGTAAATTTTTGTTTTTCTATGTTTTTTCTGATATTTTCGGCTATTTCCGAAACTTGTTTTTTTGCAACCATCGGAAGAAGTATTATAAATTCTTCTCCGCCGTACCTGCCTATTATGTCGCCCGGTCTTACGGAATCCGACAGTATTTTTGCTATCACCGACAAAACCTTGTCGCCTGCCAAATGCCCGTACGTATCGTTCACTTTCTTAAAAAAATCTATATCAAGCATCATTATATAAAAATCGGTTTTATATCTTTTCGCTACCTGAATTTCGGTATGAAGCCTTTCCATGAAATAACGTCTTAAATATAAGCCGGTCAAACCGTCTACTCTGGCTCTGTCGTTAAGCTGACTGAATAGTAAAACTCTTTTTGCGCTTAAAGTTAAATGCGGTAAAAATATTTTACCTTCATCTATATAAATTTGTATAAAATTGTCTTCAACAACCAAAAATATAGAACATACAAAATCATTATTTAATCTGATAGTCCACGCTACTACTGTTTGATTTGCGACAGGATATAAAAAATCAACGCGCTGGGAACCTGTCAGTTTTTCAATCTGGTTTATATTATTATTTATAGCGTTCTTAAAATTTGCGGTTAATTCGGATTTTGAACAGGAATTCAGGTTTAATACGGTGTTTTGTTTTACGGCAATCGCAACTGCCGATATACCAGGTTTTGAAGACAATGCCTCTGTCAACATTTTAGTTGTGTCTTCAACCGTAATTTTTGTAGTTAAATCCTTGGATATAACGTATAACTGCATTATGTTTTCCAATTTTTTTTCAAGAATTCTGCGTCTCAACAGCGTCAGTTCATGTGTTTTTTGCAGTTGTTCTTTATTTTTTCTCAACAATTCATTGTTTTTTTGAATTTCAATATCTTCAGTCGCTCCCGGGTTTAAAAAATAATTTACACATAAAATTAGAATAAAACTCATGGAAAACATAAGCAGCGTCAGGTAAGAATATCCAAAAGTCAAAATTGAAGTTATGTTTATTATAAGCCAGAAAAAAAGCAAACACCATTTACATTCTCTTGCAAAAAATACCGCAATAGGAGCCAAAAAAAGCAACAAAACATATTTTGTCTGATCAAGAGATACATTGAAATAAGCTATAAAAAAGCATAATGAGATAAAGATATTCTTTATAATATATTTTAATTTCATATCGTCTCGTAAATACAGGTTTTATTTCTGCCTGTTTTTTTTGCCTTATACAATGCGCTGTCTGCTTTATTTATAATATCCTCAACGCTGGTTTCATTTTTAAGGTCAACCAAACCTATGCTTATTGTTTTTTTTATCTGTATGGGATTAAAACTTTCAACCGGCAAAAAGAATTTTTCTTTTTCAATAAACTTTCTTAATTCTTCCAATTTCTGAAAAGCCTCTTTCATTTGAATATGAGATAAAAGAACGACAAATTCTTCGCCTCCGTATCTTGACAAAATATCTATTTCTCTGAATCTTTTTCTTAAAATATCGGCAATTTGTCTGAGCAAAACATCGCCTGCTTTGTGTCCGTGCATATCATTTACTTCTTTAAAATGGTCAATATCAATCATTGCAATAATTAACGACAATTTATTTACTCTTGCGCGTTCAATTTCTTCCTTTAAACGTTCAAAAAAATATGTTTTTGTAAAAAGCCCCGTCAGACTGTCTGTAATTGCAAGAGCCGCCACTTTTTCTATAAGTATTGTGTTGTTCAAAATTGTTCCTAAAATATTTGTAAGAACTGACAAAAGTCTTAAGTCCGAATCCGTAAATTTTTCATTTTCTTTAATTGAAACACCTTTTATAACTCCCCAAAAACGCCCGTCAACTTCTATAGGAATAGCGACTATTGAGCTAAATTTTTTGTAATTATTCGGTGAAAATCTTTTATCATTTTCGGTATCGGTTATAAGAAGCGGTCTGTTGTTGGCTTTAACGTATTTGGCAAAAATATCTCTGTGCGAATATCTTTTTATTTTCCACTTTCCTTTCCCTATAAATCTTATTGTAAGTTCTGAAGCCAGCTTCAATAATTCTTTTTCGCTTAAAGTTTGTTCAAGCGACGCTATTATTGTTTCAAATGTTTGGAATATTTCCATTCTTTGCGTAAAATCTGCAGATTTCTTCTCATCTTCATCTATTGCGGATTGCAAAAGCGATATATCCCTGTTTAGTACTTCGTTATCTACACGCGACTGTTTTTTTGAAGTGATATATCTGTTTCTGTGGTATTCAACTGTAAAAAAAACAAGTATAATCCAGATAATCTCGCATATCAGCAAAATCTGCATATAAAGCGTATCTGCAAAAAAGATACTGAACATCGCCGCAGAAACTGCGAAAGAAAGCAAAACGCCGCCGAAAATATAACCGGATATAAAATAGATTATAAAAAACAAAATCAATACGGACGGGAACATTATGACCGGTGATTTAAAAAGATAAATAAGCCATGCTATAAAACAAATACCGACTAAAAGAGGAACCAGTATTGTTTTAAATATGTCTTCAAGATTTTGTTTCTGTTCTATTACTGTCATCATTTTTTATAATCTCAATTTTATATCTGCTAAGAATTTCGTTTTCTATCCGTCCTTTTAAATTAGAGTCTTTAACGGAAAAAAACGATATGTATGTTTTAGATTGGGCGTCTTGCTTTCCTGGCCACAAAATTTTCATTTTATTTTTATCTTTTACTATAAAGCATTCTATTTCTATAAGATCGTTAAACGTAACAAAAGTAGAAGCATAAATACCGGATTCCCCGTTAACATTCGGTCTTATTCTTGAAATTTTATATTTTACGGTATCGGGAGGAGTTCCGTTAATTGTATTGGATTTTATTGAATTTAAAACATAAGCTTTAAATTTTATATCAACAAAAGAAAAATACGGATAGTTGATATTGTTTTTTACGTAATATGGAATTAATACTTTCATATTTTTTAATTTTAAGCCTTCTAACTGCAACGTCTGGTTAAGCTCAATTTGTATATTTTCAGGATTCGTTCTGTCAATAAACGAAACCGTAAGCTCTTCGCAGAAAACAGATTTAAAACACAAAAAAATAAATAAAAATACAAAAAAAAATTTAAACAGCTTCATAATATCGGTGATTTTACCACATATACTAAATACAATGCAAATAATAAAAAAATACTCTCTTAAAATAAGTAAAAGAGTATTGGAAATATGGGTTATCCATTATTGCTATTCCCGTTCCCAGTACCCTGTCCCTGACTTTTATCGTCATTCGGATTATCGGTTTTATCATTATTTCCGTTGCCGCCGTTATCTTTTCCGTTATTCATTGCTATTCTCATAGCTTTAGCTAAATCAGTTGCATCCTGTCCTTTTAAAATTCCTGTGGATGAACCCAAAGAATAACGTCCCAAAGACATTGTAATATTTTGCCCTTTATATATTCCGTTTACAATGACAAGCACAAATTCATTGCCTTGGGCATCTACGCTTAACATTGCTTGAAATGTCTGAAAATATTTTGAAATATTCAAATCAACGCCAAGCTCGTCTGATTTATCCGTTTTTTGCGATATACCTAAAAAAGAACCGTTTTCTATGTGGTGAGTCACTTCATTTTTAACAATAAAACTTAATAAAGATGCGCCCTCTGCTTCAATTGCTTTTAATGAAAGTGAAGAATAAGCTGAAACGGAAATAGTTGACAAAATACCAACGATAACAATTACAATCACAAGTTCAACCAATGTGAATGCTTTTTTGTCGGCGGGTATATGCCAAATTCTTTCCATAACACCCTCCTTCCGTTTTATAGTATAGTACATATTTGTTTTTTTTCAATGATTTTTTGAATTTATCTTTGATAAATAATTCAGAAGAATATTTTTTTATTCATAAAAAAACACTTCCCGAATTATAATGGGGAAAGTATAATAAAAACTAAATTTTAAATTTCCATTTTTGTTTCAGCATCCGTTACCGTTGTTGCCATTGCCGTTATCAAGACCGTTGGCATTTCCGTTATTGCCTTTGCCGTTGCCTGTTCCGTTTCCATTATCGTTGCCATTTCCGTTATTCCCGTACCCGTCGTTATCGTTTCCGTTATTTCCGTTGCCGTTATTGCCATTGCCGTTATCCTGACCGTTGGCATTTCCGTTATTGCCTTTGCCGTTGCCTGTTCCGTTTCCGTTGTCATTGCCATTTCCGTTATTTCCGTATCTGTGTCTCTCTCTATGCTGTTTACAAATTGATTTTGCCGTAGCTTCATCGTTTGCAGCAGGATCTTTAAGAATACCACTAGACTCTCCCATAGATGAACGTCCTAATGATAAAGTAATCTCCTTATCTTTATAGTTTCCCTTTACAACTACAAAAACAAAAGGTTCTCCTTCATCATCAGTACTTACAGTCGCTTTAAATGTCTGAAAATATTTTGATATACCCATACTAACTCCCAGTTGCTCTGATTGCGTTGTATAGTTGGGAACATCAAAAAAAGTTCCGTTTTCTATTTGATAAGTAATTTCATTTTTTACTATAAAATTAACAAGAGAAGCTCCTTCCGCTTCAATTGCTTTTAATGCAAGCGAAGAGTAGGCAGTAACGGAAATCGTGGACAAAATTCCTATAATAACAATTACGATTACAAGTTCAACAAGCGTAAATGCTTTTTTGTCGGAAATTTTAATCCATTTTTTTTCCATACTGTCCTCCTCGCAAATATAGTATAGTACATTTTTGTTTTTTTTCAATAACTTTCAATTTCAATTTTAAATTTACAAATAATCGTAGATTATTTTTCTTTTTTTATTTAAAAAATTTATCGTAAATATTTATGTTGACTTTTTTTATATTTTTATATACAATACTTGCACTCTCAGATAATGAGAGTGTTTTTTTTCGTTTTTTGAAATACGGGGGTGTGGCCGAGCGGCCAATGGCAACAGACTGTAAATCTGTCGGGCTTTCGCCCTGCGATGGTTCAAATCCATCCGCCCCCATGTTTTGTGCGGGAGTAGCACAATGGTAGTGCTCCAGCCTTCCAAGCTGGCCACGCGGGTTCGATTCCCGTCTCCCGCTCTTTAGAGTTAAGCTCTGAGTGTGCCGAGGTGGCTCAGTGGTAGAGCACCTCCTTGGTAAGGAGGTGGTCGTGGGTTCAATTCCCATCCTCGGCTTACGAATTTAAATAATTTTAATAATTGCAGTAAATAAAACGGAGGTAAGTAAAATGTCAAAAGAGAAATTTGATAGATCAAAACCGCACGTAAACGTAGGAACGATAGGGCACGTGGACCACGGAAAAACGACATTGACGGCAGCGATAACGAAAGTCTTGGGAGACAAAGGCTTAGCGACATATATATCATACGATCAGGTAGCAAAAGCGTCGGAATCACAGGGAAGAAGAGACG
>Ga0302245_1000827_pt1 | contig 23459 bp, 17 predicted proteins | sample AAG_UR_Thr_MG_FD_193512 | JGI IMG/M metagenome (GOLD analysis project Ga0302245, IMG submission 193512) | Enriched activated sludge microbial communities from anaerobic digester in WTTP, New Holstein, Wisconsin, United States - AAG_UR_Thr | ecosystem: Engineered > Bioreactor > Anaerobic >... | reverse complement strand
CCGAGAAAAGCGATCTCCCGTCCCTCCCCGGCGGCGAAACGCCGCTTCACCGGAAGGCCCAGAAGATCCCGATAGAAGGCCAGGGAGGCCTCCAGATCCCGCACATTGATGGTGGTCCAGCAGTATGTCATTCTTCATCCTCCGTATTGATGATGTTTTTTCCCCCAGATGAGCCTGATGATATTCCCCCCGCGCACGGGGATACTATAATTCATCGGCAGCGAAAATACTAATGTTCTGGGCGGAGAAAGCGCTGCATGATATCCCGGAAACCGAAGCTTTTCTCTTGACTCGGGTTCACATTATCATTATAGTTAGTTAGACAAACTAACTATAATCGAAGAACAGGAGGAAGCCCTCGTGACCGCCGCTGAAGATCGTTTTCTCCAGATTCTGGTCCGACTCCGGGGACTTGCCTTCGGCGGGAATCCCCTGCAGGGGCAAGGTCTGTCCCTGTCCCAGGCGGTCCTTCTGGACTGGGTGGCCGCCCACCCGGGCTCGGGCATCAAGGAGATCGCAGCGGGACTGGAACTGACCGCCCCCACCATCAGCGTCGCTGTAGGCCAGCTTGTGGAAATGGGTCTGTTGGAGCGCTCACCCGATCCGGCGGACCGGCGGGGGGTGCGGATCGTCCTTTCGCCCGGAGGAGAGTCCCTGCAGAACCAGATTCGGGAATTCCGTCGCCGCAAGGCAAGGCGCCTGCTCCGGAACCTGTCCCGGGAAGAAAAGGAAGGACTCATCAGCCTGCTGGAACGGGCCATCCACGGCGGACAGTGAAAGGATTCACACAAAAGGATACCACCGGTCTTTTCTAATAAAGGAGGAACTCATGAACAAGCAAGCGGTCTTCGCCCTGATGACTTTTCTGCACGATCTATTCAGCGCCGTCTGGATAGGCGGCCTCATCGTCCTTACGGCGGTGGTTCTGCCGGGGCTTCGACGGGCCCTGGGCATGGGTCCGCAGCTCAAAAAGGCGGCGACCCTCATCCAGAAACGCCTCAGCGTGGCGGTATACATCAGCATGGCCGGCCTCTGGGCCACCGGAGTCCTGCTGGCCCGCCGCTCCGGAGCCTTCCGGGGCTTTCTTTCCTTCGACGGCCCCTACTCCGCCTGCATGTCCATCAAACACATACTGGTGATCGCCATGGTGATCATCGGCCTCTACCGCAGCACAGCTCTGATACGCCGTGACACACCCCTCACAAAGGGACAGGAAAAACTGGCCATGGGGCTTCTCCTTGTCAACACGGCGCTGGGAGTCCTGGTGCTTCTGCTGAGCGGCGTGTCCGCGTCTCTGGCCTCCGTCCCTCCGGTTCAGGGAGGATAGCCTCTCCTCTTCTCCCCGGGGAGGGGGGCGGAAGACTGTTTTTACTCTCCCGCCCCCGGGACGGGAACCGTTTCGGGGGGTCCCCCTCGGCGCTCGAGCCAGAGCCGCCGGATCAGGACGGTCTTGACCGGGTCGTTTATCCCCAGGGAGAAGAACAGGGCCCCGACGAAAACGAAAAGCACCTGCCCGGGAGGGAGGGGCGGAAGGGCGCCGAGCCCGAGAACGCCCACCGCCGCACCGGCCAGAGCGGAACCCAACAAGGCCGTGGTCAGCGCCCGCCCCGGCCGGGAACTCCAGAAAGGGAGACGTTCCCGTATCGAAACGATGGAGAAGAGGGCGAAAAAGTGGAGCATCAGAAACGAAAAGGTATGGAGCCTGTTTCCCTCCAGATCGAAGACTCGCAGACCCAGGGCCAGGAGCCCCAGGGTTTCCCCCATCATCAGCAGGCCCAGGATCACCGCCGCCGTCACCAGGGGCTGTATCCGCCAGGTCTCGGGACTCCGGGAGGGCCGGACCGGGTCCGCCGACAGGGCGATCTTGACGAAATCGGTTATGAACACCAGCAGCATCATCCCCAGGGCTGAGATGACGAAACGTCCGGTGACGAGGTAGGAGATCACCACGAAGCCCGCCTTCAGGATGGTGCGGCTCACCTTGTTGATGACCCAGGTGAGGATCCTCTGATAGACCGAACGGCCCACCGTCACCAGGTCCAGGATCCCCGACAGCCCTTCCGCTGTGAGGACCACCCCGGCCGCCCCCTTGGCCACATCGGTGGCGCCGGTCACGGCGATGCCCACCTCCGCCTGGGCCAGCGCCGGGGCGTCGTTGACGCCGTCCCCGGTCATGCCCACCATGTGCCCCGCGGCCTGCAGCCCCCGGACCACCAGCAGCTTGTCCTCGGGAAACACTTCGGCGAACCCCCCGGAGCGGGATACGATCTCCGCCGCGGAGGAGCCTCCGTCATTTCCTACGGCATGAAGGTCCGGGGCGCGGACGATGCTCCCCAGGCCCAGTTCCCGGGCCGTCTCCCGGGCCACCGGAAGACCGTCGCCGGTGAGCATCTTGACCTGGACCCCCAGGGACCGGAGTTCTCCGATGAGACGGTGCGATTCGGGGCGGGGGGCGTCCCTCAGGAAGACGAGACCCAGGAAATGCGGCGGTCCGCCGTCGGGTCCCCGTCCCACCGCCAGCACCCGCGCCCCCTTTTCCGCCTCCCCGACGGCCCGGGCCTCCATCTCCGCCACCTTCTCATCCGGGAGTCCCGCCATCTCGGCCAGGGTCCGCAGGGCCCCCTTGACCACCCGAACCCTCCCTCCTTCGGTTTCCACCACCGCCTCGGTCCTCCGGGCCTCGGGGGAGAAGGGGACATAGCTCAGGATTGTCGCCTCTCCCGGGGAGAAGCCCCGGCGGGACGCTTCCCGCAGAAAGGCCAGGTCCACCGGGTCCTGATCCGCGGGGTTCGAAGCCCAGGCCCCGGCCCGGACCACGTCATCGTCGGAAAAGCCCTGACAGGCCAGAATGCCCTCCAGAGCGAGCCGGTTCGCCGTGAGGGTCCCGGTCTTGTCCGCGCAGAGCACGTCCATATTGGCCGCATCCTCCACGGCTGCCAGGCGGGTCACCAGCACCCCCCGCCGCCCCAGTTCCATGGTGCCGATGGCGGTGCTGACGGTGAACATGACCGGCAGAGCCACGGGAATGGCGCTCATCAGGAGAACCAGGGACAGAGGCAGGACATCCGGAAGCGGCGCGTCCCGCAGGAGCGACATAACCAGGGTGACGGCAGTCAGCGCACCCACGATGACAAAAAGCCTTTTTACCAGGCCCGAGGTTATCTCCTCCACGTGGAGTTTATGGTGGGCGCTTTCCACCAGGTGGGTGGTGCGTCCGTAGAGGGTTCCGGACCCGGTGGCGGTGACCACCGCGGTGGCCTCCCCGCGGCGGATGATGGAGCCGGAATAGACGGAATCCCCCGGCCCGCCCGAAACAAGGACGGACTCCCCTGTAAGGGTCGACCGGTCCACCCGCAGGTCTCCCTGAAGGATCCGCATATCCGCCGGAACGAAGTCACCCGCCCGAAGCCTGACCACATCCTCCCGGACCAGCTCCCGGGCGGGGATCAGCATCCAGGACCCGTCCCGGAGGGCCCGGGCGGACACCTGCAGACGGCTGCGAAGAGCGGCGACGGCGCCGGCGGCCCGTTCCTCCTGCAGAAAGCTGAGAACGGCGTTTACCAGCAGCAGGGCCAGGGAAATCCAGAAGTCGGCCATCTTGTGGAGGAACAGGGAAATCAGGGCGATCAGCTCGATCATCCCCGCCGAAAGGCCCCAGAACTTGCCCAGGAAGCGCAGAACGGGATGGGGCTTTTCGGGGGGAACCTCGTTGGGCCCCTCCCGCAGCAGGCGGATGCGGGCCTCCTCCCCGGTGAGCCCGGACAGGGGTTCCATGCCGGAATTGCGGGCGGCCGCGGGCTCCCGGGACGGAAAATCGGCGGGTCGGGACGGTGCGTCCATGATTTTTCCCTCTATCAGGTTTATATCACACCGGGGAAAAGGATGCGAGCGGGGCAAAGCGCAGGGCCGGGCGTCTGCCCGACCCGGCCCCGGGCAAGTCCTCAAAAAGTCTCCGCGGGGCCTCCCCCGGGACGGAGCGAGTTTTCCATCCCGGCGGGACAGGTCCCGCCGGCAGGTCCCGGAAAAAAGATTATTCCCGACTCCGGGGTCGGGCGCCTGCCCGGCCCGGGGCTGGGCAAAGGACCCGGCGCCGCCTTCCCCATAGCCGGACTGCGGGCTGGGACCAGATCGGGAAGAGGTGAGGGTCATCGGGCCGCCGGCATGGTCCGGCTGGGGCTTCGGCCCTGCGATGCGGATCAGTGGTCAGGAGAAAGTTCCTTTCGAAGGCGAAGAAGGATATCCGCGATCCGCTTCCCCGCCTCCCCGGGGTGGGCATATGCCTCTTCCCGGACCCGATCGATGACGGCGGTCTTCTCCCGATCGTCCCGCAGCCCGTCTAAAAGTTCGCTGATGCGGGGAAAATCGGTTTCCATCAGAGGATGCCCCACCTGTTCCACAATCCGGAATGTCCAGGGAGCCCGATCCAGGTCTCCCGCGTCGTAGGGTCTGGGGTCGAAATCGAATTTCGCGTACAGAACGGGGCGGCGGAAAAGAAAAAGATAGTCGAAGATGATTCCCGAAAAGTCGGATATCAGAATATCCGAACGAGCCATGGCCGAAAGGTTTTCCCTGTCGCTGTTCCATTCCACCGTCCGATAGGTCGCAAGCTCTTCCTGAAGGCGGCGCAGGACATCCGCCTCGGAGATGAAACTCTGCGGGTGGGGACGGATGATGAGCCGGTAGCCCGATTCCGCCAGGGGACGCAGAAGACTGGTTCCGTATCGTCGGAGGATACCGTTTTCACCCCAGGAAGGGGCCAGCAGAACGGTCCTTCCGTCGGCGGTCGGGACATCTTTCCGGGACCTGGCGGCCAGTTCATCCAGATAGGTGCAGCCCGTCACTTCCAGCCTTTTTGTCGGAGTCCCCCGAAGCCTCTCCAAGGTCCGCAGATCCTCGGCCTGATAGGGACCGGTCAGGAAGACCGTATCGAAGTAATCCAGCCCGAACAGGCGGTACAGTGTGGCGTCGGTCACGGCGTGCAGGATATGTGCGTAATGCCTGACTCCCGGAGAGCGCTTGAACTGGAGAACATCCAGCCCGGGGGTGGTGGTGACGCAGATCTCCGCCTCCAGGAAATTGAGGAAGCGGTAGGCTTTGTTGCCCTCTCCGATGTACCGGGTCGCGACGCTGTCGGAAACGAAGGAAAGCCCCGGGTCGTTCCGGTCGGAACTGCAGTAGAGGCAGGGGACTCCCCGCTGGTGGAACTCCCGAATGACTGGCCGGAAAACGTTCCAGTACTGCCCGCCTTCGGAGTGGAAAACCACCCCCTGTCCGGTTCCGGAGGACTCCTTTCCAAACCGGAACCCCCGGGTCTTCAACCGGATAATCAGGTTTTTCAGGAAAAAGAACAGGGTCACCGCTATTCCGGTAAGGAAGGAAAAGAGCATGCTCCCCGTTCCCGGGTCTATGTAGCCGAAAGCCGGCAGGGCCGCGGAAACGAAAAGCAGCGCGGCGCAGGCGAAACGATTCATTGTTCTTCCCAGTCCCCCCAGGAGTTCTTCATGTAGATGTCCCCCCCGCGATACGCCCGGGACCCCAGAAGGGTGAATCCGTAGGGGCCGTGCCGGTTCTGACTGCCCGGGGCCTCGTAGACCCGAAGGGGCTCCTCCCCGGCGGCGGACCTGTCGATGGGCCGCCCCGTATGGGGATTCATCCCGCTCACCCCGTCGTCGCCGGACAGGACAAGAGCCGGAACATCGGCGTTGACCATGAAACTATCTTCGATCCGAAGGGACCCCCGGACCCCTCTCTCTTTCACCAGCAGAAGGGGGTTGAAACGCTCCATCCCGGGGATTTCGAACCGATCGTTCCGAAAGTTTCCGCCGTGATCCGCCACGACAATGATCTTCGTGTTGTCGTACACCCCCCGTTCTTTCAGATGACGGAGCCATACTCCCACCGCTCGGATGGCGGCGAGAAACGCGTGGGCGTATCCCGCGTCCCCCTGAGTCCCGAATCGCGCGACGGCGGCCGGATCGTAGGTCACCGGCTCCCGGCTGGGCATGAGGTCCGGCGTAAAGGCACCATGCTCGTGGGTCGACTCGTTCATGAAGATGTTGAGCGTCGGCCCGCCGTCGTCCACGGCGCAGAGGTCCGATAAATAATACAGATTGGGAAAAACCGCCAGCGATCTCTCAAAGCTGTTGGAGCGTCCGTCCCGCCACCATCCCCCGTTGTAATAAATGTAATAACGAAACGCCGGCAAAGAGGCCCGAAAGACGGCGAAACGGAACATGATGTCGTAGTCGAAAGACTCGGTTACCCTTTGGGGCGGGTAGCCGTTCTCCTCGAAGAATCTTTTTGAGTAGAGCCCCTTGATGTTCCGGGCGTTGACATGGGGAATGCCGTCGAAAATCGAGGTGTCGGGAATCCAGCGAAGCCCCGCGAGGCTCGGGTCGGTGATGGAAACCCTTCTGCCTGCTTCGCCGAAGAGCCGGGGCAGCAGGGTCAGTGACTCGTTGATCTTTTCCACCAGGGGCATGCCGCTTCGGGCATTCACATTCCCGGGGCTGTAGTCATAGCCCCCCAGCATGGACGGGACTCCCAAGATGGTGCAGTCCCCGAAGGAGACGGTCCGGGGGTACCAGACGAAACCTTCCATCTCGGCGATTGTGTCGGGGAGGAGGTCCAGTGCATGGTAGAAGGCCACGCCCACGGCCCGGTCGAGAAACAGGATGAAGGTGTTGTTCCCCTTCCGGGAAAGGTGAAAAACCTCATGGGTTTTTCCGGCATGCTCCGCCGAACCGGAGAATCCCGCCGCGCCGCCGCTCCCCGCAGCGCCGGCAACTCCGACGCCGCCGTCAGCCCCATTCCCGGCCGGGGCCGCTGCCCCGCCGGAAGCCGCCACCTCGCCGAGGACTGTTTCACCCGCCGCACCCTCCAGCGTCAGCGCCTTCCGGATGCGTGCTGCCTCCACGACGGAGGTCAGGACCAGAGCCACGGCGACTCCCCCCAGAAGACCGGCCAGGGCCTTTTTTCTTTTCAGGATGTGGAACAGCGCTACGCTTCCAAAGGTCCCCAGAGCGGCCGCGGCATTGGCCCACAAGGGGAAGGCGGTTTTTATCCGATGGGGATTGTCGAAAGCGAAGCCCCGGGTGAGTGTGCCGTGGGAGCCGCTGAGGACAAAAAAGGAAATCAGCGAAAGGACCGCCATAGATACTCCCATCGCGGAGAGCACACGCTTCCCCCGGTTCCCGGAAAAAGCCCAAATGAAGCCCGGCACCATAACGAAGGCGGAAAATCCCTGCAGCAGAGTCCTGATCATGAACTGCCAGGGTCTGTCGTACTCGGTGGGGGATGAGGACAGCGCCATGATAGGGGCAAGGAACCCCGTCAAGAGCCACAAGACGATTCCGGATGTGAAGAACAGAAGGCGATCCTCCGCGGTTATGGCGCGCCATCCTTCTGCGGCGTGGACAAGACGGGACCAGATGAAGGGAACCGCCACCAGCGTCAGGCAAAGAACCATCATGAGGTGGCGATGCGCAAGTTTCATGGAGGAAACTCCGGAGAGAAGGGCGATGGCCGTTCCCAGCGCCGCCACCGAGACGGTCCAGCGAAGGACGAGAACGGGCCGCCGAAGCCGGGAAACGGCGAGGTTCCGGCCCAGGGAAAACACATTGTTGATGGTCCAGTACAGGACCAGTCCCGAGGGGGACCGATACAGCAGAATCAAAAAAACGGCGGCCATGGCAAAAAGCTGGACCCGTTCCTTCGCCTCCGCCTTTTTCGTATATACCAGGGACGAGAGGATGTTGATTGCCGTCATCAGAATGGGCATCAGGTTGATGGAAAACCCGAAAAGGCGGCCCCATCCGTCGGGCGCCCCCAGGTCGGGAATGAAAAGAAACGATTTCCCTCGCAGGGAGGTGGTGTGGCTCAGAAACTCATAAACGCCCAAAAAAAAGGGAATCTGGAGGAGGATCCCGACCCGGGCTTTCAAGGAACCCAGCGGGGTGTAGCCCATCTGCCGGTGGTAGGTGTTCAGGATCATCTGCCGTTCGTCGCCTTTGAAGACCGCCTTGATGTCCGCGATTTTCCGGCGCATTCTCTCCAGAAGGTTCCGGTCTTCCTGCAGCCAGCGGTCAGCGACGGAATAGATAGGCAGAAGGGCGCTGTTTACGACAAGACTGAGGAAAAAGATCGAAAGACCCGGCCTGTCTTCGAAAACCACCTGGAAAACGACGAAGAGGCCTTCCACGGCGACCCTGACGGGCCAGATAAAAAGGGAATGAAAAACCACCCAGACACTCAAACCGAACCCCTAGGCATGGAACGCGATCGGTCTCCAAAGCGGACATGAAGACCGGATTTATCGCTTGTTTTTTCACCGGTCACGCAATATGACCGAAATCGGCGGCAGTATATCCTCCCCCCGCCCAAGCTTCAAGCGGGCCAAATTCACGGCCGTCCATGCCGGGAGAAGACGGCCACATTCTCCCGGCCCGCCTTCCTCCCCCGGCCCCGGGCAAGTCCTCAAAAAGTCTCCGCGGGGCCTCCCCCGGGACGGAGCGAGTTTTCCATCCCGGCGGGACAGGTCCCGCCGGCAGGTCCCGGAAAAAAGATTATTCCCGACTCCGGGGTCGGGCGCCTGCCCGGCCCGGGGCGCTCAGCTCCTCCGGTACCCCTTCCAGACAGCCCAGTACTCTTCCGCCGCGCCGCCCAGCCTGTTACGGGGCGTTCCGGCCACGAGCTTTTCCCGCACCCGGCGGCCCGCGGCATGGAGGACCCGGACCTTCGCCATGGTCTCCTCATCGCACATCAGAGGCTCGATGACGGTGAAAACATACCGGGCGCCGGACGCGGCGGCGGCGAAGACGAAATCCTCGACGGCCTGGGGCGTCATGTCCTGGTAGTGGAAGCTCCCCAGCCGCCAGCAGAAGGGAAGCCAGGGCCGCTCGGCGATGAGGGCGGGGTTCAGCTGGGGCGAGATCCCCGGGTCGAAATCGGTGATGCCCAGGTTCCTCAGATGGGGCAGATGTTCGGGTTTCATCCCCTCACAATGCAGCTTCCGCTGGGAGACGGGGGCGGAAAAGAACCCCTCCCAGAAGGGGAGGACCATCTCGGGCCACATCCAGGGGGCGAACATGGCGGCGATGTCGTCGCAGAGGCGGCCGTGATCGGGGAAGGGGTCCAGGACGCTGGTCCCGTCGACGCCGAGGTAGAAACGGGTGTAGCGGACGATGCTTTCGGTGACCAGGCCCATGCAGCGCCGGAACAACCCGGGCTCGTCGTACACGGCGTACATGCTCTGCATCCCCGACAGGGCCCAGAGGGTCGTGAGCGGCCCCTCCCACTGCCAGCCCCAGTGGACCCGCTTCCCGGGAAAGCGCCGCCGCAGGGTCCCCAGGTACCGGACCTGCCGGCCCGTGAGTCCGCCGCCGAAAGAATCGTCCCCCCTTTTCTCTTCCAGGAGCCGGGCCACCCTTCCCAGGTCCATGGGCTGCATGTCCAGGGCCACCTGCCCCGTCTCGGGGAAGAGAATGGGGATGCCCAGGGAGTTGAGGTGTCCATACTTGATCACCGGAGTGGTGATGGGGGCGATGAGGGGGACCTCCGGCCCCGCCAGGTTCTGAAGGCGGGGCAGCCCCTCGGTGAAGGCGGCGATGCAGGCCTCCTCGTGGAGATACAGGTCCCGCATGGGGATGCCCAGGAGGTGGCCCAGGCTGTCCACCGTGGCGATGACCAGCACATCGAAGGGGGCCGTCCACCGGATGGTGGATACCTCCGGCGTCGCGATGGCCCCGGACCCCTCACCCACGGACTTCCCCCTTCAGGAGCCCGTCGAAGCCACCCAGGATCAGGTCCTCCAGGTCTTCGGTGAAGGCCCCGGGAAGACCGTAATACTTGTAGGCCACCTCCACCTCGTAGCCCCCCTGGGAGACCGCATCCCGGCCGGGCAGGTAGCCCAGGGAGCCGTTGGCGTAGCCCGCCACCATCACCGCCCTGTCAGGGGCCAGGGCCTTGATCTTCTTTCCCAGGGACGAGAAGAGTTCCCCCGGGACCATGCAGAGGGCCAGTACGGACCCCATGGTCAGGACGGCCAGCTCCCCCTCCGCCCATGGGGGGATCCGGGGGAGGGATAGGAGGCGGGCCACCCAGTACTTTTCCGCCTCCACCTCCCAGGTGGGGTTCTCGTGGGACAGGGCGAACTCGTTCAGGCCTCGGGCCGCCTCCCGGGCCTTTTCCAGCCTGGCCGCCTGGGAGCGATGCAGGGCGTTGAGGTCCTCCGCCGTGGGGACTTCCCGGAAGGGGAAGCGGAGGGTCTTCCGGGACAGGCGGACTTCGCCTGCCTCCGCCGGAGGCGGCCCGGAGGACTCCTTCAAGGCCTTCATCAGGCCGTCGGCGATGGTCTTCCCGATACGTTCCACGTCCTCCACGGCGCCGCCCCGGAAGGACCCGCCGTCCGGGGTCAGCAGGGCGGGGCGGACATCCCCGCAGGCCCCGGTGAAGGGCAGGACCACCACCTGATCCCCCAGCCTCCTCCGAAGGTCCGCGGCGAGCCTTCCGGGGTAGTCCGCCGAAACCGCGCTGATGGAAACCGCCAGGGTGGTGGGGTGAACGGCGGTCTGGACCCAGACCGACCGGACGGCCCCCTCAGGATCATAAAAGAAGGCCGCGACGATCTCGTCGTCCCGGCTCCCCTCGGGGTCGGGAAGCATCTTCACCCGTCCCGTTGCGGGGTCCCTCCCCCGGCGGTTGATCCCCACGGGAAGGGAAAACCGCACCGCCTTCAGCCGGACAGGCCTCAGGTCCGACCCCAGGCCCTCCGTCCCCCGGACAAGCCGCTCCCGCAACAGGGAAAGGTACTCCTTGTCCGCCCCCAGGGAGCCCAGATCGATCACCGGCGGGGCGGTGTGGGTGTGGGTGGCGGCGACGAGGATGTGGTCCTCGTCGGTCTCCAGGACCGGGGCCATGGCCCGGCGCAGATCCCGGACCGTCTCCCCGGAAAGTTCCAGCAGGTCCGCGCTCACCACCGCCTGCCGGGAATGGGGAGTCTGCAGCAGCGCCACCCGGGCGTGGAGGGGGTCCAGGATCGCCCCGGAGACCTCCCTGCGCCCCGCGTGCCCCGACAGCCTGGTGCCGACCCGGGGGCTGATGTCCACCTCCCGGAGGTCCATGGCCAGAAAGGATGGCCGGGCCAGGACATCGTGGCAGTCCATGAGGGAGAGGCCGGTATGGTAGCCGGGGTCCAGATCGGGGGTGGCGGGGATGACACCGACGGGCCGGCCCTCCCCGTCCACGGTCTGGAGGGGAACGGCGCAGGCCGAGGGCCTGCGGTAATTTGTCTCGAAGGCGTCGAGGCAGCGGTCGAACCATTCCTCACCCCAGGGGGACCAGCCCCCGCCCCCCTCCAGAGCCTCCAGAAGCGCGATGGCCCGCAGCGTCTCGGGGAGGGACCACCAGGGCATGTCCCCATAAACCGGCTTCCGGGCCTCGGCGTCCACCCCCTTGGGGATTCCCCCCGCGGTGCTGTAGCCGAAGACCAGGTTGACCTCCAGAATCTTCCGGAGGCGGAGGACGGCGGCATCCACCCAGGGGGTTTGAACCTCCGTCTCCCCGTAGCGGGACCGGAAGGTCAGGATCATCTGGGCCGCCAGACCGACGAACTCCAGGGCGTGGCCCGGATCCAGGACGATCCTCCCCTCCTCGTCCCGGGCGGGCAGCCCGTCCGACCCCATCCACTCCACGATCAGGTCCTCGTCGAAGCTGTCCCACCGGCGCTCCCGATTCACATGCCGCTCCAGCACATGGTCCACCAGCCTCCTCCCCAGCTCCGGCGCCTCCGGGTCAGTCTCATGGCGCATCAGCAGGGTCACCCCCCCCAGGGCCAGCATCTGGCCGGCGTAGCTCCTGCGCCCGTCATGGCGGGCCCGGTACTGGGAGGGATCGAAGCTCCGCTGGTCGTTGTAGAAGTTTCCGTCCATCACCCCGCGGATCACCCCCTTCAGGTAGACCCGCGATTCCCGCCGCAGGTCCTGGTCCCCGCAGGCCTGGGCATGGGCGTAGAGGCCCCGGGAGCAGAAAAGGTCGCTCATGGTGTATCGGGGGTCCACCGCCTCCCCGGCAGGGCCGTTCTCGTCGATGAGAAAATTCAGATGTCCCCGGTTCAGCTCCCGAGCCCGCCACAGTTTTTCCGCCGTGGAATGGGCCAGAGCCCCCAGGGCATCGCTATCCGGCAGGGGGTAACCGGAAAACCGGGGCAGCCAGGCCAGATGGGTGGTCAGGGCCTCCAGACCCCGTCCCTGGATCCAGCTGTAGACCTGGCCCGCCCCCCGGACCCCGGGGCTGTCGAAGTGGTCGATGCCGGTCACGGCGTCCAGCTTGGTGTCGATCCACCCGTAGTCCGGCCGGAGCTTCCGCCGCCGGGCGACGAGCCCCATGGTGTCGAAGATGATCTTTCTCATGGTCTCCAGCCGGCGGATCCGGCGGTCAGTTTCCGTTTTTCCCTTCATGGTCGCGTCCTGTCGCGTCGGTTATGGCTGGAACCTGAAAAGGTCCAGGGCGTTCTCCCCCATCAGGCGGGAGAGAGACCCCTCGGGGAGGTCCGCGTCCCGGACCATCCCCAGGGCGTAGCCGGGGTGAAACAGCGTGGCATCGGTGCCGAAGAGGACCCGCCGGTCCCCGAAGGCCTCGATGAGCTGGAGGAGCTTGTCGGGGCTGGTGCAGCTGGAACAGATCTCGGCGTAGAGATTTTCCCCGGCCGCCGCCATGTCCGCCGCCAGATGCCAGTCGAACCCCCCGGCATGGGCCAGGATTATCCGGAGGTCCGGAATCTCCCGTAAAACCGGCAGGACCTGCCGGGGCGTTTCCATGGGGGACCCGAAGGTGTGGATCAGGATGGGGAGCCCCGATTCGTGGGCCCTCCGGGCTACACGGAAACCCGCCGGAGTGTCGAAGCGCCTGTTCTGGATCATGGGGTGGATCTTGACCCCCACGAACCGGGCCTGCCCCGTGTCCTTCCTTTCCCCTTCCAGCACGCCGATTCCGGCGATGGACTCCTCCGGGTAGTGGAGATTCGCCGTGATGTAGCCGAAGAGGCGGCCGCCGGAGCGGAGGCTCCCGGACAGCTCCCGGTTTCCGCCCTCCAGGTCGTAGCGCAGCGCCCGACTGGAGGACAGGATGCAGCGGTCGATCCCCAGGCGGTCCATCATCGCCGTCAGATCCTCCGGGCCGGGGTCGTCCATGGGAAAGGACCAGCGTCCCAGATGACCGTGGACATCAATCACCATGGCCGAACCTCCCCAGCAGCTCCCGGGCGTTGCCCCGGAGCGTCCGTTCCCGGACAGCCTCCCCGACCTCGTCCAGCAGGGCCAGGGACGAGGCCACCGCGCCGAAGGGGGCGCCGGAGGCGAAGAGGAGGCGGTCCCCGAAAATCCGGGCCGTCTCCCGGAGCGTCCCCGGCCCGTGGAGCAGCCGGGTGGTGGGGTAAAAGGAGCGGTAGGGCCGCAGCCGGAGGGACCAGTCGGCGGAGTCGTAGAAATGCAGGCTCCCCACCACCGGAACCTCGTCCCGGGCCAGATCCAGGGCCGCCTGGATGCCCTTTGCATCGCTGTCCATGAGAAGGCAGCAGCGGCCCTCCCGGAGGAGATCCAGAATAAGGGCCGCCACCGGGTGGCCCATGTCCCAGCCCTGCTCTTTGGGGTAGAGCCGCCAGAACCGGGCCCCCCGATCGCGGGCTTCGGCGAAGGCCCGGCGGCAGCGCTCCTCCCCCTCCAGGGGGTTCACGGTGCAGACCGGGACGTGGGGAGTCCCGGCAAACGCCGTCAGGAGGGCCTCGTTTCCCGACAGCGGATCGTACCAGAGCCCCTCCAGATGGTGCATCAGGGCGATCCCCACCCCATGGGCCGCCAGGAGCTTCTCCACCCGCTCCCGGGAAGCGTCCACCCGCTGCCGGGGGGAGAAACCGTAACTCACATGCCAGTCGACGATCCCCGGGTTCACGCCTTCATTCCCGTCAGGGTTATCCCCTGGATGATCTTCTTCCTCATGACCAGAAAGACCGCCAGAACCGGTATCAGGGAAAGAATGGAACCGGCGTTGATGGGCCCCAGGTCCACGGTGAAGCGGTACTGGAACATCCCCAGCCCCAGCTCCATGGTCCACAGCTCCCGGCTGCTGGTGATGATCAGCGGCCAGATGAAGGCCGCCCAGGTCTGCTGGAAGGCGAAGATCGAGATAGCCCCGATGGGCCCGCTGAGCATGGGGAAGACCACGATGCGGAAGATTTTCCACTCCGAGGCGCCGTCGATCCGTGCCGCGTCCAGAAGTTCGTCGGGGATGGAGGCCATGATGTTCTGGCGCATGAAAAAGATCCCGTAGCTCATGATCAGATAGGGGGCCACCAGCCCGATGAAGGTGTTCACCCAGCCCATCCTCACCATGCTCATGTAGAGGGGGATCATGTAGACCTCCAGCGGCACCATGGCGGTGGACAGTGTCAGGATGAAGAGGAAGTTCTTGAAGGGAAAGTCGAACTTGGCGAAGACATAGCCCGCGGTGGCGCTGGTCAGGAGGATCGCCACGGTGGACACCGAAGCCATCAGAAGGCTGTTGAAGAAAAACCGCACGAAGGGTGCGGTGGCGAAGACGGTGCGGTAATTCTCCAGGGTGAAGGTCCGGGGTATCAGCTGGGGCGGCCAGCTCAGAACCTCGTGGGGGGGCTTCAGCGAGGTGGACAGCATCCAGACGAAGGGCAGGATCATCACCGCCGCTCCGGCGAGGAGGGTCAGGTGTTTGGCCAGAAGCGGGGCCTTTCCGGTGTAGTTTCTCATGCCGACGCTCCTTTGCGCTTCAGACGGCTTCGCTCCCGCCGCTCCCGGCTTCCCGAAATCCCGAACTGAGTCAGGGTCAGGGCGAGGATGATGAGAAAGAGCACCACCGCCTCCGCCGCGGCGTAGCCGGTGCGGAAGTAGCGGAAGGCGTTCTCGTAGATGTCGAAAACGATGGTCCTCACGGCGTTCCCCGGCGCCCCCTGGGGGCCGCTGGTCATGATGAAGACCTGGGTGAACACGTTGTAGGAGTTGATGGTGGAAATAACCAGGACGAAAAGCATGATGGGCCGCAACAGCGGCAGGGTTATCCGCCGGAAAACCTGCAGGGTGTTCGCCCCGTCGATCCGGGCGGCCTCCAGGTAGGACTCGGGGATATCCCGGATCCCCACGAGGAAGATGATCATGTTGTACCCCACGATCTTCCAGACGCTCATGATGATGATGGCGATCATCGCCGTGTCCGGGAAGACCAGCCACCCCACGGGGGCGACGCCGAACCAGGACAGGATGTAGTTGAGAAGCCCGTAGGTGGGGTCGTAGATCCACTTCCACACCACCGCCACCGGGACCATGGGGGTGATCACCGGCAGGAAGTAGACGGTCTCGTAAAAGGCCCCCCCCCGGGTCGGACTGGAGAGCATGACCGCCAGCAGCACGGCGAAAATGACGCTGAAAAAAGTGACGAAAAGGGCGAAAAAGGTGGTGTTCCGCAGGGACAGGATGAAAAGATGGTCCTTGAAGAGATCGGTGAAATTGGCAAGTCCCAGGAACTTCTCCAGCGGGTTGCCGATGCTGGAATGGAAGAAGCTGTACAGAAAATTCTGGAAGATCGGCAGGATCCGGACGAACCCGAAAATCAGGATGACCGGCGCGATCATGGAGTACGCGAAGATCCGCTTTTTGCGCTCGATCTCGCTCAGTCCCCTTCGCCGCGCCGCCGGCGCCGTGGATTTTGTTTTCATGGGTGATCACCTTCCGGCTTCAATCGGGGAGCCGGGGCTCCCCGATCCGTGTGTCAGGTGTTGCTCAGGGACGGCAAGGGCCCGCTCATTCCCCGTAGAAATTGCTGCGCTTCAGGATCTGGTTGGTCTCCTCCGCCGCGTCGGCGATGACCTTGGCGATCCCCGCAGGGTTGTTCGCCAGGGAGGCATCCATGAAGGCGGCGACCAGCCGCTCCGCCAGCCGGGTGGCCAGTTCGTCGAAGGGGCCGATGGGGATGTAACCGAACTCCTCGTAATCCGGCGCCGTGGCGACGAAGGCCTCGAACTGCGGTTTCCGGGCGATGATCTCCTTGAGGTCCACATCCATCCGGGCCGGCAGCCAGCCCACATTGTCCAGCATCCACTTCTGATTGGCGTCGTTGACCATGAAGAGGACGAAGTCCCAGGCCAGATCCGGGTTCTTGGCGGCCTTGGTCACATAGAGGTTCTGGATGTTGGTGATCCGTCCCCAGCGCGCGTCCCGGGGAACCAGGGCGGTCTTGAACTTCAGATTGGGGGCCTTCTTGGCTGTGTCCCCGATGACCCAGGACTCCCGGAAGAACATGGCCGTGAGCCCCAGCTGGAAGGCCTCGGCGTCGTGCTTGATCTTGTGGTCGTCCCACTTGTCCTTGTGCACCGCGTCCACATAGTACTTCAGGGCGTTGCGGCCGCCGTCGTTATTGTAGCCCGCATGGTAGGTTCCGGGAGTCTTGCCCTCTTTCAGGATGGTCCCGCCCATGGGATACAGGACGAACCACCATTTCTCCGCCACCCCCGAACCCTGGCCGGAGAGCCGGAGGCTGTGCCCGGATCGGGTCAGGTTTCCCGCCCCGTCCCGCCTGGCCAGTTTTTTGGCGTACTCGTACATCTCCGCCATGGTCTTGGGCGGCCCGGAAAGCCCCGCCTCGGCGAACATGTCGGTGTTGTAGAAAAGGGCGGTGCGACCCTGGAAGAAAGGCACCCCGTACATGACCCCCTTGTAGCTGTTGTTCTTCCTGGCGAAATCGCTGTAGCGTCCCGGGGCGTTTACAAAGGAGCCGACCTTTTCGGGCATCCTGGGGATGAACCCCGCCTCGATGAACTTCTGGTTGGCGTAGACCGACACATCGATGATGTCCGCCACCGTGTTGGACGGAATGGTGGCCGAAAGCTTCTGCTCGAACTCCCGCAGCGGGTGGGTGACGATGTTGAACTCCACGTTGGGGTGGAGTTTTTTGTACTCCTCCGCCGCGTGTTTGTAGAAAGCTTCCATCTCGGGGTACCCGCACCAGACCGACAGGGTCTCCTTCCCCTTGGCCTCGGACGACCCTCCAGCAAAAAGCATTCCGGTCAGAACCATCAGGGCCACGAAAACGATGCCGACTCTTTTCACCATGGATTCCTCCTGATCATTGATGTGGCGTCGCCGACTGTAAAACGGCACTGTAAACTATAGGGGACGGCCGGCCGGCCGTCAAGGAAAAACCGGCCGCCGCCCCTTGAAGCCCGCCGGGTTCCCCATTACAATCGGCGGTGCAACCCATTTCCATCGCGGGAGGTTTTGCCATGCGGAAAAAACTCCTCTCCCTGGGCCTCGCTCTTCTTGCCCTGGCGGGGTGCGCGGATCTTCAGATCAATCTGCGGGACATGCCCAAGGCGGGACCGCCCACGGAGGCGGAGATCATCGCCGGCCTGAAGGAAGCCCTCACCCTGGGCGCCCGGAAAGGGGCGGAGAAACTGGCCGCCCGGGACGGCTACTACGGCGACCCCCTGGTCAGGATACCCCTCCCCGATGAGGCCCGGGTCATCGCCGACAACATCGGCAGGGTCCCCGGGGGGAAGAAACTTCTGGAAGACCTGATCGTGAGCATAAACCGGGCGGCGGAGGACGCCGCCCGGGAGGCGGCCCCGGTTTTCGCCGCTTCGATACAAAAGATGACCGTGAGCGACGGCCTGGGCATCCTCCACGGTCCCGACGACGCCGCCACCTCCTACCTGAGAAAGACGACCCATGACGGACTTTACTCCCTCTACCGACCGAAGATAGCCGCGTCCACCGACAAGAAGCTGGTGGCCGGCGTTTCCGCCCGGGAAACCTGGGTGTCCCTCACGGGAAAATGGAACACCCTTGCCGGAAGCGCGGCGGGCAGGATAGCGGGGTTTTCCCCCGTAAACACCGACCTGGACGACTTTCTCACCCGGAAGGCCCTGGACGGGATCTATCTGAAACTCGCGGGGGAGGAGCTGAAGATCCGGAAGGAAATATCGGCGCGGGTCACCCCCCTTCTCCGAAAGGTCTTCGCCCTGCTGGACGGAAAACGGGGATAAAGAAAAGCGGAGCCCCCGGATCCCGGGCCCCCTGCGCGGAGCCGGGAGTCACGGGGTCTCTCCCGGGAGACAGGACCTCTTATCATGTCCGGATCGGTATCGTTTTTTGGACGGCCGAATGCCCCACTCATCAACCTGGGACCATACCCTGGCGCGGGGCGCCACGGGCAGCCTGGTGTCCCCGGCGCCGGAGGCATCCCGCTGACGGAATCGGCCGGGCTTGGGGGCTCAACCCCTTGATGCGGCCGCGCAATCCCCTTCGGGTGTAAATCATCCTTCGTGCCGCCGCCGGTCTTTCAGCGATCATGCCGCGGCGTCTGTTCGGAATTCCCCTTCATCTGCTTCTTCACCGACTTGATGAAACGTCCGAAGTCTCTGTCCTTTTTCCTTTTTTCCAGATAGGACATCTCATGGTACTCGGATTCCTTCCTGAGCTTGATATAACTGGAAAAGCGGTCTTCACTCAATTCGCCGCGCTGAATCGCCGCCCGGACGGCACAGCCGGGTTCGTGTTCATGACTGCAGTTCGCATAACGGCATTGTGAGGACAGAGCCGAAAACTCTTCGAAGCCGGTGTGCAAGCCCTCTCCGGCGCCGACAAGTCCCAACTCCCGCATGCCGGGAGTGTCAATCAGCATCGCTCCCCGGCCAAGAACGATGAGCTGACGGCGTGCAGTCGTGTGGACGCCTTCTCCGGTGGCGCTGACGGCCTTTGTGTCAAAGGTTTCCCGGCCGATGAGCCGGTTTATGAGCGTCGTCTTCCCCACACCCGACGAACCGATAAAACAGTATGTCCTTCCAGGAGAAAGCGTCTGTTGAAACTCATCAAACCCCTTTCCGGTTTCATTGCTCAGGGCAATCACCTTCACCCTGGAGAAAGAGCTGACGGTCGCGATCTTCCGGTCCAGCTCGTCCTGGGGAATCAGATCCGTTTTCGTCAGAAGAACAATCGGCTCAATACCCCCGTCCGCCGTCATTACCAGGTACCGATCCAGGCGTCGGGGGTTGAAATCGAAATGGCATGACTGAACGATGAAGGCGGCATCCACGTTGGAGGCGATCATCTGATAATCGACATTCACACCCGCGGACTTGCGCCGAAGAAACGTCTTTCGCGGAAACACCCGGTGGATGATGGCGGCAGTGTCGTTGTCACGGTACTGTGCCGTCACCCAATCTCCGACGCAGGGCAGATCGCCGGGACTTTCAGTCTGATATGAAAGCTTCCCCGTCAGCTCGGCCGGAGCTTCTCCGAATTCGTTCATCACGAGATACGAACCGCGGTCAACGGCCGAAATGCGGGCAAAACGGCAACCCTCCAGGCTGAACTGGGGGGCGTAATCTTCAAACCACCGGTCAAAACCCAGATCTCGTATTTTCATGTATCACCGTTCATACGCGTAACCCGAGATTCCGCTGTGGCTGCCGGCACGGGCCCGCTGATCCAGGCTTCGGGGCGACGACTCATGGGGATGCGATTGCCGGATTGTTCTATATCTCATAGTTATAATGAATCACCTCGATAATTATTTCGGTGTTCAGTTCGTATTTGCCGTTCTCTTCATCGATGCTGAGATCCTGGAACATTATATGGAGTGTGCTCATTGAGGATTTCGTATTCCTGAAGTACCATTCGCAATTGGCGGTTTCAATCCACGCGTTTTCTTTGGGCGCTTTTTCTTCTGAAAGAAGCTTCATGCCGCCGTATATGGGCATCTTTTCAATGGTCGTCGGAGCTTCGGCGAATGACGCCTGTGCTGTAAAGACGATCAGCAGGAGAAGGAAGAATCTGAACTGAAGGGCGGTTGATTTCATATTTTGCTCCCACAAACACTGATTTCCCGTTCGCCGCGAAAGCGGCGTGAATCCGGCCCATTCTCTCACGCGGTTTACCCTCATTGTAATCCCCCGTGGCGCAGATCGCAATAATATGGTGTTCGTGCCACGCCCATAATAGGCCATTTCTTCGATCTCCCGGGCTATCTCCTCCGCCGGAAAAGTCGTTCCAGAAAAGAAACGGTCTCGGGTCCGTTCATCCCTCCCAGGACCCCGTCGAGTGCACACTGTCCCGGCGATTCCGCGCAGGGCCGGGGGTGGCCCTCTTTATTTACTCACCACGGATGTTCCCGAACCCTCTTGAAGACCGGACACCGGGATACTACAATTGATGGAGATCCATGGAATGACCATCCGAATCGGAGCCGGCAGCATCGCCGGGAAACCCCGGGGGGCCGACGTTGCCGGATGCATGATGCGCCACGGAAAACCGCAGAAGAGGCGCCCCCCACGGGTTTTTGGAGGCCATGGCATGAGCGACAGCGAACTGAAGAAACGGCTTGTGTTCAGCGAAAAAGCCCTGGAGATAATCCGGGACATCGACAGGGTACGGGACCTTTCCTCCGGTCCGGCGGCCATTTTTTCCGGCCTGACCCGCGTCATGAGCGATCATTTCAACGCAGGCCTCTGCCTGTTTTACGTGGTGGCCCGGAAAACGGGGGAGTTTGAATTGAAGGCGACCCAGGAGCGGGACCCCCTTCTGCGGGACGTCTCAGCCCTTCTCTCGGGGGCGGCCATCCCGGAAGGGATGCGGGACGGGGTGATCCGCCTTCTCACGGCGGAGGAGGCCCTTCCCGCGGAGGCCGCGGCCGCACTGCCTCCGACCTTCCGCGTGGCGGAACTTCCGGTTTTCATGGATAATGTGCCTCTGGGTCTGATACGGATGGCCCGCCGGGAACCGGCCATGGACGAGGAGGAGCTCCCGCTGATGCGCATCGCCGAGAGCCAGATCGACTCCGCCATCGTTCAGGCTTACGCCCATCACGATCTGGTCCAGCGCAACAAGGAACTGGAAACGATTTATTATTTCGACAACATCCGGGACCGTCAGCTGCCCTTCGACGAAATGCTCGATCTGGTTCTGCAGGAGCTCAGCCGGATCATCGAAACCGACATGGGATTCGTGATGCTTTACGATAAAAAAGGCCGGCAGCTGGAGATGCGCTCCGCGACTCACAACGATCTTCTGAACGAATCGGTTTACAGCGAGGCGATAAACCGGGTGGCCTACACGGCCATCAGGCGATCGGAACTGATCTGCGACACCTGGGAATCCTCCCGGTGCACCATCGTGGCGGTTCCGCTGATTCTGCGGGACGAAATCATCGGGGTCTTCGGCGGCATCATCCGCGACCCCCGGCGTCGGTTCACCGAAGACCACCGGCGGCTCCTGATGGCCGTGGTGAGTCAGATGGACACGGCGATTTTCGAAAGCCTGGAACAGCGGCGTCTGCGGAATGTCCTGGGCCGCTCCGTGGACTCCCGGGTTCTGGAGCGCCTTCTGGCCCAGCCGGATGTGGCCATCCTGGAAGGGGAGAGGGTGACTCTGACCGTGCTCTACGGCGATCTGCGGGGCTCCACCCAGCTGGCGCAGCAGCTCCAGCCCGAAATGCTGGTGGAGTTCATCAACGACTATCTCGGCCGCATGGCGCGGGTCCTGCACGCCCACGAGGGAACCCTGGACAAGTTCATCGGCGACGAGGTCATGGCCCTCTTTGGAGCGCCTCTGCCCCAGCCCGATCACGCCCTGCGGGCGGTGCGGGTGGGCCTGGAGATGCAGAAAGAGCATCGGAAGCTCATGGATGAATGGATCGCCCGGGGCGTCAAACCCGCCGCCCTGGGGATCGGCATCGCCACCGGGGAGGTCATCGTCGGAGAGTTCGGCTATGAACAGCGCACCGATTACACCATCATCGGCCACACCGCGAACCTGGGGGCCCGGATCTGCGGGGTCGCCAAGGCGGGTCAGGTCCTGGTGAGCCCGGAAACCTACGAGATAATCCGGGACTCCGTCGAGGCGTCCCCGATTTCAGGGGTGCAGCTGAAGGGCATCGATTCGGCCCTGACGGTCTGGGCCGTGACCAGGATCCGGGACTAGCCCGGAGAACGCCCCTTCCGCTCAGGGACGCGACCCTCGCCAGGGCCGGCGGCGGGGTCTCCCCCCGAAGGAGGAAACCGCTCCGCGGGCCTTCAAATTTTGCCCGCCAGTTCCCCGGGACTGAACGAGGCCCCTTCCCGCATCAGGGCCCGGGCCTTATCCACAGAGTCCCAGACGTTCCACAGAAGGACTCCCTTCACCCTGCCCTGATCCAGATAGTAGACGACCCCCTTCTCCATGGGCTTCTCCCAGAAGGCGACGGTCTCGAGGCGGCTGTCCAGGTCCCCCACCGCTTCATAACCCAGCTCGAAGAGATCCGAATAGAACATGGGGATATGGGTGTAGGCTTCTTCGGCGCCGGCCATATTCCTGCCGGCGGTCCTCCCCATGGCGGCGGCGTTATCCTCGTGCTCCAGCCGGACCCGGCGGCCCAGGAACTCCGAAGGAAAGGTGGCCACATCCCCGGCGGCGTAAATGTCCTTGCTGGAGGCTCTCAGATACCGGTCCACCTGGATCCCCTGGTCCACCGTCAGGGACGCCCGTTCCGCCAGCTCCACGTTGGGATGAATACCGATGCCCGCCACCACTCCATCAACCATGAGTTTCTCCCCCGTGCCGATGGTTACGACGGTTTTGCCGTCACCCTCCTCGATATTTTTCACCGTTTCACCGGCCAGAATTTCCACACCCTTCCGGCGGTAATAATCGGTGATGTAGAGGGACAGGTCCCGGGGATAGACCCGGGAGCCGATGCTTTTCTCGGGAAAAATCATGGTGACCTTCTTCCCCGCAATTCTGAGAGAGGCCGCGACCTCGGCGCCGATGAAACCTCCGCCCACAACGAGAAAACTCTCCGCCTCCCCGCTGAGCTCCTTGAGTCGAAAATAGTCCCGAAGGGTCCGGTAATAGATGATTCGCCCGTTTCCGAAAGGCAGGTGGTTTGGAGACCCCCCCGTGGCCAGAAGAATCCGGTCGTAGGCAAAGGTGTCTCTCCGGTCGTCGGTCAGCCGCTTTTGTTGGGGGTCCAGCATCGTCGCCGTCCGGCCCAACATCAGGTCGACCTTGAGGCTGTCGGTATGCAGATAGACTTTTTCAAGAGGCTTGCCGGACCAGAGCTTTTTGGAGAGATAGGGCCTCTTATAGGGGGGATCTGTCTCGCTGCTGATGACTCCGATGGATCCGACGGAGTCCATTTCCCGGATCCCCCGAACCGCGGCGTCGGTGCTTATGCCCCCGCCGACGATGAGGTATTTGTAGTGTTTCATGCATTCCTCCTCGAGATTTTTTTAAAATCCCTTGCATCTTCATGAGAGCCGGGGCCGCCGTATCCCTCTGCCGCCCCCAATGCAGGCCCGTCGGCAGTAACCGCCCATTTCGGCGCCTCCTACAACAGATGCTTCCCCCCGTCCAGACGGAGGATTTCGCCGCTCATGAACTCCGGCCCCTTCAGCAGAAAGAGAAAAG